>Ga0163217_1048422_pt1 | contig 21046 bp, 11 predicted proteins | sample SynspAceP_FD_185933 | JGI IMG/M metagenome (GOLD analysis project Ga0163217, IMG submission 185933) | Saline lake microbial communities from Ace Lake in Antarctica - Synechococcus sp. Ace-P (PacBio error correction) | ecosystem: Environmental > Aquatic > Non-marine Saline and Alkaline > Saline ...
CCGTCCACAATACCATTCTGGAAAGGAATTCAAACCTCAAGTTAGACTGAAAGCGTCTGCAACCGATGATCCATAGAGCATCTCTTCAATTGATGAGGACTTTAGAAGTAGCCATGATCAAAATTCATCTTTGAATGATCCCATTTTGACCTTTGTAGGACACTTCCGCTATCAATCGATTAAAGTTATCTGTCCTTCCTCGTTGAACTGTTCTTTTTTTAAGCACCAGATTGCCTTTGAAGCAACTCTTTCAGGGAATGTAAATGTATATTCTTGGCTTGGTGTAGGCCCTAACGTAGCCAATCATACTGCGTCAATCGATCAAAATTCTGACTCCAGAAAATATTCCGATAGCCAATTTCGCATTTTGCCCCAACCCGGATACAATAATAATAGAGCTTCGAAGTTATTTGAAGTGTAGAAATACCATTCAAATTGTTTGTGTTGAAGTCTATTTTACCATACCGATCTTGGTCAAACTGCGCGTTCGCGAAAAAAAAGAACTTAAACATAAGCCCGTAAATAACAATCATCGAAACAGGTGATATCGCCATTCGTTGTACTAAGAAGTTGCTTTTAAATATAATTAAAATAACGTGCTAATGTCCACTTCACTTTCAATGGGCGTATTTCCCAACAATACCCCGTCATTAATTTACTAAAATATGGCACAAAAGGAAACACAACTTTTAGTCTCGCAAAACCATTAATATGTAAACGTTCTTCTCCAATTGATGTTTTACCTAAGAAAGGCTTTCTGGTCGCGAGTTTGGCTGGGCCTTATCCCTGTCTATGACTTTTTACTTATAATTTGACTCATTTTACAAGGACTTTAAAGTCGATTAAGTCATTTCCTCCTTCGCTGATTCCGGTTTGGTCCCTCATCCAAATCAAATGTTGCTGTAAGTCGACACGACTCGATGAAGATTAGGCCCAAGTCCTACTCTGAAAACTCCTCGTTATACGATGTAATTCTGGAATTAAAATTTCTGTTTCCACTTCTAAAATCTCAACCTTGACTGGAGCAAACGGCACAAAATTAAAGAAAGTTTTGAATTCATCGCACCCAAACATTGCAGTATAAATCAAACATCAAGATTCAAGTTTTATTTATAGCGCATTGTTCCGGCTCCTTTTGATAATTTAATCTTCCTCAAAATGATCGAAAATTTCACTCTTCTCGAAGCAGCTCACTCATAGCATCTAAGAATTTTGGAATTTGAAGGCCACCTGAATTCTTCAGCATCACTCCCCAAAACTATCATAAAGTGATTGAAAGACTGGACTTTTAATTATAAATTTCGTCGGCAAATAAGGCGTAAATGCGGGGTCAGCACTATGACCCATCCACTCATTTTGCTCTTCAAATAGATAAAAAGGGACGGTAAATTTTTCTGAAATAATTCAGAAAATTCTTGCCAGTGAGTTGCTCCAGTTTCCTGAATAGAATGGGAAGGATTTTCTGGAACAAGCTGATCTGCCTTTCCAAGTTTTAACCACTTTCGCCCAGTAATGGGATTAAATAAAACCGCGGCAACTCGGCTGGATTGATTTTCATTTCGGAGATCAAAAATCCGGACGGTTTTCCCCCGCTTTCTTAAGCTAATACCCCACGAAAGCCCGGCAACTACCTCCTCCCTATTAGTAAAAAAATCAATTTTCATAGTCCAAATTAAAGTATAATTCTTTTATTTTGCTCGATTACAGCGACAATTAAACCCAATGCTCTTACATAAGTCTTTTACAATTTAATCCTTTTCAGGAAAACACCTACTAATTTTAATGATGAGTCCTGGCGACGCCACATTGATCGATCCTGGATGCTAGAGATAGAGGAAACTAGATCTCCTTGATTTTATTACAGAAAAAAACTAAAGGTCACCCAATTGGATCATACCCACTGTCATGTAGATCATGTTTTTTGGGAAATTTTTTTGGGCGAAAAAAAACTTTCAGTTTGGCCTTTTTGGAAATTCATACAAATGAGATCTCCGTTTTTGAAGTCCGTCGAAGTCTATGGTCCCAATTAATGGCTTTAAAACTATTCAAAGTACTGAAGCAAGATTATTTTTCTTAAAAACGAGGCGAAACAGCTACAAGTGGAAAGGAATCGCTTGAAAATTCCTATTTGTTCCCGGGCTGCGCCTGGGCATCTGGTTTTTTTTATCATAAGCCTAGAATCAGGCAATTGTTGGAGATACCATATTTCGAGGAAGTATAGGTCGAACCTGAAACTTACCAGGGGCAATCAAATCAGCTTTTTATAAAAAAAAATAAAATCTGAATTGCTTTAACTCTACCTGAATGAAACAGTGCTTTTTCTTTCCAGTCATGGACGCATCTACGACGTTGCTTTTGAAGAAGCCTTCCAACCCATTTGTAGGAAATCAGCTGTAATCGTGAAAAATCAATCCACTATCCCAAAATGGATTTTACCTCCTCAATCTATTCTCAGGGATAATTGGGATTAATTTGGGTTTGCAAGGAGACAATCTTGTCCTGGCGCTTATTTTATTTTTAAATCAGGCAGTTTTTGAACTTTTCGGATGGTTTTGCTGCAAGATTTTAAAAGTTTCCAGCGAAATAGGGACCAATTGGATTTCCCTCGCTGACTTAGTTTCCTTTGGAGTTTTGCCTGGAATTTATTCTTTTCAAATGGCGGGGTGCAATCCGCTGGGAGTGGCTCCCATATTTACGTTGATAGTGCCTTTACTATGCTTATCGATTTGGCAAAATTCAATTTGGATACCCGCCAAAAGTGATCAGTTCATTGATTACTACACCTGCAATGCCACTATTTATTAGCACTTTACCCTTATCTAGCTATTTCGGTTCCTCAAATCGGAGTTTGGCTTCAACATTCCTTTTATTTTAGTGATCGTTCCTGGGTAACTGGAATTTTTATTAGGTTTTGGAAATCCCCTATAGCGCCTGAAATTTAAAACTTTTTCCTTCAAAACCAAATGTATTTAGGTACGCACTCTTGGAAATGGGGGCGTTACTTATTCCAATTTCTTTGCCTTGCGGGAATCCCATTGGATCATAATAGCGTACATAGGTCTAATCAGTATTAGAGAAATAGAAAACAAAGCGGCAATGACGCGTAAAATTGGAATAAAACTACTATTTTAATATTTACTTTTTTCCTTTTGCTTTTTTCAGCAAAGGCCAGCAACGTATTATAAATTCCAAAATCGCAAAAGGAGGCATTTATATCACCTTACAGATAGCCAAGCCAAAGAAGTTGGTTGCATCTTCCATTTCCGAGGTTTCTATTTTTTGGCTATTCCTGGAGTACTTCCTCAAAACTGCACAGTGCAAATCTGGAACTTTCAGGAAATAGCAGCTCAGAAGTAAATGGAATTATTTTTTTATCTGAGTGACCCCTACAGCTCCAGTTAATGATTCAGAAGGTGAAATTCAGTACAGTCCGAATCCTATTCCTCAGACTCATATAAGTTTTTTTGGTATCTAAAAATCAAAAACCAACGGATAAGTACTTAAGGAATCGCCCACTATTCAGAATTCCAAGTATTCTCTACCAATGGAACTGGCTCAAGGAAGAAGAAATAATCTCTTGAAGCTCAGTCGGACGTGGTAATTCAAAGTCCTTGGCTCCAGGAAATCACCAGAGGATATGGTTTCCCGCTTCAAACTCAAATAAACGCACCCTGGGGAAGTTTCAGGCATTCTCATGGCAAGCTCTTTGGCAGCCAGCTTCTATAACGTTAGGAACAGAAAGTCAAGTATCACATCACAGCAAATTGAAAATCCCGATTCTGAATAGTACTTATGCTAATTAAACGTTGAAGAGGTGGAGTATCAATCTTGGATTTTCAACGCGAATGGAAATAGGTTTATCGACCGACTTTCGATTCTCTTTTTCAATCACATGATCCAAACGCCCCTCGGGCTATTTCAACTATCTTGGGAATTGGAAGTTTTCTTACTCTAGTCTGGATTATTCTCTGGAACCTACCTTAATCCTCAGAAAAATTTAATCTCTATTTCGACAAAAACTGGACAAAAAAATTTGGGAAGTTGCGTGAATTTCTTTAACCCCAAAGATTTAATTTGAACCAATGGAAAATGGAGCTATATGTTCAAAAACTGGTAGTTTTGACCCCGAATCAATCAGTTGAAATTTAAAAACCTTAACGCCTACTTCTCAAAATCTCAGGAGTCAAGGACCTTGGCCAGAGTTACTTATTATTGCGCTGCAGTTTTGAAGAGCTCAGCTGAGAAACTTCTACTGCATAAGTTGAGTATCGGCGTTTTTTGCCGAATGAATATCTCAATAGAGATTTCGATTCAATTTGGTTACCGGCATCCAGACTTGAATGCCATCCGGAAATTTTATCGCGTGCATTACCAGCAGAGCGGGGAATTGAAAAAATGTCTTGATCTTAGGAAAAGGAAACCTTTGGACTATAAAGAAAAACTTGGAGGCAGGCCAAATTTAGTACCTATATACACCTCTAAGAAACAGCTTAACCACTAAGGCACCTTCAGTCGATGGATTATTTCGCTTTATTGGAATGGGGAAATGGGGGTCTGGGAAGAGAGTCCGAGAAGGCGATGAGCATATGAAAATCGAGTTGGAAGACTGCCTGTAATTAATGGATAGAGCTTCGATAGTCACATAAAATAATTGACTACGAGCTAAATCAAAAACCTGGTGATTGGAAAAAAACTATCACCCTACTGCAGATGAATGCAGACAATAAACATCCACCTCCGAGATACGGAGGCCCCATGGCAGCTACATTGCTGGCTTCAAAACCCTGAGCTCAAAACTTGAAAAAACTCTATCTCGATCGATTTGAGCAAGAAAAAAAGGCACTCGCCCAATCCTCGCCAAGAAGCGAAGAAAGCACTTGAGGAGCAATTAGACCGGGGCACTTTATTTCGTGAACTATGTTGGTCCACGGCAAACGAAACGAACTCACAAGCTGAGGAGATTTTTCTCGTGTCCCGATATTTCAAGAATTGGGCAAAGCAGGAACAATTAGCACTTTGGGTTTACCGCTACTTGCGAAATTTGGCAGGCACGATAGTCCGTTTCTTGAGGTCGGCAGCGGAGGAACTTTTTGATAGTGCCGAATTAAAGGAGCGAATAGATTACTTAGCCAACAGGAAGACCCGTTTTTAGCCGTGTGAATTTCTCTTTGAATGAAGCGTTTAAAATGAAACGGTTTTCAAGAAGAAAACTGGAAAGTTTCAAGACCTCGTACCATTTTCAAAAACTAAGAATGGACGTATGAATGGATCTTTAAAATCGAAAACTTTAGCTTTATTGGCTGATCCCTTAGTATGAGATTGGCTTTTAACCAGAATTTAAAATAAAAATCAAGCGCTTTAAAGACTAGAGTCTGCTTCCCAATTAGACACACTGAAAGCTTTTCAAAGAGTTTCTTTCGAGCAGAGGTTCGTGGATTTGGGTGAAAAATCGTTTAATCTACAGAATTTTCTCTGGAACTTATGAAATCGAACTTCTTTGATAAACCCACAAGTAGTTAAAACTTTGGGTGATGAAAGGTTTTCCCTACTGAATTTTTTGAGAAGAGTCTATCTCTCTTTTCCGAGGAAGGTGAATCAAATCAGTTCCGGTCTGATCAAAAGGTGAACTAATTGTCCCAAAAAACACAAAGGTTTTAGATTTTGATCTGGGAATCTGGGGTATAGGAAAACATTCAGACAGAATAATACCGAAGCTTTCGTAATTTTTATTTCATCATCGGAGGAGCTTTAACCGGCCCAAGTAGTGATCAAAAATGGCCCGAAATCAGCGCAATATTTGGTAATTCTGATGAAAATCAACTGACATTCTCTGCAACAGTTGTTCCGTTAGTCGCAAAAGTTTTAAGATGAAAGTGGGTAAACACTCCAATCTGAACCCATTAGAATCTATGGCGAATTCAAGTAAATGACGGTGAGGAACAGGTTATTAGTACTTTTTTATCTTGCTTCAAAATAATAACATTCCAAGAGGGAGTCCGCAAAAGTGGAAATTAAGGGCCTGAAGGAAGGAAAAATATCGATTGAATTAAACTTGGGATAACGATTGGGGAATGGAAGTGAGTTTGGTCAAGAAATCTTAGTAGAAGGAAGCAGCACCTTGCAAATCATACAATCATAAAACGTATCCTAACCCACTAGCAATGATAAGTAAGTTTCCAAAACCGAGCCATAACCGACCCGGGGAAAACATTATACTTAGCCTTAATAATAAATCAAGCAGACGGTAAATACTAATTGAAGTAACCAACGTTTTAGTCAAGGCCTGAAGGCTGTCTAAAGGATTTGGTCTTGGATTTTTTCTCAAAACAAACCAATATTCCCAGCAAAAGGAACTTATGATTTAGCATGTTACATTCGTACCAATCGAAGACATTAGGAACGTATTCATGGTCTGATTGTCAGATAAGCGGAAAAATCCGTTATCTTAAATTGAAGAAATAGCCATTCTTAATAGATAACCCTACTGTCTTACAGTATTTAACCCTGGCTTACCGTTACCTACCTATGCACAAATAGTTGTAATCATCCATGCTTCCCGGTCAGGATCCTGATCGAACGTGTGATGAAAGCAACTGCTGTGCCTTTCCTTAAATTTCGCACCTGATTCACGGAACATTCTGCAATGGGGTGACTTGGTGTTGCCGACTTCTCCTGATTGCAAAAGGTTTTTTCGGCTCATTGGAATCCAGGGAAACTGCGCTTTGCATTGATGACCAAATGGATTTCTCACTTTCCTTACTTCTCCATGGCTAGGAAATTAGTGAAAACGACAATGTCCCTGAGTTATATCTGGACTGGATTCTTTCAAATAGATAGAGGTTTCGGCATTGTTTTCGATCTGAGGATATTTTAATATGGGAGATATTCAATTGACTGACCGAGAGTTCGGAAATGAATTAGGAACAATTTTAATCCTAGGAGACATTGCTATTGGTGCACCTAATTCGCAGAAAATTGACTTCTACAATTGGGATTAGGAAATCTCGCAGCTTTAATCCCCTTCCATCTTTCTGGGAAATACTTTCTTCAGTTTGGAGGATCTGAAAGCAGACCAAGGAATAGCGTTGGTAAAGATGTTGGTCTTTACTAATACCAAAGCCAATTTTTTTCCGATCTAAAGAAGGTAATTTTTCCTTGGGATATAAAGTTCCAATATTGGCCAAAAAATCAACTTATAATTCAGACTTTCCAGACCTAGATTATATCCTACTAATTTTAGGAATTGGACAGCTTATTCCTTAGACATAGTCCAGCTCCCGCACATTTACTTTCGCACTAGAATTTCAACAAATTGCTTGTCCCTAGTCCCCCTCCTATCTATGCAACTAAACCGAAGATGGTTTTCGCTAGAGGACGGATTGAATAATGGTAATTTGGTGATCGAATCCGGAAGGACCCTAATCGACCAATTAATCTTCAGTATGGTTTGGTTCTTTTGGTGATGCTCCCGGGAGGATTCTCGGAAGAAATGCAGGAGTCATGATCTCATTTGGCGGTAGAATACATACATACAAATGAATAAGTTTTGCCTGCGAAACTGGATCTTTTTAATGAAAACCCAAATAAAGGTGGCAGAAGAATTATTTCACCATGGGCGTTGGATTCGAACCCTTACTAAAACTGGGTTTGACTTTTCTTACCTAGTCCACAAGACCCAAACCACCCACTAAGCGAGACTTTAAAGGTTCTCGCTTTTATACACTATCCGAATCAGTAAATGTCCCTTAGACCGCTCAACAAGCTCCTGAATTTAAGATTCCCGATGATTTTTGAAATTACTAAGCCCCTGTAAGAAAAACCTGAAAAATGGAGCCGTTCCCTTTATTATGGCAAGAGCTCCGGGAATCGATGGCTATTAAGATAGAACTAGTATCGAAAAGTAATCGAACTTCATTACCAACTAATCATTATCGCTGTCCCATCTTCACATTACCAGATGCTTCAAGAGGGGACGACTGGGAAAAGTCTTGGTGAAGAAATAAGCAGATTTTTTTGATTTTCATGCGGCTGAATTGAATCCATTTTCCCTTTCCTATTCAAGAGAGAGGGTTTAAGGTTTATATTCGACCAAAAAACATGTTTTTTAAGGTTCTTACCTACTTTTTGTTCTTTGCTTACCAAAGCTAACTTTCCCCCAGAGCAAGTACTCGAAAAACGAAAGTCCCAGCGCAAATTGAACCTCGGCTTCTATGAAAGAACTTCCTCAACGAGCCAATCAATTGTGCGAAAAAGTCTTTTTTGAGTAGCTTCATCCTTTCGGATTTGAAGCTAACAGAAAAGAGGAAGTCTCTTGATTTACAGTAGATATGCTTCGCTCCTATTCATCAAAAAACCCTCTGGGAAGATTTAGAGTTTTTTTGTCAAACCGGGGATTTGCAAATCCTATGGAGTTAGATAATTAGTCGAAGCACTATGAATCCAACTCCAAATAGAACGGCCCATCAAGCGATCACTAGTTTTACAAGAAATATCAAGTGGACCTGGGCCGAAGCAGGAGTTCAGGATCTGCCAGTTTTCAAAGCAGTATTCGAATAGGCCTTATTGGTCGATCCCTAAAGACTCATCCTGTTATATCCCCTTGTCATGTTTTTCAACACCATTCTTGGGGCTATTTTGGTCCAGATTGGATCCAAAAAACATTAGAGGAAGACAAAGGTCATACCTTGGGATTAGCAGTGGCTTGGCAAGAGATTGGGTGACTTCAATTATTGGGTTCATTAGGCGCCGATGTCCAAAAGGCAACATTATCAGGAATGGCTTGAGGAGAGATCTACACAGAAATTTTCAGGTCTAGTAGAAGAATACTGTCAGGAGAAGACGAAATCGAAGTAGATTAGAAATTATTTAATCGTAAAATGCTTGCTGGATTTTAGTTCATCCTTCGACTTACTTGGACCAGTTTTTTAAGGCAAGTTCATTTCTCTGGAATGAACTTTGACTTTTTTTGAAGAAAAGCTAAAATTCCTTAAGCGATTTACTGCAGAAGATATTTCAACGAATCGGAACAAACTTATTTTTCCGATCCCACACTTTCATCGAAGTAGTGGTCGGTTGATTAGGTTTGATTTGACAGGTAAAGAAGCCAAGAAAAGTAAAACGTTTTTTGAGCCAAAATTTATAAATAGCAACGTATTCCTTCAGACCATTTCTTCCCCCAACTTAACAAAGCCTTCAATCTCAGCAGTTCGAATTAGCTGACCCAAGTGATGCTTTAATTCATAGAGAATTCTCTTGTCCTAATGCCCTATCTTCCTCAGGATGAATATTCATGCTTTGACCTTTTCACAAACAGCCAATGTCTCGGAAGCATTTGGACTTACATATCGTTGATATGTCCAGATGACAATGAACTTACGTGCTGACGCTTCAGACACAATATGATCTGAAAATACGACTGGGTTAGTTTTCTTGCAAGCCTCACTTGGATATCAAAAATCTCATAATATAAAGCCAGAATCAACCTCCCCTCTTTTCTAAAATTATTTGTATTGGAATACCTATGGTAAGGAGAGCAAATGTAGTTAGCTCAATGAGTGTCCCTCATAGAGTTCACCCTGTAAATCTCCTCGTCCTAAGTCACCAGAAGATTGCGCTGTTAAAGTTTTTAACTTCTCCCATCTGTAGTTAAAATATACGGCGTCAGAATATACGAAGGCTGCATATGGAGCTTTCCGCAACAGATCAATAGAAAGTGATAAATGATCGGGATAAAGTACGTCATCCCACCGACAAAATCAATCACGTACGACTAGAAAGCGTACCTAGAGATTGATTGAAAAGCCCACACATAAGGCATTTCCTTTTCGATAAAAAATTGTCTGAACAGACATATTTCCGGATCGTTGACTTACCCAGCGTCGGATGATTTTCAGGAGTTTTTGAATCGTATTCAATTTATCGATGATAGAGCTCTTTGAATAATAATCCTGAAACTTAAAACACTTTCAAGCGTCTCTTCAATCCATTTTTCCTGTTTGAAGGCATACAAATAATCGTAACTCGATCTGCGATCTTCATTTTAAAATTCCTTTCTCCAGCTCATTTTATTGGAGATTATTCATTTGAAAATCTGCTTTGAAAACATAAGGCTAATGATTTGCACGATCTCCCACATCTGGAGATCCTAAATCAAATAAAATTCAACTTCTGTTTCGCTTAGCAAGTAAAAAAGTTCGAGAAGCAAGAAAAATCTCCTCCCCCTTAACTTTCCTTACTAAGGATTCTAGTCCAGAAGAAAATAAATATATTTGGAATTTGAGTTAATAAAACTGCAAAACGAAGCAACTAGGACCTGATCCCTCTCTCTAATTTGAGTAGAAAATAACGCACTCTGGATAGCTGGAAAAACCCTGCTGAACCAAGTAAGTCTTCATTTAATGAAGATTTATAACCTTTTTTGACTATTCCAAGCTTTTGATCTTTTAGAAAATCCAAGTTGGAGATTGAATGATGCCTTGTCGTCAAACCAGAAGCTTTCAATTTTTGCGAGTTCTTGGACTCCAGCCAGAAAGGTATTTTTCTTTTTTTTTTGAACCTGAAATAAAACTGGATTGCTGAGTACATTCTTTAGATTTCCAACCTAGTTTTAATAAAAGATCAATTTTACTAAATCAGAATTAGACTCGTAATTTTGGGAGCCTGGCACAATGGTCCAAGCCTTTTGACAGCCCTTTTGGCTTTCAAGTGTCCAGTGACCAATTCTATAAATGGTCTCCAAAAGCTGTAGAGTTTCAAGCCTTTTTCGCACCAAAAACTCCAAAAGGCGAATTGGGAAAGGGAAACCTGCATGTTGATCTGGGTAAAATCGCTAACAGTAATCCAGATTTTTGACTTTCCCCTTTTTCTGATCTTCAAAGTGCAAATATTGTAATCCGCTCACAGGAATATTGCCAAAAAATAATCTTTAGCGAGTTTTGGAACAGATTCGAAGGCTTGAAACTCAAGGAATCAGGAATATCGTTCTTTAAGGCTTTCAAAAGTATTGCTTAATCTCTTATATAATCTTCTTCTGAAAATTCTAAATCAGACATTCCCAAGAGCAACTGTTTCCGCAGAAAACTTAACGCTCAACCCAGTGTATATGGAGGAAATAAATACGGCCCAAAGCAGGAGAGTTTTAAGTAAGGTAAAGATTTCCTCCAGCTGGCAGATTAACGGTTACTACGGCATTTCCATTTAAAGCAACCAAGACCTGCGATTCCTGCCACATGCGCATGATTACCCGCTCGATTGGTTTTCTCCATCAACTTTTGGGTAATCCAAAAACAACGCCTGAATTCTGCCGGGAAAAGCGTCATATTTCCCAAAGTTCAAAAGATCCACTATCGGCTTTTCTCATCCGGGAAGTTCAAGTAATAGGGAAGATTGGAGGATGATTGAATTTTTTCATTTGGATTTTGTTGGCACTTTAAAATTAAGACAAATCAAAGGAATAAGGTTAAATAAAAGTTAATTTTCTAACTTCGACTTAGCTTAATTTTTCCAATGAGTAGTTCCAATAGCCCCCGATTCACATTCTGAAGACACTTTTTTAACCTTCGCTAATGAAAGTACGTGGCTTTTTACAAGATTCGAGCGTAAAAATTTTTCTATTATTCCGCTTTCCCGGTAATTGATGAGGAGGAAATCAAAAAGTCCACTTGAAAAGATTTGCGCAAAGAAACACTTTGACGCTAGACATCCATTGCCTATGCTTGGGAATCTAGGGACCGATGAATGAATTATCCGTGCGATGATGATGTGAACCGCAATCATAGTGGGCCAGGTGACCCGATCTTAGGTCAAATCAGGTCACAATCATTAACCAATATCCTTATAGTGGTACAAAAGTTAGATATTTTGGTGGGAATCAAAGCTTGGAATCAGTGGATTGATCAACGCCTATAAAACTCTGCAGCTTTGGCTATTGAAAGAAAATAAAATTGCGAAGCATTGATCACTTCGAAGATTAAGATGCCATTTCCCTTATGCAGACTTGAATGAAGTTAATGAAACTAGTAAAGACAATCGATCTCATTATTTTGAGCCAAGAGATTGAAGTTCTGGACCTGTAAGATGATTCTAGAAGGTGCAGACTTTGGAACTAAGAATCAAAATTAGAGACTCTTTACAAGATATTTTACCCCTTAACTATTTTTAGACTACAAAAAGCGAATCCAAATAAACCCTCTGTTTTCATTTCTTATAAATCTCTAGGCAAAGCCCAACGTCAGTTGCTGCATAGCGTTGTTGCTTTTGAGTAAGATTTTACTGCTTCCCAATTAGATACTTGCTCCAGATTTGAAATCCGCATGTTTCAATACCATACCCACAGGAGAATCCGAACTCATAAACTGGTTTTCCGGATTTGAATTCGCAACCGTCCTAAAAAAGAGCACATCATCAAAGTGGGAGCTGCCCGTGCATGATGATATCAAAGGACTGCAAAACTACCGACTCTTTTCCACCCAATATTCATTTTTTTGATTTGAATGATGAGTTGAAAAAGGTTTGGTTTCGAAAATGTAGGAGTTCGGAAATCTCTGTGGTATGGGTAATTGAACATGCGGATTTCAAAATCTGGAGCAAGGTATCTAATTGGGAAGCAGTAAATCTTACTCAAAAGCAACAACGCTCTGCAGCAACTGACGCTTGGGCCCTTGCCTAGAGTTTATAAGAAATTGAAACAGAGGGTTATTTTGGATTCGCTTTTTAGTCTAAAATAGTAAAGGGGTAAAAAATATCTTGTAAAGAGTCTCCTATTTTGATTCTTAGTCCAAGTCTCACCTCTAGAATCATCTTACAGTCCAGACTCATCCTCTTGGCTCAAAATAAATTGAGATCGAATGTCTTTACTAGTTTCAATAACTTCATTCAAGTCTGCATAAGGAAATGGATCTTAATCTTCGAAGTGATCATTGCTCGACAATTTTATTTTCTTCATAGCCAAAAGCTGCAGAAGTTTTATAGGCGTTGATCAAATCCACCTGATTCCAAGCTTTGGTCCCACCAAATATCTAACCACCCACTATAAGGATATTGGTTAATTTGATGTTGACCCTGTTTTGAACCCTCAAGATCGGGTTCACCTGCAACTATGTTGGGTTCACTCATCATCAATTCGCACGATATCATCCATCCGGTCCCTAGATTCCAAGCATAGCAATGATTTGTCAGCGTCAAAGTGTTTCTTGCGCAAAAATCTTCAAGTGACTTTTTTGATTTCCTCCTATCAATTACCGGGAAGAATAATAGAAAATTTACTGCTCCGATCTTTAAAAAGCCCCCGTACTTTCCATTAGCGAGGTTAAAAAAAAGTGTCTTCAAGAATGTGAAATCGGGGCCTATTGGAACTACTCATTGGCAAAATTAAGTCTAAGTCCCGAAAGTTAGAAAAAATTAACTTTTATTTAACCTTTAATTCTTTGATTTGTCTAAATTTAAAGTGCACAAAATCCAAAATGGAAAAATCAATCATCCTCCAAATCTCCCTATTTACCTTTGAACTCCCGGTGAGAAAAGCGAATAGTGGAATCTTGAACTTTTTGGGAAAATATGCCGCTTTCCCGCAGGGAAATTCCAGCGTTGTTTTTGGATACCAAAGTTGATGAGAAACCAATCGAGGTAATCATGCGCATTGGGCCAGGAATCGCAGGTCTTGGTTGCTTTAAATGGAAATGCCGTAGTAACCGTTGAATCTGGCGCAGCTGGCAAAGAAATCTTTACCTTTAACCTTAAACTTCCTGCTTTGGCCTATTTATCCTCCATTAACACTGGGATGAGCGTAAGTTTTTTCTGCGGAAACCAGTGCTCCTTGGAATGTCTGATTTAGAAATTTTTCCAGAAGAAGATTATATAAGAGATAAGCAATACTTTGAAAGCCTTAAGAACGATATTCCTGATTCCTTGAGGTTTTCAAGCCTTCGAATCCTGTCCAACTGCCCTAAAAGATTAAATTTTTTTGGCAAATATTCCTGTGAGCGGATTACAATAATTTGCACTTTGAAGATCAGAAAAAAGGGGAGTCAAAAACTGGATTACTGTAGCGTTACCCCAGATCAACATGCAGGTTTCCTTCCCAATATCGCCTGTTTGGAGGTTTTTGGTGCGAAAAAGGCTTTGAACTCTAACAGCTTTTTGGAGACATTTATAGAATTGGTCCACTGGAACACTTGAAGCCAAGGGGTCAAAAGCTTGACCATTGTGCAGGACTGTCCAAAAATTACGAAGTCTAATTCTGATTTTAGTAAATTATCTTTTTATTAAACTAGGTTTGGAATCTAAAGAATGTACTCAGCCATCAGTTTTATTCAGGTTCAAAAAAATAGAAAAATACCTTCTGGCTGAGGGTCCAAGAACTCGGCAAAAAGTTGAAAAGCTTCTGGTTTGACGAAAGTCATCATTCAATCTCCAACTTTGGATTTTCTTAAAAAGATCAAAGCTTGGCCATAGTCAAAAAGGTATAAAACTCTTCAATTAATGAAAGACTACTTGGGTTCAGAGGTTTCCAGCTATCCAGAGCGTTATTTTCTACTCAAATTAGAGGAAGGGGATCAGGTCCTAGGCTTCGTTTTGGCAGTTTTTATTAACTTCAATTCCATAATATTATTTCTTTTCTGGACTAGTCCTAGTAGGAAAGTTAAGGGGGGAGGAGATTTTTTCCTGCTTTCGCACTTTTTTACTTGCCTTAAGGGAACAGAAAGGTTGATTTATTGATTTAGGATCATCAGATGTGGGAAGAATCGTGCAATCATAGGCCTTATGTTTTTCAAGCAAGATTTTCAAAATGATATATCACACAATAAAATGAGCTGGAGAAAGGAATTTTAAAATGAAGAATCGGCAGATCGAGTTACGATTATTGTTATTGGCCTTCAACCATGAAAAAATGGATTGAAGAGACGCTTTGAAAGTGTTAAGTTTCCAGGATTATTATTCCAAAGAGCTCATTATCATCGATAATGGAAGTACGGATCAAACTCCTGAAATCAATCCGACGCTGGGTAAGCTCAACGATCCGGAAATAATGTCTGTTCAGACATTTTTATGGAAAGGAATGGCCTTAATTGTGGGCTTTTCAATCAATCTCTAGGTAACGCTTTCTAGTCAGTACGTGATTGATTTTGTCGGGGGAAGACGTACTTTATCCCGATCATTTATCACTTTCTATGATCTGTTGGCGGAAAGCTCCATATGCAGGACCCTTCGTATATTCTGACGCCTATATTTAACTACAGATGGAGAAGTTAAAAACTTTTACAAGCGCAATTCTTCTGGTGACTTAAGACGAGAGATTTTTACAGGGTGAACTCCTATGAGACCTCATTGAAGCATAACTACCATTGCTCTCCTACCATAGTATTCAATCAAAAATTTTAGAAAAAAGGCGGGAGGTTATTGATTCTGGGCTTTATTTGGGATTTTGATATCCAATGAGGCTTGCAAAGAAAACACCCATCGTAATTTCAATCTGATTGGTGTCCTTGAAGTCGTCAGCACGTAAGTCATTGTCATCTGGACAATATCAACGATATAAGTCCAAGATTGCTTCCGAGTACATTGCTGTTTGTGAAAAGGTCAAAGCCCATGAATATCATCCTGAAGGAAGATAAGGCATTAGGAAGAGAATTCTCTATGAATTAAAGCAATGCACTTTGGTCAGCTAATTTCGAAACCTGCTGAAGGCTTTTGTTAAGTTGGGGGAAGAAATTGGTCTGAAGGGAAATTACGTTTGCTATTTAAAATTTTTGGCTCAAAAAACGTTTTGACTTTTCTTGGCTTTACCTTCAAATCACCTAATCAACCGACCACTTACTTCGATGAAAAGTTGGATCGAAAAATAAGTTTTTCCGATTCGTTGAATATCTTCTGCAGTAAATCGCTTAAGGAATTTTTAGCTTTTCTTCAAAAAAGTCAAAAGTTTCTTCCAGAGAAATGAACCTGCCTTAAACTGGTCAGTAAGTCGAAGGATGAACTAAATCCAGCAAGCATTTTACCGATTAAATAATTTTCTAACTACTTCATTTCGTCTTTCTCCGACAGGTATCTCTACTAGAACCTGAAATTTCTTTTGTAAGATCTCTCTCAAGCCATTCCTGTAATTGTGCCTTTTGGACATCGGCGCTAATGACCCAATAATTGAAGTCACCAATCTCTGCCAAGCCACTGTAATTCCCAATGTAGGTATGACCTTTGTCTTCTCTAATTGTTTTTTGATCATCTGGGACCCCAAAATAGCCCCCAAGAATGGTGTTGAAAACGACCCAAGGGATATTAATCAGGATGAGTCTTAGGGATCGACCAATAGCCTATTCGACATACGTGCCTTTGAACTTGCCAGATTTCTCTGAACTCCTGCTCGCCAGGTCCACTTGATATTTCTATGTAAACTAGTTGCATCGCTTAGATGGGCTCTATTTGGGAGTGATTCAAGTGCCTCCGACTAATCATCTAACTCCATAGGATTCAATCCCGGTGACAAAAATCTCTAAATCTTCCCAGAGGTGTTTGATAAATAGGAAGCGAAGCATATCTACTGTAAATCAAAAGAGACTTCCTCTTCTGTAGCTTCAAATCGAAAGGATGAGCTACTCCAAAAAGACTTTTTCGCCACAATTGATTGGCTCGTGAGGAAGTCTTTTCATTAGAAGCCTGATGTCAATTTTGCGGCTGGGACTTTCGTTTTTTCGAAGTAAGCTTTGCTCTGGAAAGTAGCTTTGGTAAGCAAAGAACAAAAAGTAGGTTAGACCTTAAAAACATTTTTTGGTCGAAATATAAACCTAAACCCTCTCTTGAAATAGGAAGAAAATGGATCAATTCAGCCGCATGAAAAATCAAAAAAAAATCTGCTATTCTTCACACCAGACTTTTCAGTCGTCCCTCTTAGAGCAGTCTGGTATGTGAAAGATGGGAACAAGCGAATGATTTAGTGGTATGAAGTTCGATTACTTTTTCGAATACTAGTTCTATCTAATAGGCATCGATTCCCGAGTCCTGAGTCATAATAGAACGGCTCCGATTTTCAGGTTTTTCTTTACAGGGAGCTATAATTTCAAAATCATCCTGGAAGTCTTTAAATTCAGGAGCTTTTGGCGTCTAGGACAATTACTGATTCGGATAAGTGTAAATAAAAGCGAGAAACCTTAAAGTCTACCGCTAGTGGGTGGTTTTTTGGTCCTGTGGGACCTTAGGTAAGAAAAGTCAACCCTAGTTTAGTAAGGTCGAATCCAACGCCCATGGTGGAAATATCTTCTGCACCTTTTATTTGGGTTTTCATAAAAATATCCCAGTTCGCAAGGCAAACTTATCATGTATGTATATTCCTACGCCAATGAGGATCATGATCATGTCTGCATTTCTTTCGAGAATCCCTCCCGGAGCATCACCCAAAAAAAGAAACCAACATACCTGAGATTAAAGGTCGATTAAGGGTCCTTTCCGGATTCGATCACCAAATTACCATATCATCCGTCTCTAGCGACACCATCTTCTGTTAGTTGCATAGATAGGAGGACTAGGTAGCAAGCAATTTTTGTTGAAATCTAGTGCGAAAGTAAATTGGGTGCCTAGCTGGATTATGTCTTAAGGAATAGCTGTCTCCAATTCCTAAAATTAGGTAGGAATATAATCTAGGTCTGAAGCTGAATTATAAGTGATTTTTGGACAATATTGGATATACTTAATCCAAGGAAAAAATTACCTTCTTTAGATCCGGAAAAAATTTGGCTTGTATAGTAAAGACCAACATCTGTACCAACGCTTTATTCCTGGTCTTGCTTTCAGATCCCTCCCAACTGAAGAAAATATTCCCCAGAAAGATTGGAATGGAATAAAGCGTGCTGAGATTCCTAATCCCAAGAGAGTCAATTTTTCTGGAAATAGGTGCCACCAATAGCAATGTCTCTAGGAATTTAAATTGTCCTAATTCCAATTTCGAACTCGTCAGTTCAATTGAAATATCTCCACCAATATTAAAATATCTCAGATCGAAAACCAAATGCCGAAACCTCATCTATTTTGAAGAAATCCAGTCAAGATAACTCAGGGACATGTGTCACTATTTCCCTAGCCATGGAGAATAGAAAGTGAGGAAATCCATTTGGTCATCAAATGAAAGCGAGTTTCCCTGAATTCCAGAGCCGAACTTGCATCAGGAGAAGTGGCAACACCAACGTCACCCATTGCAGAATGTCGTGAATCAAGTTGCGAAATTAAGGAAAGGCACAGCATTGTTATCAAACCGTCGATCAGGACCTGACGCGGAGATGATTACACTAATTTTGTGCATAGGTAAGGTAGGTAGCCAGGTAAATCTGTAAGAATAGGGTTAATCCTATTAAGAATTGGCTATTTTTTTCATTATAAACGAATTTTTCACGCTTATTTGAATCAGATGAATGTCTAATTCTGATTGAGTGTTACATGTAAATATAAGTTCCTTTGCTGGATATTTGGTTTGATTTTGAGAAAAAATCCAAGACAAATCTTTAGTTAGCAGCCTCAGCCTTGACTAAACGTTTGGTTTTCTTTCAAATAGTATTTTTACCGTCTGCTTGATATATTATAGGCTAAGTATAATGTTTTCCCCGGTCGGTTATGCTCGTTTGGAACTTACTTTCCATTGCTAGTGGGGTTAGGAATACGTTTTATGATTGTGATTTGCAAGGTGGCTGCTCCCTCTACCTAAGATTTTCTTGAACCACAACTCCAACTTCCATTCCCAATCGTATCCCAGCTTTAATCCGAATCGTATTTTTTCCTTCCTCAGGCCCCTTAATTTCCACTTTTGCGACTCCCTCTTTGGAATGTATTAATTTGAAGCAAGATAAAAAGTACTAATAACCTGTTCCTCCCGTCATTTACTTGAATCGCATAGATTCTAATGGGTTCAGATTGAGCTTGTTTATCCCACTTTCATCTTTAAACTTTTGCGACTAACGAAACAACTGTTTGCAGAAGAATGTCCAGTTGATTTTCATCAGAATTACCAAATATTGCGCCTGATTTTGGGCCTTTGATCACTACTGGGCCGATAAAGCCTCTCCGAATGATTGAAAATCAAATTTACCGAAAGCTTCGGTATTATCTTCGAAATGTTTTCCTATTACCCGCAGATTCCCAGATCCAAAATCTAACTTTGTGTTTTTTGGGACAATTAGTTCACCTTTGAATCAGACCGGAAACTGATTGATCCACTTCCTCGAAAAGAGAGATAGACTCTTCTTCAAAATTCAAGATAGGGAAAACTTTCATCACACAAAAAGTTTTAACTACTTGTGGTTTATCAAGAAGTTCGATTTCATAAGTTCCAGAGAAATTCTGTAGCTAAACGATTTTCAACCCAATCCAGCACCTCTGCCTCGAAAGAAACTCTGAAAAAGCTTTCAGTGTGTCTAATTGGAGCAGACTCTAATCTTTAAGCGCTATGATTTTATTTTAAATTCTGGTCTTAGCCAATCTCATACTAGGATCAGCAATAAGCTAAAGTTTGTTTAAAGATCCATTCATACTCCCCATCTTTAGTTTTTTTGAACATGGTAACCGAGGTCTTTGAACTTTCCCAATTTTCTTCTTGAAAACCGCGTTTCAATGAACGCTTCTTCAAGAGAAATTCACACTGCTAAAACGGGTCTTCCTGTTGTAGTAATCCGATCGCTCCTTTAATTCGGCACTATCAAAAGTTCCTCCCCTGCCGACCTCAAAGAACGGACTATCGTGCCTGCCCAATTCCGCAAGTAGCGGTAACCAAAGTGCTAATTGTTCCTGCTTTGCCCAATTTTGAATATCGACAACGAGAAAAAATCTCCTCAGCTGTGAGTGCGTTTCGTGCGTGACCCAACATAAGTTCACGAATAAAGTGCCCCGGTCTAATTGCTCCTCAGTGCTTTCTTCGAATTCTGGCGAGGATTGGCGAGTGCCATTTTTTTTTGCTCACGATCGAAGATAGAGGTTTTTCAAGTTTTGAGCTCAGGTTTTGAGCCAGCAATGTAGCTGCAATGGGCTCCGTATCTCGGAGGTTGGATGTTATTGTCTGCAATCATCTGCTAGTAAGGGTGATAGTTTTTTTCCAATCACCGGTTTTTTGATTTAGCTTGGTATCATTATTTTATGATGACTATCGAAGCTTCTGATCCATTAATTACAGGAGTCTTCCAACTCCGATTTTCAATATGCTCATCGCTTCTCGACTCTCTCCCAGAACCCCATTTTCCCCATTCAATAAAGCGAAATAACATAACCGAACTGAAGTGCTTAGTGGTTAGCTGTTTCTAGAGGTGTATATAGTTAACTAAATTTGGCCTGCTCCAAGTTTTTTCTTATAGTCAAGTTCCTTTTTCCTAAAGATCAAGACATTTTTTCAAATTCCCCGCCCTGCTGGTAATGCCACGCGAATAAAATTCCGGATGGCAATTCAAGTCTGGATTGCCGTAACCAAATGAATCGTAAATCTCATTGAGATATCCTATTTCGCAAAAACGGCCGATATCAACTTATGCAGTAGAAGTTTCTCAGCTGAGCTCTCAAAACTGGCAGGCGCAATAATAAGTAACTCTGGCCAAGGTCTTGACTCCTGAGAATTTTGGAGAAAGTAGGCGTTTAAAGGTTTTTAATTTCAACCTGATTGATTCGGGTCAAAAACTACCAGTTTTTGAACTTAGCTCCAATTTCCATTGTCAAATCAATCTGGGGGTTAAAGAAATCACTCACTTCCCAAATTTTTTGTCCCAGTTTTTTGTCCGAAACTAGAGATTAAATTTTTCTGAGGGATTAAGTAGGTTCCAGAGATAAATCCAGACTAGAGAAGGAACTCCAAAATTCCAAGATAGTTGAAAATAGCCGAGGCGTTTGGATCAAGTGGATGAAAAAGAAGAATCGAAAAGTCGGTCCACGATCCTATTTCATTCGGTTGAAAAATCAAGATTGATACTCACTTCCTCGACCTTTAATAAGCAATAAGTACTATTCAGATCGGATCAATTTGCTGTGATTGAATTACTTGACTTTTTCTGTTCCTAACGTTAATAGAAGGCTGTTGGCCAAAGAAGCT
>Ga0163217_1054744_pt1 | contig 21033 bp, 13 predicted proteins | sample SynspAceP_FD_185933 | JGI IMG/M metagenome (GOLD analysis project Ga0163217, IMG submission 185933) | Saline lake microbial communities from Ace Lake in Antarctica - Synechococcus sp. Ace-P (PacBio error correction) | ecosystem: Environmental > Aquatic > Non-marine Saline and Alkaline > Saline ...
AACCCTCAAAAAAAAAAAAGGGTAGGAGATGGAAATTTTTTTGGGCTTTTTTTTGGGCATGACAATTACACTCCCGGCTTTTTGCAATCTCAACACAGGGGGTTTTTTTTTTTATTTTTCCTGTTTTTTTACAATTTTTTCTTTATCAGAATATACTTTCTATTCCGCCTATTTGAACTTTTCCCAAAACGTGCAACATGATCATGGGCTGCAAGGAACGATTAAAAACAATCGGCAGCAACTAACATTGGGTTTTTTTGCCCTTTTTTTTTAATTCTTTAAATAGTTTTTGATATTTTTCTGAAAAAGTTGGTTTTAACCAGACCCCTTTGCAAACCAAGCAAATTTAAAATAACAGCCGGACTGCCCTTTCAAGTTGAAATCTCGAGGCGGAGACTCCTCTCCTGGCCTCATATTAACTAACGAAGCCAGTTCGTCCGTGTGGGTTTTATCATTTTTTAAAGTAAGATAATTGACCAGAGAACACTGATGTTTAAAAAACATCTTGCCCCTAACTGCTATGTCTCTTACAGTCTTGTCCTGCATAATTGTTTTGCAATCTTATATGTTAACATCCGCAATCTTAAAAGGGCTCTTCTAATTTTCCCTTAGAAGTCTCTGCTACTTTACTTCCTGAAATTTTTGACGCTTGTTCCTTTTAGACTTTAAAGGTCGTGTCGAGCTTATCGATAGAATTATCAAATACATGTGGTTTTCTTCTTTTTTTATAAGTTTTGCACAATTAACAAACTTCCTGGTAACGTTTGTAAAATCTATTTCTACATCCACTACATCGCCTTGGATACTGTCAATTCCCAAGCAGGCCCTCATACTTTCGGCTTAATGATGTTCCTCCAACCACGTTTCGACAATTGGGGATTCTCATCAATTTGAAGCGCCTCATCTTCTTCATTGTAAATGGATCATGCATTTTTGATAAAATTGAGTTATGACACTTTCACGCAATTCATAAATATAATTTGGCCACTATTGCTGGACTATGTTGTTTTCCCCTGCCATCGCAATGCCTCTTGATAATCGTGAATTAAATTTCACTTACCCCTCTTTTTCAGACGAGTTTAGTACACAACGCTAGAATCATCAAGAATCAAACTCACTTAATGTTGGCGTTTTCGAAGAATAGATTGAATTCGAGCATATGTAATATTGAATAAATGGTCCAGTATTCCAGCAAGAAATCAACAGATTCCTTCGATTAAATAACATCCGCTTTTTTAGGATCCACTTTCAACAATGCTAATTTTTCCAAGGCTCCGCATACCAATTTTATGAAATAAGATGATCCTTTTCTTTTTCTTGCCAATCCTTCTGGTACCTTTCCCTAATTCTTCGGAATCTCTGGGCTTGTTTGTTTTCATCTCCAATCATCAAGGTCTACAGCAATCTACCTACGAGTAACCATTCTCGTACTTTTCATCTTGTGCAGTTGGCAAAATCTACCATCCCGTATAGGTGTTTGAATTCCTTTTGCCCAAATCAAATCCAAACTCTTTGTAATAACTTTGCTAATACTTGAAAATGATAATCTTTTGTTCGTTTCCTACTACATAAATATTATTTCCTTCATCAATTGTTATTCTTTGTGGCGATAATTTGCCGTTCCAATATCTTGAGTAATGGTTATTATCAGAAGTGCCATCACCCCTCGTAGCAGCAATTTATTATCTAACCCTTTGATTGGTTAAATTCAATCCAAATGGAACCATTTTCTTTCTCGTATACTTACATTCTTTCAAATAGCTTTCAACACTCTTTCTTTCCAGAAAGATTAGGTAATGCCGATTCGTAATACAAATTTATTCAAAATGCTACTCCCATTGGTTTTGGGTATCGTAGTAGGCAAACCATCGTTACACCAACCATGTCAATCTTTTCCCACAAACAAACGAACCTCCTGCATCATCATTTTCCCACTTCACTAACATTTTTCTTGCCGCCCCTCTTTCATAATAGGCGATTTCTTTTCTTTGCTTGCTCTTCTTTCTATTCCTGATTCGAATTAGTTTTTTTGGCAATTTGAGACTTAATACTTTGGTGCATAATTTTTACATAGTATTACCTACTAATTTAATCTCCTTTTATAGCCATGGTTAGATTCAGGGAGTTTCTCATTTCCGTTGCTTTCGCGCAAGCCATCACTCATCGACTTGCAATATGAAATAACCGCGGTCATTCACAATCTGAAACTTTAGTCACGTCGTGACACGTTTGCTTTTAAAATTTCAGCTCACTGAATAACGCTAGGAAGTTTATTTCTTAAGTGACCTAAGGTGCAATGGCTTGTTGGTGTTTGGAGAAGAATAAGCCCTACCATTATTGGACTTGCAGACGCTTGTGAAAGCAAAACCAAAGATTTAGGCCCCCGTCCAATGCTGAAGTTAGAAATTGAGTCCAATATTCAGTGTAAACTTCAAGGTTTAAAAAACCCTTTTCAACTCATTAAAAACCACACACTTCGTTGCAACATTTTGAGTCAATCCAAAAGAACGCCCAAATCTTCTGGCCTGTTTGTTCGGCGACTTTTTTAGAAGTCCTAATTAAAGGGGAAATACGACTAGAGTAAAATGTCCTCCATCAAAACTTTTCGAGTTTTTGCAGTTGATATCAGCTGATCATGGCTGCTTCTACGTTGTACAATGCTTTAATCGCTGCTTGAGCCCGCCTTTGGTATAAAATTGTCTTTCGATTGTCTTCAATTGCTATTATGTTTTCGGCTATGTTCGAGTCGTTTTCTTCTAAAAGTCAAATGGCAGTTTCTGCCATTTTTTCTACTTATTTATCAAGTGTCGGAGTTGATTCTACCATTTCAAATGCCACTACTGTTTTTGCTTGTCTAAAATGGAATTAATCATTGTTTGAATCTCATCCGGGCCTATAGCCATTTTTAACAGGCGGTGCCCCTGTACCATAACTTACATTCGTCTGAATCATTGAAGTCTACCACAAAGAAGAAATATACAAAATGTACAGCATTCGCCAATTGAAGCTAAGTGCTTCATTTACAGATATTCTCCACACCCTTTTCTCTGATGTTTCGGCGACAGTAAAATTTTTAATGCTGTGTTTCTTCATCAAAGAATCTTTCAGGCGCTTCCGGTATCTCTTAATCGCAAAGAAAATTAAAATTCTTCCGGTGTTAATTTTTGGGCGGACTCCCTTCCAATGGACTTAACTCATTTCCACTTTATTAAATGTCGTTTCTTTTATCTGTTAATTTTGCATTCCATGCATTGTCCTACTCGCTAAAGCAGTTGCCATGGCAATACCATGCAATATTTTCCTGTTGGCGATGTTGTATGGTCGAGTGCAAATCGCATGGGCATCAATCCAAAATCACTCCTAAACACTTTTATTAGGGAATGGCCTTTTTTTATGCTAGCATAGTTCCACCAAGCGCTACCATGGTCTTGCAGAAAGCACACTGGAAAACAATTTTTCTGTTTAAAGTTTTTACTAACGCGGAGTCACATCACATTTTTGATAGAAAACCTTGACTAATCCTTCTATTCGAATTCGCGAAGGGGAGTAGATTTTCTGCCCGAAAGAAATCATTTCGATCTGTTTTCAATTTTATGAATGGGATAATGCGAGGAAGAATTAATTGGCTTTTTTTTTATTTTAGAGAGCAATTCTTAAGCATTCTATCCCGCTAATGCTTGAACCAACGAGTATTCCTGCTGCAAATTTCGGACTTCAATTTCCATAATCTTATCTCTCCATATTTTTAAAATCAAGTTATTCCTAAATTAGAATACTTTAGTTAAATCTGAATTAAAATTTACAACAATATCTTACTCAAACTATAGATTTGTTTAAACTTACTATTGTAATAACGAGAATATTAATCAATATTTAACCACTTACTTTAGATTCTAATCTAAAGCAACCTAGTTTAACATTTTTTAACTTCAGAACAATACTTTACAAAAAACCTTATCGAACAAAACGTTTGATTTCCTCTCAAGAAGGAATTCGAGGTGATTCGATAATGAACTTATTTTCAGTCGACATCTGCCTAACTGATGTAATTAAGCAATATGGGAACTCCTTTAAAGCTTAGTTATTTACCAAAATAGGTTTCAAAATAACAAGCCAAGAGGTGGTTCAATGTAGCCAGTGGCAAAAAGCAATTACAAAGGTAATATACACTTATTGTTATTGCCACCAAAAGTTTCGCACTTTTTCTTTTGTTTTGAATGAAGTTTTTGAACACGATACGCATTTTAAGAAACCTCTCCTGCAATATGACATTGAAAATTATCAATGAATTAAATAGAGAAGGCAACTTATCGAAAGATAGAATTACAATTGTTTGTAATGGTTACAAACGACCATTTTTTAGAGAAATAGTAAAGTTGATTGATGAAAAGTTTAGACGTATTGACCTGTTTTTGGGATATAATATGAAAGAACTAGATTACTACAAGAACACGTACAGGAAAAATGCAATATTGGATACAAATTGCTTCAGAAGAAAAAGCCTGGTCGTGAGTGTGAAGGTTTGCGTGAGGAGTTAAGGCATTCGCTATAAAACAATCAAGAAACTTTTATCTAGATCAAATCAAAAATGATAGCGATTCGATTTAAAGATGCTTCCTTTTTTTATAAAGTACTGGCAATCAAGGATACCTCTTATTATTGGATGTGAATTTTAATTAAAGTGCTTGCAAGTATATGGTGGAATTGAAAAAAGTAGCCCAGAGTTGAGACTCCTTAACATTGGTGGCGGATTACTATAAGAAAACTTCACTGGGTTTTGAAAATACGATTATCGAATACATGTGTGAAGAAATAATACAATCAAATCAAATGAATTCTGTGTAAAGAACACCAATTGGAAGAACCAAATATTTTTACTGAGTTTCGGCTCTTTCACTGTTGGAGAAAGTGAAGCTTCTATCTGTTCTATTATAGACGAGAAAAGAACAAAATGGATACTGGAACGGAATGGTATTGATTTGATAGCCTCAATTCATTACTACTTTACCTGATAATGTTTGGGGAATTAATCAAAATGTACAGTTATGATGGCAATACCATTGGGATGTACCTCACACACGTGTAAACTTAGGTGGATAACTTGTGACAGCTTAGATTTAATTTACAACTCAGAAGCAGCATGAAGAGACCAAGTTTCTTGGCCTAATATAACGAATGATTCCGAGTCGCTTCCTTATATATCTGGATTTTTTCACACCGGTGCATATCAAGAAGCGTTGAGCGGAATTTTGGAGGAATAAAACATTGATTGCAACTCAATTCCTTCTCCGAAGCACGTTGTGATAGACAAAGAATGCAAGATGGCAATATAACTACTCGCCTTTTTTCGAAGAACAAAGTCCACAAATCAAATGTTAAAGTCGCTGGGTATTATTAAGAAGAACCGCTGCGCTGTTAGAGAGCTATACTATAGAGCGCTGCGCTTTTAGAATTTAATGGGCTTCATGTAACTAAAGAATCAATATAAACAACGTAACAATTTCTCTTGCCTGCGGCAAACGTTTTTTTGAGTTTATCAAATAAGATAAGATTTTGTGAACTCATGAAAAGTTTGTGCCCTTTGCGTAAAGATAAGAAGCTAGAAGATGGGGACTTTAGGCCTTAAAAAAAATGAAATCTGCGTAAATTCGCGAGAAATTCTGCGGGAGAGAATCCTTTGAAGACTTTAGTGAAAAACTTTGCGTTCCTTTTGTTGGTTAATGAATCGAGAGAGATTTATTTAAATTGATGGCATTATTAAAAAACATCAAAAATGGAGTGTGGTAGAATTTGAAATCAAAGAAAGAGTTGGCTACCATTATTTCCTATAACCGACCTGGATAAGAAATTGCGCTGAAATGCACAATTTTGTAGAAGAATTGGAAAAGACACATTTAAGATCTGCAGAAAAAATGGTCGACGTAAAAGTTATTGTTCTAAAAGCAAATGGTGACGCATTTTGTGCTGGAGCTGATTAGCCCATACCTCACGAACCCTTCATTGCAATAGTTACGAAGAAAGACTTACGCCGACTCAACGGCTTTAAATGGAATTATTTCAACTCATCTATTCCTTAAAAAAAGGTAGTGATAGCGCAAGTTGAAGGTCATGCCATTGCAGGTGGGATGTGATTAGCAACTGTTTTGGCCGACTATTGTTTTTCAGTTTCCTGATGTTAAAATTTGCTATACTGAGGTAAAGAATTGGTTTATCCTGCCATTGGGTAGTTACTTTTATGAGAAAAAATAGGAAGAAGCAAAATCTAAAGAGCTACTGCCTGTCAGGGGACATTTTAATCGATAGTTCTGTCGCCCACAAATTTTGGTTTAGTCTATTATATTGTCACCATTAGTCCGAAATAGATGAAAAAGTTTTTATAATTTTGCTCAGAATCTTTGGTTTAGAAAAGTTTCTTCACAATCAATGGAATAATGACGCAAAAGCTAATCTCAGATGTGCAAACACTTGAGTATTTCTGAAGGTCTTACGTTGGCAAGCAGCACAGAATGCGAATAGCCAGAGAAACAACGATTGCATAGAGCGGAATTGCTGCATTTCTAAACAAAGAAAAATTACACATGGTAAGGCCAGTATAAAATACATGAAGTACTTTTCTTTTCTTCTTTTTACTATTCGTCTCTTATCCTCTGGGGATGCCGATTGAATCTAGCATGACTCTCACCGAAGGAGAGTTATTTAAACTCCATTACTATTCCCTGAAGAGATACCCAACGGTTTAATGTATGACATGATGCCAAAGGAATGACTACACTTTCCGAAAGCAAATCTAAAGTGAAATTTCAGCGGCAATGGGGCTTTTTAAAATCGGCCCCCCCCTTTACATCAACGACCTAAAAACATCAGCTTTCAACAGACTGTAAAAATGCTGAACAAAAATACCAATCCACTTATAAGGACTGGCACTTTTGGACACGATTAAGATCAAAATTTTTCGCAACCTCAGGTATTCCATTTTAATAGACGAACAGATTCCATCCTGGGATTTTTTTATGCCAAAAGCAGAATTCTATTGATACCAATGGAAAAAGAAATACAACCGTTTACTATATCAGATGAAAATTTGTGAAGCTCTAACCCCAATCAGGAATCTCCATTCGCTGAAGATACCAGGATCATGTTAAAATACCCCGTCGAAAATTTTGGCATTATCATGGAATTTACTGCCGAAAACAATACACAGAAAACAAGATCGACACTAGCGATTTGAGATTTGGGGAAGAGTATGCAGTCATCACGTCCTGACGAATTGGAAAAACAGATTGAAAACTATTTTCAAAGTGTGCAATAGCCCGTTTGAATCAAACATTCACAACCAACATCATACAATACTCAATTTACCTCATTTCAAAACCACAAATGTATGTCAAATTGCAATGCGATTTCTTACATTTGAAGATTGGAGAAATAAAGAATTGGCGAAGAATCAATTTAAAACTGAACAACCCGAGAGTACGAAAGAAGAAAAGCAATCCCAAAGGAGAAAAAAGGGAAGCCGCTTTTTTCAGGTCAAAGAAGTCTTTCAATTCATCAGTAACTTTATAAAAGATGAACGACAAAAAATGTACGGATTAATATTTATCCTTTTATTCTGCATTTTTGTTGGTGGCAATTTTTCTTCCTTTTTTGTTCACCTTGGGAAGCCAGTATCAAAAGTTAAGTTAGAACTCTCCATTGGAGAATTTTTATGGAATCCTGAAATGTAGCAGAAAACTGGTTGGGTAAATTGGTGGCAGCTGCAGCCCACTTATTCATATACAATGGTTTGGAATTGCCTCTTTCTTATTTGTATTGCTCACTTCCTTAGTTGGAGTTTAAAATTCTTTTTCCAATCTCACTGCTTCCCATTAGAAAATCGTTTAGAATTTCATTTTTTGGAGGTCATTTTTTTACTTGTTCATTGTTGATGAGCTATTTCTTCAATCAAATCCTTATCTTTTTTTTGGGCGGAGGTTTTTTGGTTACCAAGTCAATCAATGGTTTGCAGAGCAATCATTGGATTTGTTGGAACTGGCTTCTTTATTATTTTCTCTTTCTTAGCAATTTTAACGATTCATTCAATATGGTCATTTGCTGGTTAATTTAAAAAAATCTGCAGAGAAGGTGAAAACTAAAGAAGAAATTTGACCTTTCAAGAAAAATGGCAAATCGTGAAGTATGATCCGTGCAGCTGAAGAAGAAGCGGCAAGCTGAAATGGAGATAGAAAGATGAATACTCTGAAGAAGAAATGATGCGACGATGAATGGAAGTCGAACCTATTGAACTTTCTAAAGAAGAAGCTCCTGCCAAGAAGAGAAGCCAGAACCAGAAGTAGCGATAAGAAGAAGACAAAAAACTTTTCAATTTGAAGTCGCCATTCCTGAAGAAGAAGCCGTTCGCAACCGAAGAGAAGAAAGGAAGTTTTGGATTGGAAATAGAAGAAACCAAAGAAGACGATGAATTATCGGATATGAGCTAGACAAGCCGATTGCTGATTGGAGAATATTGATCCAACAACTGATTTACGCCAAATTACAAAAATCCTCCAATTGACTGTACTAAAAGAATACGGTAGCGGATTCCATTAATGTAGACAAAGAAGAATTAGAGGCCAATAAAAATAAGAATTTGTAAAGACGTTAGAAAATTACAATATAAAAATTGGACAGCATTAAGGCGACTGTTTGGACGCAACAGTAAATTTATACGAAATAGTGCAGCTCTGGAGTTCGATTTCTAAGTATTAAAAACTTAGAAGATGAACATTGCCCTATAGTTTAGCTGCTTTTGGGATTTCGAATCATTGCTGCCCGATTCCAGGAAGAGGTACGAATTGGGTATTGAAGTGGCCCTATCAGAATCCTGAACATTGTAATCGATGCGATCGGGTTTATTTGCATCTGAAAGTTTCAAATGTAGTAAATATGAATTACTCAGTGGTAATGGGTAAAACCATTCCATGAAACTTTTGTATTCGAGCTTGGGCAAAAAGTGCCCTCACCTATTTAAATGGCTGGTGCACTGGACAAGGAAAGATCAGTTTGATTAAATGCAGTGCTTGCCTTCTTTATTATACAAGAAAACATCCTGCGCACTGAAGTTTGTATTGGTCGATCCAAAGAAAGTGGAATTGACTTATTCAAATAAAAATTGAACGTCACTTCTTAGCTAAATTGCCTGATACAGAAGATGCAATTATACGGACAGAACCAGAAAGTGATTGGCCCACTTAATTCGCTGTGTATCGATGGATACTCGTTACGAATTACTGAAAAGCTTTTGTAAGAAACATCAAAGAATACAACACCAATTCATCAAGCGTAATTAAAGTCCTGAAAAAAGGACACAAATACTTGCGTAACATGTGGTGGTAATTGAATGAGTTTGCCGATTTAATTATGACTCTGGTAAGGAATGACAACCGATAGCTCGGATTTGCTCAGTTGGGCGAGCCGATTGGAATCGCACTTGATCATTGAACTCCGCGACCATCTACCAATATTTATTACAGGTAAGTAAATCAAAGCAAACTTTCCTGCCGAATAGCGTTTAGAGTAACTTCAGGAATTGACTCAAAACCATTTTAGATTCCGGTGGTGCAGAACAATTGATAGTCGTGGAGACATGCTATTGTCAAATGTAGGGGACTTAATTCGACTACAGTGTGCGTTTATTCGACACACAGAAGTGGAATTACTAAACCGAGTTTATTGAACAACCACGAGCATACCCAGCAGACGCCTTTTACTGCTGAATACGTAAGATGAAAAAATGGTGGTGGAGCAGCAGAAGATGTGCGATTTATCAGACAGAGATGCTTTATTTGAAGACGGCGCGCGATTAATCGTGCAACATCAACAAGGGTCAGCATCATTACTTACAAAGAAGATTTAAAAACTAGGAATACATAGAGCAGGCCCCGAATAGTAAGATCAATTAGAGGCCCAGGATCCAAATTAGGCCCTTTCGATGGGGGGGGGAAGTAAAGCAAGACAAGTAATTAATCCAGGACGAAGCAACTTTGGACAGTATTTTGAATAACATGGATTAAATAAATTTAGAAAACTCGATTAATGAAAAGTTATTAATAATAGGATTGATTCTGTTTGGGTGGCCTCAAACCACATTTGCTCAGCAAAGATGTAAAGGCAAAGCCGTTTTGGGATAATTAAGTGCAAAGGCAAAATACCTTTAAAAACATTTTCAGCCACATTTATGTATGAGCTGAAATACCCAACGGCAGATATCAGCGAAAAGCAAGAGGGTAGTTTTTAATTTTCTAAAGTGAAAAGTTAATAACCTGAATATTGGGCGGGTTCAGAATGTAATTTTGATGGAAAAACAAAATGGACGTATATCGCAGACCGCGGAAGAAAGTACAAATTGATGATGGCCCCCACCTTTTTTTTTTTTCTTTTTTGAAAAAAAAGGAAGGAAGAATCCATTAAACCCTTCTAAAATTCTTAAACCATTTATGAAGAATGGATTTAAGTACAGTACGATATAAAGAACATTACTGGAAAAATGGGAGAGCCATCCAAGTGGTAAAGTTATTCCCTGAAAAAGCGGATGAAAAGCCATACCACTCTGCTTTACTTTTATGTAGAGCAAAGTTAAAATGAGTCACTAAAAATTGAATTGGAAAGGAAAAGATGGTTCCAACTACATCTCCACCATCACTCTTTTGAAGTAAACAAAGAGATTTCCCGGATTCAAAGTTTGGTTTCAACACAGCGAAGCATCCTGAAGTAGAAGTAATCGATTTTAAAGATAAATTACTGACAACATTAAAATACAAAAGCCGAAACTTGAAAATGGTTGTCGCTTTTTTTTTTTGTGGGAATAAGTCTAACAGATGAGTTTCATAACATGTCTAAGGAATTATAAACGATTCTTAATCACAACTACTTCTTTAAGCACTGAGCATTAAGTTAAAATGTAAGAACAAGTAGAAAATTAAAATAAACGATTGAATAACCAAAAAAGCATCCTTTCCGAGAAGAATGGCTTTTAAAAATATCATTTATGGTTGTCTTAAATAACCGTTTTTTCAGTTTTGTAATCTTCGTACTTCAATAGAAAAAACTGTGGTTTTCATAGCCAACTTCCTAATTCCAGTTTTTAAAGAGAATTGAAGTTCATCATCAACATTCTTTGTTAATACCCCATAAACATTCTTCATAGTTCACTCCCCCAAAACCTTTGATTTAACAGACTCAAATAGAAATAAACGCTAATCATAACGCAAATAGCTAAACTTTAACGTCGCAAGTGCTTATTTCGGTTGAAAAATTGTTTCTTTTGAACACTTCACTTCTTTTCGCTTGAGGATTAGACAAAACTCAGAGGTCAATGCATAGCACATTTAAATCATGCAAACTCTTTACCTCCAAGTTGTCATAATTTAAAAATATTCGTCATTGAACACCAACGTAAATTAATAATCGCCTTTTACCGTCCTGCATGAACTATCAGGGCAGTAAGGCATGATCTCTGAAGGAATGTTAAATTACATTATTTTCAACTCATCAAGTTTATTCTTCAAATTCGAAAATGACTATCCCCCGTAAATCACTCAAATTGGAAAACCGACCTGCATCGTCCGAATCTTGACGTCCAACCAATACTTTTTTTGTAAGCTGCTTCAATAAAAAGTTGAATGGTTGCCATCGTCCCCTTTCTCTCCTTGGTGATTGATTAGAAATAATGTTGTTCTTGCCCAGTTACTGTGACAATATTCTGCCAAATCGCCTTCACCAAAAAGGGATTACTCGTTGCTAACCTTGCTAACATATGAATTTCCCAACAAGATTTTATTGCTCTGTTTTTACAGAGTTTACAATATTGATTTGATTGGCTTCTTCGAAAAATCAGCAGCCAATACAAAATTCTTGTAAATACATTGGCCCCGACAATCAAATCCACGGTTTTTAATTTCTGGCTTTTTTTAGAATGCTGCGTAACTGCGGTATCAATTCTCCGTATCGTAAACCATTTAACTTTAAATTCAACCGCCTTCATTCTTCAATGATCTATCGCTAATAAAAATCCTTCGTAAAACTCCAATGCAATTCCTGACATTCCAAAATATCAGAAGCGGTAATGTTTTTCCTGTTTCTAAAGCTAAACTTTATTCTCTTCAGAAAAATGAGCATCATAGGGCCACTTTGGTAAGCAGGTTTTTATGAAGTGCTTAATCAAAAAACAGGAGCCTGGAATAAATGCAGTATCTGTATCCGTTTTCAACAATCTTGAAAATCGGAATATTAACCGACTGCTCCTATCTCAATCCACCTCTAATCCATTATTCAACAGAAAAATTGAATCCAATGGAAACCTGGTTTTATTTCTTGGATAAAGAATAAACCGTTTCCTTAGCCGCTACCGTATGTGTTGCCAAATATTCTCTCTAGCGGAACATACAATTTGCTTCTCTCTGTCTTTTGATTTTGGCACCGAATTCTAATTCAGTGCCTCCTTCAATCCATGCCATTACTTAGCGATTTTCAGCTATGAATGTTCCTTTTGATCGACTCAATATTCCTTACTGATGGGCAATACAGTGTATTCTTCTTTTCTACATAATCATATGGATCAAATAATTTGCCATCAATCTCACAGTTTTGGGTGAAGTCCTTTTCGTTTGACTTCTTTCAAGGAATTAAATACGATCGCAATAGAATAGCCTCTGCACTGCAAGATGGATTCGCTTCAATAATCCTTTAAGAGAATTGCATACATTCCTAGAAACGGCAATACAATGTATTGCCTGCCTTCATGGTATGAATGTAATATCCTTTCCGTTCATCTTATGAAACCTCTAAATTAGGTGCCCCGCATCTTGAGCGAAACCATAGTGGTGTCAATACCAAAAAACTTAAAATCATAGGAAAGCTAATCTCATCTACTCTTCATAATTACTCCCATTCTATTGTTGCAAGGCGGCTTTGAGCTGATTATCATACACCACTTCTGTTCACTCCCTTCACTTTGTAATAAAATTTCATTCGATGTTTTTTTGCTAAAGAACTCATACGGCAAAATGCACCCAATCTGCAGTCATTCATAGTAGACCCTTCCTACTGCTGCTCGAATGCCACAGCATTTTCATAGGTTCGCTCATCGCCCTTACACCAACAGATTGCACCGGCAAATAAAATAACTCCCGCTTGGCAAACTTTGTCGTATAAAAACGCGCTTTTTCAACCCATCAATGAAATACCTGCATCGGCCTCTGCAAGGCGTCTTTTCTGGAGTAATGTCTTCCCAAAATTCCGATTGCCAACCTGGACCAGGAATGGAGTGACGTCCCCAAATAATTATCTGCAAACCAATGCCTTACCAACACGAGACGAACTTCGTCTTTAAATAACAATCGCAAAAGGCCCCACGATTTTCATTCATAAAATCCACGGCAAACTCCACATTTGTGGTGACTTTAAATGGTCGCCGATGGGACCCCACCAAGTTTGCAAACACTGACTCAATAACATCAGGATAATGGTTCCTTTGTGGCCAACAGAGATATCTGTTAATTCGTGCGCTTCATCATCAATACACTTCGATGAATACAGCGTCCGATTGCTTTTCTCTTTTTTCTGCTCAGATTGATTCCTCACAGCCAACGCTTCGTAAAAACGTGACTTAGCATTATCCCTTTAATGTTAATCCCTATGGTCTTTATATTGCTCCAATACTTGCTCGAATTCTTCTTGCGCATAAGCCGTTGGGTCGACAAATATGCAAGAATAAATTATCGACGATCGCTTCCTTCAAACAACATGGCTGCTACTGTAGATCAACGCCTCAGATATCCCTAAAACAACTTATCATTTCCCGATTTTAAAATCTTTCAATCCTTGAATACTGTGTCTGCAAAAGAAGAAGCAGTCCAAGTTTTGTGAGAACCTGATAACGTTTTACAATGAAGTTTTTTCAACAACTCCAATCCTTCCTGTAGAATGATAAACCTCAGGGTGGAACTGGATTCCATAAGTATCTTCACTTGTATATGGTAAAGCCGCCACTTTACATCTCGGTAGAAGCTATGATTTCAAAATTATCTAATACTGTTTTTAATGGTATACTCCATGAGACCATCCAGACTTTGACTGTGTCAGAAATCCCTTTCATAAAAGGATTAGACTGGCTAACGCAAGAATAAATTAAGCAGGACGTAATTCCTGGTCTCAGATGGCAAATACCTGACCACCGAAATGCTGTGCCATGTATTGCGGCTCCATAACCAAAACACCTAGCAAAGGCATTTTGCCTTTTATTCGACAAGCGATTTTGTGGTGCATTCTCAATCTCGCACAGAAAATGGACTTCCAGAAAAGGATTACCGCTAACACTATCATCCATGCTGCTTTTAGATATTAAACGGATGAATTTGCGCAATATACAATTACAGTTCTCTTATCTTCTAGCAATAACTGGGTGTGAGAACCAAAATCAACCATAATAATTTTTCTAACATCGGCAAAGATAAAATATATGATACGTCCTATTTTACTATATTTTCACAGAAATTTTCACGTTGTTTTGAAGAAAACTCAAAGCGCTGTAATTCCCTTCAAATCAAATTCTGCAGGACCATGAGCCAAAATGTTTTTAAACTGATTACCGGCTCGTTCAAAAGACACTTTAATTCGCTCACCTTCTACTTGATTTTCAGCTCAGCATCTGTCATATCGTGCTTCACCGCTTTGCGCCAATGTTTAAGCAGTTACCCCTGTTCACAAGAACCAAGTTTCATCTTCACTCCTCTTTCATAAGTGCGCACGTTGACTCATCGGTCAATTCTTTTAAAAATTTACATTTGTTCCCGTTGCTTTAATAAGCGATTTTTAACGAAATGGCTTTGCTTCTTCCACTAACTTAAAATCCGACAATATCATCTTTCCAAAATACACATAATGCGGGAGATCCGGGTGTAAATTGTACAAATATCCATCACCAAAACTTCCACCTCATCAACATCTCCCATTTTGGTGGCAAACAAATTATTCTGAGACTTCCCAATCATGCTTTCATCAATGGCGATAAAAGATGCTTCTGATTATAATCCCCAAGTTTTCAGCAAAGCTAAAAGCACAACGACTGCCATTGCCACAAAAACTCTGGCTTCCATCTGAATTTGTAATACAACCATTTCAAAAATCTACAGCTTCATGATTCCGAAATTAGGATGACCACCATCCCCCATTCCAAATCGTCTACGCATAAATGCTGAATTTGTTTGAGTCCGATAAATGAAGCCTATTTTCACGATCGTCGATCAATACAAAATCGTTTCCGGTGCCTGATATTATAAAAGTTTTAACTGCAAATGAAAGGATAATTAAATCTATTTAACAGCAAAGAATACTGACTAATTCTAGGTAACAAATTTTTAACTGGCAAAGTTTGCCTAATATCACAACACTGTACAGCGTTAAATTTGAAATAATAAAAATCATAAAAAACATACTTGCCAAAAGTTATTTTAGTTTTTGTTGCTGCCATGGTTAGGTGGAGTATTACCTCGATTGGCCATGTACAGAATTTTGAAAACAATACAACGATTCCTCTCTGAAGAAAAGAGTTTCCAACTAAATTGGTCAATATGGTTGGGGAGCCCTGAGATGGGAGTTTGGTTTTTTTATTTATGGGGGTCGAGCCCATACTGCGCAGAAAGACTGTTCATGCCCGTTGTTTCATGTCAAACGGGAAGGACACGAAATGATCAATATGGTTTTGAATCCGATGCGAGAATTATTTTTATGGAAATGGAAACGTTCAGAAAAAATATTCTCACCAGTTAAAGGTGCAGGATCTGGTGTTATTATTTCCAACGACGGAACATCGTAACCAACAAATCAACGTAGTGGGAGATTCCAAATAAAATCAACATTAACTCTAAACATAGTAGAAACCTACGAAAGCAAAGGTGATTGGCCTGGACCAACCACGGACATTGCGCTATTGAAAATTGATGGCGATGATTTTACCACAGTTGACTTTGCCAACTCTGATGAAACAAAGAGTTTTTGGAGAATGGGTGTGGCAGTTGAAATCCATTTAATTAACTCAAACCCGAATAGCAGAATTATTTCTGCAAAGAGGAAGAGACATCAATATTTGGAAAATGAACCCTATACAGGAGCTTCTTCATCGAATCGTTTATACAAATCAGATCAGCAGTAAATCCTGGTACAGTGGTGAGCTTTGGTAAATACAAAGGAGAATTTAGTGGGAATCAATGCAGGATAATCGAACACAGGGATCATATACTGGGTATCATTCGCGCATCTCTATATTGTGAAAAAAGGTAGTAAGCCGATTGAAAGAATATGGATCGGTTCAGCGAGCATACATCGGAATCACATTAGAGACAGTTGATGAAATTGGCCAAGGAGAAAAACATCGACAGAGTCGAAATGGAATTTATGTAGCTGGTTAGCAGACAAAGGCTCACAAAAGACAGCAGGCTTGAAGGAGAGACATCATAAAAAAAGTGGATGGAGCTAGAGTCATTAATATTCCTGCATTGCAAAGAAAAATTAGGTCGAAAGACCAGTATAAAGTGGACTGACTATTGAGAGACGGAATTTAATCACTAAAGAAGTGACCTTAAAAAACTCGAAGGGCCAATACAGAACATATTAAAAATGTTCCAAAGAGTTATTCCGCACATTGGGTGGTGAAACTAAAACTTGAGCAAAGATGATTGAAGGAGTAATTCTCTTACTGGTATTACAAATCGAAAAGTCTAACTGGTGAAAATTTAGACTGCAGGAATTGAAAAGGATTTATCATCAGAAAATTGACAATGGCAGAAATAGAAGCATGGAGGCAATTCTGAGATATTAAAGACAAGACAGAGGGCGTTTTATTAGAATGGCGTGTATCCAATGGGCAGCAAGCTAATTATGGTTTTAGGTTATAATAGATTGGTTTTTTACGTTTTGAGAGGGAGTTCATAATGATATGACTCCGCGTTTTTTGTTACGGAGTTTTATTGTCCAGGCAGGACAAAAATTGAATACAAAATGACTTAGATTTCATTACTAGTATCTACTTTTTATTTGTCAGGCATAAGAGCATTTCGAACTAAATTCCTGCTGAGTTTATTGAGTAATCAATACCAGCTTTAATAAAATTGACCTTTGTTTGAATTGCTTTGGATTCCATTAAACTTATTCATTTCATTTTGAATTGAATATATTTGTCATTCACCAATTGAACAATAGACTATTGAACATTAATGATTTAATCTACAGAAAAAAGGTACATTTTGCAATTCCCAATTTTAGGGGCAAATCAAACTTATTGAATCGGTCAGCTAAAGATACCCCAAGTCTATAACTACAGAGAGAGTGCCTCTTAGAAAATATCTTCAAGATATCTTCGAATTAAGGCCTTATAATGCTGAAGACGAAGTCGAGCTAGCAGTTCGAATTCGAGAAGGAGATCAGTCGCAATTGGATAAGCCTAGTATTAGCTAACTTACAATTCGTAGTTCAAGTTTCTAAGCCAATATCAAAATCAAGGATTAACGCTTCCTGATGACTTAATCAACGAAGAAACTTAGGTTTGATTAAGCGCTGCACAGAAAGTTTTGGATGAAACAAGAGGGTTTAAATTCATTTCATACGCAGCTTTGGTGGATTAGACAAATCTATTTACAAGCCAATTGCCGATCAAATTAGGATTTGTGCGATTGCCATTTGTAACCAAGTGGGTTCTATATAAATCAAGAAAAGCGTTTCACCACAATTAGAGCAAGAGTTTGAGCGTCCCTCCAACTTCAGACGATTGGCTAATATATTAGAAACTTCCTGAAACCAAAATCGAAGATCGATGAAAGTTTCAGGTCGAAGGTATCTGTTTTTTGATGCTCCTTTTAGCGAAGGTGAAAGAGGTACATTATTGGATTTTTACAAATTACGACTGCTTAAGTTCAGACAATTTATTGATGAACGAATCCCTTTGCAACGTAAGTAAGCGCAGCTTAGCCACATTAACAGCAAGAGAAAAGAAATCTTAAATTGTTTTAACGGCATCAATTGCAAGCATTGCTTGTCTTTAGAAGAATCGGTGAGCGTTTTCAATTGACTAGAGAGCGAGTTGGAGACAGTTAAGAAAGCAAATTAATAAATTAAAAGCACACTTCAAGAAGCAACTTTATTAAAGGACTCTTGGGTTAAATAATTGAAACTCATTTTTTTTTACACATACAAATCTAACAATATTAATTATGAGCACAGAAATGAAAAACCTGTGGGTTACGAAGTGAATTCGAAAGCGAATTGAACATCTGGATCGACACAAAATGCAGGCGGTTGAGTTAATCAACTCAATTGGAAGTTACTTTATAACAAATCAGTAGAAATTGGTATTATTCCGTCCACTTTAGTTGATGAAAAGTGTATTCCTGAAGTATTGAACATTGCACAGCAGGCCACCTCAGAACTTTACCAACGTAAAAGTAAGTATTTGAACGAACCAATGAATTGGCGAAAAGAACTCTTGATTAGACTTAGCCCTTCTAAAATAGACATTGGTAAGTTAGCGAGTGAATGGTTTACAGAGAAGAAAAACTTCGCTACTAAGTTCGGACTTCATGCTAATACAGTTAGAAGGAAGAATTGGCCAAAGAAAAAAGTCACTTAGAGCCGAGAAGATGTAATCCTTTAGGAATTGGTTGTATTGGCCGTAATCGCAGCGAAGAGAGCTAATCAGAACAAGCTGGAAAGGTCAACAATTGAGATTACGAGCGATTGTAACAAGAGGTGACAACGAGGCACTTTTAGAAAAAGAGCCGCATTATTGAGAAATGACTCTGTTCATGGTGCTTTTGAAGGAATTGTAGAAGTTGGATACTGCTGAACGCACAATGACAGTTAATGGTCAGTGTAAATTCAAATGATCAATGGAAACAACAGAACGAGATCTGAGTTACACTGCTTATGGAATAATTAATGCATAGTAAATTGACAACACTGGAGTTTTTTAAGGACAGAAATCTGCATTGGAGCAAGACACCTGAAAATCTAAAAGGTGTTTGAACGAGTTTATTTTGACTGCACCAGGCAAAAGAAATCACTTGTGTACGGTGTAATCAAGTGAAAACTGACATCGAAAAGCGACCATTTATTCTGCAGCTTCTTGTACTACGAACGCCATCGTTCCTGTATTGAAAGTAATTTGAAGATAAATTCAAAACTAGAAAGGTCACATCGAAACTGTACATGCTTATACAAATGGACCAAACTATTGACAAGTATGCACAGCAGTTACTCGACGAGGTCGTTCCTGCGCCAATCAACATGGTAATTACTGAGAGAGCGAGTGCGGGAAAAGGCGTCACTAAAGTATTGCCTCAGTTGCAAGATAAATGACTGCGAATCAGTGCCGGAGTTCTACTCCAAATGGTTCTTTGGCAATAATGACCTTTCATTGAAAACGGAAACGAACTTCGAAGAAGTGACGAAGTAATGAGAAATGCGGCATTAGAAGGAATAGTGAATCAATTTTCCTACTCAGTAGAATCCTGAAATTGGTTTCTTCTGATATCGTTTGGTAAAATTCTTGTTGTTCAGTATTTGATAGTCCTGCTACCATTGTTTCCCAGACATAGAAGAACTTGTTCTTTAATGTATGGTATGACAATGAATTTGGTTTACACAAAAAAGTGATTCGTTTTAGCGAAATACATCCTAAAAGTGAGAAAGATGATTTATTACTAGTAGATCATTCCACATGAAAATGAAAGGCCTTTGATGTTGAAAGTCAAGCCCTTTTTTTATTTCGAATAAATTTCATTTCTTGCTTTTTTTAACCATGCATTTTCTGACAAAACCAATTCTTCTCATAACGTGGTACTTTATTGTAATAATTAATAACAAAAAGAACATGTTAAATTTTCGAATATAAGAATCCAACAAAAATCATATTTGGCAAAGGTCCAAATAGAAAAAATAGCAACGGAAATCCCTACTGATGCAAAGTATTAATGTTGTATGGAGCGGAAAGATTAAGAAAAATGGCATTTTGACCAAGTACAAATGCACTAAGCAAGCATTCTGTGATAGAATTTGGTGAATAGAAGCAATACAAATACCAACACTTTATTGAGAGCTTTGAGAGGTAATTCAAATCTGAAAAACATCACGTTTTTATAGCAGTTGGTGGTGGTTCCGTAATTGGACGCACCCAAATTCTATCGAGGTCCGCTTTATATGACAAGGCACAATCCTTGGATATATTTAAAAAAATCATCCGAACGGAAGTTGGGTATGCCATTTGGAACATTTAACAACTACCTTCAACCGGTTTCAGAATGACTCTGGAGCGGTAGTTTTCAAATGAGGAAACCAAAGAAAAACTAGGAAATGGGGTGGACGCAGGATTATTCCCGTCAAATTCTCAGTTTTTTAGACCCCAGGTGATTGCTTCTATCCCTTTTAAACGACAAATTTGTAACGGAATCACTGAAATGCATTTACACCACGTATTTGGAACAATACATTACCTATCCTGCAGGCGCTCATGATTAGCAAGATCGAATGTCACAGAATGGAATATTACAAAACCGCTTGTGAAAACTGCCTCCTAAAATGCATCTAAGACACATCTGATTATGAGAAGCGGCAAGTATTTTATGTGGTGTTGTAACAATGGCCGCTGAATGTCTTAATTCAGAAAGGCGGTTCCAACCGATTGGGCAACTCAATGAATTGGACACGTGGAATTAACTGGCTGTATTCGAAATCGACCACGCTAGAGACTTTGGCGATTATTGGACTAATTTAATACCGATATAAAATAGAAGGTAAGAAAGAAAAATTTTTTTTTTTTTTTTTTTTTAGCTCAGTAAAATGGCGAACGTGTTTTGAGGGGAATTACTTCTGGAAGCCTTTAGAAAAGCAGAACAAGCCGATAACAGAACCAGTTTGGAATTCTTCACGATATGGATATTTTCGACAACTATCAGCTAACGAAAACTATGAAAGGCTTCGCTCATTGATCAAAGTCGTTTGTTGAAGAAA
>Ga0163217_1086738_pt1 | contig 21030 bp, 10 predicted proteins | sample SynspAceP_FD_185933 | JGI IMG/M metagenome (GOLD analysis project Ga0163217, IMG submission 185933) | Saline lake microbial communities from Ace Lake in Antarctica - Synechococcus sp. Ace-P (PacBio error correction) | ecosystem: Environmental > Aquatic > Non-marine Saline and Alkaline > Saline ...
GGAGAGGAAGAGATAACATATTTTACCATGAGTCAGAGAGATAACAATAACTCGTAATAGAGCGTAAATAAATTGATAATCTTAGGGCTCTCCGACACGGGCTAATCATCTACAAAAAAGATGTTTGCTGCTCAAAGAGACGCTCTTCTTTGTTTTTTTTTTTTGCTCTTAATAATTTTTTAGTGTAAGTCTTGTAATCGGAAATTGAGAAAGATTTTTTCTAAATAAATACTCGTGTATTCCCAAGAAAATCGCCCTTTAAAAATGGCATTTATTTCCAAACGAAATTCCGCTTCCACAATACTACGGTCCCTAAGGTTTAATCTTCATTCTGCATATTCCTTAACATACATACACCTACAGAAAATATTCCTCTTGAGCAATCGTCGATTGTTTTTTTGACCCTAAATTGCTCTAAATTGCCTTTAAAGATACTAGAACATTAGATGCTGCTCGGCCTTCCATGGTGACACTTTAAGGCAGAATTATCACCTCGTTTTATTTTTACCTGCCTTTGCCTTTTCACCAGCGACCTTGAATCCGTCCCAAATCCGTGTTGAGTCCCAAATCATCCCCATATGGAAGAATATTTATCCCTCTAAATAACGTGTACAACCCTCTAAATTGTCCTGTGTTTTCCTAATGGCCATAAACATTACTTTATGTCTTTCGACAACCTACATCAAAAATTCAAATCTCTTTTGGGTTGACACAGAATTTCACCACATAGCAGCACTCAAAAAATATGTGAAGCTGCTACAGAATTTAATATATTTCTTAAAGTTTTTCTCCATGGCTCCCTGTAAGTCTTTTCGCTTTGATGCTGTAAGGTTTTTTAATAATGCCACGTGGCCTAAAGCGCTAAAGTCTGTTCGATTTACCAATTCCTGGACATTATGCGCAATATTCATAACCTGCAATTTTCTAATATATTTTGAAGAAAATTCCATAAGCCCAAAATTCGAGCAATAATTTTTATAACGATTTAATTTACAAAAAAAATCATTAAAAACTAACCATACTGATTAGTGCTAATAACCAACCAAGGTGCAGGCTATTTCAACCTGTATCGCCTTTGATCTTTACTTAACAAAAACTTTATAAATTCAGGATTTTCAGTTTCTGGATTAAAAATTTTTTTTATTTTAAAAACTACTTTTGGGATTTAAACTTTGATTTGATCGTAGAGAGGCTACATTTGCCTTTTTAGGGGTTTAGGATATAGAAAGTAACCGTTGTATATCGTGAAAATCCTTAAAAGTTTGGGTTTTTTATTGGTACGACCAAACACACAGCACCTTCCTTTAGACCAAAAAAGCTTGAATTTTCGATTGATTTTTCTATCAGTCTTTGATGGCACTGTAGCTGTAACTTTCAGGTTTTTTAGGGAAGCACCTATCACAAAGAGTTTTTATGCATATTAAACGATTTCTACTGTATTTTTATAGTATATAGATTAGTGTTTAGAACCTAGATAATATAAACCCCCAATAAAATTTGGGTCTTGGTTTTCTATAATGTCCTCAAGCTACATTTAATAATAACAACTACCCCAAGTAAACCGCTTGCCAAAGCAGCTAAACGACTAGAATCACCGTCCTTTTAATTTCCCTTGTTCCCAATGCCTTGTTAACCGCGATTGGGAATCCGATGCCTGCTGGTCGTATTTTTCATATTTCAATAATGTGTTAAACACTTGGTCATCTTCGAAGTTCCCAAATTTCTTTTGAATAAATTGTGAAATTTTTAAATTAGCTTGGGTGGCACAACATACTTTGATAATCCTTAGCGGCTTAAGTTGTTTAGCCCAAGACCTTCCAATAATTACCTCACTAAAACGCAACGACGCCATTTTTAAAAACAAATTGGCGTTCATGTAAGGAAAATAATACTCATCATTAGGATTCGTTATCAGCGAGAATATCATTCACCCATCTTTTCCCATTCCAGGTGCTTAGCATATGAAAGTTCTCAGCATGCCCCTGCCACTTCCAGAGTGTAAATGCGTTGATAAAATTCCCTTTAGACTATCTTTCTTCCTCGACTTAAAACCGCAGCTCTGCCCCATCCTCGCCAAAAATTACAGATACGCCTACACCTCTTCGTAGTCCATATCTAAACCATGTGAGTGAAAGTTCAGAGCCTATAACTAGATATTTTTTAATACATTCCTGATTTTAATGTATTGATCAGCTACTGAAATTCCATAAACAAACCCGAACACTGGATTCACTACATATCTAGGGCTCCAATGGTATTTTATATCAAGGTCCGCGTATGTAAACTAAAACTCCGGCCTGGAAAGTAATAAAGGACTCAAGGTTGCAAAACATAAAATCGATATCGTCCTTATCTTACCCACGAGTTCTAATGGCAATTTTGGCTGCCTTAACGCCCATAGATGGTTTGTAAAGTATCGACCATCGCCTTTTTACCAACGTTCTTCTTTCTTGATACCTGTTCTTCTTATCAAGCATCGTCGGTTTCCATAACTATAGAACAGTCTTCATTCGTAACAATATTTTCAGGAAACATAATAAGCCAATCCTGTGCATTTATTGAATTGTAACAACCTTGTTTTTTAGATAAATTTAGTTTGATAAAAATAAAGCTAACGAATTAAAATAAAAACTTATACCTTAATTAAGATATTTTTAATAGAGATAATTTAAGCCGTAAGAACATCGACACATTCTCTTATCAATTTACATTTTTTAGAGGTTTTTTTAATGTACATTGTAAAGGTATAAATTTATGTTTTAACACTTATATGAGACACTCATAAAAAACTTTTACGTTCTCTACTCTTTTTTGTAAGCTAATCGGTTTTCACAAGAAAACCTAGGCGTATCAAAAACCATCAAATAGAAATTTTAGATTTAGTTAATGCACCACTGCCCCATCAAGTCATCATAACAGATTGACGGTGAATATATGCTCATGTTAAAGTCGTGAGCCTACAAAACAAATGGCAAGAACTCTCTGAAACCGAAATTGCGTTTAGCTGGTTTATCGGATCAATCCAAAAACAAAATATCGGCAGTAAGAACAAATTATTAGCAACGACATTAAAATTAAAGCACCGGAAAGACCAAGAGCCTAAAAGCATTAACTTGGACTTCCTGAAAAACCAAGAATTGCCAACCTAAATTTTTGCCGGATCAGTCGAAAGTAGCCGTATACCAAAATACCACTAGAAAACGCGTGTTGAAGTTTGGGTATTAGACTCTAAAAACCGCGACTGTAAAACAAAATCACCTGAGGCTACGGTTAATGCAAATTATTACAGGTGATGTTTATGAATTGGTTTCAAAGACAGGCCAATCTATTTTGTAAAAATTTGCCAAAAAAGTAGGAAGGCACTTATCAATGCCGATGAATCAACAGTTCCTCAAGGCCCCTACAATTTCTTCTAAACGACGGTAAGGAGCTCAAACAGAACCAATCAAGATTTACTAAAACCCCAATGACGAGGTTCAATTTGAACAATTAGCACATTCAGAATAATATCAAGCTAATTTTAAATGGAAAACAGTAACCCAGTGGAAAGACGCTGATATGTACAACTTCCGTAAAGTTTTTCTCCACTGAATGAGCGAAATATGCCAGATCGTTACTTTAAAAAAGCCTTTTCCTAACCTAGTTTTACTAGGTAGGTTTCCGTCGAAGCACCTCCTATTTATAGAAAAGATGGAAGCTTAGTGAATCAAATACTTGAGTGCCCCTTAATTTGGAGATTTGACTAAAGCTTTATGGCTGAACGTATGGGAATGCGAGATTTGAGCTGGAGAGGCACAAAGCTTTGCTACTTTAATTTACGCCCAGTATTAGATGGTGGAGATCCCTGAGAATACAATGTAGCCTATAGAAGATGAAAGTGTTCAACTAAGATGCCCTTTTTGAGATGGAAACGGGAACAGCATTGGAAACTAAAAATAGATTAGTCGGTAATTCAATGGGGTACAGATAATACAGCTACGCTTATAAGGTGTGAATGATGAAATACCAAAACCTATATTTTTGATCCTTCTAAGCACACAAAAAGCTCCTAAATAATTTCCGATAGAAATTACCTAAGATGTGTAATAGTGATCCAGGAAGCTTTGGTTCACCACAAGAAACGAATATGCAATGAACACAACTAGTGGTAAGTGAACAATACTGTTTTTTAACTGGAAGAGGTTACGAAATGGCAAGTTTCCATTCTGTAGGATCAAATGAATCTTGACGAATTATGAAAACCAAACGCTATACAACCTCATAATATCCGAATAAAAAGGAGTCTTAATGGAAATAATCCAGAGGAAGATCAACTTCTTGTTCGTATTGAATCAAAAAGCGAATACCCTAATTATACTACAAAAGCTTAAAAAATTAAAAAGCCGACAAAGCAACTTAGCTTTTTCGAAATCCATTTAATAGCCTTAGTACTATTCAAAAAGAAGTGATGACCTATAAAATAGAAGATGATGGTTTTAGAACTTACATGAACTTTATATTTACCCGTGGGTTACAGACAAGTCTAACCAAAAGAAAAGAAACCCATGATTTTGTGGGCATAACCCTATGAGAGAGAGAGAAGACAAAGAATAGATGTTACTCAGAATCCACAAAATCCCAAATGAATTTACGTTCCCATCTGGGCCTCCTATTTTATTCGGGAGTTACCTAAACGGTTATTGGTTTTAGACGATGCAGCTTTCCAATTATTGGAAGAAAGAAGCTCCCAACCTATGATACCTTTGTAGAAAGCAATTAGTCGCCAATGCAGAAAGCAGCTATTGATGCCGTAGATGATTTGGATATATCGATTAGAAAAAAAAGTGGCTGTTGGTGGTCTAGCTAACAGGAGCTTTTTTATGGTGGCGAATTGCTATCAACACATTCTGATATTCATTTGCCTGCGGTATTGCCAGAAAGCGATGCTTACAACAAGAACCCTTACCGCACATTTGGTTTTTCAGAGCGAAAGCGTATTAACTGGAAGCTCCTGAGTTTACAAATGGTAATGTCTCCTTTTATGAACGCCGAAAAAATGAAAACGATCCACTCCTACCGTTCATGGAGAAGCCGCAATAACCTCAGGTTTGACGTATCCTCTATGCAAAGCGAGCGTTTATTTTTAACGCCTTAAAAGGCCTAGGTGCAACCGCGCTTCGACTAGTGATGCTTCCTAAAGAGAGTCTATGGCTATAGAGCTAAAAAAAAAGAAAAGTTTTTTTATAAAAAAATTTTTTTTTTTTACATCTGCTTTGGGAACAAACAAATGGTTAGAGAAATATTTAAAGTGGCCTGAAGAGAACAAAAATGCTGTCCCAGTGATCGGGGAAAAAAACTGAAGACAGTACGCAGTAAGGCAGTAAGCAGTAAAGCAGTAAAGCAGTAAGCATAAGCAAAATTAATTTTTTTTGATTTTTGTTTGCTGCTTTTTTTTGTTCACATTAAAATTCAAGTGCTAAACCGTTTCATTCAATCAACTTTAAGCAGAACCACGGCCTGAAAACAATTTTAAGGCTGCAATGCCGAAGATGAAATACGTTGTAGAGAATTGAAAGCAAGATAATGAATGTTAAACTACAAAAAAACATGTGTTAAGTTTATTTTTTTTAAGCTTCAGAATCGACATCACGTTTTAGAGTCTTCTTTTTTAAACTAACTAAAAAAAGCCAGCCCATAAAACACGAAAATCCCGAAGTAAAAATTTAACTTCGGGATTTTTAAATTATGCTTCTCCTGTTTGGCCCAACAATTCATGGGTATCGGGAAGGTTGTTCATAGTCCTTTAATAGTACATGGGCTTTCTCAAAACCGACTGACCGTTTTCAACTAAATGCTTTTAGAACTTTTTAGCGGTGTAGAGGCGTCAATACGATTCTTAACTCTTTGCACCTTTTGCTTTTGGGTGCTCCTGCATCATACTATAAAATCAACTACGAATTCAGATACTGATATGTTGAATGATCGCTAAGTTGGAATAAAATTCCTCAGCGTTTTTTCATCTACTAAATATTTATTTGAACTATCTGTTGGTTTTGATCAACATGCATGAAAACTATACTTAAAACTTTATTCTTCTTTGCGAGCCATAATCTCGTTATACTCTTCTTTAGAACCGTACAATTAATACTATCATAGTCTCTCATGACCTGGTGCTGCTTGGAATCCTTGTTGCCCAACAAATCAGACATGTCTCTTTCACTAATCCTTCTACCACACTCACATTATCGTATCTGAGCCGACCGAAATCCCGACTGCCAAAGAAACGAACGTAATACAGTTCAATACTTTAGTCGTTTTTTGATGAAATGCCGCAATATATGAATGACTATCGTTTGTAGTGAAGCACGAGTAATTACATGCAGTTTGGCGTTGCAGTAGCTAGCAACAGCATCTCTAGCTTTCTACTAAAGCTTTGATCCCATTACGAACGTAAAATAGAATTTCATCTCTTAATATAGACGCGCTGAAATAATTTGACTGCTTTTAAATTAAGCAGACTCTCCTACTCAACCACCACTTTTTTTTACCAAAAAATTCATCATTTTCTGTATAAAATCGTCTTTATGTGCCAATTGATTTATCTAAAGAAATAGTATCTCCTGGATCTTGAATTCTAACTTTATCGCATCCCATTTGAACGTTTACTACTACCTCAAAATGTTATCGCTTAATCTTTCAAACACCTTCGTAAACGATACTACTTCTTGCACTATCGTTCAACCAAAATATTAGTTGCGACCGCAGATGGCCCTTTGATAGCTAAATATCATTCTGGAGTCACTGGCCCGTCAGATAAATGGCATACAGCACGCACAATAATCGTTCTCCTGTGACTAATAATTTTGATTTGAAAATTAACCAAGTATTTCTTATCCTCCATAAATTTAGATTCTATGACAAATCTCACGGTTACCTCTTTTTGATCTTACCAAAAGAAACTACACATGCAAAATTTCAGAATACTAACAGCAGGAATTTGATGGATTAAGAGCTTTCAAAAAGTTCAGTAATCTCTTGGAAGACCCACCGCGTAATATCTCTGAATTTCGCCAGAACAACGTGGAATCTTAAACTAAGATTTTTACTCTTTATTTTGTCGCCGTCATCGACCCATAAATATGTGAACACTGGTATAATTGTATGAACGTAATACTTAATCGTCCCTTTTACTATTCATAATCAAGTAAAGTTGGTATATCGATTTTTTTTGTTTCTTAGATTCAGAAATAACTTTTCTTGGAAACCTGTTTTTGTTCATCATTTCTACTTGATACGTAAACCCCTTGTATCAATATTCTCGTGAAGCAATTTTTTCCGTGGAAATTCCAGAAACAATAACTCCAGTTATAAGGATCCCATTGACAAATTAGCTTATCTTCGGTTAACTTTAGCAACATTCTTTATATAAAATACTTGTGATCCGGTAAGGAAATTTTTGTACTTAAGGTTAATTCCGGTTTAAGCAATCAACTACTTTAAATCTTCCGAAATGTTCTAGAAATTACAAATTTCAGGCAGCTTTACCTTCGTCTAATCCAGCAGAAGTAAGCTTGAGTTCTTAAATCTTCAATTTAATGCAATTACCAGCGAATATTTCGCATTTAACTTGCTACTTCAAGATGTTACCTGCAATACCAGCTACGTGGAAAGTTCTTAAATGTTAAGCTGTGTACCTGGTTCTCCGATAAGACTGAGCAAGCTACAACACTAACAGCCTCAACCTCTTTGAACCATTTATTGGTCCGATAGGTTTCTACCGTAACATTTACCACAAATACCTTAGCAGCTTCACAAGTAAAGCAGAAACGCACTATCATTTTTTCAAATCGAGACGCTTCAACAAAACTTTAAACATCAGCTTCTAAAATCTCTTGACCAGCTCTTAAAACTTAATTCGTTCGTTAAAGGATTGTACACATCATGTAATGAAAACTCTACTATAAATACGGCCTCTCCTAAAGATTCTATCAATTTCCCTACGTTTTTCCTTTAAAGCTCAACTTCAATACCTCTTAAGGTACCACAGTCTTCAGTATAGATATCACTCTTGGTTGCCATACATCCACCAAACGACGCGCTTAAAATATCAGCATCCGCTGTTTTATTTAAAGCAAGTATCCGCAAGACCTTTTTACGTAAGCAACCGTGTGTAGAAATAAAGTTTATTCAGAATAGATAAAACCTTCTTTAAAAGTCGATAAAATTGGTTTTTCAATAATTTCACCACACACCAGCAGTTTGATTTTTTAGGCTTAGCCATTAAAACCACGCATACCGAGGTAACTGACGTATTTTTGTTCTTTAGAACTCCCTTGACACTCCAGAATCAAGCATCATATACACCGAGTTGAATCCTTGTTTGATCATTCTCTAATACGCTTCATTGCCCAATTTCTGTCACTGTGCGTTGTTGAAGTCACAAACTAAATTACCGTGATTGTAACGCTCGTTGTTGGTAATAAGACACCATGTTAAATTAATTAAGGATCATATATTTCCTTCAACTTGGCCGTTAGCATCATTCGATCTATGGTTTGCTTTTTGGCGGGATAATAATATCTCCTAAACTAAAGGACAACCCACCTCTAAATAAGCGAATTCATACCCAGTAAGTTTTAAATCTTTATCTAAGAAGTCAGCCATGTTGTTAAGGAACATCAGTTACTTCTAATATTTTACCAATAATATTCTCTTAAAGATTTTTTATTTAATACATCGTTAATACTATCCTGCCTGTTTCTGGCACGCATAATATTTAAACCAATACTCTAACACACTGTTGTTGGTATAATTGGAAATTTTACTAATTCTCCTGCTTCGTTAAAGTCTTTTGCTCTAACTTTAATATCAGCAATTCAAAGTCTACCATGCTTCGTTTATGAGCAATAACAACCTCTTCGTAAGAATAGATGTTTAAGCCCTCACCCCTTTAGCAGGAACTTTGGTGTAGATTTACGCTCTTTGGTTCTATAATACAGACCCTAAAACCATATCCTGAGAAGGTACCAGTAATTGGCGAAACCCGTTCCAGGTTTTAAGATATTGTGAGAGTGCCAAATTAATAATTGACATTCTAGAATAGCTTCTGGTCAAAGAGGTAAACTGGCACCCGCCATTTGTCCCAATCAAAATCCGCAAATTAAATTATGCAGATACATACTAATGTGGTGTAAACGAATTGCTTTTCTTCAATTAATTTAGGTTGAAAACGCTTGATACCCAAACGTGTAATGTAGGAGCCGGGTTTTAATAAACTGGGTGTCCTTTTAATACATTTTCCTAAATATTGAATCCCAAAGACAAACCTGTTCTTTTTTTATCTATAATCTTTCTTAGCAGACTTTACTGTTTTTACAAGAAATGATAAAAGGTTTGTATAATTCAGCAGCCATAGTCTTTAGGAAGACCACATTCAACTAATTTTAATTCTAGCCCTACAACATTACGAACGTGCCTGAATAAATTTACACGCTTACCAAGTAACGTTATTTGGACGGAAAACGACCTTGCTTTTCCTTTATAAAGAATCGAAAGTGACTTTAATGTTGTTTGATCCGTTTAACCGCAGACTGCTTTCTTGTGTTATACGAATAAAGAATTCTAACAGATTCTTGAAAGCATACGCCTCTCGTTTCTTAAAGAATTACTTATCGAGCTTTTTATCTCAAAACCAGTTCTTTAAGACGGTTTTACGGATAATCCTCTTCGGTATAATCCATTTAAATCTGAAGTTTGGCAAACGACCACCAATCTAAAAGGTAAAAGAGGGACGTAATTCCTGGTGAAACTGGGAATTACTTTCCATAATCATCCACTCAGGTCTGTTTCTCTATTTTCATTGAGATTTTCTCTTCAAAGACTCAACTTACTGAAGTCTTTTTAAGGCTTCTGTTTTAACGTTTGTTTCAGAAGTTTCCGTATTGCCTATGTCTTTTAGATTCATAGGAACAATACAAATCATAAAAATCGATGACGTGCTAAAATATCAATCAAACATTCAGCACCAATCTTAGCAATAAAACTTTATTTGGGTCTGTATTCTTCTAAATATTGATTTTCAACAGGAACAGATTCTAATAGTTTTAAATTAATTCCTCTTCAGTAAGAAATCCATTTTATTGGATTTCTTCTCCTTCGACCCTTCGCGATACCTGGTTGAATAACCACATAACGCTCGTCATCAAATCATCATATCTAACTTCCCTAGACGGTAAAGCCTAATAAGTACCTATTTTGTTTGGCTAAGACGGAAATAACCAAATATGAGCTACAGGACAACTAAATTATTGTGACCTACTCTATCTCTACGTACTTTTTCTTTTCCGTACCTCTACACACAACGTCACAAACCGGATTCCGCGGTCGATTCTCTTGTATTTAACCACAACCCAATTCGTAATCTTTTACGGGCCAAAAATTCGCTCACAAAAAAACGTCACGCTCTGGTTTTGTGCGTTTCTATAATTTATAGTTTCAGGGTTTTAAAAAACTTCTCCCTGATTCTGGCAGAATTGATCTGGTGAGGCCAAGCCTTGAAATTTTTATCGAACCTTTTAAATTGTGTTTATTATCTCTTTGTCTAGCCATAAAATACTGTGATGATAAAATTAAATTGTGTTAAAAAAATAGTGGGTCCTTAAAAACCTATTACTACTACTCTTCCAGTGCTAATGACCTAACCTAAACCTTTAAGTTCATGCATTTTATACGTTGAAAGATTCTGGTAAACCAGGTTCCTGGCATTGTTTTCTCCATTTAACATATAGCTTCGTACGTTTTAGCTCTACCTACAACATGCACTCAATTTAACCTGTTAATATTTTCCACGTAGTGTAGCAAGAAGCTCCATAAGCTTCTAGTGCCCAAACTTCATTTCTCCAAAACGCTGACCACCAACTGTGCTTTACCCCTAAAGGTTGTTGCGTAATTAAAAGAGTATTGGTTCTATAAGAAAGAGCGTGCAATCTAATCATCTACCATGTGTCCTAATTTCAACATTAATAACCCAACTGTTGCAGGTTGATCCAAAACTGTTGTCCTGTACCACCATCGAATAAGTATGTATGCCCAAATCTTGGAATTCCAGCTTCATCTGTAAATATCATTAAATTTGATCAAGAGTAAGCTCCCATCAAAAGATTGGTGTTTGCATACTTTTACCCAATTTAAGTCCTGCCCATGCCTAGAAACAGTTATAAATTTGAGACCAATTGTTCAATACGAGAAGGTACCACCTAAATGGAATTAAAACCAATATCACTGGTGTTCCGTCTTTCTAAAGAAAGGCCATATCTTCATGTCTATACGATACGAGAATAGCACTACCTTTGTTAACCGTGACGACTGCATTTTTATACCCTAACCTTAAGTTCGTTTTTTTAGGCAACATTATACTTTAGGCTAGCTTTTTCAATGATACCTGCTGGTACTCATCATCCACAGAAATAGTAAACTTATCCATCTTCTAGGTTACGCTTGAAGGATCATTAGTTTAATTTTTGTAGTTGTGCAATAAGTCCCCAGCAACCATGGTATTCGAATCTTTACTGTAGTTCCCAAACTTCCACCACGCAAAAGATGAGACAAAATCCATCCTACCAGAAATTCAACATTTTTCATGGTGTACTTTTTACCTTTCGGTAACACTTCCTCACCTAAATCATTGAGAACACCTTGAGACGTTTTTTTCCATTTACTAATGTCACACCACTCTCACACACACACTCTTTTAACTGCTTGAAACTACCTTCGTATTCTAATGTCTAGTTTTGAAATCGCTTCTTTCCCAGAACGTTTTTCTCTGTCTTTTAATAGAACGGAAAACAATTTTTTTATCAATTAACCATCCTCTTAATGATGGGATGAAGCTTTTTTATATCTCTATCTCAACAACAACAAACAAAGAGATAGAATTAAAAAAGCTTTTCTCCATCATCTCGGGTGTGGTTATATGTAAAAAAGTTGTTTTTCGTTCTATTTAAAGACAAGAGAAAACGTTCTGAGGATAAAGAAGCGATTTCAAAACTAGAGATTGAGAATACAAGTTAAGTTTCAAGCATTAAAAGAAATGTTTTTAGTCATTGAAAGCTAAATTTACAATTAGTAAATGGGAAAAAACGTCTCCAAGGTTGTTTCAATGATTTAGGTGAGGAAGTGTTACCTCGAAAGGTAAAAAGTACATCCAAATAGAAAATGTTGAAATTCTGGTGGAATGATTTTTTGGCTCACTTGGTGGGTGGAAGTTTGGACTAACAGATAAAGATTCGAATAACCATGGTATTGCTGACGTTATTAGCAGCAACTACAAAATTAAACTTAATGACCTGTCAAGGTAAACCTTTAGAAAGAGATAAGTTTAACTATTCTTCTGTGGGAGATGAGTTACCGCATGTTATCATGAAAGCTAGCTAAAGTTAATAATTTGCTAAAAAACGTAAACTTAAAGTAAGGGATAAAATGGCAGAGTCGTCACGGTAACAAAGGTATTGTATCTGTAATCGTTAGACATGAGATATGCCTTTTTCTAAGAAGACGGAAACACCAGTTGATTTGTTTTAAGAATCCACTCACGCGCGCACCGGTCCCAGCACTCGCCACGAGCGCTCACATTTTATGAATACTGTCGTAAGGAATGGGCAGCGACTAAATTGGGTAAGAGTAATGACAACATCCAAGTTTTTGATGAGCTACTCATTGAAATCAGATTAATTGAATATTACAGAATGAAAGCTGGAATTCATGCCCAAGATTGGGCATACATACTTATACGATGGTGGTACAGGACAACGTTTTGATCAACCATGCGAACAGTTGGGTTATCTATATGGTTCTGAAGCATTAGGAACCATGGTAAATGATAAGTATGCCGTCTCGTGTCTATAGGACCATACTCTTTTAATTACGCAAACAACCTTTAAGGTGGTAAAGCACAGTTTTGGTGGTCAGCGTTTTTGGAGAAATGGAAGTTTGGGCACTAGAAGCTTATTGGAGCTTCTGCTACATCTAAATATCGTGAAATTTAACAGTTAAATCTGATATGTATGTAGTTAGAGCTAAAACGTAACGAAGCTATTAGTTAAAGGAGAAACATGCCATAGAACTCGGTTTACCAGAATCTTTCAACGTATTTAATGTCATGAACTGTAAAGGTTAGGTTTAGAACATTAGACCTGAAGAGTAGAAGTAATAGGTTTTTAGAAGACACTAATTTTTAAACACAATTTTAATTTATCATCACCAATAATTGTTATGGCTAGACAAAGAGATAATAACAACAATTAAAGAGGTTTCGATAAAATTTCAATAGTCTTTGGCCTCACCCAGAATCATTTCTGGGCAGAATCAAGAGGAGAAGTTCTTCTGACACTATAAATTATAGAACGCACAACAGAGCGAGACGTCTTCTCTTTGTGAGCCGTTTTTGGCCCCGTAAAAGATTAACGAATGGTGCTTGTGGTAAATACAAGAAAGAATCGTACCGCGGAATCGTTGGTGCCGTTGTGGTGTAGAGGTTACGGAAAAGAAAGTACGAGTAGATGATCAGAGTAGGTCACATTAATTTTAGTGGTGCCATGTAACTCATATTTCGGTATTCCGTTTTTATGCCAGAACAAAATAGGATACTTAATTAGGCTTTACCGTCCTAAAGAAGTTAGACTATGAATTCTTATAATTCGGAGCGTTATGTGGTATTCAACCAGGTATTCGCGAAGGGTCGCTGAAAAGGAGAAAAGAAATCAATAAAATGGAATTCTTAACTGAGAGGATATTTAAACATATTAGAACATCTGTTTCTCACTGTTGAAAATGCCAATTTTAGAAGATACAGACCCATAATAAGTTTAATTGCTGAAGGATGGTGACTGAATGTTGTTGATAATTTATGCACGTATCCAGATTTGAGATGATTATTGTCCTATGAATTAAAGAGGCAAATACGAAACCTTCTAACGAACCGTAAAACAAGAGCCTTAAAAATAGACCTTCAAGTAAAGTCGAGTCCTTTGAGACATAAAAAAAAACGAATTCAAGAAAAATAGCACGCACAAACAGACCTGAAGTGGATATTGATATGAAAGTAATCCCATTATTCCACCAGCAAGTTACGTTCCCTTGTCCTTTTAGACTGGTGTTCGTTTTGACAAACTTCAGAATTTTAAATGATATTAATACCGAAGAGTGATTAAGTCCGTAACAACCGTCTTAAAAGAACTGGTTGAGGATAAAACGCTCCAGAAGTAACTTTTCTTACGAAACGAGAAGCGTATGCTTCAGAATGCTGTCCAGATTTCTTTATTCGATAACACAATGAAAAAGCATCTGCGGATTAAAACGGAAGGTCAAGACAGAGCCATTAAAGTCACTTTCTGATTCTTTAAAAGGAAAGCAAGGTCGTTTCCGTCAAAAACTACACTTACTTGGTAAGCCCGTCGCTGCACTTACTTCAGCACGTTCGGTTAAATTGTTGTAGGTGCCCAGAATTAAAATTTATTATTGAAATGTGGTCTTCCTAAGATATGGCTGCTGAATTATCAAACCTTATTATCATTCGTAAGTTGATAGAAAGAGGTTATTGTAAAAAACAGTAAAGTCTGCTTAGAGGCAGATTTATAGATAAAAAAGAACCAAGATTGTTTGGGAATAATTTTAGAAATTGTTATTAAAAAGGACACCTCAGTTTTTATTGAAACCGTGTCTCCCTACATTACAATCCGGTTGGGTATCCAAGCGTTTTTTCAACTAAATTAATTGAAGGAAAAGGCAATTTCGTTTTACATCAATCACCTCATTAGTATGTTACTGCTTTAATGGGATTTTGATGGGATCACAAAATGGCGGTGCATTTACCTCTTTGCGACCAAAGAAGCTATTCTAGAATCGTCAATTATTAATGTTCGGCATCTCCATATTTACCCCCTCGCGAAGGTTCGCATTCAACGGAGTAAACATTTCTCAGGATCATGGTTTTAGGATAGGTATTATACTGAACAAAGAGCGTCAAATCACACCAGAAGTTCCTTGTAACAGCGTGAGGGCTAACATTCCTATCTTCACTAAGAGGTTGTTTTTATTGCTCAATAACGAAGGCATGGTAGAACTTCACTAGGTATTAAAGTTAGAGCAAAAGACTTAACGAAGCAGGAGAATTAGTAAATCAAATTATACCAACAACAGTTGGTAGAGTATTGTTTATATATTATGTGCACGAACAGGCAGGATATAATTAATACGATGTAGTTAAATAAAAAATCTTTAAGAGATATTATTGGTAAAATATTAGAAGTAACTGAGATGTTCCTACACAGGTGATTCTTAGAAAGAAATTTAAAACTATGGGGTAATTGAATTCGCTTTTACAGGTGGGTTGTCCTTTAGTTTAGAGATATTATTATCTCCGCCAGAAAAGCAAGACCCATGATCGATGATGCACTAACCAGGCCTAAGTTTTGAAAGAATTATGAACAAATTATAACAGGGTTCTTATTCCAACACAACGAGCGTTACAAGTCAGGTAATTGAATGTTTGGACTCAATCAAACGCACAGTTGACAGAATTGCAAGAAGCCGTAAATTAGAGAAGATCAACAGGAGATTCAACTCGGTGTAATAATGATGCCTTGATTCTGGATGCAAGGGGTTCTAAAGAACAAATACCGTCAGTTAACCGGTATGGCGTTTGGTTTAATGGCTAAGCCTAAAAAATCAACTGCTGGTGTGGTGAAATATTTGAAAACCCAATTTTATCGAACTTTAAAGAAGGTTTTATCTATTCTTGAATACTTATTTTCTACACACGTGCACGAGTAAAAGGTCTTAAGAGAAGAATACTGCTTTAAAAACAGCGGATGCTTTTGGGGGGAATATTTAACGCGTCGTTTGGTGGATGTATCACAAGATGATGATTATCAATACAAAGAAGATCTGCTGGTACTTAAGAGGTATATGAAGTGAATGCTTTAAAGGAAAAACGAGGTAAATTTGTAGATCTTTTAGCGAGAGCGTATTTTTAGTAGAAGTTTCATTACATGATTGTGTACAATCCTTTAACCGAATGAATTAGTTTTAAGAGATGGTCCCAAGAGATTTTAGAAGCTGATGTTAAAGGTCTGGTTTGAAAGCCGTCTCCGATTGAAAAAATCGAAAGTGCGTTCTGCTTTAACTTGTGAAGCTGCTAAAGGTATTTGTGGTAAATGTTTTTTTATTTTTTTTTTTTACCGGTAGAGAACCTATCGACCAATAAAAATGGTTTTCAAAGAGGTGAGAGCTGTAGGTGTTGTAGCTGCTGCTAGTCTATCGGGAACCAAGGGTACAGCATGTTAACATTAAGAACTTTCCACGTAGGTGGTCTTGCAGGTAAACATCCTCTGAAGATAGCAAGTTTAAATGCGAAATTTCGCTGGGTATTGCAGAAATTGAAGATTTAAGAACAGTTACTTTGCTGCTGATTTAGCGAAAGTAAAGCATGCTGAAATTGTAAATTTCTAGAACATCGGAGATTAAAGGTAGATGAATGCTAAACGAATTACCTTAAAGTTAACCAAATAACATTCCTACGGATCACAGTTTATCTATTAAGAAATGGTGCACAAGTAACGAAAGATCAAATTAATTTGTCAATGGGGATCCCTTATAATAACGGGTTATTGTTTCTGAATTTTCCCAGGAAAAATTGCTTACGAGAATATTGATCAAAGGGGTTAGTGTAATCAAGTAAGAAAAATTTGATTCGAACAAACAGGTTTTCCAAGAAAAGTTATTTCTTAATCTAGAAACAAAAAACTAATGACCGAATTTACTTATTATTGAAATATGTAAAAGACGAAGTATTTACGTTCAATACAATTTACCAGTTTGGTTTTCACTATTAATGGTCGATGACGGCGACAAATTAAAAGAAGGTAAAATCTTAAGTTAAGATTCCACGTAAGTCCTGCGAATCAGGAGATATTAACGGGTGGTCTTCCAAGAGTTACTGAACTTTTTTGGACGCTCGTTAATCGGATCAAATCCGCTGTAAGTATCCTGAAATTGAGGTGTAGTTTTTTTTGGTAAAAATCAAAGAGGGTAACCGTGAGTTATCATCAGAATCTAAATTAGGAGAGATTAGAAATTACTATGGTATAAAACTTTTCAAATCAAATATTGGTACATGGAGAAGAAATTATGTGCGTGCTGGTATCATTATCTAGACGGTCTAGTGAACTCAGAAGATATTTAAGGCTACAAAGGCCTCAGTCTCGGTGCAACATAATAATTTTGGTGAACGAAGTGCAGGATAGAGTGATATCGTGTACAGGTGTGAAATTTAACGAGTAAAGGACACACGCTAGTTAGATGACGTCAAATGATTCACACCCACACATTCAAGATCCAGGAATGACATTTTTCTTAGATAAATCAATTGGCCATAAAGAACGATTTGATTACAGAAAATGATGGATAATTTTTGGTAAAAAAGTGGTTGTATGAGTTAGGAGAGTCGCTATACTTTAAAAGCAGGTCATGATTATTTTAGCGCGGTCAATAATGAGAATGAAAAATTCTATTTTTACGTCGTAATGACAAAGCTTTAGTAGAAGCTAGGAGATGCTGTGTCAGCTACTGCAACGCCATACTGCAGAGGTAATGTACTCGTGCTTCACTAAAAACCGAAGTCCATTCCAAATCTGCGGCAATCATTCCAAGAAAACGACTAAGTATTTGAAACGAGTGCAGCGGTTTTTGCTGGTAAAAGATCGATGAATTTTAGAAGGACTTGAAAGAGAATGTTATTATGACTTTGGATTCCAAAATTCCAGCAGGAACAGGTATGAGAGTACTATGATAGTATATTGTAGTGGTTCTAAAGAAGAGTATATATCGATGATTTATGGCCTGCGCAAGAAGAATAAGAGTTTAAGTATAGTTTTCATGATAGTTTTGAATCAAAAACAAGCAGAATCAATAAATATTTGAGTTAGATGAAAAACGGTAGAGGGAATTTATTCCAACTTAGCGTCATTAATCATTCAGTAATCTGATTCGTAGTTGATTTTATTAGTATGATGCCCAGGAGTCACCAAAGCAAAAGTGAAGAGTAGAATCGTATTGAGCCTCAACACGCTAAAAGTTCTTAAAGCATTAAGTGAATAACGTCCAGTCGGTTTGAGAAAGCCATGGTACTATTAAAGAAGAAGCTAATGAACAACCTCCGATACCCACTGAATTTGGGGCCAACAGGAGCAGCAATAATTAAAAAATCCCGACAGTAAATTACCTTCGGACGATTGTTGTTTTATGGGGCTGCTTTTTTTTAAGTTTAGTTTAAAAAGAAGATCTAAAACTGAGGGTCGATTCTAGCTAAAAAAAATACTAAACACAATGTTTTTTTAAGTTTACTTCATTTAATCTGCTTGTCCAATTTTTTCCTTACCCCCAACGTATTTCCATCTTCGCATTGCTAGCCTTAAATTGTTTCAGTGGGTTCGCTTAAAGTTGATGAAATGAAACGTTAAGCACCTTGACAATTTAAATGTGAACAAAAAAAAGCAGCAAACAAAATCAAAAAAATTAATTTTGCTTACTGCTTAACTGTACTGAGCTTACTGCTTATACTGCTTACTGCTTACTGCTTCAGTTTTCCCATCACTGGAACGCTTAATTTTGTTCTCTTCAGGCCTTTTAATATTTCTCTAACAATTTCTTCCCCAAAAGCAGATGTAAAATACTTTCTTTAGTCTAATAGCCATACTTTCTTTATGGAAGTCATCACTAGTCTGAGCGGTTTGCACCTGGCCTTTTAAGCGTATAAAAATAACGCTCGCTTGCATAGGATAACGTACCGGAGTTATTTGTCGGCTTCCATGAACGAGTAAGGGAGTGGTGTTTTCAATTTTTATCGGCGTCCATAAAAGGAGACATACATTGTAAACTTCAGGAGCTTCCCAGTAATTACGCTTCTTCGTCTGAAAACCAATGGGGTAAGGGGCTTCTGTTGGGTAAGGACCGCTTCTGGCAATACCCGCAGCAAATAAATCAGAATGTGATAGAAAATTCGCCACCATAAAAAATGCTCCGTAGCTATGAACCACCAACACCACTTTTTTTTCTATCCGATATATCCTAAATCATCTACGGCACAAATAGCTGCTTTTGCTTGGCGACTAATTAGCTTTCTACAAGGTACATAGGTTTGGGCAATCTTCTTCTCCAATAAATTTGGGAAAGCTGCATCGTCCTAAAACCACATAACCTTTAGTAACCCCAATAAATAGGAAAGAGCCCCAAGATGGCGACGTAAATCATTTGGATTTGTGTATTCTGAGAAGCACTATTTTTGTCCTTTAACACTCTAGGGTATGGCCCCACAAAATCAAATGAAATGGTTTCCTTTCTTTTTTAGACTTGTTCGTAACCCACGGGTAAATATAAAGTGCCTGTAAGTTCTAAACACATCCATCTCATTATAGGTAATCAGTTCCTTTTGAATAGAACTAAGGCTTGTTAAAGTTGGATTTTCGAAAAAGCTAGGTTTGCTTGTGGCTTTTTTATTTATTTTAAGCTTTTTGCTAGTAATTAATTAGTGGTATCGCTTTTTTGATCAATACGAACAAGAAGATTTGAATCTTCCTCTGGATTATATCCATTAAGACTCTTTTTATTCGGAATATTTGAGAGGTGTACTAAGCGTTTGGTTTCATAATTCTAAAGATTCATTTGATCTACGAATGGAAACTGCCCATTTTCGGTAACCCCATCTCCAGTTAAAAAAACAGTATTGTCACTTACCACTAGTGTGTTCATGCCATAGTTCGTTTCTTTGGTGACAAAGCTTCTCTGGATCCTATACCACATCTTGGTAATTCCTATCGGCAATTACTATTTAAGGGAGGCTTTTGTGGCATCAGAAGGAATAGAAAATATAGGTTTTGGTATTTCTATCATTTCCACCACCTATTCATAAGCGATAGCTGTATTATCGTACCGCCATTGAATTGCCACTAAATCTATTTTTTAGTTTTCAATATGCTTTTCCCTTTCCATCAAAAAAGGGCATCTATTGAAAACATCTGTCATCTCTATAAAGGCTACATTATTCTCAGGATCTCCACCAATCTAATACTTGGCGTAAATTAAAGTATCCCCGCAGCTTTGTCGACCTCTCAGCTTCAAATCTCGCATTGAGATACGTTTCAGCCATAAGACCTTGGTAAATCTTCAATTAAGGGCACTTCAAAGTATTTGATTCACTAAAAGCTTCCATCTTTCTATAAAAAATAGAGGTGCTCGACGAACTACCGTGAAGTAACTAGGTAGGAAAAGGCTTTTTTAAAGTAACGATCATGGCATATTCCGCAATCAGGAGAAAACACTTCGGAAGTGTACATATCAGCGTCTTTCCATGGTACTGTTTCCCTCATTTAAATCTACTTGTATAATTCGGAATGTGCTAAATTGTTCAAATTGAACTCGTGATTGGGGTTTTTTAAAGTAAAATTTGATAGGTTCTGTTTTGAGCTCCTTTTACCGTCGTTAAAGAAATTTAGGGCCCTGAAGGAAACTGATTCATCGCATTGATAGTGCCTTCCTATTGTTTTGGCAACATTTTTACTAAAATAGATTGCCGCTTTGAACCAAATTCATAAACATCAACCTAAATTTGCAATTAACCGTAAAGCCCTCAGTGATTTTTTTTTACGCGCGGTTTTTAGGTCTAATCCCAAACTTCAAACACCGTTTCAGGTGGTATTGGTAAACGGCTACTTCGACTGATCCGCGAAAAAATTTAGGTTGGCATTCTTGATTTTCAGGAGTCCAGTAATGCTTTTTAGCCCTCTTTGGTCTTTCGTGCTTTAATTTTTAATGTCGTTTTGTAATAATTTGTTCCTACTGCCGATATTGTTTTTGGATTGATCCGTAACCAGCTAAACGCATATCGGTTCAGAGAGTTCTGCATTTGGTTTTTGTGGCGTCACGAATACAACAGTGAGCATATTCACCGTCATTCTGTTATGATGACTGATGGTGCAAGTGGTGCATTAAACTTTAATC
>Ga0163217_1073283_pt1 | contig 21016 bp, 7 predicted proteins | sample SynspAceP_FD_185933 | JGI IMG/M metagenome (GOLD analysis project Ga0163217, IMG submission 185933) | Saline lake microbial communities from Ace Lake in Antarctica - Synechococcus sp. Ace-P (PacBio error correction) | ecosystem: Environmental > Aquatic > Non-marine Saline and Alkaline > Saline ...
GAAGAGAGATAAACCTATCCAGAGAAATACAAAATAAGGCGGCCAACCCCCCCCAAGCCGGCAAAGGGGGGAAATCAAAATCCCCCCTGGTTTCCCTTGGGGAAGAAGAGAAAAAAAAACCCTTTAAAAGCCAAAAATCCAAAAGGGGAAAAAAAAAATGCCCGCTTGGGCCGAAGTTTTAAAAATTTTTCCCCTAACAGATTGGGGCAAAAAATGGAGAACAAAATTGAGGCAACGGCAATTTTTTTTTTCCCGGAAGCAAAATTTGAATACGCCTTGGGCAAGAAATAATATATGTACCGCCCTTTTAAACCAAAATTTAAAGCCCAACTGCACGCCGCGAACCCCCATAGAACGCCAATATCCGGCAAATACCCGCACAAGGCCGCCCAGTATTAAAATGAGATAATCGATACACAAAACAATTTAGATCCCCATGGTAGCACAGCAATCCCGAAGAGAACTCATAACCTATTGTTGGTATCCGCGCGGATTGTCTCTCTTCAAAAACTGGGTAAGAGAGATATAATTACCATGCAGTATTGGCCATTAATGCACCGAGACCCTGCAAAAACATTTAATTCCGGGCATCCCATGGGACTATTTCCCCCTCGTCCAAAGAATGTCACAAGAGTGGTGGGTCACCAAGCGGACTGATGGTTCCCAACTTTCCAAGCAAGGAAGATAGGATTATACGACTAGGATTACCCAATACGGGCAAATGACTGCTGGCTTTCCTAATATGTACATTGGCCCCGCAGGACTAGTAAACATGGCAACAAACCATAACCATACTTGAATGCCTTAGAAAAATTCAAAAAGTGAAAAGAACTCGCTAAAGGCAAAATATTCCCCACCCCTCAGGTTGGCGGTATTGAAGCGGAGCCCAACCCACCGCTGGAAATATTGCTGGTTGTATTACGATTTTGTAGCTACAAATAAAGCCTGCGCGCAGAAAAAGATACCAACACAGAGCTACGGCAAAGACTCTGGACAGACATATGAGCCTACCACAGAGCGCCAAGCAGGCAAGGAGCGGATGAAATGTTCACTGGCCCTTTATCGGCAACAAAATCATTGAGCGTCTGGGAAAAATTTGATCAGGGAAAAATATATAATCCCACCATTGGATCGGACCAGACTTCCCTACATAACCCCTGGTCCCCGGAGGCTATTATCCGCTGAGCCATCTTTGAAGAATCTAACAATATATACACCTGCGATTAGATAATTTGCGGAGATATCGGCAATTAACAGACATAGAGGGCCACTTATTTTTGACTATGGCAAATGCTTTTTCTATAGAGGCATCTTCGAGCGGGTGCAAGTATATGGACAGGTAATGGCAACGGATTTTAGATAGCCTTCCTAAACCAGGACATCCTAGGCCCAATGTTTTCCGACTATGGATTTGGACCCTTTAGATGGGTGTGTCTTCCGGACCCGAAAACAGAGAGACTTACAAAAGTCAGATGACATTTGCATTAGGGGTATCATGGGAAGAAATGTTTGTTACCGAAATTCGCAGCAAATGCAAGACAACATAAAGTTGGATAAAGGAATGCGGAATCCAATACATTTTTGGTGGTTGGTTCACAAGCCCGCATAATTATACGCCGATGCCCGAAGGGAGGACTAAAATTTGCAGAGGCCTCAACCGAAGCCATATAAATCGGGCGAAATAACCGCACCTATTGTTTTGGGGGAGAGACCACCATGAGTGGGAGGTACAGATTCCCCTTTTAGGAAACTACGTAATATTTTACCGACGACCGGCAAGTAGGTTTACGGCGGATATGGCCAATCCAAATGTTATGTGGCGATAGTTTTAGGGGTGCCCTTGGGTATCATTCACAACGGTGGACTGTGTACAGTTGGGCGAAGCTCATCAAAATTGAGGTTTGGATTGGTTCTGGACGGTACCTAACGTGCTCCCTGCGGTTAACAAAGCCTACTTTTTTTACGATCGTAAACAATGGTAATATAACAACACATGAGCAAGAAACAAGGAAGCCATGTATGCCAATACAGCGGGAAATGCACTACACCGCAATTAAAGGTTCTGCCAATATATGTGGAAGATCTACTTTGTTGGAATATCTTTTTAAATAATCATTTACCATATATCCATTTGACCCAATGCTTTCATATTATTTATCACCGCACTTAGTTACCGGAGAAAACATCCAGTTTACAGAGCCTGAAGTAATAATCTTTCCAAGAATTTTTATAATTACTATTGGAAACATCTATTTTTAATGCACGCAAAGTTCTAAACCATCTTATTCTGTCTGGATAATTAAATGATTTGTTCCCTTTTTGTTGCGAATAAATTATTGATGTAAATAATCATAATTAAATAATGATTCCTTGTCCTATTTGTAACAGTCCCAAAAACCAAATTATCACATACAACTTAAGTTTTCAATGTGCATCAATGTTCAAATTGCGGTTTTCAATTTGCCGCGAGCTACCTTCAATAAAAACTTTAATTTCCCCCCGATTTAAATGAAGAACTAAGCGGAAAACACTTATAAATTTACGGAAGGAAAATTTTCAGCATATCATTGCGCGCTATCAAAAAACATAGTAAAAAATAAGTCACTCGTCCCCTGGAAGAAGTCTGGTTATGGTGGTTTTTTGGAGGTTTGGTAAAGACCATACTTTTAGTTGTGAAGGTATTGAACCAGAAACGCGCTTTAACCATGACCACTACAAAGGGAAGGTCTGCAGTCGAGAATGGTTTTTTTCCCCATAGATTCTTTCTAAACCGCTATTGATACGACTTCATTGTGCCTATAATGATGTATGGAGCATTTACCAGATTTTAAAGCGGATAATGAAATGCTAACTACAATTTGCTCAATTGCCGACGGCCTGCTGATTATTAATTTACCTCAACAAGACGGACATAATTTTATTTCATTCCAAAATGCCCTATCGATTTGGTGTAAATCATATTGACAGAATGTGGCAATTTAATTTCAGCACCCACATCTTAAGCTATTTTTACTAAACCAACCCTTGTTGACAGCTGGCCAGGACAACAATTTTTGAACCCGTAGCATGTCCTTGTCCATTGAAAACTATCAATTTCATGCAGAAATATCCGTAGAATAGAATCAGGATACCAACAGGATACTTAAATGAGATTGGCACTAAAAATGTGGGTGTTTTTTACGTTTTTTCAGCGTTCCTGCTACAAATATTCTTGATACTCCGTTGTTTTGTTTTTAGCCAAAGTTAGCATATATAATTAACCACGACATAGAATTATTTTGAATAGATTCGTGTTACATGGATTATAATAAAATATATAAAAATGTGGCTTGGATGTCTGTAACATGATGTCACTTAAAAACCTGAAAAAATTACCAAACTTCGATGATTACAGTAATTCCCATAAAGTTTTACTAAAGGCTGTACAAGTACCCCGGTTTTTATGACCAACAAGCAACTCAACACCTTAAAACCCGTTTTATTACTGAGCATACTACTCTTGTTTTCAACTCACATTGGCATAATTCCACGATCATTTCTAAATGGGTTTCATTTGATGACAAGCCATACCATTGAGGAGTAACAATGCTATTAAAGAGGTGAATGTCCATAATCATTTTCAAGGATGCACCGACCGTTTAGTTCAACTCCCTAAGCATCAGACTATCGGCTTATACTACCCTAGAAAAATGCCAATCGATTTAACTGGCGAAACGGTTTTGACCATGGACATTCCATAATCCATATTTTTTATTTTTTTCTTATTTACGCTTGCCTTGGCTCTCTGCCTTTTGTGAAAAAACTATTGACCATTCCCCGCGAGAATTACGTCACTATATCAGTTTGGGATACTGGTCGCCTGCAAGCATTTGGTTTATCTATGTGCTGGAATTACAGCGGAAACGGTAAATTATATTAATTCAACGGTCGGAATATTATTGCCAGGTTTTTGTCTTATTTAGGATTTGTCGCATTTCTAAGTGGTGTAAATGGCAGAAAATGCATCTCTATCTCATTTTTCCATTTATTGGCTTCTTTTCCAAGGAATGGCTTTGTTTTTTCGCCGCTATTCTTTCTTATTTCTTAGTTGTTGTGAGGAAGAGGTAGACCTTTTACAACTTTTATAGGATGACTGAGTTTAAAAATGTATCGCGTCGCTTTGTCAGGTGTTTTCCTTCCTTTATGATACTGACCGTCAGCATTTTTAGTGTTCTATTTCCAGCATGTTACCGGGATCCTTCTGCCCCAGGATGAACCTGATCGGTCAACAATTATTTGATTACCGGCACCTTCTAGTAATGTGCCAATTGATATTTTTGACCTATTTCCATTCCCATATAAGACCTTCGCCGACACGGGATGGCCTTTGAAGTCCATTTTTGGATCTTAATAGGCCCATTATTTAGGATATTGTCATGGATAATGCCTTATTTTGGCTTACTGTGGCTCTAAGAAGCGTCCATAAAAACGGAAACCAAATTATTTTCCTTGGCTATGTTGTGGTTTGTTCATGTGCCAGCGTACCTATCATGCTTCTTCTGGTCTTCCCCTGCCGAAGTATTAAATGACCACGCGAAGTTTTTATACCCTATATGGGCCTAACACTAGCCTTTGTTTTGGCAGCAAATATATCTTGAAACCTATTTTCCCAAAAATATTGAACACACATAATTGGTCATTTTCAATGGCCCTTTGTTCATCATCTTTTCTTGCCCTGCTAATGCCTATGGCCCTTCCACTCAGCGCAATAAAGTATGGAAAGACCGAGCTTAGTCTTGGAAAGATGTTACCGAATAAAAAGTCCTAAAAATGGCGTGGCATATGATTATGGCTTGCCCTCAATGCAGATGCGATATCCCATGCCGAAATATAGTTATAAGGCCTTGGATATTCCCTAATTATTCCAGCATTTATACCAACGCTAGTATTTTTAAAAATCCAATACGGCCCGATAAGGAAAGTGCAGAACAAAACTTCAAAAGGCCTTGTCACTAAGTGGATTCAAACATAAAACCAAATACTTCCTATGGGCGGTATTTTTTCAAATGGACCAGTTTAAAGAGGCAATAGAATGTTATTTTAACTCAGGTAAACAACCTTACCCCAATTATCTTGATAACCCAGGAATAATATCCTAGAAATCCTTTCAAAACAAAAGATGGGGAAATAAAAAAACTTTAGCATGAAGTTTTGGCAAAATGGCCAGAGATAGCCACCGCAAAAATACTTTGGATATTGCTTTGAACAAAAATCAATTCTTATGGCGCTGGAAGAGAGGTGGACAGTGCTCCAAGCCCAGAAAAATATTAAATTTAAGTTTTACAATATTTCAATGACAGCAACTACGCGAAGATTGTATACGAGCAGCCGAAAAAGCTTTGGAATTCAAACCGGAATACCCTGATGCATACAACAATATATGGTATAGGATTTTTTATTATCTGAATTATGACCAGGCCATAGAGGCTACCAAAAGGCATTGGAGTTAAAACTGCTCTATCAATTGGCTAAAAACAATTTGGAAATGCTATGGATAAATAAAGAAGAGTACCCGCCAATGCACCACTAATTTATCCGATAAGGAAGTATCAATTATTATATAAATCTTCAGTCCTTGAATTATTACTAGGAAAGAAAAATATCAGACCTGCAATAGCCAGCTGCTAGGAATCTATCGCATTGGCACCAAACGCCATTGCCTCAACAACATTTTGTTTCCTGCTACAACGAACTAAACGAATACCAAAAGGCAATAGCTGCATGTAATGAAGCCACTAAGTTTAGACCTTGCGAACTCTAAGTTGGCAAAAGGGAATTTTAAGTTTTCGCCAAAGAACAACAGGCAGTGAACTAAAAGAATAAAAAGGGAAAAGTTATAACGAACAATGAATCCTAACACTAACACGGCAACCCATGGAATAATGCAGAAATATAGTACACATAGAATCGCTGTTGTAAGATCCCATATTACGAATGCCTCAAGATGGAAATAATTACTCGTTATTTCCAAATTACCTGAATTCATACAGTACGTAATAATCTGTGGACGATAAAAAGTCAACCCCATTACCCAAAGAAGATTGAAAACTTGTACATTCAAAGGCAACCTTATATTTTTTCAGAAAATGCTCATAACTTAGGGTCGGTGGTGCACCATAAAGAAGGTTTTGAAGAGCATTGCAATTGGTGCAGAATATAATCAAGGTCGATGCAGATGACCAGATGACCTTGCTATCTTCCGGATTTAGCTAGACCCTTTAATTGCCATAAGTGTGAATGTAACCAAAGGCAGTAAGATTTTAAAGGACTAAAAGCCTTAAGAGCCATGCCTATTGTGCGTAGAATTGGCAATTTAGGCTTATCATTCCCTTATTAAATCAGCCACAGGTTATTGGCCACAACTTGATCCCACCGAACGAATTTTTGGCCATTAAAACCGATGTTCTGAAAAAGTTGGATTTAGCAAACTTGCTGACCGTTTATTATTTTGAAACTCTCTTTTTGGTCTCACTATACTTTTGGAATAAAGCCGCCTTAAGGACGTCCCTATGCCCGCCATTTACGGTGAGGAAATCGAATATGAAAATATGGAAAATGGCCCTTTGTCTTTGGAGCAGGTTAACCAGCACTTTCTTAAAAACGTTGTGTAAAAAGAAATTTTTTTTATACGATTTTATATTGGTTTCTGTATACTCTGTTATTGGGTTTTCCACTGTTTATTTTTCGGTCCTTATTTTTGGGTATTTCGGAATGGGAACTATATTACGCCAACCTAATACCTTTGGCCCCTACCGGCACCATTATGATCGTTCCCCCTATCCATTATTACTTAGGATTCCAGCTTATCCTTCACAGCTATCCAATACGAATATTTATAAATGCGCCAAAGCGCAAGTGAAAAAGCGACAGTATCCTGAAAAATACTTGCAAAACACTTTGCTTCCATCAAATGGAAAAAACACTAATATTGATATTAGGTGTTTTTTCACACCTATCAATTGCTTTATTTTGTTTTGAAATTGAACTAGAATAATTTTTTGGGTTAGTTAGGCCCATGCAACCTATAAAATCAATAGAATGCACACCTAATTCCAAAACTGCCCATTAACCTGGCAGGCGCAAGTCTACGTCAACCAACTTTACCTAAACGAAAAGTGGTATTTTGTTGATCTTAGTTGCGAGAAAAATTCTAACGTCAAATGGGCGGGGCTTGGGCGGTTATTGGGGTAACGCCCTGACGAAGGGGTAAAAGAAACAGGGCGAATGGGTGCCGCCTTGGCTCCCAGATGCCATAAGAAAGCAACTCGCGAAGCTACCCAATCACCTGTCAGAAGACAACTTTACTTATGGAATACCCGACCATTAGATTGTAAAGACGGGATTTAAAAAAGACACAAACCGTTTTTGGCTCCGTACCGTTACCCACTCTAACAAACAACAACCTTCCCTATTCTTTTGGGAGGGGGACATGAATAGTTGCCTTTGGCATTTACAATGGTATAAAAGAATATCTGGCTGCGAAGCGCGAAGCAACTATTGCATTATCAATTTTGACGCCATTTTTGATCTGCGCCAAAATGCAACCCAATAATAATTCCGGAACTCCTTTTATTCAAATTGCCCAGGAATCGCAAAATTGGACAATTCCACTTTAAGGTATCTATGTTTAGGGAACGTGAGGATGCCAATAGCAAAATCCTATTGAAACCGCAAAAGGAATTAGGGGTCTCCTATGTAAGAAAAATAAACACTTCAATCTTTACCATTTTCAGCGAATCAAGAAATAAAATAAAGCCAATTTATAAAGAATCGATTATGTATATACCACGATTTGATCTGAGATTTTCTTCGGCTTTAACGCTCCTGTGTTAGTGCAGCTTCTCTATGGGTTTTCTCCCTGAAATGGAGTTTTTGGAATGCCTTAACATTATTTATCGATTCCAGAAAAAATGATAAAGTCCTGGATATGCTGAAATGATCCTACCACGATATCTGACCATGCAAACCAGCTAATTGGCGCTTCCTTAATTCATTTTGTTATCCACAGCAAATCACTAATGCCAATTTCAGGAACACTACTTTTAATAATCAACAGGGCACAGGTCTTATGCCAACCAAGATGGTAATATTTGCCATCATCAAATATCCAAGCCCGCTTTGGGTTTTAATTGCAATGGGTCTAGAACGTATCTAATCATTACTGTGGCCAACTCTTCTGTTTTGATTTCCCAAGACTAGGCTTCATGTGCCTGGCTGCGGCCGACATGGGGAATAACCGCGCTGGAGGCAGATGAGATCTATCGGCTTTGTGATAATTCTTACGGCGCTCATAGAAATCACCATCTACATAAATGACAGATACCTCAATCGGGAATCTATATTTGAATGATTGTATGGCGCAGTATGGATTGTGGATGGTAAGTCCGTACAAACGTGGTACAAAGGAACCAGACCACAAAGGCAAGAAGTCTTCAAAAAGTCTGATGTAGCTTCGGAGGCGGTTGGTGTACAACGACCGGTAATGGGCTCAAAATTTATATGTATATGAAAAACCGTACGGATACATTGTACCCATCCCAACCACCACATCGAAAGGGATGCGGAGGCATACACCAAATGATGCACATTGCCCCCTGTTTTTTCAACCTTGAACACAAAATCGCCCAACTCATCATGGTTTGTATTTTCTGTGGCAATTTAAAATCCGCTCGCCAGCAAATGGAGAATGTTCCAAATGCGTCCCAAACCAGTTCCTATACTCTTTTTGGCGTGTAAATAGGCTGTAGGATTCAGCAATCGAACAACCTGTTATCCTCATTATCAACGTTAACTGTAGAATCATTCCACGGGGATAATAGATCAATCCGGATTCGAACCTTATTTCTCCCACAAGGTTTCAAACCCTGTCCCTTGGTGGATAAACAATAGTTCATCACTGCATCCGCATTTTTAAGTAAAAATAATCGGTCATCAGATTTTTTAGGTGGCCACGCAAGCGAAGAACATGAACTCTGAATTGAACAGCATCACCGTTTCTCCTTTCCAAAATCGTTCATATGGCTTAAGCTCAAACCTTGAGCAACCTGGATTTTAATGTTATGTGACACCATGGCTTTATGGGAAACGTCAAAGGACTTCCCCACTTCCTTTACGCATTGTAGGTCTATGTAGATGGTACATTAAGCGATTGACATACCGTCAAAACCAATTGGTTTCCGAACAGCTGTTCATAGATGCAGACCTCCGTCCCTTTTTTTCTAAACAGTATGTCTTTTGGGGGGATTTCGACCTAATTATGATACAGGAGGGCATACTATATCGTTAATAATGATTCCCTTACTTGAAAAATACGATAAACCTAAGGATTTCTGCTATAAATTATCAACGTCAATTAAGGAATAACCACAACATATGTAAACAAGATGCACTACAAATTGTCTTTGGGTAATGTCGCAATCATTTGTAGTACGCTAGGAAAGAAGAGTCTTAAAAGGCACCAAACTCCAGGTGGTGGAAGACAAAAAAAAGCTCCAACATGGAAAGCTTTCATCGGTTATTGTCCGTCCAAATTTGCCATCTGGATGGTTCGACAAATACAACTTTCGCCTCAAATTTTGCCATCGAGAACACAACACAACCTGTACAAAGATAATAAAGTTTTAGATTTTCACTGTTTGGATGATCTTATTTGACAATCCTTTTACGCCCCTTTTAGATTGGTTAGAGCAACAAATTTACATCCTGATTCTTCTAATTTTTTGTATTTTATCATAGATCGAACCTATACAAAAGCGCCTTTTTTTGGAGGTAGATTTATCCTTTTCGGTCCAAGTTTAATAAGTAAAATCGAAGGATATATAGTTTTTTTTCTCAAATTACGGTCCATCAATGTTGTTGGCAAATGAGCTCGTAGACAATGGACTGAAGTTGCGGAAATGGTAAATTTTTCAAGGGAGGAGTCAAATCCATAGGTTTTGGCGTATCGTTTTTTTTGCTTTAGCCGCTCCAAGGCAATCGACAATCATGGTATTATTGATCAGAGTACCAATTCTGGATTGAGTCTTCCAAAGCAAACCACTTGCGCCATGCAATTTCCACTTGCTCCCTAATCGAATCGTTTTTATTCCTGAGTTAGGGCAATTGGCCAATAGAAATCAATCTTGCCCCAGAACCCTATCTACATCGCTATACAACACCCTAACTCCTTCAAAAATATATTTTTCGAGGCTGTAAATTGAGTAAAACACGGCGTGCGGCCATCGGAAACACTCTCCTCTTCATCCACAAAACTGCCGAGCAAAGGCCCATTCTCCTTTAAACGGTCAATTCTCTCCTAAAAACCAAGAGCTTTAATGCCCTCGTCAAGAACCAAATACATGCAATCTGTTGCTACAAGTATTTTAGGCTGCGCAATATAGTCCGTCTATCTTCTCCAAAGCCTTTATTTCATCTATAATCCTAAAAAGATCAAAATAAGTTGCCAACACAGAAAGTGCAATAGTTTAAACCCTATAAGGCCCAATTATAAAACACCCGATATATCGCCTATAACCAAAAATGACTTTTTAATAGGTCAATGAAATCCAATTATTATCGCAATATATTTAGCAGTCAATTAAGCGTCAAATCTCCTTCAATTTTTGAAATAACTTGTATAAAAACAGATGAGAAAAAAAAACTACTGCCGATGTTCTGGGTGGCCCACAACGGATGGTTTTAATTCCCGTGGCCATCCATGGCCTCGCAATGAATTTACCTATTAACCTGGATTTTTTTGCATTACAGTTCTAGGCAGCTATGCTTGGGTATTTGGTTTTTCAGAGTACCTCAACGGACTAATCTATAAACCTACGAACAAGGCCCTTTGAAGGACTTTTATGAAGATCTAACTATACAGCACTATATTAGTTAGACGTTGATACTTCCCTACTTTTTTACTTATGAGGTGGGTGTTCCCATTCCCATTCCGGGATACTAATAAGTATTTGAGTGTGAAAGGCCAATCCTTTTAATTACAGGTTCGCGAGTCTTTTCCTCCATATAACGTTGCTGATAATTTTAGCCATGGCCATAAAATGGATACCCAATTCATTTGCAAAAACCTTCTAAGGTCTGGGAAACTGAATTTAAATTTCAGAAATTGGGGTAAATGCACATAAATCGTTCAACCTCAACCCAAGTACTTCCTTAACATATTCAAGTTTAAATTGCCCTGGAACTTCCGTAAGCGATAATTTCATAATTGTACATGTACATATCCTAATGGCCGCATTAAAGATTTTGCATTTCCAATAAGCCTTAATTCTGAAGTAGTATAAAAGCGGTTAATAATCTGTTGCAAAAGCAATTTTCCGAAGGTGTTTTAAAACTTAAAATGTTGGGGAAATGGCCAGAACAGGGCAGTTTTTATAGATTTTATTATTGCGACGGTATTCGCTTCCCATCAATACTGTCCTCCAATCCAGATGCAACCCTTGGTTCCGGTAACCACTAAAATCTAATTTGATGGGTTTCAATAATATTCCTTTACTTCACTACTAAGAGACTAAAGGATGAATAGTTTATAATCCTATGTTGGGGATTATGGTACTTCTCCTTAAATCTGCCACCATGAGCTGATCCAGAACCTTTTTTTGAGATTACCTTAACCACAATTCCTCGACAAGCCTTTCCCCACGGCCCAGTTGCCATAAAATCTACTATGGTGCAATGGTAAGGGGTATAGGTGTTTAAATATAAAAACTCACACTCCTCTGCTTATATAGAAGGTAAATTGCATAATTTGGTTGCATTCCACGCATTGGGCGAAACCATCTGTATGCCAATAATATCTTTTTTTTCAAACTGTTTCGAAATTTAAATATGCCTTTAAGAGAGGCAAAACTACAGCGTAAATATTAATAGAGTTTAAAAGCCTGTAAACTATGACAATTATCAGGTTTTGTGGAGGGTTTAGAATAACGAAAAACTAGCAGAAAACTGAGCTAAATGAAGCTTACAGCGAACTTAAACAATAAATAATAAAAACGAAGCATGTTCCTTCCATAGGATATTGAAGGAATCCGGTTAGCGGAAGACAAAATATTGGCAAAAAGGAGACATTTGCAAATAGGCATTCAAGATCCCCTTTACAACATCATTAAGGGCCTGTCTATTGGCAATAGCGCAATTTTTTCCAGATGCTTTTTATCAATCCCAATTTTTACAATTCCCAGAAATAATACGGATGGCGGATTCTGTGGCCCGTCCCAACTACATTGGCATAGTCTTTCGAGACAATGTTAAGGCAAGTAAGCCCATCTTGATCCTCACCAAAAAGATTTTTCATCCAAAATAGATAAAAGCTTCCCGCATTCGTTGTTTAACTGTCTTTTGGGACATATTCATCTATAACATCCATCTGCTCCTTTTAAATCATGGCTAGTATGTCTCAGCACTTTCAACAGCCAAAATTAGATTGCCTATTTAAGGTATCCACAATAGCGTCTTTGGAAAAAAACATACCTCCATGTCATTTACCGCATTGACTAAGCTTGGCCACTTCCTCGGTACTTACGGAACGCTGGCCTAAAACTGGCACCTTTTTTGTTGCCAGTTTTACAATGTTGATCTTACCGTTTGGGGCTTAACTTGGACAACTTTGAAACCCATCCCGAACACATACAACACCATTGAGCTTATCACTTCCCAAAAAATGATTTTCCCCTTTTTTAAAAATTTGGTAGTTTTTAGTATCTGAAACCTCTTTAATTCCTCCTTGTTCGATTGCCGAAGGAATTGAAATTGGCGAATAATCAAATTTCACATCTGCCCATAAATTCAATCAATTACCTGATGTGACAAATTTTAGAAGGTTTCTACTATCGTTGGAGATAAAACTGACAGATTTTCAGCTGTTATAGAAATGACCATGCATGACCATTATTGCAAACCGGGATATTAAGTGAATTAATTCTATGGAATAAAGCACATGCTATCTTGGTGGGGACGAATTGGCGGGAGCCCTCCATAATTCAATAATATAAAAACTCTGTTGTGTTGGCTGCAAAAACCTGTCTTTTGAGATTTTTGGCCAACAACGACTTGTCCCTACTATGTAATGACGCTATGAATCCGCAGCAGTGAGCCTCTCAAAGATACTGAAGGTAAGTACGACTTTTTGGATTCCAAAAACAGGAATTGCTGAAAAACTTATAGAATTGAACGGATAAGGCACCTCAATTATAAAGTTTAATTATACACACATGTCCATTGTAAAGCCTCCGTATTTGATATTGGGGAAAACTTATAAGCAAAACTAAATACTGGTGTTAACGTTCCCAAGTAGCATTTTCCAAAAAAGACGCGTAAGGGTCAAACTATAACTCCCGACAGATTAGTCTTAAAGAACTGGTTGTCTAATGAACAAAAATCGGCTATGAGCCTTACTTTCCCTTAGACGATACGAAAAAAGAAAAAAGGCATAGACGTAGCCTGTCGTATAAATTTGGTATTGCCGGTTTGCCTTTGGTAAATGGTTTAGTTTTTTTCCTTCCTGAATACTTTGAGGTTTGGGGAATTTGGGCTGGAGACAATTTAAAGGTGTTTTTTAGATGGTTAATGTTGCCCTGTTTCACTACCTGTAGTTTCTAGTGCGCAAGCCAAAGATTATTTTATTTCAGCTTATTAAAAGGAATTAAGATCAAAGTTTTTTAAATATTGATATCCCCATTGCACTAGGCCTTCTAGTTTTATTTCTAAGGAGTATACATGTCGAAGATTATTTTCGATTGGGATCTGGCTTATTTGATAGCCTAACGGGATTGGTCTTTTCTTTTACTTTTTAGGTAAATACTTCCAGCAAAAAACTTATTCCTATCTTTCCTTTTTGATGTCGGGATTATGAATCCTATTTCCCCATTGGCAGTGACTAGAATTACAAGTAAAAATACCGAAGAGAACGTTCAGGTATAGCGACATAAAAATTGGGGATAAGCCCTCATAAGAAGGGGGAGTTCGATTCCTGTGATGCCATTAATAATCCATGGAAATGCAAAGAATCGATTACAGTTTTTTGTTACTCGGCGATCGGCACCTGTAGACAAAAATCCGGCGATAAAGTTATGCCGGGGGGTCGCGCAACTTAGCAGTGGCAATTGAAATTGAGACCATTAAATCTGTATCCCAAAGCTTATCTTACACAGCTTTGGAAGCAATGCTGTTTTTTTTCAACAACGATAAATCGGAAGTTTTCAAACCTTGACCCGATAGTAATAGCAAAAGATTTACGATTGCCGTCTTAAGCGATAGCCTTTGTCTCAGCCATTAGATGGTTAAACTATAGATCCCCCAGCAAAACGGTAAAATGTCTTTACCGCAGTAAACTCATTATTGCATGCCCTGGTGCCATTGCCTTGCCGCCCCTTTTACCTAGGCAATATGCTTCGGATTTTTGTCGTCATAAATTTTATCTAAGAGAACACCCAGACTATTGAAAATTGGCGCATGATAGATACCGCTATTTCGACAAACGGCACTATTACTACTGCAGCCAAAGGTGACATTATATTTATGAAAGGAATTGAAATTGACCAACGAAGAAGATGTCCTTTTAAAAACACTTACGTTTCGTTCCAATCACCGTTGAGCAGAAGCTTTATGATATGTTTGGCAGAACAAAACATTGTACCCTTGGAAGAATATGAAGAGTATTTAGGCCAGGGAATAAAAAGGCTCAACCATTACGGAATAGTGTTAAAATTGGTTCGGCTGCCTTTGTCTGCAAAACCCAAACCAACACTGACGGAAAATACCCGTCTGTACATCTCAGCTCCCAACGAGATACAAAGGCTGTTTTACTTTTTCAGAACCACTATCGGGATGGGGGTATCGGAAACCACTCAAACAATGTTCCGCAAGACCTTGGAATTGGCCATCCTTTCTGGCGACAACACTGGTGAATAAATTCAAACTGACAAAATTATTGCCGCAGGCACCTTTTATTTTTTAATCAAAAACCGCCAGCAAAACTCCAATTTTCCATAAAGTCGCTCCAAGATCAAAACAAAAAAGTAATGATGGAAGGTGTGGTCTAAACGATGCCGGAGCTTGCGCAAAGCAAATGTAGGTATGCCATATCAAGAAAAGTAAATGTTTTTCCCCAGCCTGCGATGGCTTCTTGGACGCTAAAAATTTCAAATTCCTCTACCAGTATATTTAGCCTCAGAAAGCTATTAAGCTTATAAAACTAAGCTTTATACTTTCCTTACTATATAACGTGGTCGGATTGGTATTTTGCGGTACCGGAACAATTAGAGCCGGTTTTATTGCTGCCAATCCTGATGCCCCTTGAGTTCTATAGTATTGTCTGTTCCACTATACACTTGCCACGAACAGATTGGGACGTAAGCTTGGGAAACGAAATAAAATACACAATTGAACTGTGGCAGTCTAAACATAGCCTATAAATCAAAACTTCACAAATAAAAAAGGCAACTGTATAAAACACAGTGCCTTTTAGTTTATTTAATTTGCCTTAGGTCCAAAGAAGCTGGCCATCTCTTATTTCCTGTTGCTCCAAATACCGCTACCCAACGACAGCCAATTTTCCCATAACTAAAGGGCATTTTTAAACCAGCCCAGAAGGCATCATAGAGGGTTTCGAGTTCCTTTCTTTCCGAAATATCGGATTCTTAAGTGGTTTGGCCGAACCTAGCAATATTTCTTATGTGAGGTCGGTGGCGGATTCTTGGGTAACAAACCCAACATAAATTATCACCTTCAATTTGTCTTTATCTGCACTGTGAATAACCTTGGGAAAGTAGAAGCATTTGGTTTCAAATAGAGTCCGGCAATCCTGCCCCTGTTCATTTAGAACCTAATTTGCCCAATAAACGGACCTTTCATTACCTGATCTCCTAGCTACACTATGACAATTAAAACAAGCCTGCGTTTTTAAATACTTTCCTTACCTTTTTCTGGTCGCCCTCAATGCTTTTAGTGCAATGCATAATAATCCTCAATGGAGGCCTCACCAATCTGTCCTTTTTATTTTGATCTTTTCAAGCTCCCACGGCCGGCATATTCTTTCCTTTGGGAGCAGTTATTTTCACAGTGCCAAATCATCTATCGCCAATCGTATCTTACTGTTCAGTTCTGCATATAATTCTTTTTCATCTTCTGATTTTTTTGCCAAATTCCCTTTTAAAAAGGAACGGATTACTGGCGTATAATCCCATTTCAACTGTTTTATAGTATGGGCCATTGTGTATCCGGACGGTACTCCACCACCAAGAAGTATCGTAAGCGGCCTCTTTATGATAAATACGTCGCTAGGGTATTTTGAATTTTATTCTTGAAACGAATCATCAGTTTGTTCATAAGCTTTTATAAGTCCCGTCTACAGCTTCAGGACTCTGCATGTAGCGCATTGCCACAACGCCAAAAGATCTTTTGATCCGGTAATTCAAGGCAATTCTATACATGCATCCCCTGCGTCTAATTTTAACCAAAAGTCTTTGACTGCCAAAGAGGAATTTATAATATTCGGCATTGGGTTTTGGCATGAGGTCCTCTGTACCTCATTCCAAGGGGCTTTAAAGGAATTTGGAACCGGAATTTCAATAAGGCCTTGGGCCGACTTCCTTATTGCCCAACCTACCCAAACCAACAATTGCAGCGGCTTTCCCTTCAGAATCTGATTTTAAGTGCAGTTTACAACATGGCTTCTGAAGGCCTTAAATTCACAATGTACTAAACGGTCCAGACAAAGCTCTCAAGGCAAATTCCTGGACAGTGGATCCTCCTGTCAGGACACAAGCGGTCTATTCCCACCAGCACCTGCAATTGGGCAAAGGTGAATATACCGCAGCAACGGTACTTCCAATGGTTAAATGTGCTATCTTCCTACCAGTTGCCAAACTTTCTCGGCCCTTTCCTCTCTTAATCAATTCGTATTGGGCACTTAAACGCGTTTTGGCATTTATCTGCTTTACCTAAATCTACCAAACTTCCTGTCAATAAAACTCTTGAAGATTAGCTGAATGGCTCGTAGTATAGGCGTCCTTCAGGCAACAACCCTAACTACATAACTTATCGGGACTCCAGAATAACCGGCACCATCCAAGCAGCAAGATACATGGCACCAGCGGCATCCACATCCACATCGGTAATTTGGGAAGCTGGATAAACTCCTCTTCTCTGTAAATAAAATAGCTTTAATTTTCCATAAGCCTAATGGAAATATAGATCTTCTCTTACCCCAATCTGCACATCATAGGAAATTGTTGTATTTTCTCGCCAACGGCTATCGTTCATAATAAAAGCGATCCGGTCCAGAACCTCCACCTACATCTACTAAATCAGGAAGAATCTCTTCATAAAATGCTTGAACAAAAACAGGGTATCCATATCCCCAGAATTGTATTCTATGTATTAAATCTAAGTTCCATCCACCACCAATCATTTGTGTTGCCCTAAGTGTAGATATTCATAAACGGATCAATTGCTACATCGTAAATATTTCGTATCCATGGGTAAGTACACTTCCATTTCGGTTCATCTGGACGTACCCTAACAATCACCTCCCCCAACATAGTCATTGTGTAACCATCTGCGAATCTGTTGCATTATGGAAACCAACGTCACTACGGCAAATATAATCCATCAGTCTATTCCATTTGATTCCATTGGTGGCATATCGGTCCCTCTCTCCTGTAGGTTTTGGATTGCTGCCAAGTTCTTTATCAAAACTTTGCGGGGCATCGGCCACCCCATCTTGTCCAAATCCTCAAATACATACCAAATCCATATTAAAGGCCCTTTCCCCGTTCTGGAGAAAAAGTTTGTGTGCAACACAAAAACCTGATATCCAATAGCCTTAAATACCTCGAGGGTTATCTAAACCTGGGCAAATTCCGTATGATAATTCCATAATCCCGTCATGGTTAACAGTCTACCAAACCGCTTTTATAAAATCCCTTAACTTCATTTTCTTACCTAGGGAACCCCATCATCTCTACCCCTACAAAAGAAAGACTTCCCCAGTTGCAGCTCAGCTCAATACAGTGCCGGACTTGCGCGTTAGGTCAGGCCGGCCGAATCCAGTTAATTTTAAATCCTTTGGCCAGTTTACAACTGAAAGCCAGAATCTGACGCAGGATATTTATTGCCTCAGTACTTAAAAGTACATGGGGCTCTCCTCATGTTCAACTTAAAATACTCAAACTTGAAAATAAAGTAAAAGCCTGCCTTTTTAAACATATCCAATTAAGTTAAAATTTTAATTACCATCTAGATTTGAAAATGTAGGTAAGTTATTCCCGAATTTTTTCACGAGAGCTGGGCCAAAACTAAAAATCTTTTCGCATAATTTCTGGTTAATGAATTTTCGGTTCACATAAACTCCAATATTTGGGTTTACGCCCACAAACTTTCCGGCCATGCTAGTCAAACTTTTGGAAGAGATATCATAATAACCTTCATATTATCATAGATTTCAATGCAAAGGATACAATAAAAAAAATGGGATACTTTGAAAAAGAGGGGGAAGATACATATACTCTTGAGTATAAAGAGACTTTCAAAATATTTTATCCAAAAAGCTGACAAATGTCATATTATTCCATAATCCCCTGTTTAGTTTACGCCTAATTCAGGTAGGTATGAGTGTAATTATTTATTGCTGACATTGAGTATTGTTATATGCCCGTCATCTTTTTTGCGCTTTTTATTTGCCACCAAGAATGGTCAATATGATGTCTATACCCATCCGTTTCGCATGCTTTCGAAGATGAACTCGTAAAAGATGTCTAAAGCGGACACCAAAAAAATATCCTAACCAAAAAAGTGAAAGGTCAAAAAATTGTCAATAATGGAAAGTACACAGTTTATTACGATAATAAAATCGTAAAAAATTCCTTTATGCAGACTATGTTTTGGGGAATTGTGGGAATGTCGTAGGCTTATTGCTTGCCCTTTAATGTTTTCTTTTTTCGCAAATTTACTGAATGGAACTATCATGGTTTGAGTTCGGTCGTTTGAGCACCCTTACATCACAATGGCAGTTTATCTTTTGCCTTTTAGGCATATCATGCCATCTTTGCCCGGCGTTTATTATTCTACCCACGTTTGTTAAAGCAAAAGAATGTCAGTGATGCACTGAAGAAGCTTTAACTTTTGGGGGATGGCAAGCCATCATAGTAGCAGCGGCAAATTAACCCTGCCTTTGGGATACACCTCATCCAAAAAATGCGGAACTGGAATGGCCAATAGACTTAGCTATTGCGGTGGTCTGGGTAGCACATTTGCTTGACCTTATAGTACAATGCTTTAAAAGAAGACAGCGGCATTTGTAACTCCCATTTGGTTCTAACCTGCAACATTTGTACGGTAGCGGTCTTCATATTTTTAATAGCTTAGCCCCTACCTGTAAGCGCTTTTAAAAGTTATTCAGTATACTCCTGGGTTCAGGACGCCTTGGTGCAATGGTGTACGGACAACAAATTGCCCGTGGGCATTCTTTCTACCGACACCTTTCTTGGGATCTATGTACTACTTTGTCACTAAGGCAGCCAATAGACTGTATATTCTATGGTTATCCATTGACATTTGTCATTGATATTTATTTATATCTGGGCCGGACCTCCCATTTGTTGTAATTCCACTTTTAAAACCTGAATGGGCCCAAAATTTGGGTTGCCTTTTCTATAATGCTGGATAGCTACCATCTGGGGTGGTATGATCAAACGACTATTAACCTTGCGTGGGGGCTTGGGACAGAAGTAAGGACAGACCCTGTTTTGAGTTTATGGTTGTTGCGATTACGGGTTTACGGCATGGCCACTTTGGGCCCAATTCTTTCGCTTCAAAAAATGTAAATGCCATAGCGCATTTTAGCGATGGCATTATTGCACACGTACACGTAGGACCTTGGGCCTGAACGGATTCTTGACTTCGGAATGGATCTACTTGGACTGCGTTCCTACAAATGTTTCAAGACAAGGTTCCTCCTTACCAACTGGCCCCAATTTCACTTTGGATAGGGTACGTTTGGAATAATAAGCTTTATGCTCTCCAATGTATTTGCGGCTTTACACAGGGCTTAATGTGGAAGAATTTAATCCGGACGGAACTTTGGCTTATGGCACTTTTTTGGAGACTCGTAAAAGAAAATTATCCCAGTATTGGATGCGTGCGCATGGAGCACCAGTACATTTTGTGCGATAGTCCATGATTTTACAACGTAAGTAATCAATTAACATGGTAACCCCAACTCGAGGAATGAATAGCGAGCGGCTGCCTGAACCACTGTAATCAAAGAAAAGAACTATCGAGAAACTTTTTCACACTGGGTTGAACGCAAGCCTATTGCAATTGACCCATTCTCAGCTACAATTGGCCATTTTGGATAGGAGGAGTTCTACAGATTGTACCCACGCAGTCTCTGGTAAAATCGAACATTCCTTACCATAACAAGTGTTAAACCTATACACCTCTAGAATTGGAGGGAAGAGATCTTTATATCCGGGAGGGCTGTGTTGGCTGTCACTCTAAATGGTAAAGGCCTTTCGAAGTGAGGTAAGCGCTATGGCGAATACTCCAAGCTGGAGAATACGTATATGACCATCCTTCTTATGGGGAAGTAACGTACAGGTCCCGATTTATGAGGAAAGTTGGTAAATATTCGGACAACTGGCATTTGAAACCATATGTACGAACCCACAAGCACCTTCTTCGGATCTATTATGCCCAACCTATTCAGGTTGGAGCGATAGCACGAATAGAGGTAATATCAGAACAAATGGAGACCATGGTTACCCTAGGAGTACCATATTCCGAGAGAGATTGCAAATGCAAAAACAACCATGGATAACCAAGCTACCAAAAATAGAAAAGAATCTATATTCGGATCCAGATTTGGAAAGGATATGAAGGGTACAAAAAAGCCGCAGAAAACGGGAAGAAGAATCATAAAATGAAGGATAGGGATATGTAAGCTTAATGATAGCTTACCTGCAACGTTTAGGTACTGATAATA
>Ga0163217_1097856_pt1 | contig 21003 bp, 11 predicted proteins | sample SynspAceP_FD_185933 | JGI IMG/M metagenome (GOLD analysis project Ga0163217, IMG submission 185933) | Saline lake microbial communities from Ace Lake in Antarctica - Synechococcus sp. Ace-P (PacBio error correction) | ecosystem: Environmental > Aquatic > Non-marine Saline and Alkaline > Saline ...
GAGAGAGAATCGCCTTGAGAGATTGGGCGGAGTATTTTAGTGGACAGAATTTGGGTATAGTAGATGCTTCTGGAACTACCTATATGTAATAGGGGCTTGCTACTTGAAGCTTGAATTTGGAACCAAGCAAGAGCAAGCCAGCAACAAAAAAGAGAAAAAAGGGGGGTAAGGATAGGAAAGGGTTTTACATCTCAAAAGAAAGGTTGTGGATTTTAAAAAAATAAGTAATGTTAAAAAAATAATTCCCCCTGAACTCAAAAAACCTTACTTGGGATTTTTTCTATCAGTAGATCGACCCGTTTTGTAAAGCGAATCACGTGAAAAAGCTTCGTTAGTAGCAAAGTCGTGTCGACCAACTTGAATGAAAGATATTGATGTTTGCCACTTGATAGAAGACGAAATAGCCAGTTGTCCCCGAAAAGTTAACGCTAGAAGCAAAAAAGACAAAAGGGGAAGAAAATTGCTTGGACTTGTCTTCCCAAAATGATAATCCCGTGCGACACAGTATGTGGGATTATCCAACGCTGATTAGCTCTTATCCTTTCGACTTCCAATCATCCCACACTATCACCTTATTAGTGAGTCCAGCTCTTTATTTTGCGAAATAGTCGGCAAGGATCAAATTCTTTTTCAGCTAATACAGGCCAGGTTTTAAGGTCGAATACCATCTTGCACTCGCGCCTATATAACATTGAAATCGTAAGGGATTGCTCAGAAGTACCGATTGTCAATTGAGTTTTTTCGTCGCTTTCCGACGAAGTGGACTGATCTTTTATAAAGGGACAATTTGTTGGATGAATTTAGAGATAGGAGATCGGGTCTTTTGAAATTTATAAATTGAAAGCCTTAGCAGATAAAGAATTCACCTGTATTCTCTGTCCCCAATAGATATTCTGGTTTCATTTTATCAGTCATGCCCGAAATGGTACGCCGATATACTTCTGCAGGAGAGCAATTCAATCACCAGAGATCACTGGTGAAAGGTAAGTGAAGTGAAACCAGCTCGTCAAAGTAGCTGAAAATAAGATCCGTGCCTTGGGATATACCATCACTGATCTATGCTTCGGTTGGTATCTCAAGTTTTTTTACCAAAACTGGTTTCATCTTGTCCATCTTGCGGACATCGCACTCTCCTGTGCAAAATGTGAGGTTCGAAATAACGTCCCGAGGAAAAGTAATAGCTAAGGAAAGCGTTCATAAGTGTATGCAAGATTAAGCTTATAAGGGACAACCCGGCTACTGTTATAAAGATTAGAAAAAACTAAAATTTAAAACACCAAAGTGCCAAAGAAGCCAGATGGGAGCAATCTCATGAAGAAAGAATTCATCTCCCAGTACCTATAGAGAAGTACAAGCGAAGCCTGCCCACTGAGCAAGCTCGACGTTACGGTAGTGGTGGGTATATTGTTATATAGGCGATGCGAATCAATACATCTTTTTTATTAATCACGTGAGAGGCTTTTTGCATTATGTCTCCACGAACACTTTTTCTGATTACCAGAGACCCTTACGTAAACTTTTGCCCTTAGGGATTCATATAATGTGCTTTGAATATATACTGGCTTATCATACAATTAGCCATGATTTAAGACCTGATTGCTTTTTCAGTATTTTTTTTCTTTCCGACATCAGTTTTTTGAGCGGTGACGAGGGGATACTTTGCTGTTGGTTTCACTTTGTTAAACAAAAGTGATTAAAATAGGCGCTCAGCTTCAGAGATTTTACTGTCTAAAGATCAGGCGTCCACTTCCATAGACTTTTTAGGATTCTAAGACGGCATCTTTGAAAGGCTTTCTAGAATCAATGAACACATAAGTATCGAGTCTGAATAGCATATCCTTCCTGAAAGTAAAATTTTCAATTCTACACATACAGTTTCCTCTCTAGTCCCAAGCATGTATGAGCAGAACTTGATGACTTTAAAGTCGAGTTTTTTTGAATTGATTCCAGCAAGAGATAATTTTTGCTAAAGGAGTTTTTGTTCCTCGCGCTTTTAACGGGATAGAAAAAAGTAAATACATAAGAATTATGGAGATCAGATGAAACGAAGAATCTCATCTGACAACTTTAATTTTAATCTAAGTTAGTCTTCTTTGGAAAAGAATCCAAAATCTTTATCAGAAAAGTTATACGATTAAAAGGAGACAGGCCAACAGACGTGCCCAGAAGGAATGACTCAGATCGACGTCATGGAGAACTATAATTCATCTACCCAGCATCCTTACCGATAAGTCAAAATTCTGAAAATCCGAACCCTGCAAATTTGTCAGAGCCCAGAAACCTTAAGAGGCAGCTCCCAGAAGCCGACTGCTCGGTAAAAATTCTTCGCCAACCTCTAGAAAATCATAGTCTGTTATCCACCAATGCCTTGAACATAGGCATTTCCCGAGATGAGGGCTCTGTATGAGCAGGTAACAAATTGCAGGTTTAAGAGTCTCATCATTTAGCAACAAGAGGCCAAAGAGCTTACAAGTCAGACGCATCTGACGAAACGAGGGAATGAACTTGAATCCCAAAGCCGTAATAAAACCGAGAGATCGCCTTTCTTGTAATGTTTTTCGCCACACCCAATAGATCATGGATCGGAGGATTTGATTTGCTGGAATGGTTCAAGTAACGCCGAGATTGGTTAATGCTGGGATGATCAAGGGATTTTATAGAACTAGATTACTTCCATCCCTCTCAAGCGACGTCATGGGGGGCGGACGCAGAAGGACAAGTGAAACTCCTATTCTTCAAAGTGCTGAAGCTCCTAATCATTTTGCTTTGCTCCCAATGTAACGTGAATTAATCGCTTTTTGTTCTTTCTGCAACAATTGCGATGAGCAGAAAGTATAAAAGGACCTGGTGCTGTACCTTCGAACGATTGTGTTTGGATAGGATTTCTATTGACCACATCATTTTTTTATCATTGTCTTGAGCATAACATGCAGAACAGATAGAGGGCATTTTGAGCTTCTGGTACTTATACCGTGTAGGCAATATTATGAGCGACTCATACTAGTGTGCGAGCATATCCTGGTCAAAAGCCGCGTGATGTCTTCGCTCCGGAATGTCTCCAGGTTGGGGCAACGTAGGGGCTGTTGAAGTAATGCAGGAATTTAAAGTTCATTGAGATCGCGTGGGATTAACTCAATTGTTGTTCGAGGGTGCGAAATTTAATGTATGTGGTTCATAGGAAGGACTCTTGTTTTAGGCAATAGAAATAATCACTCGATAAATGTAATAGGAAAATACCTTATGGTCAATCAGGCTCCGAGCAATTAAGGGGAGATAATTTTTTAATAAAAAATACTCGTAAATTGGTTTTCATGATCCGTAAACCAATTTTATATTGTAGTCCCAATAGAAGGAATGCGTAAAATCATAAAATCATGGAAAAAGAACTGAGTAGCAAAGAGTCTTTGAGGCTATCACGCAGATGATCAGCAAAGCTGAAAAGAGAGACAGCTCAGGAGATGGACAGTTTTCAATTGCTGCCTCATGGGGCTGGGTAGAGTGGGTTGCCGCATTCTTGCAACGTTTGGCACTACACGCATTGGGATGAAAAATTGCGATAATCGAGACTCCCCAGAATAGTGGTTTGGCTTGTAATCCATACCCTCATGCGACTGCGGGTCCAGCATGCTGGGATAGGGTATTCCGTAAGCGAAAATAGAAGCTCCGGGTAGAACCCATCTGGAAGTGATAATGCTTCGGTTGGAAGTCTGGATTTTCAGTTTTTTTGTGGTCATGTTGATCCACGGCTAAGTTGTTATGTCTACGTACCTAAGTTTTCAGCAAAAACTTACGATCTAATTTGACTCTGCCCGGATTGGGGTGAAATCAGTAACAAGGGATTCTTGTTCGGGTTTATAATGTCGAACTTCGAATTGGTGGAATACTCTGATGGCAGGCAGCTGTGATTGGCGCCGTTTTTAATTGGCACAGTCACACGATCCAGTACCTGATAGCAAGGATTGCGAGTTGATTTTAGGATATTTGCTGAGCCTGGTTTATTACCTGAAAAACAACCTATCAGTGAGCGAGTTTGAGGCCTTTAAGATCCCTTTTACATATCCAAATTGCGCCTGGCATGTGATGTCATTATCATGCAGGTGTGGAGAAGCCGAATTTTACTTTTCTCAAAGCAAATAAACGTAATCAACTGCGGTAACCTCAGTGTTCATTGGGATACAAACTCGTGAAAAGGCTGGCTATATCGGCATCGAGAAATCTTTCGTGGAAAAAGACCGGCCTTACCACTATCGCAGAATCCGCTACCTGAGGCTTAAAAGCATTCGAGGATTATGTAGAAACACTGGGCAAGAAGTACATCGAATAAGCAAGAAAATTTTTCTAATATAAGATTTTATAAATAAAACAGTTTAACAAATATTTGGAAAACCTACTCTAAATCTCTAACCTACCTTAACGTTTGTCTTGCTTGCATGGGAAATTCCTTCAGGAATTAAAGCAAATGAACTACCTTCGCCCTAATTTGAATCTGACAAATCTGCTGGAAGAAAAATGTGGCATTCGCCATGAAACTGATTAAGACCAACCATGCGGCTGGATACGATTCCAACTTGCATTTTAACCAGAATATGGTCTGCTCATGTCCTCAACATGGTGGATATGGACAAAAAGCTTTTTGAAAGCTATGTGGAAGAATGTGAAAATCGATTGAAAAACTCGCCGGCCGGCCAAAGTATGGACTATGCCAAGGCCCTTTTATCGGGTTTGTAATCGGCGTGCATTATAACTAAATAAGATTGCGCATTCTCCATATAAAAGCGATGGTTACTAAGGCCACGGCAAAAGCTTCTGGCCTTCACCTAGAACTAGCCATGAAGACAAGAAATGCAGATCTTCTACTTGTTTTAAGTGATATGCCGTCTAATCAATTTTCACTCCCGGATGATGTGCGGGCGGGGATAACACGAGCTTGCTTTAAATAGCCTTTGCAAAAGTTCCACTCAGAAACTTCTCGGTACTCGAGATCTAGAAAAAAGTTGGATGTCTATACTCGATAATCTAGCCTGGACGGGAATCCTTGTCAGAAGGCATGGGGGATCAGGTGAAGCGCCAAAGCATACTTGGGAGAAAAAGGCCTTGGGCATGATCGAAACGGAAAATTTTATATGGTCGCGAAGAAGCCTACCCGCAAGTTTGTAAATTGAACGACAAAAAGGTGTGCTTAGGCAGAAATGGGCCAAGAATGGGGTTATTCTTGCCTTTTCTTGTTGATCAATCCCTACAAAATAGCCATTTGAATCGGCTGCTATCAAAATGTTCTACTTTGACATCAAGTAATCAAACTGAATCCTAATTATGAAGAAGGGGTTCCTTTCATACTTTAGCTTAAAGCGGATGCGACGGTCTGAGATTGATCTTTCCAAGTTTTCAAGCTTTGCACAACAAACTGGAGATGAAGAAAGCAAAAGCTTGAGGAAAGTAGCCACCATACGTAGTCCAATCCCTTGTTGCATTGGGCACATGCCTGCTAAACGGGAAGATAGGCCAGAGGCAGGCAAATGCTGCTGCGAGCAAAGAGTTTTTTAGCGTGTGTCCTCAGGCCAGCTACAAGGAATTGAGTATTGGAGGTATAGAGTCGGGCAACAAGCCTGAGTATTGGGAGGTAACTAGAGTACTGTCTAGCGGTACGAGCAGTCTTAGTTGAGAGCATGATGGAAAAATTGAATAGTTTTATACCGAAAATGAAAGATGGCGAAGAATCCACATAGGAGGCGGGAAAAGCCCATAGAAAACATCATTAGCGGCTTAGTATGATGGAAAGTGAGTTGCAACGTGGGGAAGACAGCAATGTAGGATGCCTTTTGTACGCTGAGCGCCATGAGCGGAAAGATGAATTCTTGCCGGGAAGAAAATTTTTACACGTGACCTCGTATTTCAGTTGAAGTATGGTGTTTTGTGTGCGAGATCCAAGAGAAGGCTGGAAGTGAATTCTGGCGAGTGTGACTACAGAGTCAGGATTTTTCCCGTGTGGTCACTGCTTTACGTGACCACGATAAGCGATTGGCATATATCGAAAAAAATTATAACAATGGAGGGGACGTAATGCACTACGCCCTCTTTTTAGTTATCTAAAACTTACTTTTTTCACGCTTAGGCTACTTGTGACCTCATGCCAAACTTCAAGTGCCGTTCGCTGCCCTCCACGGTTGCAGTTTCACTTCCCATTCGATTAGAACCAGTTTGAGATTGAGGGTTCCTCCGGAAAGTTTCTCTTTTGATTCACTACAGATGTCTGAGTTTACCCTCGCGAGATCAGGGATTGTGATATCCGTTAACGTTTCAAGACTGACAGGCAACCTGTGATTTGTTTATTCGAATCAAAGGATTTCATATGGCGGGTCTCGGCTGAACTATTTGGAGCGATATTTCGCCTTTTGAGAAAAACTCTCCTCATTCTTCTTTCGGCGCCTCGATTACAATCTTCCGGATCTCTTCCATGGGCAGATACAGCCAAACGTATCTTGAAGTGAAGTGGCGTCCCAAAACTACGATTTGGCCATACACCAACCATCTTTCGAAGTATAGATTACGTTTTCGCGCTTCAATAAGCTCTCATACTTGCCTACCAGTTAGCTGATTGAGCCATCAGAGAAGGCATCTTTTTATCCAATTTTAAAGGAATAGCCGAGATATGATCACGGTGTGCAGGAGAATTGTGATAAGTGGATTGGTCAAAATCATTAACAGTTCCGCTCACGTTCGGTTTGATGTAAAGTAGGCGGCCGGGGAGGCTCATGCCACCGCTCGATCGTCTAGAAGCCGTAGTTTGCATTTCATTAGAAAGCATACCGCTTTGGATGATACATTCTGGGCGATTCTGGAGCGAATTGGAGTTAACTGCTGGCTGGTGGACAGAATAGACCTTTTTCTCAGACTTCTTATTACCCAGTTAACCAACTATTCTGAGAGGGATTGGCGTCTGTCATTCAAAAAGGTTGCACAATTCATCAAGGAAGAGTTGATCATCTCGCTCCTCGGATGTCATTCCGATGAAGGAATACAATTTAACTGTTGACTCGAGCGGCCGTACCGTGAGGAGTACTATTCCATCGTCAGCCTGGTGCTCGTTCCGGCGATCGTAGTTTACCTTTGACGAGTTACAGTGACAAGGGTCCCGGGTAGTCTTCACCCTTTGCTTGATCAGCCCTGTCACTTTTCCACTGACAATTCTGAGAAAATGGGCGGGTTCCTCTGGCTTTTGGATGTGTCAATCGCGCATCGCAGTTAAGCTCCACTTATCCAGTTCTTGCGCCTGACCCTCCTTGATTGCGGAGTTATCCGCTGTGCGCAGGAAATGCGCAGCTGTTACATTATTCCCAATCGACAACCAGTATTTTGATTTGACCTCAGCCTTGTAATTGGATGGACCTAAAGGGCTTTCACAATTTTTGACGCCGAAATATCAATGAATTTGGGATACGCCACTGCCATTGAGCATAACAGATAGTTCAAAATACGAAACTCTTGCAACTTGCCGGGGGCGTTGCCGTATTGATTTTAAATTTCGGATTTCCGAAGTGGAATTGTACATTATCTGAAGAGCTTTGAAGCTATGCCTGAATTGAATATTACTACAGCTGACTTTAAGCTTTGTGAGCATATTTCTCCGTGCAGCATGTTGGCTTTTGCATTCTTATAGCCTCTTACCTTATTTGAGCGTGTCAATATCCGATATGCATAAAGGTCAGAGGCTTGCTTCAATGTTGCCGTATGGGATGTCGGCTGCTTTGGCTTCCGGATGACCGCAAGCAAGTTTTAGTGGTAGGCATTGAGATAGCGAAACTTTTTTCGCCTAAAATCTGCCCAAATACTGCCCAAGGTGTGCTGAACTACTATATGGGCGTTTTCGCAAAAGATCCTGCATACCACAGATTGTTCCTCGACTAGGCTTTTTCACGTTCCTGTTCGCTACTTTTGGCGAGAAGGTAGTCGGCTAGTCTCTCGGAAATTGACAGCTTTGATTATACAACGAGTTGCCTTGAACCTTTAGACACTGAATAGCTTTTTTGCAATCGAGGTAGGGAGAAATAGTCCCTTGATCACTTATGACCCGACTCTCCTGGACGGGAGAAAATTACAGCGCGTAACGGGCAGATTCAAAAACCTGTGCGTCCACTCAGAAACGGTGACATGGATGTTTGGATCCTCGATTTTAACAAGGGACTTTCTTTTCCTGTCTTGGAGCATTTGGGCGTCTAAGAAGGTCAAGGCAAAACAATCGTCAGGTCGGCGGAGAAGAGGACGGGGCGGATTTTTTCACATAAAGGAGAGAAATTGCTGTTGGATCTAGGGGTGGGAGAAGGACTAGAAAACGGTACGAGTAGCATGTTGTCATCATTTTCAAACGATGAGAAAAGCTTACAACTTAACATTAATTTTTTCATTTCAAAAACGTTACCTGAAAGCCCGGAACGCTTATTAAATTTTCGCTTAGTGAATGGGATGTACTGTTGACCTTTATGGCGCACTATGAGGACTAGCTAAGATACCAGGGCATGACTCTTTTCCAATCCATTCATAAATAGCCATGCAATAGAGGGCCTTACCGGGAATTTTTGCAAATGCTTCATCTCAGGGCACATGAGTTTTAGGACGTATACGCGGCATGAATATCCGACGGAAGGGAGTGAGGATTTTGGTTTCAAAACGTGGTATTGAAATCGGGATTTCAAGCGTGGGGGGGGGGCAGAGTGTCTAAGGGCGGATTTTGGCAGCGAATGTATCATGCAAGCGGTTTTTTAGAGGCATGGACAATTTAATCTTTCAGTTGCTGGCGGCATTTATTCCCACATGCGGATTGTTGGGATCCTTCTTGGCTTATGACCGTACATCAAAGCCTACCCCTCTTTACCCCAATCGTTGTGATCAAGTGATCACGCTCAAGTATGGTTTGGAGGACGAAAGCGTGCTTCTGTATTTTGTTATGTGATAGGGAAGACAGACAAGGTGATTATCAATTATGAGATCTGACCTGTGTGGTAGAGGAAGTGGTAGGAAAATCTTCGTCCTACAGAAGACGTCACGCATTTTGTGAGTATCGGGCCTTGGTAAGATAACCAGTGTGTGTCCGAATTACGGTGACGCAGGACTAAGGTACTGTCTAGCGGAGGGGCAGGCGGGGACACACGATCATCCTGGAGGCGGTATTTAAGTGGCTTGGATAAGAAGCCAGGCTATGGAATTTTCTTTTCTTTTGGCAGTCCCAACGATGATAGCGGCAACGATTAGATCTATTCGCTATGAACAAGCTGAATGGACGAGTGCACCAAACTGAGACAAATTTCAATTTGTATGCGGGAATCGGTCTGGTAGTCCGCTTTATTACTGCTGGTTGCCGTTAAGCTAATTGTTTTGACATGATGTAGTCAATCATGGTTTTTATGGGCATTTTGGTTACTGATCGAATTGCCCTTGGTATTTTATTGTTTTGATCTTTTAAGTGGGTCAACTGAATTTGGGTTAATCCCAATGTTCCGGTTGCTAGAGAAGTGTAAAATTTTTGATTTGATATAAATTTTCGCACTATTTTATAAAATGATTAACAAATCAGGCATGATTAAAGACAGATTTAAAACCCAGAAGAACACCCTTTGAATAGCGCCTCTGGAAAAGGGGTTTTGGGTTTGGGGTCTATTTGATTTTATCATCACATTCTATTGCTTCACATACTTTTCTAGCCAGGTTCCATTTCCCAAAGTGTCGTGGAAGGTATGACTCCTTGAAGGCAGACGTATATGGCCATGAATTTATGGTGCGGTAGGAAAACCAATCTAAGCTGTAGCGCCGAGTGACCCTTCAATGCATTGTAGTAGCGAGCTTGCTGAGTATGGAATCGGCGAAAAGTACTTGAGCCGAATTATTGGATCTCAGCTTCATACCAGCGTAGGATCATAGAAGTATACAGGGAGTCTTTCCGAACTTTGTGTGCAAAAGAGAAAGGGAGACATATTGATTAAAATCAAAGCACTCAAGAGCTTTCCACAAATCGGGTTCGCTGCTCGATGGTAATTGAAAGCCGAAATCGGGGTCAAGCGGTACGATTATAATGCGCTCCGCTTCGGTGCAATTCGCGCAGCCTACACAAGTCGTATGGGAAAGCAGGTTTGCAGTCAAATAAATGCGCCATAATGAAGTGACGCACACAAGCTGGAGATACCGCATGCGAATCACCAATACCCCATCATCACAATTTTGTCTATTGCACGGCGCGGTCTGGTTCCAACTAACTGTTCTACAGAATAGTCATTATGGTTCTAGTGTCCCCTTGCCCACTACGACTAGGCATTGCTCGAGTTTGATACCATAATTGGCAATAGCCACGAGTCACCCCATAGATCGGAGTATCCCCAGCTCAGACGAGAGAAGGCATACTTTAAGAACCCTAACCTAGAGCAGCACTTCCTTTGGATTTATATTCTCGGTGGATAAGCCCACATTAAAACGGAAGCGTACCGTCTTCTCGCCTTACGGGTACATAGCCTACAGGGGTATAGATACTGTACTGCAGAGAGATTTAAATCCATCCTTTCTGAGCTATCCAAGGTCCACTTGCTGCTTTGGATTCCTTTCAGGGATTCGTAAGGGTGGAAACAAAGATGTCGTCGAGAGGCGTGGAGAGTCGGGTGCCATTCGCTTTTTTAATATTGCAACGCAACAGAATAGTTGGTTGGATAATTGTTTGCTTTTCTTCAAAGTGAATAAATTCCAGAAGCCTTGGACTACATCGAGGACTTTTTACCACTCGTTCTCGATAATATGAGCCTGAGGATCCTCCAAAGTATTATTTTCTTGCCTTTGTTTTAATACAAAGTGAAGAAAGCGCAATATTCCATCGGGATCTCCCTGACTGTCCATGTACATAAAATCTCCTATTCTTAGGAGTACAGTTGACAATTTTTATCGAATTGATTTTCTACAAAAGGTGGAATGCATCCCTGGCATCGATTGGTAAATTTATCCGAAGACCCGCTCAAATGATTAATTCGTTTAAGCTTGATTAAAGTTGGACGGATTGATAACCAAGATCTCATTTCCTTTCGACTGGCTGACCAACGCTCATCTCATGATCGCCAAGTTTGTCATCCTGACCAGGCAAGTGGCCAGCGAAAAACGATATGGACGTGGTAGCGTAACTTTTCTTTCGCCAGCAAAAGGGGCGTCGCAGAGTGTAGACGATCTCCGATCTTCACGGGCTCGTTTTCTCTAGGATCATCGTTCCGTCTTGGCGCCTACAAACACCAATAAAGACAATTAGTGCGCCTATTATTCAGCTCATCCAAGCTTCATAGTTCTCTTGGGCCAGTATTACAGGTCGCATCGATCCAGTAGGTCGATTTTATCCAACAGGATCTGGTTTGCTGAGCATTGTCTTTCAACTTTTATTTCCAGCTTTGTCCAAACCTTCCTACATCATAAGGGAATCTAGAAGCTGGCAACTAAGTAGGAAAAATCGGCTTTTTATAATCCGAGATCAACACCATCAGGTTATTTTCCCGTCAGGAGGATCATGACTAATCATTCAGAAGGACCAATTTGGCTTTTTATCTCCATGTGTAGATCGACAAGCATGAATTTGAGAATCTATGAAAAAGGCGAATAAATCTTCTTCGTCATATTACAAAAGGATTGCTCAATAAATCCCGTGATTAAGTTCTATTTGGGGAAGCTTCCCTGTAGATTCTTGAATTAATTGGACCCGCTGGTGCGGAGGTTTTTTGAGGAATATTCCCGCGGCTTGGATTTTACTGGCTTTGATGAGGACTTCATTCTCAGCGAGTCAAGCCATGCATTACCGATCAGAACTCGTCAATTAGCATGAATGGTTATAGGTCAGTTTTTTGTTGGCTTCAAAATAGAATAAGTCATATCCACTAAACCGCAAAGGCTAACTTCCATTGGCTTCAGTCGAGTGGAAAGACAAGGGAATTCTCTCATCTTTGTGAACGTGCAAATCCCTCCGCATACTTGGGGTTGGCTCGGTATTCCCTTGATTTGGATCTCGTTTCACCCCCCGGCGAGTCCGATTTTAAATTTTGACATTTTCGAACTCTGCGGCCACGGCTTGGTCCTGAGGTTGCCTAGGAAAATTGGATTCGAAGGCCGCAATTCTGATTCGGGTGTGAAAGCTCTTAATGCTTTGGAATTGTAGCACGACCAACATCGAGGAGCATCATCCGAAATCGTCCACAACTTTTTGCTCAAGCTTACACGAAGGAGTGCCCGGAGCACCTTCACAAGACAGGGTCAAGCAAATAGCTTTGGTGGAGTTTTGATAAGTTTAAGTTTGGCGCAATTACGGAAAGGTGGGGAGACCCGAACAATTAAAAGCCTGATAGGACTGAATTCGATAATAAAATTGTTTTCATTTAGACGATTGGTTTATTTCGAAGGGAATATTAAACCAAGCAGCAGAAAGCTACATAAAATTCATAGTGGCAAATGGATTTTAATTAAGTTCGGTTAGGAGATTTTAGGATAACGACTAGTCGATGAGGAATTTTTCTACAGATCATTGTAGCACGCACTTTTTTTAGGACCATTTTATTACCTATTATTGAACCAAACTTAGAACACATGAAAATTTATATAAACTACACTTATATTATTGAAAGACATCGGATCTGGGGCAAGGTAATGGCGTGGAGCCAAACCATCAAGCCAGGAGTTGGGCTACTTTACACGATGTAGTGGAAATGGGGATGGCAACGCAGCGAGTGGAAGAACTGGCTGGCAGTTTGTAGCAAAGTGTCCGCTTTTGGGAAAGAAAATTTACTGTAGAGCCAGGGATTCTTTTAATGCAGAGCAAATCTGGCAATTATCTCCTCAATCTGATCAGTTGGAGCGACCCCAGAATTTGAAAGGCAGATTTTCAAAGGCGAATCAGAGTTTCCTTTTGCGCTTGGTTATAATTGATTGGAAACTTCAGAAATCTAAAGCATCTTTATCGATTTTTGGAAAGGGCCTTCTGGGTGTTTTTGCTGGAGCGAACCGGTGATCGAATTCAATTAAGGATGAATCACAACTCACCAGCATGGGGTGTATTTGCTGGACTGCAGGTTAGGATATTTGATTTTGTTCGTTGATTGTCAGCCTATGAATGAGTCTGTTCCTGATGTGTTCAATCACGAGTTTTAGCCAAAATATTCGATTTTTGGGAAGACAAACTGGTTATTTTGCTAACTGCGTCGAGAAGTTAGATTTTAGACTGTAGTTTAAAACGAAGTAAGAGGGTCCTAATTATAAGCCCTTAGGATTTTGCGCTGAATCGCCATATATTGTTCGGTAATGTTTAGGAGCGATTAGCAGTTAATTTTTGAAATGGAAGCTCTAGGAAGAGATATTATTGAAATCGCCATGCCAGCCATTTCTTGGTTTGGTTTTATTGGAGAAAGTGGGTATGGGTGGCTTTATCGAAGAAACGAATAACGGTTCCACCTGAATATATGCTTTGCCAGTTTGAGGCTCCAGGAAATTACCAATGTTACCGCCGATTAAGATGTCTTGGGACTGAGAGTGTTGCCACGATTATTTTCACTACGGATGGACGATGCGTGGATCAGGTGGCCACTAACTGAATGTTGGATCATATAGTTGAGAGCCGTCAACTTCATGAGACTGCTTTTATTGACATTACGATTATTTCCCAGGAGATAATGGGTTACCGAATCAATCATGAGTACACATATTTTTTGGAACAACTGCACATCATACATCACAGCCAGCGAGGAGTTCAAGCTTTGGCCTGTGCCTTTACGCCAAAGCAATCTCCTCATGTTGTAAGAATACTATCACAATGTTTGTTCTTTTCGCGGCGGGCAGCCTCTCTTGAGTAACCAAACTGAGGTGGATAGCGGTCGTGTGGCCTATTCTCTTGTTTGCCCGAGTGTTTGGTATCATTACCGCAACACATAAAGCGGCATGGGTTGAGCTCGAAGTACATCAATGTGTAGACCACGCACGTGCTCATCAATCCGGTTCATCAATAGGCGAATACAATCCAATCTTAATCTGGATAAGAACTCTGGGCAAATCTTTTATTCTCTGGATAAAGCTTTTTGGAGACTTTTCAAGAAGAGCTAGCGTGAACGTGCGCTAGCATGTAGCGCGAGTCCCTAGGGACCCGTAAGAACTTGGAACCCCATCAAGATCAAATGTTCATGCAAATCGTATGGTTTCTCTCGATGCAAGGATGCCATCGGCGTGACGTCGAAGCTGAGAGGATAACATTCAAAAAATCTGCGGTTTATGCATTGGAAGGCGACAGCTTGATGTGGAGGAAAAATCACCGTTGAGAAAGATTGAGGACTGTCTATCAACTTTCCGAAAAAAATAGCCTTTTACGTTCATTCCGATTATGATTGCGTTGGAGCGTTTTTCAAATTTTTGATGCCTCGTGGGTTTTTGTAGTTCTAGGTTATGTTTTGGGAAATATCGCATTATCAGGTAATCGCAAATCCGCCAGAATTTTATTTATGGCGCGCGTTCGTCTTTTGATGTCTATAGCGATCATATCCGAATTGGATGGACAAATAATTCCACAATTCGTGGAATCTCGGGAAAAGTCTTAAAGCATTGCTTGGTTTGGCAGTATCTTAAGTACGCGAGAGATTGGTTTTGGTTTAAACAACTTGGTGCCGTATTGGATCCTTCTTATGCTTATGAGAATTTCTGGTCCGTACTCACCATTTGTTGTGATCCAGTGGAGAGATATTTTTGCAAACTGAATACGACAAGAAGTTCAAATCAAAAGAAATGATCACAAGTTAAGAGCAAATTTGGAGTTTTTATCAGCCACACGAAGATAGGGACAAACTTTTTGAGAAGCCGGACGCAGTTAAGATGCCAATCAAGCTATGGCACAACACGTAAATTGGTGTAAAATCTCAATTCTTGACAAATTTCTATTGCATTGTGAGTGATTAGCAGAGTTGGAGTTTAAACGCGGCATTCAAATAAGTGGTATATACAGAGACAAAGAACTTCTAGTTCGAGTTGGCTTTGACACCCTAGCTTGAGGTATAATCGGAATTAGAGAATAAGGAATAGCGGTAGATACGATTACGGAAGTAAGGAGTACCATCGATACCTCAAAACGATGCAACGGTGAGCCGGAACCAATGTGTTTTGGTATCCTTGGTATTTACGCTGTCGGGAAAGCCTTCAAGTGTAAAGAAGGGATCTATATCACAATTAATGACACAAAAAACTTGAAACATTTACTCGATGCAAAGGTTTTTTTTATGTGTTCGTGAAGGAAGTTAACCTTTCCTGTTTTCTCCAATGAGAATCAATCAGCAACATTCTGAAACCAATCATCAATGGGTGGCGAGAGTCCTGTGATGCATAAGACAGTAATTCGTGTACCAGGACTAAACCAATAGGTGACACCATGCTCTTCGACAGAGACCCGCCTTTAATAAACATCGCGAGCTCATCTGTAAGTACTGAAGGTCTCATACGTAATCAGCTATCATCAAAACACCTGTTATCTTCTAACGCTGTTTAGATGTCAGAGTCTGGAATGAAGTGGAAGCGATAATAACTGCTGAAACCCCCTCGTTCATCATTTCGCGCAGTTGTGGTAGAATGGCCAAAGAGTCATTTGAGCCATAATCCATAGCACGTATAGTAGGAATGATTCTCTCCTCATTTTACGCTGATTCCGGCAATTCAAGCCCGTGAGTTCACCAAGTCCTCTTTGAAGTTTGCTAGCAAGTCAACCTTGCTTGCCTTTACGCTTACATTGTATGGATTCTCACTCCGTACGTCATGCCCTATGGGATAGATTCGACGTATTCCTGATTTTTCCATTACCACAGTCTATTGGGGTACCGCATCATTGCTTTTACGGCATATTCCATTCAACTTCAGCTTCAGTAGGGGTGCGGTAATGGCAGCAAAGCTACACCATGCGCTCATTAACCTGAGTTTTTGGAAAATGTGGAATCGATTCCGTCTTCTCCTTTCTCACCACAGCTCTGAACGAATTCAGCTTCCCAGTTTGAATAAGTCTTTTGCTTGGCTCAAGAAACACCTGCTACTGGAATTAAGAAATTGAAACCGAAGGGAAATGCTGAAATAATAAGATGGTACAACATGTCCATTGACGACAAAATCGGCACTTTCCATACATTTTCAGGAAGGGCTCTAAATTTTCTTCAATGAATCCGCCGACTATTTACTTTCTTTTTCATGTCAAAAGAGAAATTCCGCGGTAATCATTGGTTGTTTATTCATGGTCTCATCCAAGTAGAAGTTGAGAAACCGTAACTGGTCCCCGCTCCTGAGTTATCTCTCGGATGCCATGGATGTCTTCTTCCTGCGAACGACTGAAAAACCGTCTACGTACTTGGATAAATACTCCCAGTTTTCAGGACCGGGAGTCTGCTCACGCATTTTTCTGGCAACAAAGAAAGTTTGATCGAACATCAATTTTCCTTCAAAAGAAAATGCTTGACCAGGTTGTGGCACTTTTTGTTTTTAGACCCGGTTATTCGTGCAAGATCGTCTGCCATATCCAGCGCAGGTGTTTTGTCTTACAAGAGGTTTAACGATAGAAGCTTTCCGACGTCGCGAAAGTTGCTACCCACATTCCCATTGATTTTGTTACTCGCGTCCACAGACGCATATAAGTATTCCCGTGTTGGGTCTAGTTTAAATGCTGCAATATTATAAATGCATTGTCAGCGACTCAAAATATTTTGGTGAGGAAGGATTAAACTCAACACAAAGCTCAAATAAAAGCCTCTAATTCGATAGTTACTGACAGCATAGGTTGCAAAACCCCTGCAATATTATGTCCAAGTGATTAATATTTACATAAAATCAAGAATTTACCAACTTTCATTCTAAGCTTAACCCTGGGGTTTTTGAAAATACTTGAACACCGTGATAAGCGTAAGCGAATACAAACAGGTTTTGTATTCCATTTATTGTTACAGATTCTTTGAGTTGAATTGCGCAAGAGCCGCAAAATTTTTTTGGAAAACAGCAGATGATAAAAAGTTATCTCGAGAGCCGGCAAGCAAAATAAACATTCTCATTTGGTTGCCCTTCAAATAAGTTTCAACTCCCAATTTTCTGCGTGCTTATCCACCGAAGGCGTCTGTCCTCCACATAAGTCCTTACCACTTCTGTTGGAAGCGGACCAAATTCGATCCAATAAATTGGTAGAAAACTTACTGAGCCCTCCTCATCTTTTAGTACATCTCAGTTTGGGTAAAAGCTAGCCCGCTTCCTGATGTGGCCCCACCTTCCTCAGGATTAATAAACTCTAGAGTCCCGGTTTTCTATAGTAAGCATATCCTGCACGAAGAATTTGACTTTCATCAGCTAGATCCCACTTCGAAGAGCGATCGCGAATTCATTTTCTTTAACTCTTGAACGCCTCATCAAGATTTTATGATACAGGTCATTCGAAACCAAAGATCAGTGATAAAGTCCACACTTGCTCCGCTTCCTAATAAATTTTCCAAGGCACCTCTGATGTCAGACATCTTTCATCGCCACTATGAGCCAATCTCCCCCAATCGGCAAAATTCTTCCAAGGTCGCTGCAATCGCTTCCTTGCTTAGTCCGGCAGGTCCAGAACCTGACAATTGGCTGGTAGCAGGTGCAAAATGCTTGTTTTATTTACTTCTACCCGACTACGAACGTCGCATCTGAGTTGCAGAATCGGCTCACCAACCGAACATGTGCGGCTCGATTAGTTTAATCTCAGTGTTGGCATTTTGGAATGTCAAGACGAAATTCACAGTGATATTGAGTCCGAGACACAAACATCGTAATTCATGATTGATAAAAATGCAACCCATTGAATTTTTTTCTAATTTTTTTAACCATCCATATTGTCCCTCTGAGTTAGCCATTGCGGCCACTCTAGACACTCTGGTGGCAACAATAGGCTTGGCAGGTGAGTAGCTCATAATACGAAATTCGCAATGGAATGCGATCTGCTCCCACTCGATTGGGTGGACAAAGAAACCGTGCCCTCTCCGTCGCAATTCATAAGAAATGCGCATCTCGGGATTACTTCCTCTAAAGTTTGTACTTCAGTGGCTGACCAGGTATTGGTTCGATTCGGTGCGAGGGTTGCATATGATGAGATTAAGTCTCTAGCAGCTCATGCGAGGAAAAATGTAAGGTCCTTGAATGGAGCGTTGCGGGGTCAAGGTCAATACGATCGCATTAAACCCGGAAGGTGTTTGAGCTGAGATACCTTTACTTTGAGCCCAAGCTTCTGGCTCGTTCATGGCAATGATTACCAAGTAATGCCGATGATTCTTTGGAAGCACGCCATGTCGTTTGTTGAGACAATCTATGAGTGCCATATCGATGAAATAAGATTCGATTTCCCCAGGTTTTATTACCTGAGCATCGTTGTCCTTTGATTTTCTTCGCGGTGCGAAAGCGTGTTTGATTCGGATTGAAGTCTACCTTTTAATGGCAATTCGCAAGTGCTCTTCTTTGAAAGTATGGGAAATGCTGCAGTCGCAAAATGGTGTGTTTGGCAGCCTGAATACAGCGAGCGTGCCTTTCGATATTGACGCTTTGAATGCTGGCTAGCCACGAATCGCAACTGTCTAGTTTTATCACCAGAAAACCCAAATCACCGCAGACAGAGTCGTGACTGAAGAGTCCCATTTTGGGAATAGGATTTTTTCTCAGTTCTGATTTGACGTCTTTGAGTAGTCGATGCGCTGGTCTGGAGTTCCTCATAGATGAGAGGAGGACTCAGAGTACTACGATTTGCAAACCGATACTCTGGTGAGTGAGAATCCAGAATGCCAGACCTTTCGCTTCGCATAGAAGAAGCTGCAATAAGGGTCTTCAAAGCAATGTCTCTTAACTTGTTTTTTGCAGCGGGCTTTTTTGTTTTCCCACATTACTGGACGAACCCCAGTCTTGGGACATGGCTGGGGCAGGTTTCCTCCTGTCCTGAATTTTGGAGAATCTTGTGAAGGGAATGGATGTGTCAAATATGAGCAGATCATCACATCTCGGAAACAAGTCAAGACCACTAGGCCTCTTGCTTTGTTCCCTGAGACTCTTACTTTTTCTAATGCCGGCAAGACCTTCCAACTCGCCGTAATCCACATGAACTATGTTAGTCCCAGGATGAAGAGCTTCTGAGCTCTTTTAAATGTGAGGGCTTTTTTTGATTTGCCTGGATTTAGCTGCGCGGATGTTTTATAGTATCTTGTGAAGATGCTCGATGAGAGGCTGGTGATCAGTAAGAGCAGGGCGATTTTTGACTTGACGATACCTCAAATCCCTCACGTAATCCAAGAAGCATAACTTTGGATTGAATCGTTGGATGCCAATTCCTTGAAGTTATTTCCGATGACGGTCGGTTCAGATTCTGTTTTTCCTTTTCGAGCAGTCCAGGCACTATTTTAAACGTGCCGCGATTTTTTTCATTTGTCAGCAGCCAATGAGTGACTAATTAAGTCAAAATTGCCTGTGGTTGCTGAGGGCTAGAGGCTGACTTTCTTCAAGAAGACAAGATTTGGAAGATTGTTGAGGTAAATTGTCGTCCAAGAATCAATTCTCTTGGAGAATTTTCGGACGTGCTGAGCGAATTCAGCAGTCAGTTTCGATAAAGAGTCAGCTGTTGGAGCACAGTTTAAGTCATATCTTTTGTTTTTCTTACAATCTGATCAGAATTCTTGAGTGGCTTTATGAAAGCACGCATCTATCACAAGTTCTTTGGTCAAGCTGGAGTCTTTGAGTCCAGATTTTGGTGTCCCTTCTGCGTAGAAAACGTAGAAAGATGATTGCCGGCCATCTTTCTGAGACGCCTAGGTTTAGAATATTTGGGAATCAGTGAAAATTTCTAGAGATTTTCAATTTCGTGGAGAAGTTGTGTTATGAACTAAGGATCAAGGTCCTGATGCATTTCTCTATTCTTTAGCAAAAGAAGCTCTAATCGGTAGGGGATGCTCATGTTGAAATGAAAAAACATCTAAAATCCACCTCTTGAATGCGAACTGCCCGGCTGCATAGAAACAAAGTTCGGTTCGCCGTCAAAGGTCCAATAGCTTGAAGCGCTCCGGCGACCAATTCCCATGATACGAGCTTTCTCAACCGGACGTTTCGCTACAGGAGTATTTTCGTTAAATGAGCTGGTTATTGATGTCCCGCTCATATGCGCTTGGGGGTAAGTAACGATGAATGAGATTGATCTCGCTCGGTCGAGATTCGATTCAGACAAGCTTTCGCTCGGATTAGGACATTTGCACTTGTCTATCTTCCTCATAGTGATAAGCAGCCTTCTCTAAACTAAGATTGGAATAACGCGATCATGGTGCCGTCCCTTCTGTTTTGAAGCAGAATTCTGAAGATGCCGAATTGAGGTATGCTGCTTCTCTGCTCTTTTATCGCTGTGCGGATGAGCAGCGCTGAATTTCCCACCCGCTTGCTGGTATAATAAGTACTGAGAGGAACCGATGTCGTAGACTCCTGAAAGGCCTTTGACTGTGTAGCGCAAGTGTGTTTTGCCCTGCTGCATGATCTCATGCGCACTAGATTGGACAGCAGGTCAGCTTGATAGATTCAGGATATAGAGAAGAGAGAAAGTGCTTGGCGTCCAAGGGGAGATAGGAGCCTTTTTGAGAAAATATTTTTGGCCAAAAGTTAGGGCTTTATTGGAATTAAGTGGAACTTCATTCATCTAGAATTATCTTTTTTCTGAACCTATGCGTCTCCTTAAAAGATGTTTTCCATGCAGTATGGATAAGATTTCAGAGACCAAATTGAGTTCGGTTGGTTGCACGACATGGAGCGAATGCATTCCATACGAAGACGATGCTTTTATTTGGAATGGTCGGAAAGTGGGCTTAATCCTTCGCTTTTTCTGGCGGTGGCTTTTCTGTTTCCGGAATTAATCAAATTGGCCGACTCAACCAACATATTCCTGCGGCCTTGTCTGAGTTTTACTACTTTTCTGTTGATTTTGGAGTGGTTATACGCTGCTACGCGCAAAAT
>Ga0163217_1070668_pt1 | contig 20994 bp, 18 predicted proteins | sample SynspAceP_FD_185933 | JGI IMG/M metagenome (GOLD analysis project Ga0163217, IMG submission 185933) | Saline lake microbial communities from Ace Lake in Antarctica - Synechococcus sp. Ace-P (PacBio error correction) | ecosystem: Environmental > Aquatic > Non-marine Saline and Alkaline > Saline ...
ACAAAGGAGGGGGAAGGAAAAGGGATTTTTCGGTATAAGTTTTCCCCCGAAAATGGGGGGTTCGGCCCCCCCTTCGTGCGGTCGGGTGGACGGGCCGGTGGGAAAGGGGCGGGGTTGGGGGATTCCCAAACCCCTTTTCGCATTTTTCTAAACATGGTGCCTACGCCCGGGGGAGGTGTTTGGAAGACAAGATGACTTAATGGCCAATCGAACTTGAGACCAAATATCTTTCGATGGTTACTTTCCTACCCCAAATCCATCGGAGCCGATTCCTCGGTCCCTTATCAGCCCGACCCAAAGATCCTCGTTATATGTCAGGTAACAGGTTCGGATGGCCTTTTCGCTTCCAATGTGATCAACCGGCAAGGGTGTCTATAAATCGAAATTGAAGGCAAGACTTGGAGTTTATCGACTGAAAGATGCCGGACAGATCCGGTGCCCGTTGGGAGATTCACCCAACAATCCGATTATCGTCCTATGTGGCGGCAAAATTGTCCAGGCTTTTACGAAGAAAATGCAGAAGCGGGGGGTGGTTTCAAAACTGTCGATGGTGGGTTGCAAATTGGGAAAAAGGTATTTTTTCCATTCGGATAGTCTTGGGATTTCTGATTTGGAGCTCGCTTCCGGATGATCCCAATAACGATCTATGCCCCGGTCTTGGAGGGGGTGAAGCGCAAGCCTTGGACGATTATCTTTCGGGTTCATCGATGGTGGGCGTTAATAATAAGTCACTGATGCCGGAAAGAACTTGGACGAAAACTGACGCAAAAGGCCTACCGACCAAATTAATTGGAAAGATTGATTTTGCGTTTCTCCAGCGGAATCCAGCGGTGGGTTTTTAATGCCGATATCGAGCTTTCGGATAAGCCAGGCGGATTGTACGCTCGGCTTGAATAGGGTGCAACTTGGACATGGTCTCCGATAAATTCAAACTTGACGCATCGACCTTTTTCCTACACAAATAATCTAACGCCAATCCGAAGGATGCGAATACGGTTTATAACAACGCTTTGAGATTTCAACGCTCCCTATGAATGGCGGCAAAAATTGGAAATCCTTGTCCACACCCCATGGAGACAATCAGACATTTGGCAAAACCCAAAACGATACCACGATCTGGATTCAAGCCAATGACGCGTGGGCGAATCACCCAAATGATGGGAAGAGCTGGGTCCACGCAGTTTAAATCACCTATACCGCCGAACTCTATCAAGTTGAAGTAAGACGAATCCAAATTTCCGTATTGCTCTATGCGGGCAATGCCAGGGGATAATCCAGCACCGTAGCAGTACCCGAAGCCTGCCGGCCACTTAGGTGTGCAGGCAGGCAAGCAATCGCTTCATTATCAATACGGGAGGCTGTGAAACTGGACCTGCTTGTAACCCCAAGCCGGGCCGAATTCCAAATATTGTCCTATCGAATTGCAAGGGAAGGTTTTGGCGTCTAATGACAAACGAACGGGTCGGAAATTGCAGTATTATCGTTGGTGCTTCCCAATATCTTATGGACACAATCCGAAGAAATCTGAATTTTAGATTTCAGCCGGGTGGCACCGATTCACGTTTCCCCCGCATAATTCCGGAGTGATCTACCAATACTTCACAGTATGTGCACAAGACGTTGGATGAAGGAAAGACTTGGGAAAATCATTTTTTCACCAGACTTTGACCGCAAATGGAGCCCGATAAGCAGTAGTCCAGGGGCCCGATCACGCAGATGTCACCGGGCGAGGAATATTACAGTACGATTATGCCAATTTCGAAATCTCCGATTCAGGAAGGGTGGATCTGGGTAGGTGCCAGAATGGGACCAGTTCATGTACCAAGAACGGTGGCAAGACTTGGGAGAATGTTACGCCCAACAGATGCCGAAAGGTGGGCGAGTGGATTCTGTGAAGCCATCTCCACATGATCCTGGAACGGCCCTATGTTGGCGATCCTTCGCTATTTGTTTTGGGCGATGATCAGCCTTATATCCTACAAGAGACTACAAGATTATGGAAAACTTGGGCCTTGCTGACGGGATGGGAAAAAATGGAATTCCGCGGAAGATTTTCCCGAACACTGGTCGTTTCGTGAAGTATCCTCCAAAAAAGGAATCCTCTATGCAGAACACAGTTTTTGCTTATTTTTATTTCCCTAAAATGACGGCGAAAGCACTTGGAACGCCTTTCAAAAAAGCAATCTACCAGTCACCCGATCACCGACATCAAGATTTCCATCAGGATGATTTGGAAATGTCCACGATGGGAAGAAGGTTTTTGGATTTTTGGATAATCTGATTGAGTGTAAGGGGATTTCTGAGATTCGGAAAATCAAGCGAATGGGTCTTTTTTTTGAATACCAAGCCGGCCACCCGAAACATGATGTCTGCACAGGCGGGAAACCAATGGCCCGAATACCCTTCGGCGGCGCAAAGCCCTGGATTTATTACTGGCAGAAAATCAGGAGGGACTTCGATTGAATTAGTGAATGGCAAGAGGACAGGTGGGTTCGAACTTTCAAAAGCTGATGCTCCAAAAGGAGAAAAAGTAAGACACTGCAGAAAATAGTTCCCACAGAAATTTAACTGAAGCTTCCCGGCTTCAGGTGGACTTCCTAATAAAGCTGGGAATAAATCATTTCAGTTGGAAATATGCTGCTCAGGGACGGTTGGAACAAAGACCCCGAAAAAAGCTTATACGGAAATGGGCCGATGGTATCGAACTGGGGTTTATACTGCAAGAATTGATTTCGGGAAGAAACGGTTTTTGGAGGAGAAAATTTGATGTTGGTCCTAGATCCACGGTGACTTTGGTGACGGATGCGGATGTGGCGTAGCAGAAGCCTTGACGCTGAAATTCAGTCGTTCCGCAACGAGTGGATCAACTGATGCTGCTATCGAAAAGGAAGGTGGAGGCGCCTAAAGCTTTGGTGATTTGAAAAGAAAGTCCATCCAAGAAAATAGCGCGTAGAAAAAATGAATTGGGAGAACTATTTTTACAATCAATTATCACGGAAGAAGGCACTTATATGCAACCGATGCTGGAGGATGCAGGCGAGTTATTTGGGTTCGATGCTAGGTCAAGCCGATCAAAAGCCGGGGCAAAGATGCCTATGAGCGACTTGAGGAATTGAAAGGCAATGGTTTTGAGCGGTGTTTAAGAAGCAGGGTATGGCGGAGTGGTGAAGTAAGAGAGCAGTTATCGGTTGTGGGTTCTGGGTTGTCAGTTTTCCGTTCATTTACGAAGGATTTAATACAAAATTGGGCTTGCTGGGTAAATTCAATCAGAACCCTTGGCTTCCGGAGAGCAGCAAATCTGCTCCCAAAGATTGAGATTGGCTTCGAGCTGGCCTGAGGCTCTTGTAGCTCTAATTTTCCCGTTTCAGGTCTCGCAATGACGTGCAGACGACCACGCCCTAGTCCTGAGGCTCCCTTTTCGATTCAAAATGCAGGTAAGCAGTCCCCAATCATGATTTGCCCAATTCAGGAGTTTAGGGTATTTCTCTTTCAGCACTTTCGAATCGCACATCCACTTGAGTTTTGATTAGGTACTAGTTGCCTCCTGAGTTTTAGCTTTAATCTGAATCAAGTTCTGGTTTGATAATCCATAGATTTTGGAATCGAAATAGTTCGGCGGTGACTAGTTTTTCGAGATCTTGGAGGCGTTGGGATTGAAGCCTGCTCTTGCTTGACAATATTCGCTGGAAAAGTAAAAAGTGCCAATAGTCCGATACTCACTAAAACCAGTAGTGTCAATCCACTCAAAAAGTAAGGAATTCCAATAAGAAAAGTAAATAAGCGCTAAGAAGAATTTTCACTAGTCTTCAAAATGTAATAAACGATGTTATGGTGGAATACGCAAAGGACCTATTTCGGTTGTCGGTTCGAGTTTCCTCGGTCAATGTCGGCCGCCTTGGGTCATTGAACCGCCTACTAGGTACTTTCCCTTTAGCAAAATGCAATTTAAAAAACTTACGCTTTGTTCACTCCCTACTTCCTGAATTTATTGTCAATTTCCCACCAAGTTCTTGGGCTCGTTTCGCAATATTGAAAATCCGTTTCCGGGGGGTGAATCTTGGATTCAATCAAAGCCTTTCCCATTTGTCGTGATTTGGAGGGTGAAGGCGCCCTTTTTTCTGCAAAATGCTCACTTGAATTTCACTAGCCTCCGCATATTTGATGGCATTTTGAATGGCTTCCTGCAAAAACCCGGTAAGAGTTGGATCCCATTCGCCGAGCAAAAGCGAAGGGACGAGTCCAGCTTTTCTCCACCTAGGAATTCAAAACTTTATTTTTTTGATCAGCCGCTGTGCCCGCTGCAAATATCGGAATCCTTCCGCAATTGCTCCAACTTTACCTGCCCGGCAAATTCATCGCCCAGATCGTAAATCCCGTAGCTCAGTGATTGGTCCTGTTTGGGAATTGGCAAATAGTGTCATAGGCTGCGTCAATTGCTGTCCTTGAATTGGATCAAAGTACTTCAGGTTTTCGATAGCCGATATGATAAAAGTGAGTTGTGCACCGATGTTAATCATGCAGGTCTCTTGAGATCAGCAATCGTTGTTCTTGGAGTGTGGTTTTGCGTTTCGATTTGGACCAAAGCTGTTACTTCAATTCTGTTGTTGCTTGAGCTGCTGGTTTTTGAGTTTTGCTGGGAATAGGCAAAAATAGCCCACTATCCCGAGTATGGACTGGGCCAAGGCCAAGCGAACGCGAAAAGCTTGAATAGTACCGACTGCGGATTTCCAGTCGCTTGCTGCGGCAATAGCGGCATCTTTTTTCTCGGTTTGATAGCGGGTTTCCAAAGTCCGCGAAAGCTGCTGAACTCTTCTCGGTGAGTTTTTATTTAAGCCCATATTCGGAAGTGTAAAAGGCTGCACTCTGGATAGGACATCACACAAAGCAGCATAGACATGGCGCCCATCAACAAATACATGCTTGTCGGATATCCTCTTCCCGCATTTTGATCCTCGAAATTCTGTAAAAGCCCGAAGGTAAATTCCCGGGAATTTTGGATAGTTTTTTAAAGGTCATTTGTAAGACTGTGCAAGGTTGGACTCAATGAAGGGGCAATAATCAATAAGAAGGCGCAACTGTGCGGCGCCAGCGTGGTCTTTTTCTTGCAACCTCAATTGCCACCTTACTTTTTTTCTGGTGTTATAAAGTGTGGCAAGATTTTTAAAAAGTGGTGGAGGTATTATACCATCCTCGAAATCTCAAAAAGCAATCAACGCCTGAGTATGTTTCTCTGCCTTGTTCAAAATTTTTAAGGTTTTTATAAGTGTTTACCTAGATTGGTGTAGGCCATCGCAGACCTATTTCATCTGCTTGGCTCTTCCGATATTCTGCACTTGGGTGAATATCCAGCGCTTTGGGAATAGTTCCTCATTCGAGAAGATCACGCGATATTATTCGATAAAATCCCAGCATTTCGAATCATCCCGGTTCCTCAAAAAAAGCCAGTGACTTGAGGTAATTGACCATAGCAGAATCCTGACTGAAAATCCCGCTGATAGAACCGATCCCAGATGTGATTATGCCGTAAGATTTTGCAGAATCCCCGAGTTTTCGTACCGAAGATCTAGCGGGTCTGTAATTTTCACGGGCGTTTTGATCAGATTCGCCTTTCTCCATCCATGCATAACCGACAAGTCACTGTAAAGCTGGCTCAGAAGCACAGGATTCCATTTAGGGATTTGGCTGTTTCTACTCCTTTTTTTCCCCAAAGATTATCGCAGATCCATGGAGATCGTTACATAGTTCCAATAAACCAGCTCGAGAGAAATAGTAAAAGCTGATTCTGTAGGGGTTTTTGCTTGTTTAGGTGTTTTAACTGTCAAAAGTTTCCTCTTTGGCTTTGCGGGAAAGCTAGAGAACAAACAATTACACCTAAAAAAAAGAGTAGAAAGCAGAAATTTCTTCATGGAAAGACTATTGTGCCAGAAAATAAGTTGAAAAATGAGGGTATTCGCCAAATGAAGAGTTGCTTTTTTTGGCATTCCTATCACGCTTCCAAATTGATTAAGTGGTTAATTTTTTTAAAAAATGGGTTCAAATATTTGGAGGCGGAGAGTTTTTTGGGCTTTCAACTTTGAACAGCGGTGTTGCAGATCGCCAATACTTATTTGCCAAACGCTTGAGGTTAAATTATAAGAATATAAACCCAAAGAATAAACATGATGAATTCTTTCAAAAACGAAATCAACAGATGATCGCCCAAGATGAATCCAAGATTTCGGTGCGATAAGAAATCAACTCCTTTTAGAAAGAATGGATGATAAATCGCCATTTCCCCAAGCCTCTTTTCCAGAAACTAGGTGAAGCTGGGATTGATGGGCGTTTTTATCCCAAACCGAAATACGGGTGGATCTGGATTTGGATACTTTGAAAGTAATGTCAGCTGCGATCGTGGAGCTTTCGATAATTAGACCCATCGATTAGGCCTTTCTAGGCGCACACAATTCCCTTTTGTACCAAATCATATTTTCCATGGTTTTGGAAATGAGGAGCATAAAGCGGAAATATATCCTAAACTATGCTTAACCCTGCGAATGGCTTGGAGCTTTGGGGTTTTGACTGAGCCCAAATACAGGCTCGGATGCCGGAAATATGAGAACTGTTGCGAATCAAAGACGGGATCATTTTGTATTGAATGGCGCAAAAACTTTAATTCACATGGTGCATCAGGGGATGTTGGCGGTAGTAATCGCCCGAACCGGTGAAGGGGAGATTCCATGGAATGACTGCTTTTTGTGATCGAGCGCGGCCACACCGGGAATTCGAAGTGGGCCGGTTTGAAGATAAACTCGGCATGCGAGCTTCTGAGAACTGCTGAGATGATTTTTTTAACAGATTGCCGAATCCATAAGGATCAGGTGTTATGGTGAGTAGGAGAAGGGATTTATTCAGTCCAGCTGAAGGTGCTTGCGGTGGCCGTATTTCCATTGCTGCCTTGTCTTTAGGTATGCCGAAGGTGCACTTTGAGCATCGATTTGCTTATTCCCAAAGAGCGTCACCAAAAATTCATAAGCCAATTAGTTCTTTCCAAGGAATCTCCTTCAAACTTGCCGATATGGCAAACGCAGGTGGAAGCTTCAAAATTATTGATCTACAAACGTGTGATTAAAAACAGAGGCGGAAAAAGTCACTTTGGCAGATGCTCAGGCCAAGTTTATGCTTCCGAAGTAATGTGTTCGGTATCAAATGAGGCCGGTTCAGATCTTTGGGGTGGCTACGGTTTCACCAAGGATTATCCAGTTGAGAATTCTATCGAGATTCAAAAAGCTTTGTAACGATTGGAGAAGGCACTCTGAGATTCAGAAATTGGTGATTTCCAAGAAATACTTCGGTAAGTCAAATTGAGCAGTCAGAAATCTTAAGTCAGAAAACTGGAAAAAAATGTAAAAAGCTGAAATCCGATGGGGTTTCAAGCTTTTTTGGGTTATGATGATATGAAGTAGTTTTGCAAAATCTTCCAGTGTGAAACGAAATCTAATTTAGAATCGATCGAAAATCCCCCTTAGTCAAAGGGGGCAAGGGGATTCTAGTAAGTAATTCAGTTATTTAAATCCGTTGGCGTACAGGATTGTGCCAATATACGAATCGAAAGACAATGTGGTTAAAATCACTCAATTCCATTCTAAATCTTCTTAGAATCTCGGAGTGGTTTTTTCGATTCTATTTATTTCCCAACTGAACTCTAAAAAAATTCCACACAGCTATTTAATGAAAGTTACATTCGTCAGTCCAAAAATGCAACGATTTCATTTCCCTCGAATTAGATTTTTTGCTGAAGGTATGAGGAAGTGGGATTTTTTTGAGTTGTTTGAGAATGCAAGAATTTCAGAAGTACCATTTCTTCTTCAGTGAGAAAGATTCGCGTCTTCAGTTTTATCTAATATTTGAATTATAATCCTCAATCCTCTAAATCTCTAAACCCAACTATAATTTCAGCTTTCTTTCTGCAATGGTTCAATAGCTAAAGGTAGTTAAAATACATGAGATATTAAATTCATTGTTCCTGAATATTCCCCAATCTGGATTCCTTTGGTCCCCCTTTCTGGTATAGTCAAACACCGTGGGTGACTGGGTGTGATCCGTACAGTAGTCGGATGTAATTCCAACCTACTATCCTTACCATTTGGCAATTTGAAAATCAACCGCAACTACAATAACTCACCTAATTAAATCTATCATTCCCAAAATGCCTGCCCGTATGGCTTGGATTTCGAGCACTCCTATTAAAGGAAAGTCTTCGAGCTTTCCTCACCCAAATTAAGACTAATTTAAATCGCCCGAATTACAAATTCTGAAAAGGATAAGGAGGTAAGATGCTCCCGTACACGCTGTCAGGACTACACAGCAACGCCCATGCTAACGATCAGAAGGCGATTGATGTTGAAGACCTTTTCTGGATTTTAGTTGGATGGCCTCAATGTTGAAATCTGAACTCCAAAGTTCCCTAGGAGTTGCCAAGTTTACCTGTTTAAGACCGATCTCTGGTTTTTGGTCCTCGAGGCGATCAAATTGAATCTCAAGAATCAAAATTGATTAAATTTTGTTTGCTTGGAAGTATAGCTCCAAGTTTCGAGTCTCCGCGCTTGTTGGCCCCTGATTTCTAATTGCCCCACGGCGTAGGATCCAGCCTGAATTTGGTATGTTATAACGAAAAAGTTAAAATTTTTTCCGAGTTGCTATTGAATATGAAAAAGTAAGGTCTTCTTAACTGGAGATTCTACAGAACCTAGGTTTGAAAGATATCATTTGCCAGCCACCGGCAGGGTTTTACTTGTTTTGTTCACTAGATTCAGGGTATTTTCCTGAGTAAAACCAAGGCAAAGTTATATTTCTGGTTCCGATTTTTGGATCATTAATATATAAAAACGCAACTAGTTGATCATTCAGAACCAATCCGAGAAACCAAGTTTCCGATGGGGTGTATTACTTCTTTGATGGCGTGGCTATTCCAATTGAAGACAGTGTCTGCAAATCTCTATCGGCTCCAAATTTTTCAAGGTTTTTGAATCCCATATCTTCTTGATTCTGACAAGAAAGGGAGTCCCAGTCAATCCTAAGGATGGCAAGTATTAAATAAGATAAATTTTTCAATAATTGGCTGAGTTGTGAATGGGGCTAAAAGACTTGAGTCGGAGTACTTGAATATAAATTGCTTTTTTGTAGTCAATTTTGTTCTTTTGAATTTGAAATAGTTTTCTATCGATAATGCATAATAGTGATCGTAATCACCAAAAGTACCATTTGAGAAGTTCTTTAGATACGCTTAAATCTCCAGCGACCATATATACTCCAGGCCTGGCCAAGCAGCTCCTGCGATTGGGGCCAAAATCGGAACCCCAAGCATTAGGACCAGTCAGTAAAGGACCTTTGCCTTTGATCGGTAAAAGTTGATGCAATCAATCTTGGGCCAAAAACTCGAGCTGGAATTGATCGCGGCCCGTAGTTCCGCCTAAGGAAAGTCCAATGCACGCAAACAAAGAAATGCCGACTGGAAATAGCGCGAGCGGACCATTTCCAAATCGGAGTAAGCTTACTTCATCGCCCATATTTACGCCCGCTGTTATAGAGAATTACCAAGATCAAACGAACGTACCGAGCACCAAGAGAGGAATGTTCAATTTGAAGTTTCGATTGCTGGCGAAGTCCCAAAAGGTGCAGCAATATTCCTTGATCTTTTTCAGCTTCCATAAGGGGGGGGGATGGGTCCCTTTGTACATCAGCCAAGCTAATCCCACTCCCAGCATTAGCGCCTAGAATTTGAGGCTAAAATATATCCTGGAGCTAGGTCGCAGGCAATTTGCCCGTGATTCCCAATCATCGTTACCGCTGGATGAGATGAGCGCCACTGTAAGGTCCTGCACTACCACTCGCAAAAATACGGCTAAGGCCCAAGGCAGTGGAAATCTCCATAATCCCTTCCGCCATTTCCTTTGGTTTTTTTGGTAAAGCATGTTGGCGACTACGCCAGATCCTAAAAGTAAAAGAAGGAAAGTGCCTATAAATTCTGCTAGGTATGGGTTCATTTGCTTAAGATTGGTTTTTAAGGATTCTCAATGGGAATATAGGAAGTGAAAATCAAATTAGTCCCGATCCAAATTCCTTGGAACGGTCAATTGCTTTATGGGCCCAGAAATGAAGGCAATTTCTCGATTTTTCTATTTTTCATGTTGGGAGTGAAACTCCGAATCAGCAGTCCAGAGTGATTTTGATTTCCTCCTGATTTTCCCAAACATCCAAAACAGCTAATCTGCCAAGAATGCCGCTCCAATTGCGGTTGTTTCAATGAATCTCAGGTCGCTTGATTTGCAATTCAGTAAGTCTGCTGAAAACTGCATCAGAAAGTTATTTGAAGTGGCACCACCATCTACTCGGAGTTCGGCGTTGCTTGCCGCTATTCTTTTTTCCCATGGCCTTCAGCAACATCATGACTGATAGGCGATCGCTTCCAAATGGGCTGCGCTGGGTTGAAATGTGCAATAGTGGTTCCTCGGTGAATTCCAAAAAAATTGCTCCGCGCGGGCATTTTGATCCCCAATGTGTGCGCCTTAATCAGCCATGCAGGTACGAAATAGACGCATCCGTTATCTTCTAAAGCTGGTCGCAATTTTTTTCGTTTCCTTGCAATCTTGAAAAGCTCCAAAATCCATCACGAAGCCACTGATCGCCGCTCCGCAATAAATACGGACCTTCCAGCGCATAATTAATCTCGTCGCATCTTCAAGCGACGGTTCGTGAGCATTGAATTTTTCGAGACGAACCGCTTTAGTTTCCGGTTTCATCACTAGAAAGCAGCCGGTTCCGTAGGTGGTTTTTGCATTCCGGGTTCAGTGCAGAGGTTTGGCAAAAGTGCAGCCTGCTGATCACGTCCGCTATTTCTGCGATTGGGATTTTTGTACTGAGCACATCAACCTGTTGTTTCGCCATAAACTTCAAGAGCAAGATTCACCTTCAGGAAGCACGGATGCAAGGTATACCAAAAAATCCAATAATCCTGATCCCAGTCCTGGTATGATATTGAAAGCATGGTTCGGCCTGGCATTTGTGATATCCGTGAGGTGGTTTCCTTCCAGCTGTAAGTTTCCAAACCCAACCAGCTATCCACCGTCCAAAACCAATTCCTCCGGCTTCAGCCCGAGCTCGAGCAACCTTCGACATTTTCTAAGATCCATCGGAGTTTGGTAGGCAGATAAAAATAGGCGTCAATGATCAACCAGTCTTCGGAAAGCGATGAGTTCGGCATGAACCTTCGACTTTAAGCTATCGCAAAAAGCAGCTGTCCGTGATCTTGCCCAGACGTATGGCAATTGTAAGAGTGTCTTGCCTCTTTCCGAATCCCAAACAATAGTTTTGTCCTCTCGTGATTTAGTGATGCCGATTGCAGCGATCTGATCTGGCCCGATACCCTTTATTACCAATGCCTCGATCATGACTTGAAGATTGAAGTCCAGATTTCCTCAGGAATCATGTTCCACCAGCCTTGCTTGGGAAGTGCTGTTGAATCCTTGGCGGTGAAACGATTTTTCCTTTTTTATCAAAAACGATCGCACGAGAACTTGGTTCGTTCCCCTGACAGCGAAGTATATACAGGTTCTTGTTTGGGGTCATTGGTTTTTGGTTAAATTCGTCCCAAAAAAGATAGTTTTGATTATTCACAATTATTGCTGGTTTGTCCACTGAGTTTGAAATGGTTTGAGCCCATAATCGAGTGGCAATATCCACTTGAAAATCTTTTTTAGCAGTGTTTTATTTGCCTACAGAAAGAAAAAAGAATATCTTTTAGAGATCAATGTTCTATAATTAAAATGTGAATCCTCATTCCCACAATTTCCCAGTCTCTAGTCTCCCCCTGCTAATTACCTAATTCCCAATCCCCATCCCTTATTTAATCAAATACTTCGAGCAGTTTTTAGAAAATCAGACCAGTTCACTTTCCCACCCATCAGCATCTTGGTTCATTTCTTCTGCCATCTGTTTGGCTACCTTAAGGAGCGGAAATCATAGCGGCCTGCTGCATCCAAAATCAAGAATTCTAATTCCTTTCTGAAAGTACATCCTTCGAGTTCAAATGGCCATTTTCCCATTCCGCACTCCCCAAATTACTTCGGCCAGGATATAGGAAAGTCTGGTGGGATTTTTCATTCCATTCAGGATGTTCTTGCGGCCAGCGCTTTGAATGGCTTTTGCATACAGTTCCATAGTTCCCCCAATGTCCAGCTTCTAGTGGCTGGTAATTTCCCTGAATACTCATTTCGGCGAAGTCGATTCTTTAGGTTTCTCCTCTCAGTCACTTGTTCCAAAATAATCTACCGTGTCCTCGCCCATTTTCCGGAAGGTGGTCACTTTCCGCCGGTCAGCGTCACCAAGCCATTTTGAAAAGAAATGAATCCCTTGTGGGAAGCCGTGAGATTTCCCTTGGTTTGGTGCTTCCTCTTTTTGGTCTGGCCAAAAGGTCTTAACCTGCATAAAACTGCTTTTACATCCTGCTTCGATGGTTTTTCGAGTCAAGTAACCTGAAGGCTGTTTCCAGCACAAATCATTCTTTCTGAAAGCTTCAGGTTTCAAGCTTCGGTCTCGCGTAATGTAATCGGTTTTGTCCCCACTACAAGTTTGCCATGCCATGGCACTGCAAATAGGACTCGACCGTCTCGGTTTTTTGGAATCATGAGGTGCGTCTTGTCCGCCTAAAAAAATCCAGGTCTCAAGACGCAAAGTGAATTCCCCCTGGCTTGGGTTGAACATTTTTTGGAGCTTTCTGGATTATCCATTTGTAAGGATTTTATCTCGAAAACTCGCATGGCAATTGACCAACGCTTTTGGCCTTTAAGTATAGTATTTCTTACGAATTTCGTCTTGGACCTTTCCAGCCGGTAATTTTTTTCCTGCTTCGTTTTTAATCGATCCGCAACTTGGTAATAGTTCCAGAACAACAAGCGCCGGTTTTATCGGCAAGTTTGTGCAATCGCCAACAGCCAATCGGGCGTGTCCAAATTTGTCCGTCATGATAATACTACGCCACCCATGCAATCCTTTTTGGAAATGGCTGGCAATCGGGTGATAGTTTCCTTCTTTGAGATCCACTTTGATTTTTCCAAGTCGTACCGACCTGCCATCCAATTCAATACATTTTCAAGCCAACCGTGTACTGAATTCGGTCAAACCAAGGTGTAAAATCGGGATGATAAAAAGGTTGATCATGCCCGCCAAAATGGCTGCAATTCTCAAGAGCCTTCCCCGGTTCTTTCAACTATGCCTCTAATACTAGGCCTACATCCCCTTGTGCCAAGTAAGCGAACTCCTCCATGACTAATTTGGTGCTTCGGCTTGAAAGTACCCTTGCAAAATCCGCGTTTCCTCCAAAAGTAAAACTGACATCCTCTGGAAACGCAAATCAAGTGCCACGCCTAAGCCAGAAGAACCTCCTCCAATTGATAGCGATATCCCAAGTTTTTTGGTTTCGTCAATGATTGGTTTTAAGTTTCTTCTCTTTTCATAAGTTTTCTTTCTTACAATTAAAATAAAATAAAAAGAAATTAAAAGAAAGAAAGAACAAAAATGAAAATCTATTTTTTTTAATTCCAGTTTCCTTTTTGATAGTTTTAACTCCCAAAAGAAAGTAAAAATGAACTATTGCTGAGCGAACATAAAAACAATCATTTTAGAGGAAATGGATCGAGCGGGATTTGTAATCGGTTTCTGAACCTTGGCTAAAAACATGGAGGTGACCATGGTGACGATCCGTAAAAAGGGATTTGAAAGATTCCTGGAAGACAAAGGGCTTGCTCTAGCCGATCTCAATGGTTCTGCTACGACGCCGGTTTCGCCTAATGTATATCCTGATCGATCAGTTCAGCTCAAAAGTTGAACAAGTTGCTTGAAAAAACCGAATAGCGCAAAAAGCCTTTAGAATATCTGGAAGAATAAGCGATTTTAAATTGGTTCTGGAACCAACGGTAGTGCTTTTTGCCAAGCAATCCCTAAAAACTTCAAAAACTTACTGTCCTTACGGCTGCCATGAATGTGACCTTGGCATTGATTGATAGTAATGGAAGTTGAAGTTTGGTGCAATTGGGTGGGGTAGTTCGGTAAAAGCAGTAAAGTTCGGCCAGTCGGCATATATGCCAGGAGATGTTGGAAACCTTTGCTTGCCAGCAAGCTGTTTTCTCAGTGTAGATGGGATCAGCCTGGAGAATGGCTTGAACCTACTCCAAATATGAAATGAGGCACATTTAAATCACGATGATTCGCTCTGTTTCAAGAAGACGATTGTCTTGGCCGATTAGCCGAAGTTTTGGGAAAGAAAGGGTTTTGGTAAATCCTGCGAACTCGAAGACCATTGATATGATCATCACCGAGATGCTGGTATTTCCCGGAGGTGGTTACCGGGAAAAGTTGGAGGAAGAAGGATAAGGTGGTGGTGGTTTGGTGACCGATGACCGATGCCGGATATCCTGGTGTTGGTGACCGATGCTGGATGACAGATGCTTGATGTAAGGGTGTCGGTGACCGACATGCGGGATGTTGATGTCCGTGTTTGGGTGACCGATGACGGAAATGTCTTGATGATCCGATGTTGGGATGTGGAATGTCCGGTGTTGGTGACCGATGTTTGGTGACGGGCCGATGATTTGAAAATGGCCTGCTTGAACTAGTTACGCTCAATATAATGAGAAGGTTAATTAACTAATAAAAATGAGTTATGAAGATCATAAATAAAATTTAATTAAATAAAATAGGTTAAACCGAATTTGTAATTCGAAAAAATAGAATAATTATTTTAATAGTAGGTAAAAATTTAAGCGCTTAATCCATTATCGCAAGCTTCAGCCAAAGCTGGGGGAATTGCTTTTTCCAAACTAACTTTGATATATAAAAAGTTTATTAGTTATTTATGTTAACTGTATCAAGCTTATCAGTTTCACAGAGTCAAACGTATAGATGTGCCCATAAATTTACTGGGGATTTCCCAGTTCTGTCGATGTAGGTGGGAATCTTTGTCAAGGGGGGAATCATAATCCTTGAGGCGCAACTGTGAAGAATCACGGGCATAGAATGGCTGTGGAACTGCCCAAATTGCTAACAAAGAATGGCTGGTCCTAAAATGGGCCAGCCTAATTTTCACGTAAAAAATTACGGCCTGTGAAAAATTATTATAAATCTTCCCTGATCATGACATTGCTTGCGTGCAAGTCGAATATAGATTCAGATCAAGAGTAATCAGATAAGGAGGATCTTAAAATCTGCCGTTCAATATAAAATGGTTTCTTTAGATACTGTTTATTTGGAAGCTCCAAATTCAAACTTCGTGGAATATTATTTTTGAACCAATCGTGACATTAATTTCATTGATAGAATTCATCAAAAGTTTTCCATTCGATCATCAGGGTAATTTTTAAACAGGAATTTTGTAGGCAGGGGAAGAATGGTCCAGACCGACAAAATGGGATTTTTGGTATTGGAAATCGGAAAGGCGATGAATTGATGTTTTAAGTGATAATCATAATCCTATTTTGAATACTTCATTCAAGCTGAAAGTCGATTGAACTTCGCGCTTGGCGTCGCTCAAGAATCAGTGGAAGAAATGCTTCATTGCCCCAAGATCAGATATGTTTTTGGTCTTTTGAGATTAGTTGGATTAGTCAGGAAGTCAATATGCCGATTTTCCCTCTTAGCTGAGGGGCAAGGATTTAATTCTTCCTGTGATGATGACACATCCAGAGCTTAAATGGCTATTGGACCACCGAATATTATGAATCTGTCGCAATTTTTGGACTTTTTGATGAAAAAAATATAATCTGCAAAAAACTAGGTGGAAAAGCGTTCCTGAAGAATACTTAAAAATACAATTACTTGCCGAATTTTGATTAGCTCCTATTTATCGACCAAAGGGGATAGTCTAACTGGTATCCTTCCCGATATGATCCAAAATCCATGTGTATGATTTTGGAAGTTTTAATTTTTTGGGGAAACATTCGGAGAGCCTGGAATAGCCATGAAGATGGGATTATATCCCTACCCAAAACGCTTGAAAGAAGCGGAAAGTCCAATGGGGAACTGATCGAGTTCAATTGGGCACTACGATGATATTTTTTACGATGCAAAGAGGGTTTATTATTCGGAGTTATTTGCAGAGAGGAAATGGAGCTAAAATCTCTCGTTGCAAGGTTTATAAGGGAATTCAACTTGCCAGCAGATCTAGAAGTAGGCCAAAAATTAGATTTAGAGTATTGGGTTCGGTTCGTGGCGTTTTTTACGCCGATGGGATCGTAAATGAGGGAAAAAAGGAAAAAAAGAAAAAAAAAACTGGGGGCATTCTTTAAATTCAAGCCTCGATGAAAAAATAGGCAATATTTGGGTTTTTTACTTTGTTTTCCCCTGGACTCACCTATTTGGGCCCGGCCCTAAAAGTAGTAAGACGCTAACACATTGGAGCCGATTCCAATTTTTCAATCTCTATGACCCTCAAAAAAGTAAGGTGTTAATGGGTGGCCCTGAAGGAACGGTTTCACTCGAATGAATTGATTAGCAACTTATGCCTGACTCACTTTATATTTCCAACGTGGGATATGAGACTATGAGCTTGAGAAAGGAAGATCTAGATCTAAACAGTCCGGAATACTAATCAATATTTACAGCCTTTGGTATTGAATCTGGAGGAAGCTAGGGCCCAGATTTGGATGAAGAGCAAGCTTTTTATCCGGTGTTCAGACCAAACTCAAGAAATAACTCAGTAAAAATTCTTGGCTAGTTCGTGTCCATTCTTGGGTTTATAGATGGATCAAAGCAAGTATATAGATCAATACGGTTTGTGGTTTCGGAGGTTTGATGGAGCGAAAAAGGGAAGTTAAGCGAAATATGATGGTTCGAATTATTTTTTGGTTTCTGAATACGCTCGGAAAACAGCCGGTCTTAGAGTATGTAGCATTCTTTCGACACCAAAAGACATATTTGGGGTTTGGCTGACGAACTATTGCAAGGGGATAGCTCAAGGCGAAACCAAAAAAAAGTACAGTGTTCTTGAGTTCCTTCAAGAGAAAAGTTGACTTTGCGAAGCTATCGGATTTTGAGGAGTTGAAAATCGAATTTATGATTTCCTGAGGCTGCTGAGCTACTTTCGAAAATCAAGTGGGACTTGGACCCCTTGATTTAAAACCTTTCCTTTTGGCTGAATAATATTCGCACTGAATCCGGAAAGATTAGATTTTATGCAGAAATTCGGAGTTGCTCGTACCGACTCTGTAGATCTCAATTTTGAACGCGCTCAGCTTCCCAAAAAACAGCATCAGTTTTTATAATGCTATCCTCTTTTATCCCCAGTCCACTCGATATAGGGTCTTTCTCAGTGAAAATTATCCTTTGGGAAGATTATTACAACTAATGGCGCAATTAAGGGGATTTAGATGATTACGATTTCAAAAAGCCAACTTTTTTCAAAGTTCAAAAAGCACGGTCGAATCCAAGAAAATGACTCCAAATTCGCAGAAAATCTTTTGATGAAAGCATAATTCTTGGATAGACATCCAGCAAAAGCGCAGTAAACGCCAAACACGTCGAATGGTGAGATTCAATGAAAGCAAAGTTCAGGAGTTTTACGATACAAAATCGCCTTACTGGGGGAGTATAAAAAATTAGGTTTGACTTGGTAATTAAATAAATCCTTGAATGTTCTTCCGCCTGTACCTCTACATCATCTTTTTCAAAATCAACGATAATAGATATTCTCCATTTCCTGCGTCGTCAATCTGGAAAAGGCGATCCCTTTGCTACCAAGATATTCACTAAATTGATGCGCAGTAAAATTAACTATGTCCAACACACAAAATATTCCCTTCGAGATGCTTTAATTTCTCAGCAAAGCTTTCCTGATCTTTTAGGGTCATAGATTTCCTATTTGCACTCCAGCTTGGTCGGCTGTGGGCCATTGCCGTGTTTTTGGTTCGGCTTGTAAATCTAGTGGCAAATACATGCTTGAATTCCTTTGTCCCGCAAGGGATTTGGCTAATTTTCGAGAACGTAAGAATTCCCACCTTGGCGCAAGTTCCGGATCTGAATCTTCCACCAGCATTTTTTCTGCATGTCGGCGAATGTAGATGGTTTTTGGGGTTGGGATGGACTGCAAGCGCCTAAAATTAAGAATACCGAAAACGAAAAGTAGAAGATTTTTAATCTGACAAAGATATGCTGTGCAAGATATTTATCAAGATAGACTTTTCAAGATAGGCCTTTGAAGAATTGCTCCTTACTGCATCTTGCCAAAGGAGTCCTCGATTATTTCGAATCCGATGATTAGCTAACAAACGCCGAGATAGTTTGAAATTGTATCTCAATAGTTTAAATATCAATTGATGAATCCTCAACCGTTCTTAACCCGAAAATGTATTATCCAAATTGCTGAATCTTGGCTTTGATAGTTTCAAAAACCGAGGAATTGCTCCCAGAAATTCTTCTCTGTACTGCTGACACGTAGTATAATTTATCTTTTTGATCGGGTGCTCAAAAACTAAATTAAAAGCATGCAGATTGATGCTTGCCATCAGGGTTGGCTTAGCAAAACCATATTTCAAATCGCCTCGGATCGGCAACCCATTCGAAGCCAATTGTACTTCGGATCTGGTGGTGGGCGACCCGAAAATCCGGGCGAACTCCAAATACCAGTGATCATTCATAACCCAGCACTTGTAATTTCAGCTTCCGCTTTTGCGATCCTGGCACTTCAACGATCATGGGGCAGTGACCACGATTCTTTTTTTGCCTCACTTCACTAGCCATGGTTAATTTTTCCTCCCCATTTCCTCTTTAGGCTTTGCTTTACGATTGCCAATAAGACTTTTGTGAATGTCCGCTTGCGGAACATCTCCATCATTCGCTCCAGTCCTTTGGAGGTTGCCGGGCAAAAGCTACTAATCGCCTCACTGACGATCCAGACGGTGAATGGGGTGCAGGAAAAAACGGCTCCTGGTTTTATCGTATTTTTTTGGCATGTACTCTTTGAGGTAATCCGTCAGCCGTCTTATCACCGTTTTGTCCCCTTGGACCAGAACCCGGCGGCTTTATTTGACTAACTAAAAGTGGTTGTCTCGTAGACAACGGTAAAGGGCTTCTTTTTCCATAATGGGTTGCAATTTACGGATTTTTCAGTGGGGCTTGTTTTCCATCCTTCTGAAACTTAGCTTTTCTAATTGTGCCATTTTCAGCCTTTTTCACTTCAGCTCTCAGCTTTTTTCCTTCATTTTCCCCACTATATCACATCACAATTGACTCCGCATGCACAATGCCTGTTCTTCGATGAAAAACTCTCGGGTATTCAAATCCGCCACAGACGACGCCTGCCAAGTATACCCCTGGCACATTGGGGGGGGGGGGGAATTTCCCCCCTGAAAAAAATAAAAAATTGGGTAAAAATTTTTTTGATTTCCCCCAAAAATAAGCAAGGTTGAACGCTTTCTCTTGACTCATCTCTAACACCGAGTTGTCCCAATTAAACCAAAATTTGGTTGTAGCCAGTCATTGCAGTTATCAAATCATTTTGCAATGGTGACCTTTTCCCCCTCAGGAAGAGAAATTATCACTTCTTTGCTCGGATTTCTTTCACTTCGATTTGGATTGCCGGTATCGAACCTTCCCTTGATCCGGTTCATGATATTCAGGACGCAACCCAATATTTCACAATTTTGAATCACTTCATCATCCAGCAGGACCATGCTTACTTCCAGCTCCTTTGCGCCAGCAACTCCAGCGCGGCATCCAGCTGAATTCGCCTCACGAGACCCAATACTTTTTTGCCCGATAATGTGGCCAAGGTCCCCTTTAATAGCCATGACTTCTCCAAGTCCTTCTCCGGGAACATTCATTAGATTAAGGCAAATCATAGAATCCCGTGGGCCAATACGATTTCTTTCTTGGTTTGGTAACTTTGATTTGGATGGTTTTGGGATTTGGAAAAGATCTCCTGCTTTGAAAGCAGTTTCGAAACTTCCTTCGTAAGAGTTTACATTTAGGTCAAAGTGGAAAAAAAATCCTTCGGTAATATTTCCAAAGCTCAGTTCTAAGTAGTTTATTTCCCACTGACTAAAAAAGGGATGTTGCCATCTCCCAAGCGATCTGAAGTTGAGAAAAAAGTCATCATCACCGGGTAGTTGAAGATCGAATTTGGTCAGTGTTCCTTTTTCCAAAAGTGACATAATTCCATCCTGCTTTTTTTGCTTCCAACACCGCAGGCTAGTTCCTGAATTGGCCTCTCCAATATAATGGGTCAAAATTTTGCAAATGAACTAGGTTGATTTAAATGAGTGTAAAGGAAAGAGCAGTGTCTAGGTAACCCATACTTGATTTGTAGGTTTAGTTCCTTCAGTCGACAAGCCCTGAAGCTTCTTTGAACTAACCGCTATGGCTTGAAACCAGTCCGTACGATTCTCGCGATTCGGACAACTGTGCAGAACAGTGCATTTCCATAATCAATAGGAACCCCAGTGCTTGAAGTCTCTCAATTCCATAGGTTTCGGTGATTTTAAAGATATGCAACAGCTTATTTTTCATTAAGGTGACAGTCTCCATGAGTGCTGTAAGTTTGTGCTTTTGCAAAATTCCGGTTTTGGCCAAGGATCATTCAGCAATCCATTGCTGATTAGCATTGAACCGGATTGAAATCCTCCTCAATTCCATTCCCATAAATTACTCAGATACCAGAGACTTTTAACATTGAGACCAAGAAGATTGAAGCCTTCGTAATTTTCCTGAGACTTTCCGATCCCCCCAGGTATTGCTTCGGAGCAAGATGACCTTCCAGCCAAATTCTGGACCAAGTTTTGCCTATACTAATTAAATGGGCTTTAAGTGAAGTGGAGAAGTCACGATAGTTAGTCAGTAAAAGCCCAGCGACCATTGGAATGAAAGCTCCAACGCAAGTCCCACCACTCCGGGATCTTTTCCTGCATAAATCTTGCTTATCCCCATTGGTGTAAGTTTGGGTGGGTCGTTCAAAAAACCTCATCTCGAATT
>Ga0163217_1030919_pt1 | contig 20983 bp, 11 predicted proteins | sample SynspAceP_FD_185933 | JGI IMG/M metagenome (GOLD analysis project Ga0163217, IMG submission 185933) | Saline lake microbial communities from Ace Lake in Antarctica - Synechococcus sp. Ace-P (PacBio error correction) | ecosystem: Environmental > Aquatic > Non-marine Saline and Alkaline > Saline ...
CAGATACTTGTGGGTAATGCCTCATATTGAAAATCCGAGGCTACTGCCTGCTTGTTTCAGGATTTCAAACCCTGCCGCAGGAAGTTTTGATGGGATATAAGCATATCGAGATTACACTCCTCAGAGGAGATAAGCGTATTAAGAAGATCTGCCCTAAAGCTTTTTAAGATTTCTGAAGCTGAGAATGTGTAAGCCACAATCTGCAGAGAGCTTGCGCATGTTGGAGCATTATGTGACTTCTGGATGTTTTTTAAAATTCTTTTCCCTTGAATAAAAGCTGTCTGCCCTGATCTTTCAGTGTGAGAAAGCTCACGTCTCGATGCTCGAAAGTAGGCGTAGGTATCGTGGATATGCTAATTCGTCCAAAGACGCGGTGGCTTTTCACAATTCAGGAGAAAAAACAAGCGCAGTGAACCTTCTGATCAAAGATAAAAATAAGTAATACGTCTGAACCACTGGCATTTTTTCCCCCACCAATATGAGCCGCCGATTGGGTCATTATTTATTTTCCGGACAGATACTGTACGCCAGCAATCTACTCTAGCAGCTTTTCATTGCCTCTGGCAAAAGGTTTGGGTGATTGCTCCTTTCTGATTTCAGGCCAAGGATTATTCGAAACCAAGTTCACTTGGATTCACCTTTGAAACATCTTTACTTCAGTACTTTCATATGGACTATACAATCTTGAGACGATTCATGCAAGGCTACTTAGCTCGATATAACGCGCGATTTCATTCATGGACTCAAAAATGTAGTGACAGAAGCAAGAAGAATTAGTAAAGTTCCAAAAATGAAGTGCACTCAAAAAGTAATTATCGACTTAAATCAAAATATTCTCAAGGTTTTTCGAAAGATTTTCTCACGCCCCAAAAAAAAAAAACAGCCCCTCCTCTTTTTTTCCTGTGTTTCTGAATTGGCGTCTTGGATCCATAAAAAATTTAAATTGAACAAAAACAAGTTATTGAGTGTGTTACAAAAGACAGTTGCCAAACCGAGTCTTATGTATGCTTGATATATGGAAATTGGAATGTTATGTTATCCAAGCTTTCGAGGAAGCGGAGTAGTTAGCGCCTGAGATTGGTAAAGGATTGGCCAAGTTGGGTCAAATGAAGTTCAGCTTCATACACCTACCGCCAACCGACTAGATTGGGATTTTTTTTTAGTGAAAATCTATTTAAAAAAACCTACGATAGGCCTACGGGATCCACTATCAAAAGGCTATCCGTGTTTGAGCATGCAGAATCCATATGAAACTTGCCCTGCCAGTAAAATGGTGAGGTCGTGAGAGCTAAGTGAATGAATATCAGACTTTATAACAGCACTGTCTATGTACGACGATCACACAGAGCTTCTGTAGTGTCTGGTTTGCAAGCGAATCCAATGAGGAAATGATATTATTCTCTGAGAATCTCGAGAGAAGGAATCCTCCACATTCCTTAGTAGGACTCCGTTATATTATTTCTTTAGATTTCAGTGTATCGCATTATACACCAGCTATGGTCCTGGCTAGTGATCCGCAGATCGCTTCATGATCAACAATCCGATGGCTGCAGTGATATACTGAGTGTGCTGCAGGACTCTGATGTTACGTTGAACAGTTTAGAAACGATGAGTTACGTTAAATGTGTGTATATATCCCAGGATATCGAAGTAATCCAAACTTACACTCGATTTTGGAATCACGCTTCAATGCGTTATAAAGAAAAGTATAGCAATCATCAGAACATGCTATTACGAGTCCTAGACCTGGGGTAAAGTCTATTTATATCTACACCCACCGTTTGCCCTTGGCAAGTCGAATTGATTCAGGGAAATAAGTTCAAACGGAGTGGATGGGATGTGATGAAAGCTTTCCTTGATGAGCTGAGAAATTGAGGTATCCAGCCAAATGTGTTATTGGTAGGATTGAATGTCCGAGCGAGATTAAATGGAACACGTTGGTCGTGAACTGGCACCGATGATGACTGACAGCTGCGATGATACCCCGATTCCTTGGAAAACTTGAATGCTGTAACGAAGGAGGTGCTATCAGTCGCGGATCTTGTTCTTAATGCCTTCGGAGAAAGGAAAGCTCGCTTGGCGCCCTTGGGAGGCGATGGCATGCGAGGTGCGATTCTTTCTTCTAATGCAGGGGGAATCCCCGAATTGAACTTACGGAGTCACAGGGTTTGCCTGCAAGTGGGAGAGTACAGGATATGAAGGAAAAAGCCTTGTTATTTTGGACGAAAACCTTCGACCTTCAAAGCAAATGCCTTAGCCTCGTGCAAAGGAATTTGATAATTTCAAGATCTTGCAATGTATATAGCTTAATTTTATAACAAATCATTAAAAAATACTTTGGCAAATATTTAAACTGTTAATTAATGAATTTATTATTTGAGTCGTAATAAAATCACTTTTCCGCTTACCTTGAGGAATAATTAAAGATTAGATTTCTTTAAAATATTGGTTAGCTACTGATTAAGCGCGTTATGAGAAAGATTGGAAGATTGGAAAAACCAGACAATTTTGGTTCAGCCCACAAGGGATGTTCATGCCGCAACCCTTTCTAGAGAGGATGGTCTGAGAACTACATATTTCTATCCATCACCAGTTTTTGGTGATGGCTTTGATATCTATTATGTGGGTTTTTACGCAAACAGAAATTTAATAGTCTCAGGGTGTTAATTTCCTAGGGGGATTATGTTTTTTATCATATTTGTAGAATATATGATCGCATAAGTATTTTTCATATGGATTAAATACGCCGATCAAGGACAAATTCAATACAGCGTTCAGGTGTACCATCACGGACTATCCATAAAGAATCAGGATCGATTGGCGATGCCCCCTCTCTGTAAGTGCGGCGTACTCTGTATACTTATTTGATTTTGCAAATTAACTCTGGGGAAATTTCATATTATTTCATTCCTCAGGATTTTTTTGATTGATAATGCTGGGTATCTTTTATCAGTTACTTATTGGTACATGCTATAGCGCCCCCAAAGATTTCCTGAAAGCCTTGGGTCAAATCAGCGAGTACAACGATTACAAGAATCCAGATTACTTGCTTCGGGGTACCAACTCCACTGCTGGGATACATCTGGACAATGCCCAAAAAATGATAACATTAAACCTCCCGCATCTACGGAGGTTTTTATTTTCCTACTATGAGAATTTCCAATTATTAGGTATCGGTGGCTTAAGGTCTTCCTCTAGCTGAATCACTATACTCTCAGGGGTTCAAGTACTTCGGGAGCACTACTCATGGAGAAAAACATACCCTTGAGCGAAGGGGATTGGATACCGTCTTATTTAAATTAGATCCTACCCAATGGGACTGGGTTCAAAAGCGTTTTTGAAACAGTATTGCTCATAATTACCATCCTCCCAATAAAACATCAGACAAGCTGAGTTTTTACTTGGAGCAATTAAATACCTCGCAACCTTCTGTTTATTCTACTACCAATAATAATCTTATCTCAGCACAGGAGTTTATCCAAAGAGCCAATTTCCGGCAAAACTATTCAGGAAGCAGGAGATAATTACACTTCCAAACTGGGAACCCACATTACTTTCAGGTCAGAGGCGCTATTTCAGTAATGATTCCATTCGGAATCGACCATTATTAGAATTTTGGTGGATTAATGGGAGCAGTTCCGAATTCAATTTAACCTAGTTTTCGGGAAAAGAGGAGATAGATGGAAGAAAGTCGAGTGAATTATACTTCATCAGAGGATGCGGGTGCGGATGATCGACATGGGTAATTTCTAGCTAATCCTTGGAACGCCTTTCAAATGGCGTGGCTCCAATTCATTCAAAAGCGGAGTTTTAGAGGCATGCTCTTGTACAACTGCAGTCGACCTCCAAAGAGCTTCAAAACAATGAAACATATAACACAACGCTTAATTGATCCTAGCTCATCCTTGAAACAGGCTTTTCTTTAATTTTCCTGAGCCTGCAATTTTTTACTGGACTATGAAAGATTGATCATGAAAGTTTCGCTTCCGTTTGGCACTGTGACCGCCTGCTACAATCGAGTCAAAACGACTCCTGCCCTCTGAAACTCAAAAATCAGTGACCAAAACGTTCCAGACATGAATAGCAATCTGTCGAGGTTTTGAAATTACAAAACAAATGACCTGTTTTCCTATCAATCCTCTTTCTTGTAATAGGTAGTAACTTGAGCGAGGATTTCTTAATGCCAATTTCAGGCCCTAGATCACCAGATTTTAAAAGATGGCTTTCTGCTTCACAAAAGATCTCAAACTCCGTAATTGGTCCCTGCACGGAAGTCACATTTTTTCGGAAATCTTCGGTAATCAATCGTTCTGCTAGTTGATTTTTACACTATTTTTAGAACTTTTAAACTGACTCAAGTTAGCGATAGTTAACCAAAAATTAATTATGTCACATTCAGTTCCTTTTAATTTCAGAAAATCCCATTTTCAGCATTGCTGGTTTTTGGTTTTCTTGTCTTTTTTTTCAGAAGTTTTTTTGCCCAGAAGACATGGGAAATGTAGAACTGACATGATTAAGTCCTGTTGGATAAGGCCACGCCGATCTTATCAATCAGCTAATGAGTCACTCCATCAATCTCAAATTCTTAAAAGGATTGGGTTACGGACATCCCAAAAATTACCCCAGCAAAAAAAAGAACCTGGCCTAGTTTTTTTGTGAAAGGCAAAATAAACCAGACAGCTCCTTCCAACTCTAAATTTCAATATCTTTTTATATATCCGTGGGAATAAATGTTAAAGCACTAAAATAACAAAAAGAGGCGTAAGCCCTTTTTTTATTATTTGTTTCTCGTCATTGAACTTTTTCAATTCTTCAGATTATTAAGACCTTCATAGTAAGCAGCTCTTCCGAATACAGAAGCTGTGAACTCCCATTTTCTTCGTAATTTTTCTAAAAGTCATCTATTTCCTTCACTCCTCCACTGCTGCGAGAATGGATAGAAGGGAATCGGTCCTCGAATCTCTTGAAAAATGCTCAAAATTCGGCCTTCGCTAGTCATCTGCTGGTTCAGCATCAGAGACTCAAATATTCAACCTCTTTCATAGAAAAATTCGATGTGATCGAACAAGTCAATTTCTGTCTTTAAGCCAACAATCTGATCTTGAGTTTATAATCAGAAGGGTTCTACCATCCGCCGCGAGATAATTTTTCTCTCCCATAGAAAGTAGGATCTGTGCAAATCGCTCCGGATGATTCCGCTGCAGCAGAACTTATCGTAATGTAGAGGCCTGCCAAATTCAAAAGAATTTAATTACAATCTCATCATGGTAAATTCCACCAGTAAAATCCACTTTTCATATCTGTGTATCGCCGTAATTGCTCCAAATATGTAATTCTTGGGCTCACTCTCTTGCTCCATCTAAATCTACCAATGGATGTCGCTTTAGACCAATCGACTCAATGCTGGGGCGATCTCAAGGGATTATCTGAATAACCTTATAGCAAAGATCCTCGCCTTTTAACCGGGACGACATTTTTCCGTTAATATCAACATATGGATGGAATTACTTCAAACATTCTATTTTTAAATTTACTAAAGATTTCAGGTGAACTCACTTCAAAAATATCCAATTTAAATTAATAAGCTTGAAGCCTTTACAAAAAAACTTAATTTATTATTTTATTAAAATTGAATAATCCTCTAATCTTGATCCAAGATAGCTATAATCAGCCTAATTATTCTCAAAACATTAAATTTTGCACTTTCCCATTTCCTCCTGAAGCCCAAACTGGATCCTGTTGCACTTCCTGTTTCACAAGCATGAAACCTTGCTCTGAAAATTTTCTTCCAATTGAGCCTCGTATGAGAAAAATCTGAGCCATTTGGCCTACAGTAAATAGAGATTGGCCGCCTGCGGAAAATAATGTAATACCTGATTCGGATATCCAGGAAAGGTGGGTTTTGTACTCCACAATCATTACGATGGGCAGTCACTAAATACTCCAAGATTACCCTGACTTATCCCGTCTTCAAAGTAAATCCCCACCTATAACAGGACTATTCACAGCACTCATCCTGGTTAATGCAAAGATGCCTTGACAACTTCTCCTGATCAAGGGAGATTTGAAATTTTCTTCCAGCTGTCTCCTCCATCCTTTGATACGTGGGAGATTAGACTCTTTCCCGCCACTGCCGGTCACACACTAAATCCCCGATTGCTATCATCGAACTCTGCAACTGGCTAGCAAATCCTGCTGCTTCTCCAGACCACACCTCAGGAAGATTGGAATTCAAACCAAGATTCTCCGTTGGATTTTGACGGTCTTTAAACTCATCCAATTGCCATAAACTGGATCCCCAAACACATAGCCTGTCTGTTATCTGAGAAGGTAAATGGCCATCTAGAAAAGGCCGCTGGACCTTCTTAATGGTAAGTTTCCCCAAAGCTTCCTCCATCCAGAGTCTTGTAGATCACAGTGGCTGACCGGCAAAGAAACTGCAATGGCATGTCTGCATCAAATCCTGAATGGTATCGAAAATCACTCTACCAATCCATCAATGACCCATGCTCCCCATAAGTCTTTCCCCATCCAGTTTTTAGCCAAGTCCCGTTGGTTCCCACGTCATCATGCAATATCAGAAGTAAGTGGGCGAGAGCCCTCCAAAGAGGCGGCCCACAGCGTCTCTAATATGTTCCCGCACCCATGCGGTTTACCAGGAAATTTTCGGGTTTTTGATTGCAAAGGAAAAGCAAAAGACGAGGACGAAAAGTCCAATTAAGTTATTTATTCATTCAATCAGTTCTTTGATATCTTACCTACATTTCGATAGGACCGCGATTAAGTGCTTTTTCTGCCATCGAACGCCCGGCAACGCATTAACCCTGCTCCATCCCATGGACCCCTTGAAACCTTATCGGGATGTACTTAAATACATTACCATAATGGATCTCTCCCGTATCTGGCTTCTTCCTTCGGGATTATCTCCGATTTGGATATAGCAATTTATACCCAAGTCTTCCTCCATAGTTTAGCGATAATCAGGTTACCTCATTGCGCTTGCAATATGATAGATGTATAAGGATTTTACAGACTGGGACGTCCACGTGCTTTTAATCAAATCATGTGCGTCTGATCAAGGCATTTCGAAGAAAAAGCCTGGTGTATCACTCAATTGGCATCTAGCACCATCGTCATCATGTGGCTCAAGTATTGCAGCACCCTTCGAAGGGCATCGATCATTTCCAGTTTGGATTCCAATTGGTAGATTTCGCTCAAAGAAGCGGGAACACAGTCTCTCATTTCGCATCCACACGTTTTGGGCACTTCACTGATTGGCCGAGACAAGTCGTAAGAAAAATCCAAAACCTCCTTTTCCCAGTTGTAAGTGAGGTCTTCCAATTATCTCCACCAATCGCCAAACAAAAACCCCATTCGCCATACCTAGCTCATTCAAAAGCTCCCTAACTTTTTCTGATCTCGACAGATCGCTTGAGCAAACGTATCGCTCTAAGGAGCGAAATCCTGATCTGCATAACTCTCAACTCATCAATATTCCCTGAGCGAGTTTTTAAACATTCCAAAAGGGTGCAAAATCCATATTGGACGTCGATTCTGCTTCTTTGCTTCAAAAGCGGAAAGAGTCGTAGTTCCTGAGACACCCAAAACGGCTGTCGTCAGCCTAATATTTTTGATAAAATTTTCTAACGTTCCTATAGTTTTTAGATTCACTTTTTAGTTTTACCTCGGACAGCATGTGGAACTAATAGCCATCTGCACCGGTAGTAATTTAGAGGTCATCGCATCCCAGCTAAGCGCTCAGGAATAGATCCACAGAACCCGTTTCATCGCTTTCATCCAAGTCAATGTTACGGAATAAGTCGCATATCGCCACATGATGGAAGTCCATGTACTCTTCGGCGGCAATTTTTCAGCATCACAAACTTAATACTCCCCTTCATCAAACAGCCCAAGCTGCATCGTGCTCTTGCTGAAAGGGATAGGTTGGTTATCAACGTGGAATGGTTTTATAGAGCTCATTTCCTTTCAGTCAGTCCAAAACCCAGTGGTTACCTCACTGCATATAGACTTTCCCTTTGGTATTGAAAAGATCGTCTACTCGGTTAGGCGGCTCCAAAAGTGGTCTGCAACTCACTGGAATCACAGAAACCATCGCATAGTAAAAGACACCACGTGGGGTGATCGAAAAATTTCCGCCAGTCTTCTTTACCGTACGAACCTTGTCTTTGCCTCCGGTACTTCTGCTTTGACCCGGAAGTAGCCTTTTTTTAACCAATTGCCACATCATATGTATGGACATGTTCTCTGGGTGATTACTGATCACCGCAAGCCAGTTGAATAATACATTCCGATCTGATATTCCATTTTCGGTCTGGCCGGGTTGACGCTCTCAACCCAATAGCACCACTTCAATACACTTTGTCTCCTTGTGATGATCTCCAATAAGCTCACATCATGAATCGTTGATCGTCACGATAGTTTATTCTGATAAATAGTCCGCTGTAATCCACGGACGCAAGCACATTTAGCTGTTTTTTTTGCCTTTGCTTCTTCAGCTGCTTTGAGCACTCTTCGGATTCAGCGAGCGTCAGTCCGCCACGGTTTTTCCATAAAAACTGCTTCCTGGCTTTAACTGCTTCCTCGAAGTGCACTCGACGGAACAGGAGGTGTGGCCAAAAACCACATCCGCTGCGCTATTTGCGGGCTTTTATCCTTCAAACTGTCAATTTTCATCTCCTCTGGTAACTGACACTTTAGAAGCTTCCATATTTTTCCATGATGCAATTTTTGACTATGTCTAGTCGATCTCGACAGGCGTCTGCCCATCGCACCAGCTTTCATTGGGTGCGCCAGTTTCCATCGCTTGAAATACGCCTCCGGTTCCTCTACACCACAGCCAATAACTCAAGTTTCAGCTCATTCCGCCGGTGGCGGCGTAAGCTCCCCAAAAAAAAGAGGGGGAAAAAGAAAAAAACCCCAAACAAAGGAGATGCTAAGACTCCTCCCGGTCACTAGCGCGCCGGTTTTGATGAAGTCTCTTCTTGAATTTAGGATTTTCATAATCGGGTCATTAAGGTTAGACTAATCAGTTATTGGGCTTTGGTATATAGCATAATTCTTCTGGTGCGGGAGGGTCCATATGGTCGCACGAGCCCTCAAACCCAAAAATGGAGCTTCAGGAAACACCATTGCTTTTTTTGGAATTTGGGGATCAATTCGCTCCAGTCTGGGCTGCTCGGAATCGCTTAGCTAGCTGATTCATTGCTTAAGCTGGCAAATTCCGCACGAACTAACTCTTGGAGTACAGCTTTTTCAAGCAGGATTCACTGGGGTTTTTCTCGCTGATCTTTTATAAAATCACTACGTATTGACATGAGGTCCATTCTAAGTACATTTCCATAAATGTAATAGAATCCTCAAGGACTTGCTTTTTGGTGCCTCACTTTTTGAGTGATTCATTCGCATTTTCGTCAGTCATGCATAATCACTTAATGCTTTTGGGTCCCATCCAAAAAAAGTATAAGGTATTGTGAATACCGCTTTTGCAGCATATTCCCATTATCTGCTCAGTTTGGAGTCGATAGAAAAATCCCAGTTTTTAAGAACAACAATCAATCATTTGAATGCTCCATATTGAGTCATTCCATTGCTGCTTTTCCTCTTTTCCCATCCCAAAAGTCATTCCAAGTAGGGTAAACTGAGTTCGAGGGACAGACCATTGCACTCGTTCTTCCGATTGGTTCTTCTGGAAATCGCCATATTCGTAATTTTGTTTATCTAAGAAAAGCCGAAGGCATCCCAAGTCACTCATGAGTGGCCTATCCAGAATGCATCTCTAATGTGACGTAATGAGCTGGTGTTTCATCGGGAAAAGCAGAATTCATCATTCACCATCTACAAAAGTGCCAGCTGGAATTTGGGGGTCATGTCAAAGGTGACTTGTGTCCCCTGGAATTTTCTGAGTAATAGCTTCAAAATGAGGTATGGAAAATCCCAAATGCCATGGATGGAAGATGTCGAATGTAAAAGCAAAAGGGAAAAGCGATTTTTTGAGGGCAGCAATGGGTTCTATGAGATTCCAGATAAGACTAGGCAATTTTTAGAAAAACTTCTGAGGGATTATAATCGGTTGACTACGCTTTTTGGTATTCGGAGAGAGCTCGTAAATCTCCGACTTTTATGACTCGAGCCAGATCAATTCGGTAGAGTGAATTGATTTTTCTAGGGTTTTTTATCAAGATCAGAGGTTTGGGTCTCATGACATAAACATAAATCCATTGGGGACAACAATTGCTTCGTGTAGAGATGGCATACCGTTGTCGATCTTTGAAAGGTTTGGCTCACTGCTAATGCCATTTTCGCATTGTATTTCATATGCTTCAAAAAGTGGAACTTCATCTTTATTTGGCTTATCGGTAGATTTCGAAAGCGATTGGACACCTTCGAATTGCCTGATCCCTACTTATCAGCACCTCATCTAGAATAGTAGTCGCATTCAATTGCAATATTCAAACAGCTCTTCCATCAACCTTTTTCTGCCACTGCTTTTTGAAGATTTGATAGTAAACTGGTTTTGAAGCTCTGTACTAATCGAGTCCCCAGACATGCCCCTTCTTCGATAATCTCAAAATCTGATAAATTTTTCATCCTCATTTTCTCTCATTGACCGCATCAAATACTTCCTTGGATACTCTTTCTTGAGGTCCGTCATGCGGTGGGCGACAAGGATCAAAACGCATAGGATAATGTATTTTTTCAATGATATCTTAATACTTTATCTTATTAAAGCTACAAATCAATGCCCACATAAGAATTAGAATTCTAATATTCTGAATTTATCGACTAACTTATGGCTTTGGCAAGTAACAAGATCATATAGCTTTGTTCGGAATTCTTGAATGAAGCGATGCGTAAATTTCTATTTCTTACTTTTTTTGGTTTTTTTCTAAGTCTGGCGGCTTCGCGCAACTTGGAGCTTAGAATGCAGAGCTGGGGTCTGGACTTCGAATCCATTTAATTGGATCAATGAAAATCTAGGTTATTGTAGGGGAGCGAATCATTCTCTCGCAGTACCATGGAGGAATATCTTGGGAGGAATACCCTTACGTTTGAGGCAAGCTAAGGGATGTAGATTTTCTAAATGCTACGACGGAGTACCTGTCGCGAAAAACGGCATGATCTACTTCAGTCAAAATGGAGGTGATCTTGACAAAGCGACTTTCCAATACGTTAGCAAAGGCTAAACAGTGTTGTCCTTTTTCTCGGCAAAGCAGACTTTTTTTCGTAGTGGTGAATTCAAGGCATCCTCCTGAGTTTCCATTGATAAGTGGCCGAAACTTGGTCCTATACCATCAATTCCAGCACCACAAGAATCTTTAAATGATCTCTATTTCACCTCTTCAGAATTCCTGCATTTAATCGGCTGGGGATCAGGGAGATCCTTAGGACTAGCAATGCTGGCAATCTTGGACTACACTTAACTCAGGTCAAACTGTGGATTTGAAAGGGATTTGTTTTTCAAAATTCCAACGACTGTTATGGCTGCGGTGACTAGGGAACAGTTTCTAAACGATGATGGAAGAGTGAATTGTCGATAATTGAATTCGACAAGTTAGACCACCTAAGGAAAGTTTTCAATCTCAACTTTGGAATCGCAGGATCATCATATCGTGGGAAGAATCGCTATCGCCATTCGATCAACAAATTCAGGGACGAGTTTTTCTAAATTAATTTGGGGTGCACCACTACTCTGGGCACTACAGATTTAGCATGTAAGCCAACTACCAGCAGGTTTTTCTGTGCCCTGCTGGATTTAAATCCAGCTCTACTAATTCAGGCTCAAGCTATTCTCAACGCCTTTTTGGGAATCGAAATAATCTCACTGCGACAGAATTTTTAAACAGATCGATTTGGATTCAATTTCTGGTGAGAGGGCGAACTTTGTTGTTACCAGTATGTCAGCCCTTACTTTAATCGTCGACGATTCCCGAGCCGATTTAAAATTGTCAGTATTGATTTTTGGAATACGGATTTGGCTACGTTTTCCGGAGAATACTGGCAAAATTACCGACAGCAAATACGGAAGAGCTTGGGTTCCGTTTGCCTGGTTGCACTACCGTCAAAACCATTAATGGTTTGCGTACCTTTTTCAGCGTACCTTCTTGTAAGCAATATCATCAGTAGGGTATCTAACCGGTTAGCATCGCTCGATCTTTGACTCCGGATGAACCTTGAACAGCAGTGTGCAACCAACTCATGAAAATCTTGAGAGCTGTGACATTTTCGAATTTTCAGGTAAGGCCTTTGCATGGGAGATAATGGGTCAGATAGTTGGTCCAAATGGTGGGATATTCTGGAAATTCCAAAACTCACTGCAAGAATAATCTCAATGCCTCGCAAAAGTAGATTCCGCTACAGCCATTATTGTGGGAACAAAGAGTGATCCAAAATCAGAAAGCCAAAGGAAGGACTTGGCGAAGGATAAGAAAACAACGAAAACGGAAAATTTGAATTCGGTGGATTTTTGGGGATGCTTCCGTAGGCTCATTGTCGGAGACTAAGAGAAACTTTAGGTGACCAATAATGGCGGGAGAACCTGGGAGAAGTACCGAGCGGGACAGCTAAGGAATCCTTACCGGAGCGCTCAGTGCAGGACAATCAGACGTCCGCTTATGGCGGTAGGAAATGATGGAACGATCCTAACTTATGTTCCTGTTCCTCCGAAGTGATCTAAGTGAGATTCGGGCCCTCAAACTAGTTGCCTTAATGTGCCAAAAAGTACAACATTCAAGATAATCGTGCACTGGCTCTTCAATAAGTTTGGCGAGTAGAAGGAGGGCAAATTCAATCACAAAGGCCAGGCACCTGAAGAAAATTGAAGTCCCTATGGAACCAGCATAGGAGATAATGGAGTATTTGTAGAGTTTCGGGCGAAATTTTCTGTGTGAGCTGGCGAAACTTTCAATTCATTCCGTAGTGTAATCAAAATTCCTCCCAAAATGCAAATTCTGAGAGAAGGAACGAGGCTGTATAGGTCCCATACTTATTCCTACTCACACCGGAGATCTCTCTGTAGAACTTATACATTGGTCAATTGCGGGAGGGGAGATCATCTCTGGTCAAGGGGAAGTCCAAATGAGAAGTGAAACGTGGACCGAGCAGTGGTGTTCAGTCAGCTTGGAGTGATTTGCAGGAAAACCTGTGGCAAGTCCTGCCTTAATAGTGGCCCAACCATAATATACACTTCTGCACCTGCACAACCGGGGACAATTCAAGGAAGTGCGATTTGTCGCCAGGTACTTGCACACTGTATAAAATTCGCCTATGCATGCCTGAGAGTAAATTTCTCAATGGAAATGAATTCTGGAAAGAGTGAGGTGTGATCGAGATCGACGCAGGAGCACAAGAGTCTAATCGCGTTGGATGAATTGGCTTCACGAAGAACCAAACACTAAAGGTCACTCTCAGATGAATGCATAATGGTCCAGCTCTAGACACCGCAGTCCGCTGTGATGTTTTAATATTATTACTAGCCCTTCCTGAGCATTGAAAACAGGCGTAAAGATCTATCCAATCCATCAGATGGACGAGTCTATTTAGAATAAAGGACGCTACGCGGGAATCTTGGGATGCTGACAACTCATTCAACATCGTTGGACGAAGTAAGTTTCTCGTGTGAATTGGAAAGGACTCAAGAAAAAGAATTCAAGTTTGGAGATATCTGTGGTAAAACAAGGCATTTTCATTATCAGCTTCAAACAAAATGAGCTGAGACAAATAAAGTGATCGTGGAATCAATGAGAAGAGAAAGTGGGAAATTAACTTTTTCCCTCGGAATCTTTTACATATTGGAAGACTAAGTAGTTCTCCGACAACACGCGATTTGTTTAAGATAAATGCCTTTTTCAAAATAAGCTTCTGGATAACCATGCTATTTTCTAGTACACTCATTACGAGTGGACCGATCAGTGAGATCATAAGACTTATCGCAGAGTATTTATAGAGATAGAGCTGGATAGAAAGTTGTATAGGGCAGTGCAAGAGATATTTGTTCGAAAAATGATAATTTGGACATGAGTCAATCAGCTCATCATCCGCTTATCAGTCGCCATAACACCGGTTTCACCCCAGCAATGGTTCCAGCACCCAAGAATCCGATGCTCCATATATTAGTTCAGAGCTCATCTTTGGCCCACATTCCGATCACGCGAGTATGATGGTGTGAGGTGGTCGGAAGGTGCGCCTTAGTGATATTATATCAGTCTCGTCTTCGTATCAGAAACGGTTGCCGGCCAAGCAACAACGGGGAGAGAGGCGGTGCTGGGGTTTAATTTAGAGTCCGATTCGAAGGGGTGGCTGGGGTTTAGGGCGTATAGTTGCCGTGAGCTGTAGCATTTTTGCAGGGAGAGTCTCTGTTAGTAGAGTAGTATAGGTGGCTATGACATTAGTCTGCAACTGGAGGTGAATGATTGAAGAACTGTGGACGTAGGGGATGTGTATACGCATGTCACTAGGGAGAGTACGAAGAAGACTATAATGGGCGACCGGATTCGTAGCGGAGAGAAGTTGAGTGCGAATTTACATTAGTATTTCTGTTTTATATGTTAGGTTTGCTGTGTGCAGGTTCCCTGGAGGTGTGTGACGGGCGTTCTGATGCTGCGCGCAATAGGGGGGGAAAGGGAAGGAAAAAAGAGAGAGATGAAATTAGCGGGCGTCGTCCGGGTCGGGATCGGCAAAGATAGCTCCGAACTAATATGGAGATGGGATTTTGGGTGGCTGAACCATTCTGGAGGAAAGGTATTGCGACTGAGAGCTGGTTTTGGTTGTTTGTTTTTGAAGGCTTTTAATTCAATTACATTTTCAAAATTCCGATGTCCAGCGTTTATGTCTCGGCAGTTCCATGACCTTTAATGGCCAGTCGAATGAGTGTACTAGAAAAAGCTGGTTTATTCCAGAAGCTATTTGAAAAAAGGCATTTATAAAATGGTGTTTGTCGAGATATTTTCGCAATTGTAAGATCCGAGGGGAAGTGATTTCCCCTTTCTTTCTATTGATTCACGATCACTTTATATTGTCTCAGGCTATTTTTTGTTTTGAAGCTGGATAAATGAAAAGGCGTTACCCAGATTCCAGAACCTTTAATTCTTTCTTGAGTCCTTCAATTCACCGAGAAACTACTTGTAAGGCAGTTGATGAGTTTTTACGAGATTCCCCGATCCGTAGCGTCCCTTTATTCTATAATGGACTCGTCACTCTTGATGGATTTGGATAGATCTTTTACGCCGTTTCCAATTGCTCAGGAAGGCTAGTAATAATATTAACATTACACAGCGGAGGGGTCTGAGCTGGAACATTATTGCATTCATTCTGAAGGAGTGACCCTTTTAGTGTTTGGATTCCTTCTGGTGAGGCAATTCACTCACGCGAATTAGATCCTTGTCCTGCTGGGATCACAACTCCTTGCAGAGTTTTCCCATTATGGGAAATTTACCTCAGGCTGAATAGGAATTGTCATAAGTTGAATACGTAGGCCGGACAATCGCAACTGTGCTTAATTTGTCCGCCGGTTGTGCAGGGTGCAGAGTTATATTAATAGGTTGGACTTTAAGGCAGACTTGCCACTAGGTGTTTTCTCGTGAATCTACTCCAAGCTGCTGAACAGCCACTGCTCGTCCCACTTTAAATTCTATTTGGACTTCCCTGAACCAGAGATGATCTTCCCTCCGCAATTGACCATGTATATATAAGTAACAGCAGAGATCTCCGTAGTGGTAGGAAATAAGTGGGACTATACAGGCTTTTCGTTCTCCAGAAATTTGATTTATGGGCAGGAATTATTTGATTTACACCGTACGGAATGAATGACAAGTTGTTCCGCCAGCTCACAGAAATTTTCCGCGACTTACAAATACTCATTAGTCTCCTATGCCCTGGTCCATAAGGAACTTTCAATTTCTTCAGTGCCTTGGCCCTGATTGAATTTGCCCTTGCCTTCTACTCGCCAAACTATTTGAAGAGCCAGGTGCGGATTTATCTTGAATGTTGTTATTTATGCACATTAAGGCAACTAGTTTTGAGGGCCCGGAAATCTCAACTTAGATCACTCGGAGGGACCGACATAATTTAGGATCGTTTCCATCATTCCTATCCGCATAAGCGACCGTTGATTTCTGGCAGCTGACGCTGGTAAGATTCCTTAGTGTCTCGCTCGGTACTTCTCCAGGTTCTCCGCATTATGGTCACTAAAGTTTTTCCTTTGTCTTCCGAACAATGAAGCCTTACGGACGCATCCCAAAAAATCCACCGAATTCAAATTTCCGTTTTCTGGTTGTTCTATCCTTCGCAGTCTGTCCTTTGTCTTCTATTTTAGACAACTCCTTGTTTCCAACATAATGGCTGTAAAGCGGGAATCTACTTTTGCGAGGGCATTGAGATTTCTGCAGTGAGTTTTTTTTGGGAGATTTTCCCAGATATTCCACCATTTGACCAACGGATCTGACCATTATCTCCCATTGCAAAATGCTACTGAAAATCGAAAAACTATGTACATCTCTCAGATTTTCATGGAGTTGGTTTGCACACTGCTGTCCAAGTCCACTCCGGAGTCAAAGATCGAGCGATGTAACCGTTGTTCCTACGATTGTTATGCTACAGAAGGTGCGAAAAGGTAAAAAACCTTATGTTGTGGTGTTTGGGCAGGAACGGCAACCCACGCTTGTCCCGTATTTCGCTGTTGCGGGTACATTTTGCCAGATTCTCCGGGAATCGTAACCAATCCGTAATTCCCAAAATCAATACTGACAATTTTAATCGGCTCGGGAAATCGGAACCGACGGCATTTAAGTAAGGGTGAGATACTGTAACAAAAAGTTTCGCCTCTCTCACCAGAAAATGAATCCAAATCGATCTGGTTTTTTAAATCTGTCGCAGTGAGATTATTTCGAATTCCCAAAAAGGCGTTGAGAATAACTGAGGCCTGAATTAAGTAGAGCTGATTAATTTTCGGCAGGGCACAGCAAAACCTGCGTGGTAGTTGGCTTAAATGCTAATCTTAAGTGCACCAGGAGCTAGTGGTGCCCAAATTAATTTTAGAAAAACTCGTCCTGAATTTGTTGATCGAACTGGCGGTAGCGATTCTCCACATATTGGGATGTCCTGCATACCCAAAGTTTGAGAATTGCAACCTTTCCCTTAGTGTGGTATCTGAACTGTCGAATCGAATTTCGACAATTCACCCTCCATCAAATCGTTTTTAGAACTGTCCCTAGTTCATCCGGCAGCATAACCAATCTTTTTTGAATTTGAAACAACAACTAATCCTTTCAAATCCACGTTTTTTGGACCTGAGTTAAGTGTAGTCCAAGAATTGCCAGCATTGCTAGTGCCTAAGGATTCTCCCTGATTCCCGCAGCGATATAATGCAGAAGTCTGAAGAGGTTGAAATAAGAGATCATTTAAGATTCTGGTGGTGCCTGAATTGATGGTAAGACCAAGTTTTTCGACTATTCAATGAACTCAGGAGGATGCCTGAATCACCCACTACGAAAAGGTCTGCTTTCGGAGAAAAAAGGACACACGTGCTTTAGCCTTGCTCGATAGTATTGGAACGCTTTAGTCAAGTAGTCACCTCCATTTTGACTGAAGTAGATCATTGCCGTTTTTCGCCGACAGCTACTCGCGTCGTAGCATTTAGAAATCTACATCCTTACTGCCTTCAAACGTAAAGGGTATTTCTCCCAGATATTTCTCCATTGGTACTGCGGGGATGATTCGCGTCCCCTACAATAAAAACCTAGATTTTCATTGATCCAAAATTTAATGGATTCGAAGTCCAGACCCACTCTGCAATTTAGTCCAGGTCTGCGCGGAAGCCCGCCAGCTCTTTCAGAAAAGAACCAAACAAAGTAAGAATAGAAATTTACGCATTGCTCATTCAAAATTCAACAAGGCTATATGATCCTTGTTACTTTGCAAAGCCATAAGTTAGTCGATACATTTCAGGATATTGAATGTCTAATTCTTATGTGGGCGATGATTTTGTACTTAATAAGATAAAGTCTTAAATATCATGAAAGATAACATTATCCTATGCGTTTGATCTTGTCGCCATCCGCATGCGGACCTCAAGAAGAGTATCCAATTGGAGGGGAAGAAGGAGTATTTGAATGCGTGTCATATGAGAAAGATGGAGTTCGAAAAAGTTATCAAGATTTTGGAGATTATCGAAGAAGCGATGGTCTGGGGTGACTCAGATTAGTACAGAGTCTCAAACCAGTATTATATCAATCTTTTCAAAAAGCAGTGGCAGAAAAGGGGTTGATGGAGCTGTTGGAATATTGCAATGTGAATGCGACTACTATTCTAAGATATTGAGGTTGCTGATAAGTATGGGTATCAGCATTCGAAGGGTGTCCGCAATCGCTTTCGAATCCTACCGATAAGCCAAATTAAAGAATGAATGTTCACTTTTGGAAGCATTGATACAATGCGGAGAAATGGCAATTAGAGTGAGCCAAAACCTTCAAAAAGATCGACAACGGTAATGCCGATCTTACACGAAAAAAAAGCAATTTGCGGGTTTGGGGAAAAAAAAATTCCCCCCAATGGATTTTGTTTGAGTTGTCATTGGAGAACCCAACCTCTGATCTTGATAAAAAAACCCTAGAAAAAATCAATTCACTTTCTTTCCCCCCCCGAAAAATGATAAAAAAAAAAAGAAAAAAAAATTTCCTTGGGCCTTAAGGGTTTTCATAAAGTCGAGATTTACGAGGGATGTGGCACTCCGAGATACAAAAAAAGCCGTAGTCAACCGATTATTAAATCCCTCAGACGTTTTTCTCTAAAAATTGCCTAGTCTTATCTGGAATCTCATAGAAACCCATGCCTGCCTCAAAAAATCGCTTTTCTTTTTATTGCTTTTCACAATTTCGACAATTTTTCCATATGGGCATTTTGATTTTTCCATACGCTCATTTTGAAGCCTATACTCAGAAATTTCCAAGGGAACTCAAGTCACTTTGACATGACACCATATTCAGCTGGCAGTTTTGAGATGGGGAATGATAATTCTGCTTTCCCGATGAAAAACCAAGCTCATACGTCACATTAGATCAAATTCTGGATAGGCACTCATGAGGTGACTTGATGCCTTCGAGCTTTTCTTAGCTAAAAATTACGAAAATTGGCGATTCAGAAGAACCAATCGAGATACGAGTTGATGGTCTGGTCTCGACTAGTTTTACCCTACTGGATATGACTTTTGGGATGGTAAAGAGGAAAAGCCAGCAATTGGAATTACTCAAGTATGGAGCGGATTCATATTGCCATTGTTGTTCTTAAAAACTGATTTTCTAATCGTACTCCCACTGAGCAGAAATGGAATATGCTGCAAAAGCTGGTTCAAGTAACCTTATATTTTTTTGGATGACCCAAAAGCAATTTAAAGTGATTATGCATGGAACTGACGAAAATGCGAATGAATCCACTCAAAAAGTGGGCACCAAAAAGCCAAGTCCTTGGGCATTATGATGACAATTTATGGAAATGTACTGAGAAATGGACAGCTATTAATCAATAACGATAGTATTTTTATAAAAGATCAGCGAAAAACCCAGTGAATCCTGCTGAAAAGCTGTATCCAAGAGTAGTTCGGGGCGGAAGTTTTGCCAGCTTAGCAACTGAAATCAGCTCAGCTAAGCTGATTCCTGAGCAGCCAGACTGGAAGCGAATTGATCCCCAAATTCCAAAAAGCCAATGGTGGTTTCCTGAAGCTCCATTTTTGGTTTGGAAGGCTCGTGCGACCATTGGACCCTTCCCCGCACAGAAAATTTAATGCCTATTAATTCCAAAGCCAATCAATGTTATTAAACTAAAATGACCCGATTATGAAAATCCTAAATTCAAGAAGAGACTCCATCAAAACCGGCGCGCTAGTGACGGACGAGTCTTAGCATCTCCTTTTCGTGGTTCCTGGAGCTTAACGCCGCCACGGCGAATGAGCTGAAACTTGCAGTTATTGGCTGTGGTGGTAGAGGAAACGCGGAGCGGTTATTTCAAGCGATGGAAACTGGGCCACCCAATCAAGCTGGTTGCGATGGCAGACGCTTCCGAAGAATCGACTAGACAATAGTCTATAGATTGGATCAACTGGAAAAATATGGAGCTTCTAAAGTGTTCAGTAACAGAGGGAGATGAAAGTTGACAGGTTTTTGAAGGATATAAAGCCGCAATAGCGGCAGCGGATGTGGTGATTTTGGCACAACCTCTGGTTTCCGTCCGATGCTACTTCGAGGAAGCAGTAAAAGCAGGGGAAGCAGATTTGTAATGGAAAAACAGTGGCGACTGACGCCGCTGGAATCCGAAGAGTGCTCAGAAGCATGCCTGAAGAGCAAGGCAAAAAAGCTAAATGTGGGTCGTGGGATTACAGCGACATTATCAGAATAACTATCGTGAGACGATCAAAGAGAATTCAATGATGGAGCTAAGATTGGAGATATCACAGGAGGGACAAGTGTTTGAATGAAATGTGCGTATGGTTTCGAGAGCTCAACCGGCCAGACCGAAATGGAATATCAGATGCGGAATTGGTATTATTTTAACTGGCTTTGCGGTGATCAATATCCAACGAGCAACATGATCCCTAATAATTGATGTGGCTAATTGGGTAAAAAGCTATCCGGTCTAAGCAGAAGGTTACCGGAGGAAGACAGGTCGTACGATAAAAGAGATCTTGGGGAAATTTTCGTAGTCAACACGTGGTGTCTTTTACCTATGCCGGATGGTTCTGGTGATTCCAGTGAGTGCAAGACACTTTCCCTGGAGGCGCAACCGAGTAGCGAGTTTTTCAAGGTACAAAGGGAAAGTCTATATTGGAGTGGAGGTAACATGGGGTTGTGACTGACTGGAATAGGAAAGAGCTTCTAGTAACATCCACGTGATAACAACAACCTATATCTTAACCAGCAAGAGCACGCCCCTGAGCTGTGGCTGTTTTTGATGAAAGGTGAGTATAAGTTTGCTGATG
>Ga0163217_1047454_pt1 | contig 20969 bp, 18 predicted proteins | sample SynspAceP_FD_185933 | JGI IMG/M metagenome (GOLD analysis project Ga0163217, IMG submission 185933) | Saline lake microbial communities from Ace Lake in Antarctica - Synechococcus sp. Ace-P (PacBio error correction) | ecosystem: Environmental > Aquatic > Non-marine Saline and Alkaline > Saline ...
AGAGAGAGATAGACGGAAACGACCGGTGTAAAACCCGGAAAGCAATTTTTAAAAACTGGTGGGCCCCCAAAAAAAAAAAAAAATTGGAGAACCCAAAAAGGGGCCCCGAATAAAAAAAAGGTTTTTTTGGGAATTAACAGGTACCGCTGTAACTAAATGGGAACAAACCCGGAAAAAACGACGGTTTTTTTTTTTAACTGGTGCTTACCTGGTGAAACCGAGGGCTCAAGGTATATTCAGGGTGAAAAGAGAATAACAAAGGGTGGCCCCCGCAGGTACCAAATGGGAACAAAATGGGAAATGATGGTGCCGCCAGGTTGCGAACTTTGAGGCAAAACTGGTGCTAGCAGGGGGAAACAAGACTACAGGTTGAAAACTGGTGCCCGCAGGTCACCAAAATGGAATAAGCGGAAACGACGGTGGTAAAAAACCGAAAGCTTACTTGGTGCAACTGGAGACCAAAGGCGGATACAGGTGCCGCTTGGTACCAATGGAAACAAGACGGAAAACGAACGGAGCTAAACTGGAGCCACTGGCGCTTCAGGGAAAATTCCCCAAGGTGTAACCGGAGCTACTGGTGCAACTGAGACCAAAGGCATAAAGGTGATACAGGTTGCCGCTTGGTCTGATGGAAACAGACGGAAGACGTAAACCGGTGCCACAGGTGCTAACAGGTGACCCAAGGAAATACAGGGAATTCAGGAATCCAAGGAGAACTGGGGTGATACTGGAAGCTACAGGTGCTGATGGTGGCCCAAGGGAATCAAGGTGTAAACCGAGCTAACTGGTGCAACTGGAGACAAAAGGTGATACAGGTTGTCCGCAAGGTACTGATGGAACAGACGGAAACGACGGTGGCTACAAAGGAGACCAAAGAATACAAGGTATTCCAGGGAATACAGGGTGTAAACTGGGTGATACTGGTGCTACAGGTGCTGAAATGGTGCTGATGTGCCCAAGGAATCCAAAAGGTGTAACCGGAGCTAACTGGTGCAACGTGGAGACAAAGGCGATAAAGGTGAATAGGTGCTCGCAGGTACTGATGGAACAAATGGAAATGATTGGAGCACTGGTGCTACAGGTGAACCAAGGAAAATACAGGGTATTCAGGGAATCCAAAGGAAGAAACCGGGCGACCAAGGTGAAAAAAGGAGAATAAAGGAGAATAAAGGAGAAAACTGGGAACAAGGAATCCCAAGTGAAGACGGAGCCACCTTGGTGCTACAGTGATCAGGAATACAGGGTATCCAGGGGTTAAGGGAAAACCGGTGACTGCAAGGGAATCCAAGGTATTCCAAGGTGAAAAACTAGGTGACCAAGGGATCCCAAGGTGAAAAAAGGAAGATACGGTAACACCGGACCACTGGTGCTACAAGGCGATCAAAGAATACAAGGTGAAAACTGGTTGCCGCAGGTAACCAGGAATAGAACGGAAACGACGGATGTAACCGGAGCTTCTATGGTGCAACTGGAGACAAAAAGGCGATAAAGGTGATTATAAGGTGCCGCAGGTACTGATTGGAAAGACGAGAAACGACGGTTGCACGGGTGCTACAGGAGCAACAGGTGCCCGCAGGAACTAATGGAATAAACGGAGCTACAGAGCAGATGGGATGCAACTGGTTGCACACTGGAACCAAGTGTATAGACGGAATGATGGAGCGCCACTGGTGATACCTGGAGCCACTGGCGCAACAGGTACGCAAGGAAATACAAGGTATCCAAGGGGTTAAGGGTGAGACTGGAAAGACCAGGGTATCCAAGGTATTCAAGTGAAAAAGGAAAACTGAGAAACGGAGCCACTGGTGCTACATGGTGACCAGGGAATACAGGGAAATTCAAGGTATTCAAGTGAGACGGAGACCAAAGGAAAATCCAAGGTGAAAAAAGGAGATACGGGTAACACCGAGGCTACTGTTCTACAGGTGCACCAGGGAATACAGGGGATTCCAAGGGATCCAAGGAGAAACGGTGACCAAGGTATCAAGTGTGTAACCGGAGCTACTGGTGCAACTGATGACAAGAGGCGATAAAGGTGATACAGTTGCCCGCTGGTACTTGATGGAACAGACGGAAACGACGGTGCCCAACAGGTGCTACAGGTGCAAACTGGAGACAAAGGGGATACAAGGTGCCGCGGTAACCAATGGAAGACGGAAAACGCGGAATGCTACTGTGCTACAGGTGACGCAAGGAATACAGGGTATGTCAGGAATCCAAGGAGAACTGGTGATCAACTGGAGCTACAGGTGCTGATGGTGCACAAGGAATCCATTAGTGTAACCGGAGCTCTGGTGCAACTTTGAGACAAAGGCGATAAAGTGTTGGATACAAGGCTGCCAGCTGTACTGATGGAATAAGACGGAAATGGAAGGAGCAACTGGTGCGAACTCGGACTACAGGTGCAACAGGTGACCACAGATACAGGGTATTCAGGTACCAAGGAGATACTGGTGAAAAAGGTGGAAACCGGAGACCAAGGAATTCAAGAGGAACCAAAGGTATTCAAAGGTTGGAACCGGAGACCAAGGTGAAAAAAAGGTAATACTGGTGAAACCGGAGCCCACTGGTGCTACAGGTCGACCAGGAATACAGGGTATATCAGGACCAAAAGGAGAAAACCCGGCCGACCAAGGTGAAAAACAGGAGATAAAGGAGATAAAGGAGAACTGGTGAACAAGGAATACAGGGGATCCAAGGTATTCCAAAGTGGAAACTGGTACCAAAGGGATCCAAGGTGAAAAAGGAGATACGGGTAACAACCGGAGCCACTGGTGCTACAGGCGATCAACGGGAATACAAGGTGGAAAACTGGTGCCGCAGTTACCAATGGAATAGACGGAAACGACGGTGTAACCGGAGCTACTGGTGCAAACTGGAGACAAGGCGATAAAAGGGATACCAGGTACCGCTGGTACTAATGGAAGCAAAACGGAACGACCGGTTTAACTGTGCTACTGGTGAAGACCGGAAGCTCAAGGTATTCAGGTGAAAAAGGAGATACAGGTTGCCGCAGGTAACCAACAAATGGGACAAAATGGAAATGATCGGTGCCGGCAGGGCGACTGGAAGCAACTGGTGCTACAGGGGAACAAGGAATACAGGGAATACAAGTGAAAACTGGTGGCCGCAGGTACCAATGGAATAGATGGAAACGACGGTGTAACCGAGCTACTGTGCAACTGGCGCTACAGTGACCAAGGAATCCAAGTGAAAAAGGAGATACGGGTAAAACACCGAGCTACTGGTTCTACAGTGACGCAAGGAAATACAGGGTGAAACTGGTGATACTGGCGTGCTACAGGTGCTGATGGTGCTTGTGGTGCCAAGAATCCAAGGTTTGTAACCGAGCTTTACTGGTGCCAAAACTGGAGCCAAAGGCGATAAAGGTCCCGCTGGTACTAATGTGAACAAATGGAAATGGAATGAGCCCTGGTGCTCAGGTGAACCAAAGGATACAGGGTATTCAGGGAATCCAAGAGAAACGGTGATACTGGAGCTACAGTGCTGAGTGGTGCCCAAGGAATCCAAGGTGTAACCGGAGCTTCCTGGTGTAACTGAAGACCAAAGGCGAAATAAAGGTGATACAGGTGCCGCTTGGTACTGAATGGAAATAGACGAAATGAACGGAGAAAATGGTGAAAACCGGAGCTCAAGGTATTCGGGAATACAAGGTGAAAATGGTTGATACCGGAGCTAACTGGTGAAAACCGGAGCACAAGAGAATACCAGGGAACCAAGGTTTACCAAAGGTGAGACCGGAGACCAAGGTGAAAAAAGGTAATACTGGTGAAACCGGAGCCACTGGTCTAACAGTGAACCAAGGATACAGGGTATTCAAGGGAATCCAAGGAGAAACCGGCGGACCAAGGTGAAAAAGGAGATAAAGGAAGATAAAAGGAGAAACTGTGAACAAGGAATTTCCAAGGTGAGACCGGAAGCCACTGGTGCTACAGGTGACAAGGAATACAGGGTATCCAAGGGGTTAAGGTGGAAACCGGTTGATCCAGGGGAAATCCAAGGTATTCAGGTGAAAAAGGAAAATACTGGAGGAAACCGGAAGCCACTGGTGCTTACAAGGTGACCAGGAAATACAGGGAATCCAAGGTATTCAAGGTGAGACCGAGACCCCAAGGAATCCAAGGTGAAAAAGGAAGATACGCGGTAAACACCGGAGCTACTGGTTCTACAGGTGAGCCAGGAATACAGGTATTCAGGGAATCCAAGGAGAAACTGGTGACCAAAGGTATTCTAAGGTGGTAAACCGGAGCTACTGGTGCACTGGAGACAAAGGTGGATAAAAGGTGATACAAGGTGCCGCTGGTACTGATGGAACAAGACGAAACGAAACGGTGCCACAGGTGTACTGGTGACCAAGGAATACAGGGTATTCAGGGAATCCAAAGAGAAAACTGTGATACTGGAGCTACAGGTGCTGATGGTGCAACAAGGAATACAGGGGTATTCAGGGAATTCAAAGGTGAAACTGGTGAACCAAGGGATCCAAGGTGGAAAAAGGAGATACGGGTAACATCCCGGAGCCACTGGTGCTACAGGCCGATCAAGGAATACAAGGTGAAACTGGTGCCGCAGGTTACCAATGGAATAAAACGGAAACGACGGTGTAACCGGAGCGTACGGTGCAAAACTTGGAGCAAAAGGCGATAAAGGTGATATAGGTCCCGCAGGTACTGATGAACAGCGGAAAAACGACGGTGCCAACGGTGCTACATGAAGGGGCAACAGTGCCGCATGGAACTAATGGAATAAACGGAGCTACAGGAGCAGATGTGGCCTTGGTGCAACTGGAACCATGGTAATAGCGGAAATGATGGAGCCACTGGTGATACTGGAGCCATGGAGCAACAAGGTGAACCAAAGGAATACAAGGTATCTCAGGGGTTAAGGTGAGACTGAGACGCAGGGATCCAAGGTATCAAGGTGAAAAAGGAAATACTGGAGAAACCGGAGCCCACGTGCTACAAGGGACCAGGAATACAGGGAATCCAGGTATTCCAAGTGAGACCGGAAAGACCAAGGAATCCAAGGTTGAAAAAGGAGATACGGTAAACAACCGGAGCTACTGGTTCTAACAGGTGACCAGGGAATAACCAGGGGATCCAAGGAGAAACTGGTGGAACAAGGAATCCAAGTGAGACCGGAGCCACTGGTGCTTAACATGGTGATCAGGAATACAGGGTATCCAAGGGGTTAAGGTGAACCGGTGACGCAGGGAATCCAAGGTATCAAAGTGAACTGTGACCAAGGATCCAAGGAGAAACTGTGATACTGGAGCTTACAGGTGCAAACTGGAGACAAAGGTGATACAGGTGTCGCCAGTACTGATGGAACAGACGGAAACGACGGTGCTACAGGAGACCAGGAATACAAGGTATTCAGGGAATCAGGGTGAAAACTGGTGAAACTGGTGCTTCAAGGTGCTGAATGGTGCTGAATGGTGCCCAAGAATCCAAGGTGTAACCGGAGCTACTGGTGCAACTGGAGACCAAAAGGTTGATACAGGTGCCGCTGTACTAATGGATACAAATTGGAATGATGGAGCCACTGGTGCTACAAGTGACCAAGGAATACAGGGTATTCAGGAATCCAAGGAGAAACTGGTGATACTGGGCTACATTGCTGATGGTGCAACAAGGAATCCAAGGTGTAACGCGGAGCTACTGGTTAACTGGAGACAAAGGCGATAAAGTGATACTGTGCCTGCTGGTCTGATGGATAGAACGGGAACGACGGTGCCACTGGGTGCGACTGGTGGAAACCGGAAGCAACAAGGTAATTCAGGGAATACAAGGTGAAACTGGTGAAACGCGGAGCAAACGGTGAAACCTGGAGCACAAGGAATACAGGAATTCCAAGGAGAAACTGGGTGATACTGGAGCTACAGGTGCTGAATGGTGCACAAGGAATCCCAAGGTGTAAAACCGGAGCTACTGGTGCAACTGGTAGACAAAGGTGATACAGGTGCCGCTGGTTACTAGATGGAAACAGACCGGAAAACGAGCGGTGCCCACTGGTGCGCTGTGAAACCGGAAAGCACAAGGTTATTCAGGGAATTCAAGGTATCCAAGGAGAAAACCTGGTGACCAAGGTATTCAAAGGTGTAACCGAGCTAGCTGGTGCGAACTGAGACAAAGGTGATAAAAAGGAGATACCGAGCTACTGCGCACCAGGTTAATTCTGGGAATCCAAGGTGAAAAAGTGATACTGTGGCCGCAGGTACCAATGCAACAAATGGAAATGACGGAAGCCACTGGCGCGAACCTGGTGTCAACCGGAGCTGATGGTGCCCAAGGAATCCCAAGGTATTAAGGTGCCGATGGTACTGATGAACATAACGAAGATGACGGAGCAACCGAGCAAACTGGTGTTCAGGGAATCCAAGGTGTAACAGGTGCTATCCGAGATAAGGTGAGAACCGTGACCAAAGGTGAAAAAGGAGATACTGTAAACACTGAGCCACTGGTGCAACAGGTGACCAAGGAAATCCAAGGTGTGAAAAGGTGATACTGGTGCTGCAGGACCAACGAACTAGACGGAAACGACGGAGCAACTGGTGCTAACTGGAGCCACTGGCGCACAGGGATTCAGGGAATCCAAGGAGAAAAACTGGTGACCAAGGAATTCAAGTGCAAAAAGGTGATACTGGAGCTGCAGGTACCAAATGGAACAGACGGGAAACGACGGAGCTACTGGTGCAACCCGGAAGAAAACTGGCGACCCAAGGAATCCAAAGGTATTCAGGGTGAAAAAGGTGATACTGGTGCGCAGGTACCAATGGAACAAAATGGAAATGACGGAAGCCACTGGCGCGACTGGTGCCAACCGGAGCTGATGGTGCCTGACAAAAAAAGGGGAAAAAAAAAAAAAAAAAATCCCCCCCCCCCAAGAGAAGAAGAGATACTGGTGCTGCAGGTACCAACGGAACAGACGGAAACGACGGAGCAAACTGTGCTACTGGAGCCACGGGCGCACAGGGTATTCAGGGAATCCAAGGCAGAAACTGGTGACCAAGGAATTCAAGGTTGGCAAAAGGTGATACTGTGCTGCAGGTAACCAAATGGAACAGACGGAACGAAGAGCTACTGGTGGCGACCCGGAGCCAAAAAGGCGGACCAGGGCGACAAAGGAAAATACTGGAGATACGGAGCCATTGGAGCGGCTACAGGTGATCAAGGAATACAGGGTATCCAAGGGGTTAAGGTGAAACCGGAGACCAAGGTATTCAAGGTGTAAAAAGGTGATATAGGGAACACTGGGAGCCACGGGGCAACAGGAGCCTACTGGCACCAAAGGTGATGCAGGTGCAACGGGGCACAAGGACTATAGAATAGGTATATCTGGGCAACTGGAGCCAAAGGTGCTAAAGGTGACACTGGTGCTACTGGATCACTGTCCCGGCAGGCTTCAGATGGTATTGATGGTGCCATTGGACCTAAAGGTGCTGACGGAGCAACAGGTCCCACAGGTGCCTACCGGGGCTACGGGTGCACGGCCATCAGGAACTAATGGAGTAATGGAACTAATGGAGCAGACGAAATAAACTGGACCACAAGGGTCCTCAAGGAGATAATAGATCAAAGCAATAGGAAAATAATCAAGCAAGCAAGGTGAATTATTAAACACAACTGAATAACCGTACAAATTATCAAGGTAAACGGTCATTATAGAGTTAACCTCCCCTCTGGTAATGGTCTCCCTGCAAAATTATAATATTCAATTAAACGCAACACGGATCGGAATGGAGCTGGTAAATGAACAACCCAGGAATAGGATATATAACCAAACCCTCTACTAGTTTTGAAGTGATTTATTGGGGACAATGACAATGGGGCATCGGAACAGAGTAAGGTTCAATCTGAATTTAATGTTTTTAGATTTGGATTTTTAAAATAATAGGAAAACAAAAACATCCCTTAAATAAATTGTCCCGTTTGACCCAAAATTTGAGAAACTGCGTGTTAAGTAATTTAATTGGATCCGCAAATCCAAATAATCAGAACCCAATGGCGTTCTAAATCATGTTCATGGGACAGGCCTATACCCAATATAATAAAAGCAAACATACATTTACAAATGTTCAACAATAAATGAAACATAACCCCTTAAGTAGTAAGGAAATAAAACACAGGAAAGCTTGATTTTAACAGGGTGATCCTTAATTTGTTCTGTGCCTTACTATTCACTACTCAATTTAGTATCCCATTCCCAATAGAATCCAAACTTTTATTGGGACTGAAATACCGGCGACCAACCAACGGAAATGAATGCAATATAAGGTGGTCCATTTAACCCGGGTCCATGCTTCTACAATAACTGATTAAAGAAAATATCACTTTTTATAATGGAACCAATTGGTTAACCCCCTCTAATGAACAACTGGTTATTGGACGGGAATGACAGCAGTGCCGGAAAAAAGCAAATCATTTTATAAGGAACTAAAAACGATGTGGCTATGGACATACGAACTAACAAATAACAAGTGTTTACTAAGAAGTTTTGGCAGGCGTAAGAGCCGCGAGCGGTGCGAGAGGCCTTTCCGGATAACACGGATTCAAATCAATATTAACTACGTTGGAGTGGTAACGGTGTTTTCAGCTAATACAATTTCAGGCCGAGCAGCCTCCTTTTACAAGCCCAATTTCTAATAGCAATTCTGATGGCAATTTTAGACTTAAGGTAGTTGTGCTGCAGGAAACTGATATGTTTCGAGATAAGGAATCTGCAGGGACCGCCAACAATGGGACAAGTAGAGTTACATTCGGTGAATGACGGGCAGAAACCTTTATCTTTAAGAGTATGATTAACAGGATACTTGCTCAAGGAACCTTACGTAAACCAAGCGGAGCAGTGATACCAAAAATGCGCTGCCTAGAGTAGGGAAATTAAATACCGGTAGTCCTGCTAATTCCAACTTAACAGGTAAACGGTTTCTTTGTCTACTGCCATTACTGACGGCAAACGGCAAATGTTACCTTGGATGAAAAGCCCCATCATACCCTAGTTATAAATTCCCAATTATTTCCATTACTTTACCTGCCCCGCTAAAATGGCGGCTAACAGGTTAGAGTCTATGTCCTAAAAATAACAACCAGTAAGTTCAAGGACCATAAGCAATACGTTAAAATGATCTGGTGTCACTTCTAACCAAATTAGTGCCAGAAGTACACTTTGGGTAAGCAGAGCAATGGCCACACATGGAATTTTCAAAATTTCCGCATCTGGCTCTAGCTCATCCTCCGGCACCTGTAAGTCCTCTACGGATCCAACAATATTATTACAACCGGAACAGACGTGGAAGCTATTTAAAAATAAATAAGGGGGCAGATGGACCAACACTAACCACCTCTACTAAATTAAATAACGGGATGTACATCTGTGCCAATTTTTGGGCCAATGAAAATTAATAAAGGACGAATGGCACAATTTAATATCAGGTTTCAGGAAAAATACCCTAAGGATATAAGGAAGCGGGGCAGATATGACATTAGAGGCCAATCTTTTTCCTTGTGGCTGATGATGACAAAATTAAGCTTAACTTTAGGAATTCAATATTAACGGATCTGCTGTCGGAGCCTATAGACAACTGGCTATTTTAGATATAAAAATGAGTTCAATGCCCACTATTGCCCTAAAATCGAAATATTACAATTGAATGCCAAACGACGATGTTACGGATTATGTAGAAAGAAAGGAGATAGCGGGATGTAACCACCTTCCGGAAGTGGTGCTCACAGTTTCATATCAATAAATAAAAATAGGTAGATGAAGAATTAAGGCTTTGTATTTTATTTTTTTACCGATCATGCCAAATTAATGGGCCAAGAATGCTGGTGCAATATTATGGTAACCATACAGATACATGAATGCTGCTATGGTGGGTTTTCATAAATGGATGTTATATAAACGACGGAACCTTTTGATGAGAATTTAGGGTTGTAGGGTTTTTATAAATGAAAATAACCCCTATTAACGGTTCCGGTGCCTTTTACCCCTGGTTTTCTTTACGAAACACGCGCAGGAATTTTTCGATCAAACGAGGCTCTAATTGGAGACAAACGTAGGATTCCTAAACAATTTTAATTTTATTCATGGCAACGATTTACACGCCAAGAGATCGCTTCCAATATTTCCCTAACTTTTATGAAGATTCATTTTAATGTGGGTGAAGGGAAAAAATACTAAAATTGACGGTTATGGATCTATAAAAAAAACAAAGATACCTTTAGGTTTTCCAGTATGGGGATTGAAACAAACTCGTGTTCGACCAAATTGACGCCATAAACCTCAGTAGGACCATTTAATGAAATGGCCAAATGCGCTTATTTCTTTCAAAACCCCAATATACCGCAATCTACTTTCGATAAGAATTTGATACTGGAATAGAGATTCTTCATGTCCTGGGGTGTTTAGCAACAAAAGAATTTTGGCGCTTGGAAGGAGATACACCAACGATCGCTACCCTGAGGCTGGGATGAGCATGAAGCCATTAACATGCTTGGGGAATTACCTCAGTGACCTTACTGTGGTCCGGCTGGAGCAAAACCAACAGAAAATGGAATGAACTTGTGGGCAACACGGCCTTGGAAAAGGAGAAGTTCTCCTTCGATCAATAACCTCCGATAACCTTTGTGCCCAACGACTACCGAAATTTATTACTATTGCGGTGCCCGTGGATTGTTAAATGGAACGCTTACTACTTTGGATCTGGGCAACTATTATTTGACTCCTAACGGTGACGGTACAAAGTGACTACCTGGTTTTGACGGTATGATGAATCGCCCAACAACATACTACAAATCCTTCATAGATACGGAGTAATGGTGTATTACGAAAGAAAATTTACAGGGATGAATTTGTTGGCTTATAACAACCGAATATCTTGTAAAGGGTCAAATAGCCTTGCCCTCGGGAGTTTAAATTATTTATATCATAATATTAAAATGCTCTAAAAATAAAACATCGAAGGATACCTTACCCTACCCAGCAAGTGAAAAATAAAAATTCTCAAATATACTTTTAGATACATATTGTTATTAGCCTTAAATCTTAAAAGAATGCCATTGGCCCCTTTAAAGGTAAATGCCCATCAAAATTTTATTGCATTTAAAGTCATGTTCGGCCTATCCTTTTGCTTCAAATTCCTATATTGATCAAGGTGCCCAATCTTGGGTTTAAAATAAGTAACTTTAATGGTATTCTAATAAATTCAATTTCATACGTCCATGAATAATATGGATTACCCCTTTTTTAAAAAGTGGCAGTATTTTGAGAATACCTTAAATAGATTTTATTAAAATTTATTACTACCATATCATAGAAGATCTTTATAAAAAAAAAGTGGTTATTCAGGCTTGCCTTATCCTTATTGCAAGGTGCTTACCCCTATCCCAATGAACAGTATAGTTCCCTTAAGCCGAATTAATGGGCAAGGAGTATTAAGCTATATGGTAAAAGGGTAATCGGACTTAAGGAAGAGGCCCAATGATGCTTTTTGGAAAATGAAAAAAAGGCAGCTTACAGTGAAGGATGGATCTTAAAATAGTCTCGAGCTACCGTAATTTTTCAGATCAGGAAAAGCTATTTGGGAAACGAAAGTATTTTTGCAATATACCCGAAGAAAAAGGGATGACTAAAATTGGGTGCTATACGAAAAGATCCATACAATATTCTAACATTCCCGTAACCCAGCGCAATCACTGGGGAACCGATATTGATATAATAAGACGGTTATCCAAGAACCACTGGAGAACGGTTTTTTGGTTCCTGAAAAATTTGGGAAAGGTGGACCTTTTGAGCTCTTAAAAAGGAAAATGGATGGATGATAACGCCCAACAATTTGGCTTCTATTTGGTCTAATAACCCGATGAAATCCCCAAAAAGAAAAGGATTTTAAATACGAGCCATGGCACTAATATGCTATGCCCCTATTTCTATTCCGATGCCTAAAGGGTTTTTTAGACGAAAAGAATATTTTTAAATTACTTCTTTGAAAAGAAGAATATTATATGGGAAAAGAAAATTTTACCTCCGTTTTCTCTAAAAGGATATATACAACAAAAAATATTTGGATATTAACGCCAGAACCTTTTATAAATGAACTAATAGATTATTAACTCCTTTAATCCCCTTAATTATGAGAAGTAGGACACTTGGAAAAATTAGAATAATTTATCCGGCCTTGGCCATTTGGGTGGCCTTTTGCCCTTATCCAACGACTGCAACAACAAGAGGAAACCCTTATACAGGGAGGGTTCAAAATATAAACATGAGTACTGAACAGGAAAATCCATTGGCCTGCAGAGCGCTCCTGAGTTGCTCAACAATAATGGTGCTCTAATACTCCGCGCATGAAGCGTCTAACAATGCCTTTGTAGATCGCAATAGGTGTAAAATTTGGTAAAAATAAACCCAGTATTGCTAGGGAAACTCCATATGAGTATTGATTTTCATTTATTGGCAGAACAATCAAACCATCCATGCCTTTGCCCTATCCTGGGGCAAGTTTTTATTACCTAACGCCCTAATTTTCCAATTAAACGAAGCACAGCTCCGCGGGGGTTTTGGGCCATGAATAGGACATGTATTGGAAAGACATTCCGCAGAAAGGATTGCCGATGGCAAGTTTTTGGCAAACTGAACCATGGTGGCTTCGGTTGGTGCCGAGATGCAGGTGGAATTGTTGGCAGTAATTGCCAGAGGACCTATTGACCAACGTAGGGAGATGAATTGAAAGTGATGACCTAGGAGGGCTTGTTATGGTCGATCAGGTTATGATCCATACGAAATGATCAAAGTAATCGGAAATTTTGAAAAGCTGCCGCAAGGCCCCAAACAGGGTACCCTGAATTTTTCAGAGCACACATCCAGACCCCAGAAAAATAGAATTCACAAACTGATAAAAGAGGCCTTGAACGATAATAATCGGTAAGCAATGAACCAATTTCCTTGAACCCTGTTTAGGATTTAAAGGATATTTAGTAATTTGCAACCGGAACCAAATCCTATTACCGGTACTTATTTACACACATTATGCTTTGATTAACAATCAATTTAAACGAGACTATATGGGAACATATTATACTACTAAGAACTTTACTTAGCGGCATCGATAGGAAAAGATTGTAAACACCCAGAAATTTGTAGTAATATTTTAAAAGATTTCTCAGTTTCTGTGTTGCAATGTTAATCCATGGGCACTTTATGCATTTTTTTTTAGGGCCTTTACCCGAATTTGAATTCTAGACAATTAAAATTTGCTCTTTTACCTGAACACTTAATCAGCAAATAGAAGTAAATAAAAAAACGCTATCGTTAGTCGATAGGTTTTTTATTACGGGTTTACAACAATTGCTAAACTTCTTGAGATTAGCGTTGATAATTTCCAAATGCCTCTTTGGCATTGAAATGCTCCGCAATCTTTTTTGCGCTATACACCACTGTCGCAACTTTAATTTTTAATCCCGCGCCATTGGCCGATGAAGGAGCTCCAAAAAATTTCAAGCCTTATTGTAACGGGCTGCCAAAAAATTGCAGGTGTTTTCCCAAATGAGGATTTTTGATTAACATCCTCGCCCAACTCAATTTATCGCTTAACGGTTTCCAAATTCCACCCTTTGGGAACTATTGCCCTCACCAAAAGCGAAGTTAATATCCTCTAGAATTGCCCATCTAATGCCGTTTCATTAAGCTGTAAGGGTGGTAAGCTAAAACTTTCGGCTCGAACGAAAGCACGAACAGCGCCTGAGACCATGAAATATATCAATGCATGGCCACTGTTAAAATTGCCTTTTTCTTTCATGACATGAATAGATATTATTAAATCTGCCTTATTCGATTTTACCTATAATAGACTAGTTAAGCCATGAATGTTTGCAATTCACTCAGGCTAAATAACATAATTTTAAATAATTTCTCTTGGGGGAGCTTCTTTTCCGGGTAACAGAGCAATTAAGGTAATTGTTATTCAGTGTTTTAAAACAAGTGTGTGCATAAATCCTAGGCAAATCCAATACAAAGTAGAGGTTTTGATTTTTGACGTCAAATCAACAAACACATAATGAATCAAGGAAAGTTATTTTAATATGATTTTGGATGGTGGGGCAAGTCCCCAGACCCCAAAGTCACTCCTGCGCATAGGAAAATAAGCCAACAGCCCCTTTTATAGATTCACTTTTGATACCAATAAGCGCCATTCCAATCTTTGACAAGATGGAAATGAATGTAGGCTAACCGGAAGGAACAAATGGGCAATAGTGAGGTTAGTCACATGAACCTAGGTGCCGGTCGTATCGTTTACCAAAAGATTTTGGCCAAAAATTAACCTGGCATTGACCAGACACTTTTAAAAAGATGAGCAAGTATTAGGAAAAGATGCGCTCTTAATTTGCCAAAAAAACAAATGACCAAGCCAGTGCATTTTTAAGGGATTGCTTAGTGATGGGGTTTCATCAGCCAATACCATCTCACCTAAGAGGCCTGAATCGGACGCCAGTGAAAGCATGGTTTGAAGAAAACTTATAATCCATGCCTTACCGATGGTTAGGGATGTGGATCCTAAAAGTTGGTATTGGCTAGTAAGTGCTTGAACTAAATATTGTGCTGATAAGAAATGCCAATTTGGCCAGTGTTATGCAGATATTATGCTATGGATAAGGGATACAAAAGATGGGAACTGTGTTAAATTGGCCTATGACCTTTTGGTGCGTTGAGGGCCAAAAACAAAAGAACATTGAAAGAATCATATTGGGCAGTTATGATTCTGGCATTACAGAATGAGTTTTTTTAAAAAACCCTTATTGGTTTCGGATGATCAAGGGGTCTCCATTTCCGGTTATAAAAGATGGCGATGCGTTATCTTTTTCAATTTTAGGACAACCGTGGTATAGAGCTTAACCCAGGTTCTAAGTCAAGGAAGACATGCTGAAAACTTAATAATGCACCAAACCTGGATCTGTTATTATGTAACCATGCGAACTAACGATGATTCCTAATAAAGGCGTGAAGTGTAGTTTATGACAAGGATAACATTAGAGAAACCTTGGGCGAGACCTGGCCGGCCCATAAAAAGCAAATTAGAATGCCGAAGACCGAAAAATTATCCACAATGTAACCTTCTTCCTTAATGGCGGCCGGGAAATTCGTTTTTGAAGGTGAAGAGCGAATTTATGTCCCCTCACCTAGAAGTAGCTACCCCTAAACGATTTACAACTCAGAGATGAGCCGCTTATGAGATTAGGATGGCTTAATTCCAGAATTAAAAAAGGGGGAGGTAGAATTTGTATGCCTTAAATTTCGCAAAACCCTGAATGGTAAAGCCAATACCGGAGATTGCAAGCCAGCCAATAAAGGCCTGTGAAAACAGTGGATAGTTGTTTGCGGAGTCGTTATTACAAGCTGCCTTGGCCAAAATGGATATACCACTTTGGTACACCGCGGATCATGATAGGCAATTGTGAAACTTGAGACATCCGGACGGAAGCCCCAATAGGCGCCAGCCCAGATCAGATCCCGTACCTTAATTTTAGGTAGATATATGAATTGAAAAGTAATAAAGGAGGTGTTTGGGTGATAGTTGCTCCGACCAATTCTAAACTATTAGGCGTTTCCCCAAATCGCAGTAATATGACCAGAAAGCCATTTGATATACATAATTTATGCCACGTACCACTATTTGGTTAATAAGTAGGATCTGCAGTTTTAAAAGTATTGTTTTTGACATTTGCATGCTATGATAAAGATCAAACTTTAGAGGAGATAGAATTATGCGCGAATAGTGCATTGAATTGGTTAGCAAGACCATTGAGGGATGTTGGCACAGTGAGGTAAAAAACCTGTGTAACTACCGCTATGCATTTAGAGACCGGCTTGGCAGAAGCATCATAAGAGACCATGGAGGGTCCCAGGATTTTTGGGATTAATATGATTTTCCCAATTCACTAATGTATGAGTCCCAAAAGCCAAGTAGTCCCATGGAATACCAAATAACACCCCTTTGAATAAACGGCGAATTAATTATTTCTATTGACTGCCGGTGTTCCTTAAAAAATGGATTTTACGGTGATCAATGCCTTACCCCTTTTTTTTTTTTTGAAAAAAAAAAAAAGGGGGTTTTTTTTTGGGGGGGGTGAGTTGCCCCAGAAACCAAAAAAATTATTGGCGTAAACCAAGAATCCCTTTTATGTTTGTATCAGAAGAATTTAAAATTGGGAAATCGCGTAGCGACGTGGTTATGCATTCAACAATTTACAGAAACCAAGGTTATGGTGTACGTCCGGGAATTGGTGGTCAAATGGATTGGGAGAGAAATGCTGAAGAATCCAGAAATTGCCCCAATTAACGGAAAACGTGGTAGGGGCAAGAAATTTTGTAGAGGGTTAATGGTGGTAGCCATAGAGCCATGAAAATTTAGGCACTCGAAGAATAAAACAATTAAGGACGGTTGGACAATACTTTACGGCTAGACAGTAAAAAACCAAGTGCAACATTTTGAACATGACGTAGCCATTATTGATGGCAAAACTGAAAATAACATTCCACTTTTGCCTACATATACGAAGTCATTGGGGAATAACAAAGTGATGAGGAAGCGGAAATTTTCCCGACAAAAAAAGCATTGGTCCTGAACACAAAATAGGAAGTACTTTTCTGTAGAAGGGCTTGAAATTTACGGCAATAATTCAGCCCTCTCCCTTAATTTAGCCAATAAGCAATTTAATGGTGAGATACACCTTTAAGACTACATGATAACATTCTTCAGTTAATCATCGGTGAATGTAATGCCTGGATTATTCCCGGATAACAATTTGGAAGAAACTATTTAAAATATATACTAAAATACGATTCCGAGACCCATCCTAATAAAACTTAGTTATTTGGTGGGCCCCATTTATGGCGTTTACTATGCGAGAAACCGTTATACGGGACCCCATAGATGAAAAAAAATTTAAAAGCTTTTCTCCCCATATGGTTTTATGAAACATCCAGGGAAAATGTTTTATCCCCTGTCTACGCGCTATCCCTTGAAAAGGCAATCGGCTTTTGTGGCTTTACTTAAAAATGAAGACCAATTTTTTTACGGCAAACTTAAGGTATTGCATTTTTGCTCCCGAAACAAGCCTTTTACAAAAGGATTCAAAACCAGAAAAAACATAGTTTATACCAACTACCGATTTAAATTACGCCATTGGCCAGATTGTAAAGGCGGATATATGCGACCTAACCCTTCACCGACAATTCCTTGAGTTATTGTTTTGCAACCATGTCTTGGAACATATTCCGATGACACCAAAAAGCTATGAAATGAAATTGTACCGGATATAAACCAGGAGGAATGGGGATTTTCAATCCCTCAAACCTGGCAAAAGCAGACAACCTACGAGAATATAGTATTACCGACAAAAAGGAACGGGGCAAAAATATTTGAAAATACGATCATGGTTCCGTATATACGGAAGGGATTTATTTGAAAAACTTTAGATCGCCATAGGACTTTAAAGGTTAGTATAGAGGTAAGATTACAGCTAAAAAGCTTTCCAAATACCGAAGTTGATAATTATCGCTTGGCTTACAGGGGAAAATTATTCCTTTGGTATCCAAATAACTACTCAGAACATTTTTTTAAATCAGCGGTCATATATTCCCATATTACATTCCCCTTCTGGTCAAATTAAATTAATATAGCCTTCCAAGGTCCTTTATGCTGGTTCAATATGGGCCTTTGTTTTTTGCCTAGATCCCATGGCCATAAAAACGGTGGCAAAGCATCTGCAGTGGCACAATCCTTGGCCATAATAGAGTAGCCGCCAAGAATATTGGACTTCTTGGGTAACACCGTTTTTGGGATCTATAGATGAACATACTTGGCTTTCCCTGTCCTCTGGATCAATTTTAAATTTTCTATAATTTCCTGAAGACCGCCATCGCAATATTCCTTCATATAAACGTTCTCTTAGAATGTCCTGCTTTCCTCATCATGGGGTCATCTAATAGCTACTACCCACTTTTTTTCCTTGAATCGTAATTTCTTCTCCTTTTTGAGACCACTCCCTCCTACTTCAATTAAATAATTTGGGCCATCCCTTTTCTTTCAAACAAAAATTTCCTAGTTGATCCACAGCATATCCTTGGCAATGGCATTAAATCAAGTACATACCAGGAACTGGGTCATTTAACTTGTTGTCGCACCAAGGCTAACTTTATCGAAGCCCACAAATCCAAAGACTGTCTACCCTAACACGTCCCATTTCCAATTTCGGTTCGGGGCCAAATCCCCATGCGTTACCCAAACCCCTACAGTAGGGTCAAAAATAACCGTCAGTGGCCTTCATATATATTTGCGGAAAGTTCAAATACATCCCGAAACAGTGATCCACAATAACAGTGGAGTCCCCTTTATTTATTCTTGAGATATCGAAGCTGGTATATTAAGTGGACATGAATTATTTAATACTTAAAAAAAACAGAATCGATTTCCCGTTCAAGAAATCCAATTCCTCATGCGACAAATAAATAATGTATTAAGAAGTACCTAGGGCAGCTCCGGAAATTTAACATTCTGATCCATTAACCCCTCTTCAGTCTTGCACCCCATACAAATTTAAGAGCAAAACCAAATATCCTATACAGCGGTAACTATATTTTAACAAGTCCCGTTCAATATTCCAATATATATTCTCAATTGAGATAAACTCGGCAAATTTCCTATGCCTCGGCATTGTAAAGACCCACTCCGGCAATAATAAGCCCCCCATTTTGGGGCCAAGGCATGTTTCCCTGATCGTTCCATTAATGGGAACAATCATAGATTTCCGGCCCTGCGGAAGTTGAACACTCCTTCTACAATAAAAAAAAAGTTTTTTATCCTTAATAGACATACAAATGAGGGTTCTTTTTAGGTTTGCTATTAATCCCCATAAACATCGAACCTTCCGCCTCCAATTGTTTTCCAACAATATTCCATACCAAATTGTGCAATTCCTGTTTCCGTTAAAAGTTTACCCATTTTCTAAAATTCAAAATTAAAACCGATACCAATAATTGAATCTTGCACCTGATATTGGCAAAAAAATAGACCTGTCAAGATTTTTAAAACCTGACAGGTCTATAATTAGACCTAATAGTCTTAGAAATCAGAAGTTAAAAAAATTAACCTCGCCAAAATCATATAATCTAAATATGCTTCAATACAGGGATACCATAATCCTCATCCATTTCTGACCGCTTTGTTCTTAATGGAGGACCCAAAGAAGTATACAGTTCTATATCTTCCGGCGAATCAGGATGGTTCAAATAATTCTCTATACACAATATAAAATCCAACAAACCCGTCTCCTGGTGCATCAATATTTTTCTTTCACTTTCCAGCTATCCTCTGGTAAAAGGTTTCCGAAAGCGCTATTATAAACTTGAAATTCGGAAATTCCTTTTCCAAGTCTATAAAAATGATCTAAATAAAAATAATTCACGCTTAGATCTACCACCAATACCAATAGTTACTTTTCCGGTTAGTTTTTAAAGTGTTGAAAAGGTGATATAAATGAGATCGCATGGAAAGCCATTCCTGCTCCACCCACCAACATATAACAATCTCCGAATCCGATTCTTGATAAAGAACTCACCGTAAGGTCCTGATAATGGTTACAAAGGGTCGCCTTTTTCAAGTTAAAGATATAAGACGAGATGCGGATACCTGGATTTACATCCCATCCAGACCATTTTTAGCTCTATCCCCATGGGGGAGTAGCAATAGCACGTTCAACATAATTCTCTTCCCCCTCAGCAAGAAATAAGAAGCCATAAGAAAAAGCTCTTTTCCTCTGTTTCCAGGGTTTTTTTCAATGAACCAAACGGCCACCGTTAAAGCGTTGTCCCCCATTCCGCCTGAAAACTTATCCGGAGTTTTCGGTGTTCCTCAGGAATGTGCCGTGATATCCATTTCAGAGAAATTTCAACTTCAACAAGGAGGAAATTTCGATCTGTATATCCCCCCCCGGCCTTAAAGTAACCCATGTCTTTCTGGAATCTCATAACAAATTCCTTAATAAAACGAAAGCCAACATTGTAGAATTTCTTAAGCTAGCGGTTCCTGGCCATTCCTTAATTCGCAAAAAACTTCCCTCTGGAATGGTAAAAATTTCCATATCTTGCTTTCACCTTAACCATGGCAAGCCAAACGGCGCCATGGTTTTAATTCTTTTTTGGAGAAATGTGGTGTTTTTCCTTGCAGGCTTCCCCTCCTCCGGAAAGTACATGACATCACACTGAAATGCAGGTACCCTCCACCTCCCAGGCAGAAGGGAAGAAATATTTTCCTGAATTTCCCAAAGTGGGACAACAATGATCCACCTGAAATCTTACTTCAATTTCTTTCACCATAAGGTTAAGGTAACTGGTTCCTGATGGAGATAATTTTTTTCCTTGGGTAAACAGTAAATGATGCCACCAATCAATAACAATAGTATTAAAAAAAGCAGACTACCCGTATCAGTATTAGTTCCCAAATGTACTTGTAGCTAAAAAACATTTTTACTCCGTTTATTATAGCGTGTTATAAGAACCGTATTCCTCCTTGGCTTCCCCTTTAGTTATCTTCTCTTCCTTTACTTTCTGGGCCGTATTCTGTTTCCCACTTCCTTTGTGCTTCATCGCCCCCAGTCAACATACCACCAAAAACTCATAAAACCAACTAGCATAAAGTCTGTAATAATAAAAGGGTTATACCCAACCTCTAAGTGGTGGTGAACATGGAATATCCAATTTTTTCTCTTTTCGAATAGCGGCATGGCCACAATTAGCCTAAAGAACCAGCCAATTCCAGAACTAAAGCCCAATAATTAAAGCAACGCCCAAAGATTGTTATTCCCTGGGACTGCAAGATAAATATGAACTGTCCACCTAAAAAATAGCGCAGTTTTACTGCAATCAGCGGTAAAAATATACCCAATGAAATT
>Ga0163217_1103856_pt1 | contig 20969 bp, 10 predicted proteins | sample SynspAceP_FD_185933 | JGI IMG/M metagenome (GOLD analysis project Ga0163217, IMG submission 185933) | Saline lake microbial communities from Ace Lake in Antarctica - Synechococcus sp. Ace-P (PacBio error correction) | ecosystem: Environmental > Aquatic > Non-marine Saline and Alkaline > Saline ...
AAGAGAAAGGAAGATATCCCGTTTCCCCGCGCCCCCCCCCTTGGTTTTAAAAAAAAATCCCCGGAAAAAAAATAAAAACTTCCCAAAAAAAATCGGAAAAATTAATTTGGGGCAAGAAATCGCGTTTCCAAAAACCCACGTTATGGGGCTATGTTAATTTGGTTTTTTATTGGGTTTCCTTTTCTTTGAGCATATTTATTTTGGTTCGCAAAAGTAGGTTGAATCCCTCAGATTTCCTTTCAAAACGGCTTTGTTTTTTTTTTTTATATCGATTTATTTAATCGTGGCGACCGGAAGTATATAACCGCACGTTCTCTGTAACTTCGCAGTAATTTGGGAGCGGAGGGCCAAAATTTTCCCTTGGTTTTAACAGGAACTGCCTGTTTTGGTCCCTTAACTATCTAAATTGTCGGTTATATCCCCAGATATATTTTCGCAGGGCCAGCGATTGGGCTAAGTCTCTTAGAAAATTCCAACCAGGTATAAAAGGGCAATCAAGGAAGTGTTTTTTGGATGTTGACATATTTTCTTTTATAGGCGTTATAGGTTATAGCTTGCAATGGTAGCTTATTTACCGATTGTATATGGAAAGAAAAGCTGAATTAACCTTGTTTTTTTCTTGTGTCCAAAAAGAAACCAATTAAAATAAGAAAAAAGGTAAAATATCCTGATGAATTTTCGGCTGCTGGTGGTTCATCCGGAAATTAGGTATCAATTTTACATCTTAGGTTCGTACACCCAATCTTTTTTTAGCATAAAGGCCCAAATTGTTTTTTAAAAATAAATACGCACCTAAAATATGATTCATTAGAAATTGCTCAATGGATTGTTCACTATTTTGGAGTATTTATCGTTTTTATTGGATGTATAAATGTTGGATTCATCAGAAAAAGCCCAGGCGCATCTTAAGAAAAGCCGGTAGCAGAATTTTATAAACTATGCGGAAATAACGATCCGCTTTTCCAGCAATAGCTTTAATATTATGCTCGATTCCTCTAAATTTCCCTGAGCGGTTTTAAATTTTGGAGGAATAATATCATCACTTCTCTTCGTGCTTTATTTTGGTGGCCGAGAAAAATACACATCAATTTCTGTAAAAAGTGCAGCTATACTCAACCGCTTTACGTTTCGACTAATCCACCTTTTTGCTTTTTTATTAGGCGGAATTAAAATTTAAAACCTAAATTGCCATTTGAAATGCAAAAATCAAAGAACTTAGAAAAAATATGCTACTCATGAACAAACCGATAAGGGCAATTATTAACAATTCCTTTCGAAAAACTGAAACAAAAAAATCGCCTCCCTAAATGTCTTTGTGGGCCATTTTTTTGCACGCAATGTGCTCAACCTCAAATATCAACGCAACCAATCATCTTCTATATGTTTCTCTCATACTAAACCACTCCAATGAAATCGCTGAAAAAAGATATACCTCAAGCCATATTAAAGACATAAGTAAACTATTGCCGTTAGTTAATTATTTCTACATCGTGCGCAGAAAGGAACCCCCAGGCATTAAAAACAGTATTCGCTTTTCGCAATAGGTCATGGTCTGCATGGTCTAACGCTTATGGTGAATGATTTGAAATCGCGCTAGAGATTTTATGCGGATACCTAGGTTTTAAAAAATGGCTAAAGCGAAAAACTTTTAAAAAAGGTTTTTTTGATGGCACTTAACGACTAGCATCAAGCTTTCCAGTATGCTTCAAAACTAGATTTCTTTCCTGTTGAAAGATTCTCTAAATTGTAAGATGCCCCACCACTTTATCACCTCATTTCTGGCGATCATGAAGGTATAACAGCAGTATGTACCTTTCAGTTTCTTCTGTGTACAACCTATTGTGGCTCCATGAAACAAGGATTGAATGGATTTCTTTTTTATCATACCGCACCTCAACCGAACCGTCAAGGGATGCGACAAGTGATGAATGGTGGATTACAAAACGCAGTTTAAATTTTAGAACTACAAAGGCCACCCTACGCTACCTCATTTATAGAAGATGCCCACTAATGCTATGAAGGATGCATAAAGAACTGGAAAAAACCTAATTATCCTATTTACAGAAGTTTTTACAAACCATCCAATGTGTTGTAAGGCAATCAATGCTATTCAGTCGCCGTAAAAGATCTTGATACAGGCCCGCAAGATATGGAAAAAATGGGCTTATGTCCCTTAAACCCCAATGCATCAGAAAATCGGCCTCGCTTTCAAAATAAAAGACAATCAGAGTTGGTGCAAATACCCCCCGAATCCAGTAGATGATATTCAAAAGTTTTTAATTGCGGAACGCGGATCTGGAGTATAATGCATCCGTTTTTGATGTAAAAAATATTGATCTACTTTTCATTTTCTAAATCAACGTTACCAGCAGAGGCCCTAAACGCGATACAATTACACACCATCACCGTTCCACGTCAATTTGCTTCGGGTTCAAATAGAGTTTTTATAAATGACACCAAAAAAGAAACAGGCACTGCGGCCAGAAAATTATAAAATAGGCGCTTAAACTAGATAGTAACAGCGAGCAGTAACGCTGCGGGAATGTAATCAAAATATTGCGCTTTATGTCATGGTAAAAATATAGAAGGCCTACGCCGCAGATAAGCTCCCATCACGCGCTCCCATTCATTAAGGCTACTTCTTTTGACCAATAATTTTCAAAGATATACGGTGCAATACGGCAGAGCAGGGAACGGCTATGGGGGGCTATTTAAATACACAATGGTGGCCCCTTAGAAGACATTGAAATTGAACTGTTATTACAATGCTCTATACAAAGCGAGTAGAGAAACCTATTGACTCTCAAGAGAACCTGGACCGGTGAGATGTCGCTGTGGGCGCCGAGCCTCTATGCAAATACATCTCAGTGTGCCAATGGTGCAGATGGAAGGTATCTGGCTCCTGCCCTAGCAATTCTATGCTTTTTAGCCACAGCAACAGATGAATTCTTAAATATGCATAAAAATGGGGATGAGATGGGACACCAATTGAAGCCCTACAAAAGACCCTTAACTGAGGGTGAAAATTATGGTTGACAGCATTTTAAGGACTCGTGCCTCCGGCTGGAATATACTCAAGTACGGACACTATTAGTTGTAACCTACGACGCCTGAATCCAGTACATTTGAACCCTACGAATAAAGCACCAAATTAATCTACGAAAGGACTTTAGTCCTGCGAAAGAAGTTTTCAAGGCCTTGCAAGACAGTGCTCGAATGATTATTTTAAGATGCACATCGGAAGTGGCCTGGCGCAAACCCACATTCCAGGATCGGTGCCTGTACCTTATTACGCAGAGCCGGAAGCCATTTTGTAGGCCGACTGCCTATGACGACACTGATTGGTTGCTATTGCGCTTTGCCCGCAGCCGCTTTCGGGTCCTGTTGTGTGAAACTTTGAAAGATCTAAGGATATAAAAACACAGCCATCATAGATGAGGTAATTTTTTGGTTTGGGACAATTACGGCTACCGGTTAATTATGGGCAGTAAAATAAGGTTTCGCCATTTAACGCGTAAGGAAACTAAAGCTTGATTTTATACTTGCCAGCGGCCGTTTTCGATTTTATTTTGTTAATGTAAAGCTAAATACCTCAGCGAACGTAGCCAAGGTTGAAAGACCTTAACAAAACATCTTTGTCATTTTTTATATTTTTACCGATTAGCATGAAAACATAGTTTTGTAAGAACTCCTTAAATCGGAATGTAGATATTTGGGTAAGCCAAATAGATCGCAGGTAAGAATAAGGTGAGATAACTGCAGGGTGTAGGCACAAGTTTCTAACTCATTATACTGCTCCCTGCTATTGTTTTATCTTTAGCTATCCAAAACGCACTAAAGAAAAATGGGTAGGCCATATTATAACTCATTTTTGAACCTCAACTTGAATGACTAAAGCACAAGATCATAAAAGAATACTCCAAATTCTACTATCGTTGGAACAATAGCTCATTATACTTTGTGCCTTGGCCTATTTTAAAAGCGTGGGTTAACATCCATACCTAAAACAGTTTCAGGAACAAGTAGATAAAAGGGTCTGCTTACGGTTTTGACGGGAATTATTGTGTACGTAGATAAAAAAGACAACACACCCAGAAATTTTTTTACTCAGGCTAAAAAACAGAGAAAATAAAGTCCCTACGACCAAATCAGTTCAAAAATTGCTAGCGTTAGTAAATTTATACACTGCCTAGCGGTAACAATTAGTGCATAATCAAGCAATTATCTTAGACAAAACGCTGGACTTTACTTCCTGAATTAGTTGGTCGAATAGAAAATACGGACAAAATTACCCCTGCGAAATGAAATGGTTTCAACACGCAGTGGAATTTCCGAACTATCCGATACGAAAAATATTGGGTAACATCCCAAACAAAACGACAAGACGCTGAATTGGTACTTGATTTTACCGGCCAATTTTGAACTAATGAAGATTTTGAATATAGCAAACCAAATTAACTTATTACTCCTCTGAACTCTTAGAAAGTATCCGGAGTAATCAAGGTTTGAGTAACATCAAAGAAATATTTAGAACCTCTAAATCTCAACAACACTTATGGGTTCAAATTCTAGAAGTCGATGCAGATGATTGTCATGAGTGCTATTATGGTAAAGGCTATGAAATGGACTTAAACGATGGACGATAATGGAGTGATGTAGCACGCAAAGATTTTGGGTAAAGTTTATTCGAGCACTGAATAATGGTGCTGCCTTTAAAGATAAACAAGACAAGAAATCTATAGCTCCCTTATATCGAGTTTGAACATACAGGTCTGATTCTGGCCTTATCAAACCATTGCTAAATAACCACAGAAAGATATAGACGCAGGGGTTATTCAATTTAACATACAAATAACGGTCGACTTCGATGGCTACAATTGTAGTTCTTCAGAAATAATGTATAATAAATAGTAAAATAGTGAGCAAGAAAAACTGGCAATAAAATTATATGACCGACCAACAACAAATCACCCCTTCAAACGAGAAATCCTATCCTTTTCGTCAAAATTATATTTGCTATTTTTACTCAATGAAATACAAGAACAAAAGAGACCTTTATAATGAATTGCTTTGATTTGTACTACCTACAAAAAATAGCTGCGAATTCCTAAGATAGGACTAGAAGATAGATTCGTTTTTTTTGCCTACATTAGTTCTCATCACAGCGCTAATCTATACAACCATGTTAAAAAGAATTTCTCAAACCATTCAGTTAAAGCGATACTATTTGTACTGATTATTTTCCAATAGCAACGGCTTGTTAAAACAAAAAAACCAGGAAGTGCTGTTGCCATTAAATCCAGTACCGCTTACTACGTATTTTCAGATGTGACTTCTGCGCTATCATGGATATGCTGGCAAAGATGGAACATGGAATTGGTTTGCGTATGGCCCATCCGTTGGGAGGAAAGACTCCATAAGTGAAAATAATATTTTAGGATATTTTCTATGAACAAAGGCTATAGCCCGTTGGAGCCCTACAACTTGTTGAACAAGAATTGAATTGGCTTAGATGATCCCTAAAATGAATTAATGCCTGGAAATTGACGTCCAATTCCCATCCTTACGAAAAGGAGAACTGTATGGGAAGCTAGTAATCCCTATCACATTAAGACAATTGCAACAGCATACCTCCGATTTGGATAAATGAGTTTATGGATCCAAAGCCTTCAATCCTTCGAAAAATCTGATTGGAGCTATGAGATTGCTAAGATTATTAAACCCGGAGAAAACTGGCTATACGGAACAAGCTTAGATTGGTAGGAAAAATTATTGAAAAATTAGTGGAGAAGACCTTCGAAAATCCTAAAAAAATGTACAGGGCTTTAAAAATGAATGCACTTGGTTAATGTTCCTGATAAATTTGCAAAGAAAATATTTGTTTCTTTGGGATTCCCGAGATTTCTCTTGTTTCAAGACTCAAACCGCGCATCCCCACTAAAAAAATACGACCTTTAGTGCAGGTGGCGCTATTTGGCTCACCAAAGATTAACTGAACTTCTGGTTTTGTAAATGTTGAATAATGGCACTATGAGGGTGGTTCAAATTCTAAAACCAAACTGTGCACTGATGTCTAGCAAACCACCTACCGAAGTAATCTAAACGTTAACCTCCGGAGGAAGATACCCATGGATTGGCCATGGGCTATAGAGAATCGTGAAGATGAAAGATTCGAAAGTATTGGTCAGGGTATGGGTCAGGACTTGCAGAATAGCAATTATCCTTAGAATTAAAGGAAAAAATATTGCACTCGTTTATTTTACCTAATTTCTTCCTTTGGCGATAAAGAACCTCAGAACTTCTACATGACTTTTTGAGCAAAAGTAAATATGAATAATGAAGTAAGAACTAAAGTTAACCCACAACTGGCCTTATTTATTGCTAGGGTCTCGCCGTAAGGAAAAATAACTACTGATGGGGCATGGTAGGTTCGACCCTAAACAACCAAGCCTCCTTAACCTAAGTAATTGATATATTAACTGATTTTGAAATCGCAAAAACCGTTTTATTCTATGAACATCCAAATGTAAAAGTAATAAGGTAATTTGAGATTCCTAGCTGCTTTGGGAGTTTTACTCAGACTAGCCACTTTACCCCGTGCTAAATCCGTAAAGTAGAAAAAAATTTAAGTAAATTGAACCAATTACTTGCTATAACAACACTAAATTATATTTTTCATGGAAATTATTGAATCATTAAAAAATTATGATGTTATTCATCGGTCGGGTCGGTGCTGGTGGCGGTACGGCAACTAAAAATATATCAGAAGCAGGTCTTAAGTGGCTATTGTAGAAGCGGTCCTATTTTGATCCTGGTGCTCCAGACCAACAAACACAATTAAACATGGCCCTACGAAATCGCCAAGAAGGGTGCTAAACAGTACTCACTTTGAGAGTATGATAGTTCTACGGGGGTTCAATATACGGAAATGACCCTATACGAATCCGAAGCAGTGATTTTAGATGGTAAGATCGCGATGTTAGGTGGACGAACCAACCACTGGGGCCGCATTTTCACTCGATTTGGTCTGACGATTTAAACGAATAGAGTATAGACGCCTAGGAGAAATTGGGCCTATTGGCTATGAAGATGTAAAACCATATACGAAAAGTAGATAAATTGATTGGTGTTTTTTGGCACGAATGAGGCTTTACCTAATGATCCGATGGCTTTTTTTTACCGCCACCTAAACCTAGTTACCGAATTCATTTACATTAAAGGTGCTCGTATCTATTTCCCTGTATACGCCGTCCTAGATGTCTATGCTTACCAAACGAATAATAAAGATCGTGGGTATTTTGTTTTCTATTGCGGAACAATGTCTAAGAGGCTGTAAGCGTGCCACCGCGACTTTTCCTTCAAGGACCTGTTTTAAATAATTTCCTGCCCAAAAAAAGTGGGGCACAGATCGACTTATTCGTGAATGCCAATGGGCGTGAGGTGATTACAAATGATGAAGGGAAAGCTTACTGGGTACATACAATTAACAAAGAAGAATCGTAAAGAGTATAACCCTTAAAGGCAAAAATAGTTGTTTAGCGGCTTTCGGGCCTGTAGTTCAGCCGTATTTTATAAATTCTAAAAAAGCAAACAACACCCGAACGGTTTAAGGGAATAGCTAGCGATATTGTGGTCGCCTATTTACATGATTCTACAGGTAGTGACAGAGCGGCTTTTATCCCTGATTTAATGAATAGAAAAACCTATAATGAAGATGGTACTGGGTGGTATCACGTGTTATTCACCTGGTGTGGAGATCAAAAAAATTGAAACTTTTGCACGTGGTATCATATTGAAATGTGGGCGGACTAGGCCATCCAAGCTACGGTTTGGTTAAACACAAAACCAGTAATATATCGAGTTTTTGGCTTAAAGTTCGGGGTTTTATGGCGCAGGATTAAAGATGAAGTGAAAAAATCATTACGGCGCTACCGTTGGTATGTCGGGCCGTGGGGAATCTATTCCTCAAAAAAAATAATCGATGTAACTAATGATGCTACAAAGTAGATGAACTTGGCATTCCTGTTTTAAAAATTTTGATATAGATTGGACGGATAATGAAAATCAAACAGGTGCGAACACATGCACGATACTTTTGAAGAATTATCATAATATGGGTGGTGAAGACTCGGCAAAAAACCCACTAAAGAACAAATTACGGAAATAGCCACCTCCAGGCGTGGGATTTATCCATGAAGTAGGGAACTACCAGAATGGGAGATACCCTAAAACTTCAGTAGTTAAACAACACCCCAGCAATTTACACGGAGGTTATAATGTTTTTATTGTCGAAATGCAGGCCCTTTTGTTTCACAAGCCGACAAAAACCTACTTGGACATTTACACTTCTTGAGAACTCTGATACATTTTGAATCAGTTAAAAATGCAAAATATCTAAGGATGGATAGAGAAAGAGTAATTAATCAATTAATTTTAGGCAGCGTTGCAGGCAGGTTTGTCATACATGGCTGTAACCTGAGAATTGTCCACCATTACTGAGAAGCCATCGCAGCACTCACCGAATTAAATTTTGGAAGAACCCGGAAAGCCAAAATAATGAAAAATAAATCGGAGCAATTTTTAATCCGCATGAAATAGATTAGTCTTACTACTTTGGCAATTTAAATTCTCTCCCCCGACGAGAAAGGCTCCATACAGAGCTGGAGTTTCCAGAATTTTATAGAGTTTATGCAAAAAGATTATCCGCCTTTTCAACCCACCTGTACGAGGCGGCCTTATGTGGTTAGCTCATAAAGCAATTCTTTGATTTATGCAAAGAGCTTTAAGTCCCAGCCACAGAACTCCAACAAAAACAAATTTTGATAAGCATTGCTATCAATGTTGATCGTTCCAGAAGCTAAAAGACCACTTGCAGTCAGTTTTTTTCTATAGTGCGAAACTTAACTTTAACGGGGTACTATACCTCAAAGTAGGGATTTGAGATTTAGGCTATAAAGGAATCAACCCAATTGTTTGGGATGGTGTTCCCGATGATGTTCTTAACAACAATGGCGTTGTTTACGAAAGAAGATCATGGCTCGCCAAGTGTGTGGATCAAAGCAAAAGAAACGATGCTGGCAAAATGGGATGAATTAGGAAATTTATTGCACTTATCGTATCGTGTCCTGCAATAACTTAGTTTTTCCCTATTCCATAGGTAGAAATCAAAGAAATTGACAAACAATCGTAAATTGTCATAAAGATACCGTTATCAATCAGCCAGTACTAGAGTAAGTTTTTTTGACTCCACATTAATCATTGAAATAAAATGGAACACATGAGTCGAAAACTCCTTGAACTGAGAAAGGTCAAAAGGCTACACTCAAGAAAGAATTAGCGGAAAAAGCAAAAGTAAACTTGAGAACCATTCAAGAGGATAGAGCATGGAGAAAACCAAACCAATAGTGCAAATACACTAAAACTTATTTGTGAAAAGGCATAGACACTCACCTGAAAAAATAATGGAATTAGGTAAACGAGGACTCAAAGCTTTTAATGTTGATGCATTTATCAGTCATTAGCTATTTGGTAATTCTATTGGAACATATTATTCCATTGATTTTTTGGGTTTCAAAAAAAGATAAAATTTAAATTAGATGAACGAACTCGGCTTATTAATTTTCAAAAATCTGGACGTCCTTAACTCAATTACCTTTTTTTAGAGTTTACTAACTGCTTCGCTAAACACATCAACCAATTCCCGAACATGCCTATAATCCTGATCTATTGTTTGTATCATTTTTATACTATATAACATCATTAATATGGGATCAGCAACTTATAATTGCCTTGAAGAATAAAGACAAAAACACCTTCACCTCCTATCCAAAAATATCAAGATAATTAGGTAGATGTTGCCTAAAATAACTAAATAAAATAGCGTTTAGCCTTTGTAAAAACTATGTTTTAAAGAACTATTATCAAAAAAAAAAATTAAAAAATATGGAAATATGAAAACATACAGCAATGTTAAATGAGCATCCCATTTCTTATAATATCATTAAATAATGTAACTTTGGGAGTCGTTTATTTTAATCAGATTGCCTTTCTTAGACGCTTTTTAAGAAGAAAAATTCTCCCTGATATGGAATTCGATACAAAATCTCAAAAAGGGGTTGAGTTTATTTGGTTAATGTTTTATTACTTATCGTTACTATTTCTTTTTTCCGGCAGCATTAAGACTTGCCTTAGGCCCTTGATGCCTCACTGCGAGGATTAACCATTACCATGCAAAGAGTTAATTTTAAGTGTTGCAGGTCATTCTATATCTTTTTTGTTGGAGTCTATAAACCTTGGCGATAGAATAGAAATAAATAATATCAAAGGTGATGTTATTGCAATCGATAGTATTAAATACGACCATGAAATGGAAATTGGAGGAATGGGTTTTCTAGTGAAATTATAGTGGGAGAATTGTGATAAGCAATGCCTTTTGTTTTTTAAAGGTCCCGTAATATAACTATTCTAAAAATTTCCCATTTGTTTTGGGATGAATTTAATTTGCCTATCAGATATGGTTCTGATTTGTAGAACTACGAAAACAATAAATCTTTTCAAATGCCTCTGAAAGCCTCTCTGATTATTATGACGGATCTATGGGCATCAGTGGAGCGAAGTAGTGTAAATAAATTATATTGAAATGCACAAGTAGAGCCCACATTAGCCATCACTATGACTGATAATTGGAATTCAGTTTAACCTTCGGTACATTGTGACACAAAAAGAAAGGTATAAGCGAAGCACCTATTAAATGAACGAATTGGAAAGCATAGAAAATACAAAATGTAAGTACAACTAGCTTCTGCAACCTTTTGAGATTGTTCGCGTTCCCAAATATTAAATTTGCAAAAAGAATAAAAATAGCAATCAATGTTAAACTCACCTATTGTACTGATTAATTCTTGGTTGGGTGTAATTATAAACATAATTACGTCCTAAAGAATTCATCAAGCCTTTTTGGCAACATTTAAATGTTTAGTCAACTTTGCAAAGTCTGTCAAATCAATTTATTTTGGTCTCAAATTTTAAAAAAATAGCTTAAAAACCATGGAATTCCTTCTTCAACCCTGGCCATGTAGTTTTCTGGTCTTTGATTGCACTTACGATATTATATTAGTTCTTTTGGCAAAAGCTTTGGCATGTCATCGAACTAAAAACACTTTGTACTAATTGGCGGCGCCGACAAATTGCTGATTTTTTAAGTTCGATTGGAAGTCCCAAAAATGGGAATTTAACCGTGTACTAGGTGCTGTATTTTAGGCGGATTTATTGCCGTATCTTTTTTTTATCTAAACGCCTCAGCGATTGCTTTAAGCAGCAAACCATTACCGATTTAAAAGCTTAGTTTAAAATGCTGGTGCTACCATTTTACCCCAGAAATTTTATAGCTGGATGCTGTTTAAAGCCTAAAAGGTATTGCATACTTGTGATCGCTGGTTTTCTTGGTTGGTTTTGGAACAAGGTATGGCTGGAGGTTGTCACCTCTGTCATGCAATTCGGATTGAGCAAACTTACAACTTCCTTCTTTAGTCCTGTCCATTGGTTTCTTATTGGCGTTAGTAATCGGACATTTTTTATTTTACCTCTAATATTAGTTAAATGAAAGCATTAAAAATTTTTTAATCGTCGGTATGCTTTTCGGTATTGTTTAGTGAATCTGAGCTGTTTCGTGTAATAGAATTTATGGAAAGTTTCAAATTTCCAATCGTTCCCATATGTACGGCATCATTGGGATCGGCAGTAGTGATTGGTGTTTTGTTTTTTAATTCTATAAAAATGTGCAATTACAAAGCATTTCTGGACAAATTATTAGTCCCAAATGGAAAAAGAAAAACCTATAAAGCAAACATCTTGGGTGGTACTGATTTTTGGCTCGGATGGCATTGGCAAGGGGCTTTGCCCTGGCCCTATGTACATTCTAGTAGTACATGGGTTTTTAGCCATGCCTCATCGTAATTGCGCTGCTTTAGTAGGCAACTTTGTGTATGGACTCCTGAAAAAAATAAATTACGCAATAAAGTGGTGGTTCCGTAAACACGAACATCAAGTAATCAAAAACTTTACTAAGGCTTGGTCCTTCTATTTAGATTTACTAATGGGCGAATAGAAGACCAAACGTACTATGTATTACAGAGTTAAATAACGCCTTAAAAGGCGGGCTACAATTGATTTTTTTTAGTCTATAGTTAAAAGGTAATTTTTTTTTTCGTTCTTATCCAACAAACCCCAGTAAGCTCCAACATCGCCTCCATCTCCCTGTTTTCCAAGACTCATCAAAGAAGAGAAATAAAAAGTTTCTAATATCGCCTTTGAGCCCACAGCTTGGGTATTTATAAAATAGTTCACCGCCATCTCTTCGGATGAAAATGCACCTCTTAACCTTCCCCCTTCACTTGGCCGCCTGTTCTGTATGATGACGCTTTTACCTTGTGGCAAGCGTGCAAAGCTTGCCCGTAACATTTGCTGCATGTGCGCTAAGGAGCCATCTATATTGACAGCCTTCCCAATAAGGGTAGCAATTAGAAGTAATCCACATCACTCATGCGCACTAATTCTGGAGTACTGAAACCATAATAGGGCATCAAACATACCGACAGCTATAAGGGGTACTGCTTCTTTGGACGCGTTTCATATAGTCTAAAATTCTTCTAAGGGCAAATCATTTCGATAGAGCACCTCATTTCTACTCGCGGCTATCGTTAACATTCAGCCCTCCTTAGCCAATTGAAATAAACCTTTCAATTTTCCCTTCTCGTTATCTTCTTTATCACTGCCGCAACCCGCACCTACCAAAGTTTTTCATGCCCCTGCTGAATGGGAATTCGGAATATGCTCGTTACCCTCAACACAAAAAAGAGGCAACCCATTGGGTATAGAGGTTTCATAATTCTTATTCTTCTCTTCACTCTGTTTCACGGTAAGAGCAACTGCTTTTGTCCATCTTCATACCATACTAAAACAAAGGCCATGCATTCCTTTATTTAAGTTTGCTCCCATAGTTTTTTAGATCTTCTGTTTTTGGAGTAAGTACTAAAGTTCAATACCTGATGCTCCGTAAAATCAAACCATTGTAGGCAATGGTAATTCCTCGTTTCTTATATGCATTTTTTCTAATTTTATTTATAATTGTTGAATTTCGTTACTACCACACTTAATTTCTTATGATTATTGTCTCTGCAAGCCTAACGCTTACCGTATAGCTTGAGTTTTTCTCCTTGTCCCAAATACCATCGGGCACCTAGCTCTCCTCAACCCGTACTTTCCCATGGATTCATCAAAGATGAGAAATTGAAAGATTTCTACCTCCTTCTTTACTGGCCCATTCTTTGAAGTTTGTATGAAGTACTTCGCATGGATTTATAAAAGGGTGGAAAAAATGGATGCGCATCTTCATTTGCGTTCCCGTTTTGGCTTGGCCAGCCTGTTTTCGGCTTGATCACTTTTTTACCTTTTAGACACATATTTAGTTAAACGTTACATTGTCTAAATGTTCTATGAATGCTTTCAATACCAATAACCTTCCCCAGAACTGTACAAATTAGCTAAATAATATCCGTGCAAATCTACCAATTAGGTCGCGGTATAATACTCATAATAGTATCCACATAGCCCACTGCAACATCAAAATCTTTAAGCGCTTTCTTTAACTGCTATTGATTAAACCTATTAGTTCTTCTTCCGACACATCGCGTCTGAGCCAATAACTTCCGTTTACCACCAGCCGCGACATTGACAACCCCCTGTCTCTGGCCCAGTTGCTATCAGGGCATTTAATCTCTTTCTCATTACGAGCTCTTATCTCCTAATCCATGCTCGCAAGCTTATGGACAGTTTAAACCTTTTCATGCGCTACTTTGGTATCAACTCATTCCTTCGGTACAGGGGAATGACGCGAATTTGCGACGGTGGGTAAGGGGCAATATATTCCATAACGACGACGGAATCTTGAGATTCAAGATAAAATATCTCATTGGGAATTTGCCCTTCTTACAAGGGACTAAAAACAAAGACCCCACACAACTTACTGTTGAGTTTTATCCATAAACAGACTTTTGCCTCTTTCTCATGGTTTTAGGTGGAAAAAGTTCTATTTCTGTATAAGGTGCGAGTTGAATCGGTTATGATTTAAAATACTGAACGTAAATGACCAGCGCAACTAGGCGGAGGAATCTTCTTTTTTGCTTCCTTCTTTACTTTTTCGTTTTGCTAATTTCTATACTATTTCTACGGCACGGCTCTTCAGTAAGGTTCTATAATTAAGCCATGGTCACAGAGCTCCTAATGTGCCTGTCTATGAGGGTAAACCTGAGTAAAACGTCGTATGCCTCATAATAAGACGCCTCAAATTAACAGTATCTGGTACAGAACGCCTAAGGTCCATAAATAGCTTCCTGTTTAATAATGCCTGCAATGGCAAAACCAAACTTTACCAATCCACCATAAATTTTAGCTCCAAAAACCCCTTCTCTGTCTTTGCCTGTATTTAATTCAGCATATCGATACACAGAATTCATGGACGATCATTAGTGTAAATAACTTCCAATCCCAAAAGAGAAAGTGGTAAAGGCAAAGTAAAACTGTAGGGTTTTACCGGGGATAATAAGAACCAAATGCATCACAATATCCCACACAGCAAATACCTTGAGAAAACCATAAATGCTTTTCTTTTTTCCCAATGATTTTAAAGACATCTTTGGCCACAAGTAGGAATAACCAAAAAAGTAGTGGATAGGCCGCCGACTACTCTAAAGTAATGTTGGCCCAAAGACCCTGCAGCTGCTGCGTCTCCATTAAATAAATAATAGACCCACTCATAAATAAATTGAAAAACCTGGGCGACAATACATTAAAACGCAATTATAGAATCAGAAAATGTGAAAACACAACTTTCTTAAACTGCTCTATTTTAAGGCTTTTTAAAATTTTCTACAATCTGTTTAAAACTTCCTCCATAGTTTTTAAGGTTAAAGGTGTTAAACTATCGTCATTTTTAGTAGACGTATTACTTTTAATAAAAAAAGCAGTACCATGGCTAACACAGCGGACAATAACGGCTACCCAAATCACCCAAGCGTTCTGGTAGTATCTCGTTGGTCGTTCCAAAACCACTATCATCATACAGTAACCACCCAAAACCATTGGTGCAATAAAACCAAGCCCATTTGCCCTATATCCATTGCGCTAATAGCGCCATAATGTTGTGCTTCATGAAATCGTCGCTCATCTTCGTAACCCATAGCTACGTACGGGGTACGAAAGATTCGTAATAAGTCCTAATAAAAGACTAAAGACCAAATCAAGAAATAGCTAAAGTTATAGGCTCACCGCATCTACAATATAAATTTGCCCCACTCACGAATGAAAGGAATTCCATGAATCACAGCACTAAAAGCAATATGTCGTTTCGGTTCTGCCCCAAAATAGACTCGTATTATCAGAAATGAACCCCATGATTGGATCTGTTACGGAATCGAAAATACGAGGATAGAAAAATAAATTCCCACATCAGGTTGGAAAGGCATACATCTTGCACCAACAAAGACCATAAAAATAGCTAAGGCTGCCGGGAATACAGTTGATTAGAAAGCAATGCCCTACCCCAAAGGCTATTTTTTGACCCATTGAATGAATTTGAAAGTTGTTGCCATGATTGTGTTTTTTTTAGTTAGTTTATTTTAGGAGTGCGGGTGAAAATAGTTTGTATCGCTTGTCGCACTTTATTTTTTAACGTTTAGTGTTTTTAGATCGTTTAGCAATTAGTTTTTAAAAAATTCCTTTGCATAAGCTCCTTCATTAAAAAGAAACAACCGCAATAGAGTTATCTGGATTTTTTGCTGCTAAGTGACCAATAAGGTCTTCAATACTGAAATTTTCAACCCAGACCAATCACTGATACGCCCTGGTTCGTAAATATCTACTAAATGTGGGGCCATGATGTTAGTACATATGGGCGTAAAATAAACTTCATCTTTTCGGGGTCAACAATAAACAGGAGCAATACAACCTAATTTTTAACCATTAGGACCACCTTGGTTATCCAGATATCCATGTTCCCAAATCGATCCAGCCATCGACCCATTGTTAAAAGCCAATGATATCTTTCTTTGCATAGCGATTTACTGGTGCATATTTGGATGTAAATATTTATCTTTGTTTCTGGTGCCCAATCAACCCCAATTCTGTTTGCTTTTTTTTGGCCAATACCGACAGATCTATTTTTTCCCATTTCTAAGGAATTTCAGAATCAACACAGGCTTTCGGTTTTGAATATGGTTGTTTAGTAGGAGGTTTGTGGTGCGTAACATTGATGATTCTGGGAAATAGTCGGGTAGGTGCTCGCATACCAATGTATGGCCATACCATCATAGATATTGAGGAAGAGGCTTCATCTTATCATGACAACTAGCCCATTTTTTTCTTCTTTCTCCTAGTTCTTCTACCTCTATTTTGGTTCAAACCCCCAATATTTTCCACGTCGTGTTCGTCATTTTCTAGTTTTGGTCCTAAATATTGTTTGCACAAAATGGGTCATTTCTCTGGTGTATAATGCATGACTTTCCAGTTTGGCCATCATTTCCTACTGTGTTCATTTTTCTACTGTATAATCCCTCATATATTCGATTCGTTCATTTTTTATAAGCGGTCCTATATTTTTGACGAATAGAAGCCCAAGTAATTCTGTAATATTTCTGGTAATAACTTTCCGCACCTCTCCAATCCTTATTGTCTTTCATCCAAGGGTGGTGCTGTCCATTTGGCGAGGACACTATTTTTTAAAAACCATCTTTTAGACTGCCAATGGCTTCTTTAAAGTCATCCGGAATTAAATCATTCGGCGGTCCCTCATCAATCGAAAAATTAATCAGCTCAACATCCCTTCACGGTGCGTACGAATAGTTCCCTCAAAGAAACAATCAACATCGAATTCATATGGGTACCGCGTTAAAGAAAGTATTTTGCCCACTCTCGCCCATAGTAGGCTATCCAAAATTTTGCCCTTATTTGCTGTTTACTTAATGGTTTAGTAAGAGCGGATGCCTTCCGTAAAATGAGCCACGCCAAAGCCAGTTATGGTTTTGGGTATGTTTCCTCTTGGCAATAGCACTATACTTTCCATAGCAGAGTCAGAGCTAACTTCAGCCAATCTTGTCAGTTGAGATGCCCCTTAGCCGATGTTTTCATATCCTCGGCTTTTAATTGTTCTTGGTTTTTCGGTAACAACTCATAATTGCTAATACGACTAAAATGAGTAATATAATTTTGGTTGGTTTTTCATCTATGTGAATGTCTAAAATACTCTTGCAGGTGGTCTTCTATCTTCGTCTTGTGTTGTGGTACGAGTAACACTTTTTATTATGCAGCCCTATCACCAGCATAGGTTTTTATGTTTATGGGTTTTCCGTTTCTGGTTAAAGCCTTGAAAGGCTTCCTTTATCTACTTCAGCCCAAGGGCAAATCTTTAGCTTTGCCATCTACGGTCATTAATCCAAATGCTTTTCCTGAATTTCCCACTTGATCACTGTTCTTTCCAAGGCTCATCAAAGCCTCGAAATAAAAACAAGAACAATCTGCTTCCCTTGGTCCAATTCGCGCATGTGCTGGTAATAAAGCCGCTTTCTTTATCTCATGCGCAAGCCTTTAGACCCTCGGAGCAACTGATTCTGTTTTGAGACACTTTGCCCAAACCAGTTTTTCGCCAATATGAATTGGTTTGTCTACACCGAAGACCTTTTCATGTATTGCCGTACATTCTGAATAATTGTAGCTGAAGCATACTCTGTTTTGCTCTGAACCATAGCGCGATCTATTTTTTTTTCTAATCCGTCTTTTTCTCCTGGCGCCTTGCTGATTTTAGCCAAAATTCAGGTGATAATGGGTATCATGCATGGGGTGGTATGCATAAAGGAAACTAAAGTCAACCGGCATGGAAATTAATTTTCGTCAAATCTTCAACATGGTATTTCCTCCCCGCCTGCCGCCCCCAAAGAGGCAAAATTAATCAGCCTTGTAGATCCATAAATCTTTAGAAAGTTTCCCTTCCCTTTTTTATTCTTGTAAGTAGTTCACGCCATTTTAAATGATCCAAGGTTCCACATAATAACCTTTCCGCCATTTCACCATAGTACCTCCATTACCCCCGCGATTAACTTTTTATCGATATCTGGATACTGTTTTTGCTAAAGGCCACTACTTTTGAAATTTGGGGAAGGTTAGCTTCGCTATCTGCATTAAATGGTCTTTTCTTGATTCTGTAAATGCATTTTTACAAGTCTTACTCCAAGCTCCTAACATCACAATACCATTTCAAAAATTAGGTCCTCTTTTCTTTAATTCGGTAATTACTTTTAGACACATTTTTCGAGCCTGTGGTTTTATGCACTTTATAGTTCTAATGACTTTAACACCATGCGGCAAGAAGCTCATATCCCATCTTTTTAGCTCTGCTAAGGTTGGCTCGATATGTAGGTCTTTATCCTGTAGCCCCAATAAAGACATTGGCTAGGTGAATCAGGGTTTGCCTAAACTCGTCTTCGGCTGTCATTTTTTTTTCCTGCTGCATTCTTTTTGGACTTTTGAGTTTTGGAAGGCACGACACCTATAAAAATTGAAATGATTAACTAATAAAAAAGGGCTGTCTTAATTGTCATGACTAATCGCCTGTAATTACTAAAGTGGTCTTCATTTAACCGTGTTTAAAAAACATTCGACAAAACCGAAAGTTGGAAGGATACTTCCATACTTTGGTTTTAGTTTTTTGCGCGGCACTAATACCAATTAAGGCATCATTCTTCTATATTGCCATTGTAAGTTTTCTTATCGGATTTTCCCCATTTCGGAACAATCCTTTAAAAACTGCCTTTATCTACCAAAATCCCATAGGGATTTTTAGCTTCTCCATTTTCTTGAATAATGCCCATAAATGATTTTCTGACCCTTGGGATTGGGAGCATCTTTCCATTTTTTCATTAAAAGCTTCAAAATTAAAAACTGAAATACCTGCTTTAACGCGTCATTCGCTGCATTCAATTTCTAATACAAGCCTTGCTTAATACTCATCTGTTGCCTTAGAGCCATATGACCATAAAAATGCGTTAGGTACACTTTGTCCCAACTGTTCTCCAATATGAACGGGCCTGTGTCAACCAAGACCCTTTTCATATATTTACGTACACTCATATTGATTTTAGTGAAATTCCAAGTTGCGCGCTTCATGGCATTATCAACTTTCTAGTTCAGAAAGTGAATGCTCTTCTCCGGAATTCCCCCAAATTCTGTGGTTGTAATGCGTGTTGTGATAGGGATAGCTATGCGATTGAAATTAAGTCTACCGGCTTTATAATTGATTTAAATCTTCGGCAGTGGTAACTAGCTTCTCCCCCTCTCCCATGACGCAAAATCGTCAGAGCTGGTAAATGCCATAAATCTTTCGGTAATTTTTTTTGCCTTTTTCAGTTCTTTGCAAATAATCACCCATTTTTAATATTGAATGTTTGGGTTGGTAGCAAAATAACTTGTTGCCCACTTTAACCAATCGCTTCATTTCTACAGCTACTACTTTGACTATGTCTGGATACTTGTTGGCTAAAACTACCGCCCTTTCAATTCTGAAAGCGTTATGAGTGACTTTCTACATCGTGATTTTGGCATTTGATCGGTCCATGCATGAGGCAATCGATCCAAGCCCCTAACATGACATACATTTCAAAATTTGAATCTTTCTTGTTTAAGTCACGTATCGCCTTTAGGATGTTTGCTGGCATGAGGTAGCGGCAGTTGTACGTTATAGGTTCTAATTACCGTTGATCCGCCATAGCGTTGCCTAATAATTTCATGTCGTCTTTTTAGCTGTCAAGTGTCGGTTGAATTTCTCTCGATATGGCCCTATCGCCACGCACCATAGGATATCGCCAAATGACCTTCTGAATTCCCTAAAATATCTTTAGCTGTCACGTTCTTTTATCTTTTTAATGGCGGAGAAACTTTAATTCTCTTTCCATTTTAATTATCAGACCGTTACAACCCATACGTGATGTTTGAGATAGTAATGTTGTTGTTTATTTTAAACCTTTATTTAAAAGGTATCTTCTTTAGTTGTATCCTAATTACTTCGATGTTTCGGCCTGAACGCGTGAAATCCATTTTACTCAAATGTTTATCTAAGCTTAAATTTTGAAACCTTATTCTCTTTCCATCTTTAAAGTGTTATTTCAATAGCGTTCTCTGTTGAAATTTTTTATAAACTAATAGGCACTTGGCAAATAGGTCATTCTTAATTCTCCTTTACTTAATTGAAGCTGCGTATTGTTACCTTGCTAACCGTTAAATAATTGAAGCTCTTGGTTCCTTTAAAAACTCTACTTTGCGCAACCATACAGGGATTAAAATACAATTGTCCTTCGTGACAAAAACCAACTGCCAATTCAACCAAATTACTGTAGGATATCCTCTTGTTACTTGTCCAGTCATTCCAGGCTGTTTGCGTCTCCTTTAAACCTCGCAGGCGTATGGGAATATAGCATCTGTTGGAAATGCACCGTAAAGTTCTGGTGATTTGTGAACTCCAATTACTTCATTAATCTCGTAATAATTGCTCCAAAAGTCCTTCCTCCAGTAATTTCATTGGCTTTCATTGAGCACCAATGGCTTTTAAACAGCATTCTTGTACTGCAAATAAGTTAATTTGGAAACCCATTGTGGCCAATAAATAGACCCTATAAAGCCTTCATACCCATAGAAAGTACCGATCGTCCCTGTGAAGGCCTTATGATTAAAAACTTGCTCAAAAGCTTGCAACAATAGGCTTTTCATCTTTTCTGGCTAATTGTCTCATAGCGTGAGCCCTTTTGAGTGCCCTTTAAAGCTTCCTTTATACTCCCTGCGTTATGGAAGTTTCCAATTAAAGTGTGTGTTTCCATAAACAATCTTTTTCAACGATGCTTGTATGACCCTCTGTCAATTGTTGTTGCAGC
>Ga0163217_1013255_pt1 | contig 20967 bp, 9 predicted proteins | sample SynspAceP_FD_185933 | JGI IMG/M metagenome (GOLD analysis project Ga0163217, IMG submission 185933) | Saline lake microbial communities from Ace Lake in Antarctica - Synechococcus sp. Ace-P (PacBio error correction) | ecosystem: Environmental > Aquatic > Non-marine Saline and Alkaline > Saline ...
CAGAGAGAGATATACGAAAAATTGTCTCATTAAAAGCCGTGTTCCAGCCACTCGCCAGTATTTCTCCACAAAAAGGCCACGGTTTCGTAAGCTAGGTCCTCCTTTGTAGTTTGGCCTTAAACCAAAAATCAAAGTAGGGATTTGATCGTTTGGATCTAGGAGCTTTGGGGCAAAAAAGAAAAGCAGCTCAAGGAAAAAGAGCTAACTAAGAAGTAAGGACCGGCTTTGGTTTTTTCATAATAGAAAACTAATCTACTCAGTTAGAATTTTTCAAACGCTTAGATACACCCTTTGGTTATTTCTTTCCCAAGTTTTAACAATCTCAGCTTTTATAATTTAGATTTATGTAGCCAGGGCAATAATATTCCGTTGAGTGCCAAATGCAGAAAATGCTAGCTGCATTTTTTGTTTATATTCGAATTTTTAAGTTTTTTTTCCACTCAGCTTCTTAAATTCCGATCATCAAGCCTAAAAACGTTGGTATTTGTTTGCCAAAGTAGGTATAGGTAGGTTCCCATATTGAAGAAATTGGTATTGTAGCATATGCATCGCCACCCAATTGTAAGGAAAGGTCCCATAGCCCAAAAGATAGTTTAAAACCTGAAATTCCTCGTTGAATGATATCATATTCAATGCACGGTGTAAACAAAAAATCCCAGAGGCTTGATCTCCTACCGAACCTCAATTTTTTTGGAGGTTGACTTCGGGTACTGCCTAGGGATTGGTAATAATGGTGAGATTTGGTGTTGGAAGGAGGTTCTTTTTTCAAGGCGATAATTAATCTCATTAGAGAAATTGACTCCCCATAAACCGATTTCCATCGTAAGATCCACCAGCACCTACTGAAAATACTGTAATTTTGGTTTAACCTGTGCAAAGAGGATGCTAATAAAAGTTAGAGGAAATAATAAGGAATGGTAGAGTTGTTTTCCATCTTGAAAGGGGTTTTAGATTTTGTTTACAATGTCCGCTAATTCTTTTTAAAAAAAAAAAAAAACCTCTTTAGTTTAATTAACTAAAACATTGGTTATTCTTATCGACGAACTAGTCAAGTATAAGTTTTCTTTCAAAAAAATCGTTCGAATGCTTAAAGGGTGAGCTTTGACACTCTTAACTTTCCAATCCAAATCTTCCAAATTTTTAAATTTCCCCAAATCCTCTTAACCAAACATTCTTTGCGGTTATTTTTCCAGATCAATTTCGGCCAATTTAACCTGACCTGATTAACCCTTTGCGCATGGCAGAACAAATCTTGATCTCGATTTCGGTCTCAGTACACCCAAAACTCATCGGCTAGAAGAGTCCGAAACTGAATGTTTATTGCGAAATCCACCCCTAATAATAAAGTCCAAGAAATCACTTCCGATATCAAAAGGAGTAATCCTTTCAGGTTCCCCTTGCTCTGTTCGTGATGCAGGTTCTCCGGAATTTGGACTTGGATGTTTTTCGAGGAAGGCTCCACTTTTAGGCCGTTGCTACGGTCTCAGTTGCTAGCGCAAAAATATGGAGGAGAAGTTATTGCCATCTGAATTCGTGAGTACGGCCGTGCTAACCTTTCCCCATTAAATTTGGAAAATTTTTTAACCGCATTACGACTTGTTGAAAGAAAATGAGTCCACGGTTCTTTCAAGTGTGGAATGTCACATGGAGATACCATCAAGGATTTACCGGATAATTTGAAGTGATTGCGAGTATTTCGAAATGTAGCGGGTGTTGCGCTTTTAAAAATAAAGAAGAAGAAACTTACGGAATACAGTTTCACCCAGAGGTGACGCATTCAGCGAACGGCAAAATCCCTTCGGAACTTTGTGGTTAATATCTGTGGAAATGCGCTCAGGATTGGAACTTCCAAGAACGTATTTATAATGCTTCAATAGCAGATTTTGAAAGCGAAAATTGCGAAACTGATTTAAGTTGGTGATGGGTCTTTCTGGAGGGGTAGATTCTTCCGTTGCGGCTACCCTTGAATCCACCGGTGCGGATTGGTGACAATTTGATCTGCGTATTTGTTGATAATGGTTTGGCTTCGTAAAAACATGAATTGAAGAAGTATTAGATTCCTACAAGCATATGGGCTTGAATGTGATTGGTGTGGATGCAAAGCAGACATTTATGATGCACTTGCAGGCGTGACGCGATCAGAAGCGGAGCGAAAAAGCAATTGGAAATGCATTTATCGAGGTTTTCGACGAGAATCAATAAATTAAGAAGGAGTAAAATGGCTGGGACAAGGCACGAATCTAACCCAGATGTGATCGAATCGATCTCTGTAAAAGGCCCTTCTGCCACGAATCAAAATCTCCCATAATGTTGGGTGGGATTGCCGATTCATGAGTTATCTGTATGGAGCCATTGAATACATTGTTCAAAGACGAAGTTCCGGAAGTGGGACCGTGCGTTTGGAATTGTCCGAGAAATTATCGGGAGACACCATTCCCAGGTCCGGGCTTGGAAATCCGTATTTTGGGAGATGTCACCCGCTTGAGAAAAGTGAAGACACTTCAGGAAGTGGATTACATTTTTTATCCAAGGATTAAAAAGATCATGGCCTTTACGATCAGGTTTTTGGGGCAGGCAGGCAAGCGATTTTGCTTCCCATCAAATAGGTTGGTGGTAATGGGCGATGAACCGTAACTTATGAGAAAGTAGTCGTTTGAGAGCTGTTCGGATCAGTGGATGGAATGACTGCAGATTGGATTCATCTACCCGTATGAGTTTTTGGGCAAAATGTCCAATGAGATCATTAATCGGGTAAAAGGTGTCAATCGGTTTGTTTATGACATCTCCTCCAAGCCACCTGCTACGAAATCGAGTGGGAGTAATGATGTCGGATTTTTCGATTTATGATAATAAGATAAGAATTTTTCGAAACCCGGAAAAGTGATTTTTCGGTTTTTTTCTTTGAGTCAAGTTTTGAATCCATTGGGTCCTGAACTTTGGGTTTGAAACAATATGGGTTAAATTTGTTTCTCCCTGAATCGCCTCTTTATTCTTAAGTTATGAGAAAACTGTTTTTTTTTAATTCCATTGATTTTTTTGTTTTTAGCCTAATCAAGGCCCAAAGCCAAGTTCAGCAGATACCAGCGCGCAAAAAGCGGAGCTTTTATGCGAAAAATTATTGGGAAGCAATGCAACGCTTTTTAAGGAATTTATAGAGGAGATCGTTATGGAATCTTGCAAAGTATGCTCGGTTACACATGGGGGAATCAGCAATCGAGCAAAGCAGCAGGACAAGCAATTTCATCATTGCAGCCGATCACATTGGATTCTTGAGCAAAGTCTGAAGAGGCCAAAATACTTTTGCTCGCTCTGGCGTTATTTTCAAAATAATCAAAAAGCGAGGGCCGCCTTTCGATAATCAAAATGATTGATCGTGAAAGAGTTTGAAAACGCTTCTGGCAAGTCAGTTAATGAATGACCTGAGAACTGAAAGCCCGAAATTTTCATGGTTACAAATCTTCAGGAATTCAAATCAAAATCCTGGTATACAGCTGCAATGAGGTAGTGGCTGGGAAAGACTATCCTCTCAGCAACTGAACGTGCGGCCTACTAATGAACTCAAAGGACTGGAGAGTCGAGGTCAAAACAAAGTTTTGCCAATGATGTTCTTGGATTCGCCAGTCAATTTGGCCATTTAACCAATGATCAAATGCTTCGTATCCAGCTCGGACTTCGTTTTTTGAATTATATCAGGGATTGAGTTTGCCCGCAAGCAATTAGCAAGTCCAATGGTGTTAAAATCAAATATGAATACCTTCCACTCCAAACGGATTAGCCCAACTTGATCGATTAATGGCAGATCCCTGTATTGGTAAATCAGAATGTAATTATCGTCCCGATTTACCCTGAAGAAAGCGATATGGTGAGTGGTTTTGCGAACAAAGCCAACATCCATTTATTCACCCCTTTCAAATCTTGGAGAGGCGATTTAGGAAATCTGATTTCCGTTACTTATTCCGTCCTGCGTCGCATCTCCTTGCCGAGGGAATAATCAAAGGCCCTGAAAAAAAGTCAGAAAATGGGGCACTCGGTGGCTATTGTTTATTCAAGTAGCTCTAGAGATGAAAGCTTGCTGCAATTTTAAATGAAGAATTGCCAAAGCAGGATTTCAGAATAGTAGAGGAGCAAGGTGGTGACTAGCTCAAAATGTTTCTGGAATTTTTGCAAGGTCCTCGGTATTCGACGAGGAAATGTCAAATTCAAGTCCTTAAGACCAGAATCAGCCTATTCTTCTTAAAACTGATGATCCAGCTATAGCACAACCTATCTTGGACTGTTAGAGTCAAATAACTGCTTCGTACCTACGCTTTGGTCCTTGATCAGGCTTACGTTTCAATTTTGCCCAATTATGAGATGTGGAGTTTCCTAATTTCTATTTCATTGCAATAATGCTGTGAAAATTTCGACTCAGAAGGCCACCGTAAAATTTAAAAAAGGATTTTTACGAAATCATCAAGATCAATCCAAAAACATGAACCAATACTTAGGATTTTGAAACTTTGTTATTGGGCTGTCTTTCCAATATGTTCTTATACGAAAGGATTTGACCTGAGGAAGAATTCTAAACCAGAGTCCGTATCAAAAGGGACAACTAACTTGGGGGGATTTAATTTCCAAAAAAAGTAACAAATAACCAATACGTTCCTGTTTTTTCAAATTAGAAGCAGGTGAATTGAAACCATTAATTAAATCCATGATTATTTCTGAAAGCAAGCGCCCTTTTCGAAGAAGGGTCAACAACTTTATTCCAGGTGGAGTGAATTCCACCGGTTTCCGTGCATTTCGTGCGTTGGAGGGATCCATTATTTTATAAAAAAGCTGATGGAGCAATTATCTTACGATGAAGATGATAAACGCTTACATCGAACTAATCAACAGCGGGGGCCGATGATCCTTGGTCCTATCACCCTTTGATTCGGGAGGCTGTGATCAAAGCAATGGAAAACGGCACTTCATTCGTGCGCCTACAGCGAGAGAAGTAGAGATCGCTGAGCTCTTGTAATTCTATGGTTTCCCATCAGTGGAAAAAGGTCAGGATGGTTAAATTCCGGCACCGAAGCTACCCATGTCTCCATTCGTGTAGCACGTGGGCTACACCGGGCCGCGATAAGTTTATCAAAATGGAAGGTCACTATCATGGACCATTGGGAGATTCATTCTTGATTGCAGCCAGGATCTGGTGGCGCAAATAACAATGGGAAATCCTGATTCACCGGAGTTACTAAAGAACAGCGAAAGACCACGCCTTTCTAGCTCTTACAATTAATTTGGATGCCTATTGAGAAATTAGTGGCCGCTACAAAGGAGAGATTGCTGCTTTGATTTTAGAGGCCTGTTCCAGGTAATATGGGGCTTTGCCTTTGCCTATGCCGGGCTAATCTTCAAGGTTTGAAGATATACTGTACGAGAAGGATAATTTTGATTTTTTGACGAGGTTCAATGACTGGATTCCGGCTTGCAAAAAGGTTGGAGCCCAACAAGCTATTTGGGGTGACACCGATTGACCACTTTAGGTAAAATTATCGGTGGAGGTATGCCGGTAGGAGCCTATGGTGGGCAGAAAAGAGATTATGGATTTTGTATCACCAGTTTGGGCCAAGTATATCAGGGAGGTTACACTCTCTGGAAATCCAATTGCGAATGGCGGCAGGATTAGGAAATGCTTCAATTACTTAAATGATCATCCAGAAGTCTATACTGTCTTATGAAATTGGGATTGCAACCTCTCCAGTTGGAATTTGCTTCAATTAATCAGAAAACTCGGGGTAGACTAATACGATTCAATCAACTGGGAAGCAGGTACTGCTTTGTTTTCAACATCAAGAAAATGTCAACATGATTTGATTCTGCGAAAGAATGTCTGATACCTGCTTTTATTTGGAAAATATTTCCAAGCTTATGCTTAGAAGAGGGGTATATTTTGGGACCAAGTCCAGTTTGAGAGTTTTGTTTCTTTCCCATCGCCCTGACAGATAAATAATCCAACGGATTTTGGAAAACGCACAACGAGGAAAGTATAAAAGAATATTAGGATAAAAGAGACTAATGTCGGTAAAAGTATACGGAATTAAGAAATTGGCAATACGAATGAAGAAAGCTTTTGAACTTTCTTCAGGAAAGGGAGTGTGTTTTGAGTTTTTGATTAGCAAAAAGCAAAAGCCAACAGCGAGTTTTATTGCAAAGGGTTTTTAGGAAAACGAGTTGAGTAGCCTGGTGAATAAGCAGGGGACACTTTCCGAAAAAAAATGTGTCGGACGATCAAAAAGTGGCATTGGAAAAGAAGGAAACAGCAAATTCAATCCTTATGAGAACTCAGTATGATCAAAAGACGCAGTGATGCGTTTTTACTCGGAAACAGTTTCGATTACTTTGGGATTTCATCCAGTGGAAATTTGCTTCTAAAATCGCTTAATAAACAATAGTAATCTGAGGGCTAATTTTGGTAGTAACAAAAAAATCCCCTGTTTTCTAGTGGAGGAAAAATTTCTCTTTCCTTGACCTGAAGGCAAAGGGGTTTTGAATATATAGACTTTTTCCAAGGATGGATGCCCGCCATCCAATTGAGTTAATCTCTAGAACGTGAGTTCCGTTGAGGTTTGAGTAAAGCAAATTTCAGATTCTTGGAGTCTTTTAAAATTTCTCCTAAAGCCTTTTCCCTCTATCCGATCCATTCAAACTTAAGTGTCGTTAGGTACGCTCAAAACCTGAAATAGAATCAATAATAGTTTTTCAGAAGTTTGGTATCACTCAAATCTAAGTAAGCGATGGTGCTCCGAAATCCCTTTCAAACTATTCCAATCCTCTTACTAAAAAGCCGGAAATTCAAGCAAACGAGACCCGAAGTAAAGGAGTTTTGTCCGCTGAGATTTGCTCCAACAAAAAAACCTTTTCCCGAAAGTATAGAACAAGGTATCCTGAAGAAATCGGTTTCAGATCCGTGATTGGAAAGAATGGATTCTCTCCTTTCTGAAAAGGCTTGAACTGCGGTTTCTTTTTTACGCAGCCTGAGCTAAAAGGTTTTATCATTCGAGGCACCAGTTTCAATCGCAAGCTTAATCAGCTCTACCTCTTCTTTTTTGGCTGTCGTTTTATCAGTTGGAGGCATGCTCCTCGTCCGGCATGTGGGAGAATTAAGGCGTGTAATAAAGTGCGCTTTCCGCTAAATCACCAACTTTTAAAACCTCACCATTTTCGCCTCCCTGCATCAGTCCTTTGATTGTACTCAAGTCTAATTCCCCCTTTCAGGTTTCGGGGATTATGGCATGAGCTGCAGTTGTAATTGAGGATTGTTGGATTGCTCCATCGTTAGAAAAGTACTTCCTCCCAAGAACTTCTTCCAATGAGAATGGGCAACCGTGTTGTGTTCTTAATGCCAAAAGTAGCCAAGTAAGCCAGGAGGTAATACCTTCTTAAGAAAGTAGTCTTCGCCATGGGTGATAATTCCCCCCAAAATGACCGGTGGGCGTGATAATAAAAAAATAAACCCGCTTTGGAATTTTCAAGGGTTGGGGTGAGTTTTTCCTCCGTTTTTCTAATTGGAAAATAATAGTCCTAAGGAGAAAATGAACAGTGATCCAGCCCAAGATCAAATGGATTTGGACTGTCTCCCAAGTGTAAACCCCTCAATTCTGATATTGGAGAAAAACAGAAATTGCTGAAACAGACCGACTATGGAAACCCCACTAAAATGCGATTTCGAATACTTGGTAAAAATGCAGCTTGGTCTTGGAAGGAATAAAGACCAGTATGATCCAAAAAGCAGATTCCATATGGGTATATGGTACGATTAGCGGGTGAAATCTGCCTAGTAGCGGTAATATAGAACTCCATCGATCGGCTAAAATTTGAATGAATCACTCGCCTTCCACATCGTCATGTCGGAAGGTCCTGCCTTGAAAAATTATAAGTAAAACTTTTCGTGTCAAAAACCCATCAGATGTAGAATCGAGCATGTGTCGTGAACTGAAACTCGCTTCATCAATTGCAGAAAAGCCAACTCATCGGTGAGGCCATAAACTTGCAGCTTTTTCTTGATTCCGACCGCTGTCCATATCCACATCGTGAAATGCTTCTCCGTGATGATCTCTCCTTTAATCCTTGCTCTTTGCCTTCGCGGTTTTCCTGCATTGGAGTTCTTCCAAACTCCTTCCTCCCCAAACTACAAGCGTTTCTCGATGTAGTCCTCGTGCTTCAAATCAAGGAGTAGTTGGCAGTGATCGGCCGATCAATTTCTTCGCATTTTATTCCGAAGCCGCTAAGACGATTGAGCCTATCTTGCCTTTGTCCCATGCGTGTCCCATCCCCAATCGTATAATTGGATCGAATCGAACCCCTTTTCTACAATTTCTTGCTAAAGACAAGTTGTTGCAAAGGACTCTTCTCTCTGGGTTTGTGCATAACAGTTTTCAATGATCGCTTCAGGTTCGTCATTGAATATTCATCACTTCAGGCACTATTCGATTTGCCATATCGATTAAGGCCATCTCATATTGATTGATTCGAGCCAAGATTCTCCCGGGTCACCAAAGTTCCTTGATATGCTTTCGGGCATTAGCAGAATTGAATCGCTTTATGACTGGACTTTTTTCATGTCGCGTCATCCATCAGGACATCTTGGAGGTAAGAAACAGGATCGCCTTTGGAGCGACATTGCACGCCTTGGGTAGACTGAAGGTAGGAAGCCAAGAACCCAGACCAACTTTTACAGCATCTGGAGTCTTTCCTCCGGAGTCAATACTAACAAATCCGGGTAAGTTTTTGGTTTTCTGTGCCTAACCCAATAAGTCAAGCCAGCTTCCGGATGCTTGGTCCTTCCTAGTCGAAGGACTCCAGTTTGCATGAAAAGTTGAGCAGGGCCCTGATTGAACTGATCGGTTTGGAACTGCTTTTCAAAAAAGCTACTTCGTCTACTACTGATGAAAAATGTGGTAAAATAGTCTGAAACCCCCCAATGCACCTGATTCCACCATGCTGGGCAAATTTAGCGCTGAGGCCCAAAGAAGGTTTGGAACTCCACGAATAAATGCAAATTGCTTTCCTTCCAGTAAAGATCTGGGCAAGGTTTCCCCATCGTATTTTATAGGCTCGGGTTTGTAGTCCAAAGAGCTCCAACTGCGAAGTGCTCGCAGCCATATGTAAGGTATATAATTGATTTTGCCTTTGGAGCGAAAAGGTGGAGGAAGTGGAGCTAATTGATTAAGATCCCGATCTGAAAGATTTGAGCCCCTTGGATTGAACGTTTGAATCCAGGATCACAAGAAAAAGAGGAGTGGGAGCCATTGCAAGACCGCTACCTGCTGAACAGTCCATCAAGAAATGTCTCCGCGTTGATTTTGCAGCTTTGCTGTCCAAATTTCTTTTAAAAAGCCTTTCGAGTTGGGTTTCCATGATTAGGGCTTGGTTAGAAATTCATCTAGGTTCAATAATGGCATTTTGGCCACTAAGGCCATGGCAAGCCTGCCAGGGCTTGTGGTTTGGTCCTTTATTCCAAAGAATCCTTTTCCAAAGCTTTGGGTTAGCTTCAAAATTCACCTAGACCTTTTTTCGTAGAGTGATAACTAGATTTCCGTTTTGTTTTGTTACTGAGATCTTTCCTCAGACTAATCTTTTCATAACCAAAAGGCAATTGCCTCTTTGGGTTTCCGGATACTTGCAAACCATCTCTTTTGCCAAGCGCAATATGTCAGCCTCGAGAAAGACTGGAATCATTTAAGTGGATCAGCGAGCCTGAAAGCGGTGTATTGTAACGAATCCGTCCTGCTTCAAGCAACTTTCTCGACTTCCTGCATCGAAGGTCACCAATGATGGGTAAGGACTGGTACGCTTTTAAGAAAAGTAAGATACGCTTCTTCTGTAGCGATCTTCTCCTTCAGCTTCTACCCAGATTCTCCATTATAGACCTGTCTCCCAGATTCCTTCTGGCTGGGGTGGCATCAACTGTCTGCCATACATCTTGTACTCAGCAAGCCACTTACTGCTAAGGCCTTGGTCCTCTGATTGCTCAGCTGACAATTCTCATTCTGGGTCGCATGTGCGTACCATTGTTTTCCGATCCAGATTGCATAAAGGGTGGGGAAATTCCCTGATGCTTTGTCCGATAGGTTTTTTGAGGTTTACGAATTTCTTTGATTAGTACTTTTACACTCAATCATATTATGGCATCGTCTGCCAAGCCAAATAATCCAATAATTCATGATGAGTAGGAGGGTCTGCTTGGTTGAAACGCCAGATCTTCAAGAGATGCCACCAAAACCTCTTCCAAATAACTGCTCCCAGACTCGATTTACCTAGCGTTCGGGAAGTCCATGGGTTTGATCGTCCAACTAGCCATTCTACATAATTCCTAAAGCGGTTTGCTTTCCAAATCTATGTTTTTTTGGATTGAGCACATTTGGGATTTTAAGGAAAAACCTTTATCGCCTAAAATCAAATCCAATTTTCCTCGTTTCGAACTCTTGTTTTTTCGCGACTCCATGAAATTTGGATTCTCAATTAAATTTGGAAGGGTTGTCGGCTTTTGCCGCTAAAAAAGATTTTCCCAGATTTTGGATCCTGTAAATCCTGGACTCTCCTTTCCCGGAAGACTTGGCACAAAAGCAAACCAGACCGCACTAGCGGATTGCATTTTGTTGAGGCCTTTGCCTTTTGGGCTCTTCATTTCTAGAACAAAATCCGTCTTTCCTGTAAGTGCTGGAAAATGGTATTGTTTCGTGAGGATTTTCCTGTTTTATTGATTGAAATGCTGCTAAGGAATTTCACCTTTAACTGGATCTTTTCTGATGATCCAGCGTACCTCCATCCCACATCCGACCAATAATTCATGAAGCCAACGTGATCTGCTCCTTTGGTATCAATATCGCGGAAAGGAACACAAGTGCCGTCAGTTGCATTCCCAGCCATTTGTATCGATGAGCTCCGAATTTTTTAAAAATCCGAGCGATTATGCGATGCGTATTTTTGGGCTCTTGAAAAGTGAGGAAGTTTTTTTGTGGACTGGGCTTACGTTAGCTTCCGGCATACTTTTGTCCCAATCTACAATTGCGGCCAGTTTTAAATGATCTTTCGATTCAAATAGAATCTTGTTCCCCGCTCTTCATCAATAGTGTGTCTTCATCCACTGCTATTGTTGAAAAAGGCAGCTGACTGATAGAATTCCTCATGACGGGATGGGATCATAGGGATGGAACTGTGGCATTGGACGCAATGCCCCATGGTGGTACTTTTTGCCAGACTTCATAGGTGGTGCTCACACGATCCAAGACTGAAGCCACACGTATTCTTTTCATCGTTGGTTCCATCCTTCATCATTGTTCATGGTGTCCGATGAAAAAGCAGTTGCCGTAAGTTTGGTCAATAGTAAAAGGGGTTGGGTAATAAATCTCCAAGCCAGCTGTTCTATGGTGAACTCTCAAAAATGTTTGTCCTGATTAAAAGCCTCGAATCACCCAATCGCGGTAGGGCACATGTCCGACTTACGTCTCGCTCATAGCCTTTGGTAATCCGCATAGCGTGCAAAGATCCAGCGCACCCACTTGCCCATTTTTCTCCATACGTAGGCAATGGACAATAACTGATCAACCGCTTGTTCGTAAGGTGATTTGTCCAATTCAAAAGGGCTTTTTGCTAATTCTTCCGAAAGGTGGGAGCCCCAGTGAATATCAAGCGCAACTCTTCCGAAGTAATTTTTTAAGGTCAGCTTCAGGCGAAAAGGTAATTGAAGTTCCGCTAGCTTTTTCACCCAACGAAGAAATCTATTGTAGAAAGTGCTTTGGAACTTTTCAAGCTGGTGAAAAAGAAAACTTTCCTTTTTTGAATCAGGCAAAGGAATGGTTTTAGGAACGGAGCAAATAAGCCCAATTGCTCTCATCCCATTTTTGCTCCCTGTCTGATCCAATCTTTTCAAATCGATATTTCTTCTTCCGAGAGAGACGGCTTTTGATAGGCATTCGAATCTCAGGATCTGATTCGGTCAGAAAGCGTTCGGATTTATTCACTTCCGTGTGGATCTCCGGGAATAATAGCTGGAATGGACTGATTTGTTACAGCCAAAGCCTCTTCTGCGAAAAAGCAGGAAAAGCCGGCATTTTTTTTAACTCCCTCCGTGAACAAGAAATGCAATGCTTGTTTAAAATTGGTTTTGACTTGGGTGCTAAAAAATCCAACCTTCTGGCTGACGATTCCAAAAAAATAATAGTATTGCAAATTCCTATAATTAGAGAAAGAAATAGGCAATCCGTTTGCGAGTCCATTCTAACAGCTGGGAGCCTTCCAAAATAACCCAAATATCAAGGGTTTTTGAAATACTTCTAGTCTAAAAGAGAAAGTATTTTTTTGCTGGTGTTATTGCATAAAAAAAAATCCTGCTTTCAAGCAGGATTTTTTAGCTAAGTTTAGAATTCAAACTAGGAAGATTTTCCCAAATGTCCTTTGGTCAATTTCTTTAAGCTAAATCGGTTTCCAATTCCAATCCTTTCTTGCACATTGATCATCGATCTGTCCCTGGGCCCAGGAATCAGGCGATAGCCTGTCCTGAAATCTGGGTTATATTCCATTCAAATTGGGATATAGTTGGGAAGAAATAACTTTCGTAAATCTCTCTGGAGTAAACTCAATCGCTGCCCAAATTTAGCTGGATGCGGAATTTTCACCGATTCTCCGAGGGGCATTCATCAAGTCCAAAGTTAGCTTTTATTGGCATCGGGCAATATACATCATAGGTAGTGATGTGTCTGATTTTAAGAAAAGCCAAAGTGAAATTTTTTCGCTAGCCAAAGCCTTGTGATATATGTCCACCGCATAGTCTTGTGGTGCCTCCTCCCGGCAGAGATTTATTCCAATTAATCCTGGATATCGAAGAACTTCTCACATCAACATTTAATTTTTGGAAATAGTATTCGCACAGCGGCTCTCCGGCCTGCCTTTGCCTGATTCCATAAATAGTATTGGCTCTTTCACACAGTATATGTGGTGTGTTTGATTTTTGGAGTATTAAGGTCGCGAATACAGCAATTTGAAGATGGCCAGTACACTTTATCTTAATTGACCTCCTTTAGCCCAATTCCAATACATGGAAGTAAACTCTCCTATTCAGATGCAAGCCAAACATCGGGTTTTTCTCTCCGGTGGCTGTAAGAAACCGCAGCTAAAATGATAGATCTGGTAATTTTTTCATCTTTTCACTAAATCTCTTAGCCCTCTTTTGTTCATCACATCTAAGACTTCAAAGCGGCAAATATCAAATTTAGCCCTGGAAAGAATTCCTGCAGATCGGTAGCGATAATTGATTCTGATCCAAAAACTTCACTGAGTGATTTTGGTTATTCTGAGCCCAATTGACCGGCAGGCTTCCAATACTAAAATTTTTTCCATGAATAAAGGTTTTAAAAACTACTACCAAAGGACTACTTTGGTTTTTTTGTTTATATTTGGGTTGCTAGCGCAAAGTTAAAGAAAAAAACGCGTCTTTTAATGGGGTTTTTGACAAACGGAAAAATTCCATTTTCCAGTATTAATACTAGACCAAATTTTATGTACGATTCCATTAAAAACCCAATTAGAAAAAAGAGTTAAAGAAATTGGAAGCTGCCTGGTTTTATTTAAAAACGAGCGGATTATCACTTCTCCTCAAGTGCAGAGATACATTGCATGGAGGTAAAAAAAGTATTGAATTTCTGTTGCCAATAACTACTTAGGAACTATCATCTCACCCAAAGGTGGTAAGAGGCTGCTAAAGCTGCAATTTGACTCCTCAATGGGTTCGAAAATTGTCAATGCGGTTCGAATTATTTGTGGGACCTCAAGACATCCATAAAGAGCTTGAAAAGATTTCTGAATTCTTAGAAAACAGAAAAGAAACCATTCTTTAACGCAGCAGCATTCGATGCCAATGGTGGGGTTTTCCGAACCGATTCTAGTCGGAAGAAATGCGATTATCTCTGAACGCGCTGAACCATGCACCAATCATCGATGGGGTTTCGACTTTTGCAAGGCTATGCGCAGATCGCTAACAGCATAACAATATGGAGGATTTTGGAGAAGCAGCTTAAGGAATGCTAGGCAGCTGGCGCAAAAGAAAATGATGATCGTCACAGACGGTGTAATTTTCGATGGAACGGCCAACAATCGCTCAATTGGATTAAAATAGTGGCTTTGCTGAGAAATAATGGTGCTTTTAGTGATGTCTATGAATGTCCATTCTAGCAGGAATTTATGGGAAAAACTGGGTAGAGGAGTTTCATGAGCATTGCGGAGTGTGGGGAAGTTGGATAATCATTACTTGGGACATTAGAAAAGCCCTTGGTGGCCGCTTTCTGGAGGATTTACTTCAGGAAGAAAAGAGATTATCGCTTTGCTTACGTCAACGTTCTAGACCATATTTTATTTTCAAAATACTTTAGCTCCTTCCATTACAGGTTGCTTCAATAGCTGTTTTGGATTTACTCTCTGAGACTACTGAGCTTAAGGGACAAGTTGGAGTCCAAACACCAACCTATTTTAGAGAAAAAAATGAATGCTGCTGGTTTGGAACATCAAGCCTGGAACTCACCCGATTGTGCAGTCATGCTTTATGAATGCGTCCTTCTCAGAAAATGGCAGAAAAAAACTTCTAGGAAAGGTATCCTATGTCATTGGATTTTATTACCACAGTGGTGCAAAAGGAACAAGCGAGAATCCGAATTCAGATCTCAGCCAGGACATGATCGAGCTAATCTCGATCAAAGCAAATAGCTGCATTTAATTGAAGGTCGGGAAAGACTTGGAGTGATCTAAGCCAAAATTTAATAAAATAAGAAAGCCGCAATTTTGCTGGCTTTTCTATTTTATAAGTAATGAGGGATTAAATTCTGCTAGTCATTTCCCAGTTTCCTTTTTTTTGGAACTTGGTATTCCTGAATAATCCTCCGAATCGAATCGTCTACATCCTTCAATTATTCAAGTATTCGTTTGATCGTGTCTCTGAATTTCTTGAAAAAGACAATATTATGCAGGGATTTTTTCCATTTTTTAGTCCATGGAAAGTTGCCCAGTCTCTTCTGACACCAACTAGGACGATCGCATCCGTGCCTCAGACATACCAATACGCAAGCGCGTGACGTAATTCGAATTGGGCTGGAACTCGCGTTCAGTTGACAGGAAGAAATGCAGCGAGCTGCCTTGAATCTTTCCATTATGAATGAATTACGCACCGTCGTGAAGCGGGCTATATTTATTGAAATGGAAATAAGTAATCTTTTGGAAAAGTTCCGCAATCTAGGATATCCCCACTTTTGCGTAAACTTCAGTTCTGTGCTTTTTGATAACTACGATCCAAAGCACCAGTATTGCTTTCCTGCTAATGTTTTTTGAGGCATCAATACATTGGGCTAATGTTAAAATGTTCGGGTTCCGTCTTTTTTTCTCCAATAAAGATATATTTAAAATTTATTTTTTTTGGTTCGGGCATGAAAGAAATATGGGACAAATCTCTCCAATGCTTATTCTCTCTCATTTTGCGCGGTCAAAGATTAAGAGAGGAAGTAATGAGCGGTCCGTGAATAGAGCAAAAGGAGAGCATTTCGAATTACTAGGTGGCGAAAATAATTATTGCAGCGAATCAACACCAAACACCCATAAAATTGCCCAAAATAGAGAAAGGCAATTCCTTTGTATGGGCGCGAACCAGGAAGATAAATCAAGTATATGGATAGAAATCCAAGAAAATTTTTAAATTGCCACACTTCCGCGCAAAAGCTTATACACTTGAATAGAGCAGTGGCTGCGACAAGCGTATCTACCATATTCAATATGGAGATTTCTAGAAAAACAATTTTAAAAGTAAGCTCAAAAATTTCGGGTAATAAATTTGTTATATAAAATTCTATTGTTTTGTTTGCTTCTTTAACGTCATGAACTCGAAGGATGTTTTGCGCCATGCGAAAGTGTATGCTGTGCTTAAGCAGTAGTTCCGTTTTTAGTGCTTCCGAGGCCATCAATTTTCTAAGGTTCGATACATCATTGATTTCCTTGAATCCCAACTGATTGGAAAAGGAAAGTTCGGAATAGACGAAGATCCTGTAATATCCATTTGTTGGTCGTCCCTTTTGAACAATTCCGGTCCGATAATTACATCTTTGTGCCAAACTTTTTAAATTCTTTTCTGTTTATTCGCAAAAATAATACATTATTTCCCCAAAGACATCGCCGATAATCTGCGCTTTTGGCTGCATAGTTTTTGGATTCCCACGCATGTGCCATAGCTTATGTAAGAGATTATTTTTTTTACATATCATGGTAGCATTTCAGGATCTAACTCTCCCTGCCGAAATATCATTGATAATAATGTTGGCTCCGCTTGCTAGTGATTTTCGGAACCTTGACTCGAAAGGTATCCAGGAATTAATTACTTGGTTTGTTTAAAGCGCATTCAAGATAGGAAGAACTCTATCCTCTTCCTCTGGCTACACTGACATCACCTGCTCCTGGTCTAGAAACTATCGCCCTCCCAGGATCAGGATGTCAGCCATTCTTTAATTGTTTTTCATTTAAGAATTTAGGCTTGTCCAGAGAGTTATTTGGTTCGACTCCTTTCGTAAAAAGAGTCAGGAGTAAGATTGACAATTCCATTACTTGAGGTCTATCCCAAGTAATCAAAACCGTCCATTGAATTTGAAATGTATAATTTTTGAGGAATAAATTTATCTTCGAACATCGAAAGTATCCTTTAAGGAAATCATAAAAAATAATATCACTTTGGAGAATCAAAACGAGCACGAATAATAAGCAAAGTTATCAGCCGATTGTAAAGAACTTTCCGAAGGAAAACGCATTGATTATGGCACGGCTTGGCGATTCTTAGACTTTCAATCTATCACAGATTCAAAATTTTCAATCAAGGCACAGCGAATCGTGGGTATCCATTCAGGAAAAAGGGAGTCAAAAAGTAGAAGCATCCCAATCGTTATGAATTTGTTGGAAATTTATTAATTACTGTTTGATTGCGTTAAACTTCAGATTAGTTTTTTAGCAAAGATGAGCGAATGGAAAATTCCATTTGAAGATTTGGAGCCTCAATATGATCGCTGGGCAAATGAAATACTAGAAAGTCTTTGGAAAACAAAAAACCATGATTAATGGTGAGGCCTTGGCGTGAGATGCGAGTGAGTTCGATGACCGAATATAGTTTTGATGAAAATTACTTCGTGTAAAACAAATAGAGGATACCAAGGGCATACTTTAGTGTCAGAAGGTAAGAAAGCTAATTATCAGGATATGACCAACTCGCAGTGTTTTGTCTAATAAAACTAGGTTTACCATGATTAAGGATGGATTTCTCTGGGTCATCCGAATTTTAGTAGGTGGCTTATTTATATTTTCCAGGGATTAAATTAAAGTCAACGATCCAGTCCGGGACCTCCCATGCAAATGGAAGAGTATTTTGATGTATTCGCAAATGAATATCTGCTGGTTTTTTTCAGCTTCTTGAGGGCCTTTTGCGCTTGAACTCGCTGTCTTTTCTCGTGGGTAGTGGAAGTAGTCTTAGGTGTGATGCTGAATTTTGGGAGTGAAAGAGCCGGTTTAACGTTGGGGCTTTAGCTTTAAATGATCTTATTTTTTCAAGCTTTCCTTGACTTTTTTCTCGGCATATTTCAATAAGGTGACTGTTGCGGATGTTTTTGGTGATGCAATCAAATTGAACACCTTGCCAAATCTTTTTATAAGGATTGATTTCTTTTGTTTTGATTTCCATTTTATTTTTGTTCCAATTAGATCTTCCTAAAAAGTCTCCCTAAGTGGGGAAATATTCTCACCGTAATAGTATCAGTTTCTGTCGCTTGTTTTGGCTTTGTTAGCTATTCGTACTTACCTTTCATCGACTCAGAGCGTACAAGGTAAGGGGTCCCAATATTCCTAAAAATAATATGCTTTCCTTCTTCTCCTTTAGAATACACTTATGTAATGCGGAAAACGGAAGAGCTTTTGAGCTTTGACCATATCCCAAATGAAACGAGAAGTCTGGAGTTTGTTGAAATGAATTGGAATAACCCTGACCGCACTTACCAAAGATTTCTTGACTTTGCGGTTTTTGGAACGATGATGGGGATTTCTCCGAGCAGCTTTTCACTGTATAAAGCCTTGATTTTGGTCAGTAATATGGGGAAAAATGAGTGAAGCACACTTAGCCGAAATTGATTCATACTAATAGATGATCTAGCTATTCTCCGATAGAGCCCAGTTTTTGTGGGCCAGCTGCATCTCTGAAGAAATTACCGCATTTATCCAAAGCCGTGTTGGGATATTTTTGGGAACTTCAGGCCGGATGCTACTGTGGTGCCAAGACAATTATCGTTGCTAAATCCAGGATTGATGTTTTTTGAAAAGGATGGTGTAAGTGCCTGCTATAATTTCAAATCACAATAAAACTCGTGCCATATGAAGTTTTTGGATCTGATATAAAATGGTAAACTCTTAAAAGTCAGGCTTGGTCGGTTTACCAGGGTCTGGCAAAAGTAACCTTTTGGGAGATTATTTGATTCAGTATTGAATTTTTCCTTTCTAATGATTTAGACCCAATTGATTGAGAAAGAAATCAAATGAAAATTTCCTGAATATTTTTCTAGCAGCACGGCGAGGGCAATTTAGAATTGGGAAACAGAGACGCTTTTGAATGGATTTTGGATGCGAGGAGGAATCTTATGTTCTTGCTTCTGGGGTGGATGCCTTGCTTTAATAAATAAATGGACCTAATTTAACGAGAGATCTACTTCTGTATACTAGATGTGCCTTTTGGAGGAGATTTCAGCTAGGCTAGGTGGGGGCAGATTCCATAATCGACCAAATGTTTTCAGGAATTGGATCAAGGAGAAGGTCACACTGAAATTAAAAAGTTTGGCTAGTATGAGGCGTGATTATTTTTTACAACCAGGCAAAAATTAAAAAAAAAGCCCCTTTTTTTCAAAGCCGGGGGGGGGGAAAAAAAAAAAAAAAAAAAAAAAAGAAAAGACTTTTCCGCTGAGCTATTAGGTTTCTGAGTTTTGTTCGATTGATTAAAAAGCCAAGACTAAGAGTCAGAAATCCACTCGTAATTGAAATTTTCGGATTCTTTGTCACTGGACCAATATTAACCTCCTGCATTATCCAATACTTATAGCTGGTGTAATAGGGTGTTAAAGTTTTTGAATTTACTATAGCCAAATCAATTCTAAAGTTCTTAAATTTTTATACCCAACGCCCACCTGAGATCTGTTTGCGTGCTTCTATCGTATAGTCCAGAATTTGCTATTGGTCACCAAAAATAGCCATACCTCCTCTAAAGACTAGAAATTGATCAAATTTGGCTTCTCCAACCTGACGGATTCAATGTGCTCGTGTAGTACTTCGAAGCTTCATTGTCCTGGCCTTCATTAAAGTCATTTGAGTTCAATCTAGGCTTGCAGAAAAATCTACCCAATCTACATCAGCAGATATAAAACCTTTTTTTCGCAGCAAAGAATGGTTGCTCCTACGCCCAAGTTTAAAGTGGGGTGTTTTAGGTTTGTATCTACTTATAAAAATGTCGCGACACTTCGTTGCAAGATTTCCCAGTGGTAATTCCTCTTTGTTCGAAATAAAAATTTATCGTAGTTGGCCCGACAGTTGTAGCATCATATTCTTCATTCAAAGAGTACCAAGTTGAGTTGGAAGTTGAAAAACCCAGATTGATATAATCAAATTGGCTTTATAAATTATAATTAGATTTTAAATTTATACCGCTTCCATTAATTAATAGATTTTCTCGAACAGAGGAATTTATCATGGTCATCAATAAATTCTTCATTGTATAACTTATAAAAAGAAATTGAAATTTATGATCTGATTCCTAGTGAGCCACCAACAAAAAAGTTTATGATTGAAGTTGCTCCCATAAAGCGAAAGTGATTTTGGTTTGCAGTGCCCTTCTTGAGTGAATATTTTCATCCTGAAATGGGAAAGCCCTAGAATAAATGAAATCGTAAGTAATCGGGTTAATTTATGCATTTCCATCTGCATCAAAGCGACTGATTAATTTGATTAAGTCGAGTAGCCGAGGCCAGTCAAACCCGAAAAGACTCGATTGATTTCTGGGATCCAAACGAAATCTTGTATATAAAAAATCATGATTGAATGTTTCTTCCTAAATTGGTCCCTGAGAAGTAGCCATACTCTGTATTGAATTTGGCCAATCGTTAATACTAACTCCAAAAGAATCCACCTTTAAAAAGCACCTCTATTAAACGGTCCTTTTTTGCCTAACTTAGTCACAAGCTTAAGATTTTGGCCAGTGAGAAATTTGACGGTGTTATATTTTTCGATTTTTGTCCCCTAGAACTTGTTTTCAACGCCCCAGTCCCGACCTCCTAAAGTAATGCTAACTTTCAGAATTTCCCGAAAAAAAACTAACCGGCAAGGATTTTCCTGAGATATTTCCGACACATCACCAAACCCAAGTGACCATTGGGTGCCACCTAATTAGCCATAATCCTGCAGACCCAGCTGGTTTGTTTTGACTGAACGGTAAGCATCTTCCAAGTAACCGCTTGGGAAAGCTGATGTGGTAGAAATAAGGAAGAATAATAACAAAAGGATGACCCTCATTTATAATTGTGTTTAGTTTCTTCTAAGATAACGAATAAGAGAAGTGGCAGGTAAAAAAATTATGAAAAAAAAAGGGGGAATTTTAAGTTCCCCTCTTCTACCTCTTCACAAGGAGTTTTGATTTTTTTTAAATTTATCAGAATTAGTTTCCTCTTCCGGCCCTCTTGATCCTCCGGAACTAGCTCCACCTGTACTTCTCCGCTGCTTCTTTGATGCACCACCTCCAGAACTCATTCTCCACTACTTCCGCCGCTGCTTCGCTTGGGCTACTGTAAGTGTCTAGAGATGTTTGTCAATTTGATCTGCCTTGGCGTGCTATAAAGTCTTGTGTTAGTTCCTCCATTAGTATAATCCACTTGGCGGCTAGGGCTTAGTGCT
>Ga0163217_1034142_pt1 | contig 20954 bp, 9 predicted proteins | sample SynspAceP_FD_185933 | JGI IMG/M metagenome (GOLD analysis project Ga0163217, IMG submission 185933) | Saline lake microbial communities from Ace Lake in Antarctica - Synechococcus sp. Ace-P (PacBio error correction) | ecosystem: Environmental > Aquatic > Non-marine Saline and Alkaline > Saline ...
CCACACCCCGCCAAAAAAGAAAAAGAGGAGGAATATAATTATAAAAAAGTTTATTCAAATCTTTAACCGTAATTTCCCCGGGTTTTTTCTTTTCCATTTCCCTTCCAGGAAAGCAAAAAAATTTCGGTTAACCCCTTAGGAAAATAAATGGGGTTTCTCCTGCAATTATGTTTTTTTTGTATAAGCCTTCCTTTCACTGAGTCCCTACTAATGCGATTGGAGAAAAGTTTCTCCAATCCGTTTTTTTCAAGGGGGGTGGCCTCCCCATAGTCCCTCCCCTCTCTGCGATTTGAGTGCGGAGAAAGAAACCTGGTTGAATTCCAAGTACGGTTAATTTGGCTCCATGAAAGTTCAAACCACCGTCAAAACCAGCTTGGAATTAGCCTTCTCCTCGTTGCTTCGCAAATGCCCCTTGTACTAAGCTCCGTGACTTCTTTCCCTCTCCGTATAAAAGCTCTTGGTAATCTCTGGGCTAGAATCTCTAAGTGATGGTATTGCATTCTCGCACTAAACCGGTTTGTTGCGCTCCTCTTAATGTTGCTGCTTAGGTTCCCATTCGTCCAACAATGGAAAAATTTGCCAAAATTTGCTTTAAAGCTCCAACTTATTTTGTATCGTCCTTTGCTAATTGTGGAAAGACTTTCGATGTGATTTATCAGATGCCTGCGCTCAATTGATCCTGCATAAATTTTCCCGTTCTCCATCACTTGTGCACAAAGTGATTCACTGGCTCCAAGACCGCTGCTCTACGTGTTATAATAGTCATTGGTTCATCCTGTCGTCACCCGAATGCCATTTTCAAAAGCTGAATTGGTGTCATTGGTGCCATAATGACACGATTTTATGCATCGTGGTACAAGCCAGATGGAAAGGTAAAAGGGTTTCAAATAAATTTTCGTACTTCGAGTTCGATATAAACCTCGCCTAATTTTTGTTTTATAAGTAACTAGGTTAGTTCATATACTTCAAGAGAAACTAATTTTTCAAAGGAAATCTTAACTCTCGTTCATTGAATTTTCGAGAGAATAGTGTTATTTTTCTCGGGTCGTTACTCCTTGCTATTTCAAAAAAAATATGAACCGTTAACCTAATTTAAAGACCAGCTCCAAAATAAAAATATGGAATTCACTCTACAATAGATGAACTTCACATAAATTACTTTCTGAAAATGGTTAATAAATAAGATATTATTCATAAGAAATGAAATGAATCATATTCAGATGAGAGTCCAACAATTTCTGCAAAAAATAAAATTAAACGCGTTAGAATTAATTCGTTTTATCTGTAAGCCAAATATCTAAGAAATCATCCATGGTTGCAAATAAACTCATTTAGCTTTTATTTCTTTTTAACCGCTGGACTTTTTTTTATTATTTGAAAACTGTATTCTCTATAGTGATAATGATAGCTAATGCTATCACGCCTGCAATTTGAATAGTTATGTCAAAATGACCTTGCTGCGCTAAAATCGTATGGCCTTTTATAAATTCCACTAAACAGTAAATACATCCCTATCCAGGAACAACGGGTAAAAATCCTGGTAAAGAAGAAAATAGTAACGGAACTTTAAAAGATAGCGATGAAAAATGTGGACTCTGTGGAATGACCTAACCGCAGAAATAGTATAGGTAGCAGGAACTGGTCAAATGACTTTTAAGAAAATCAAGTAAACACCAACCTGAAAAGCACCAACAAAAGCTGCTGGTAAATTATATTTCTAGGAGTAATTCCAAAATAATTGTTTGCCGCGCAACGGCGAAAAAAGCTCCTATAAATCTGACTAATCAAAATATTCCACCTCCGATAATAACTAAAGCCAATAGCCACACTAAGAGCAATTGATAAGGCAACAACAAAAGCTTCTAAAGGCTTTCGCGCCGGCAGATGTGTAATCACCTTTGCAATGTATTCCTCTATCCGCATTTTTGTGATCGCTTTCATGGCACTAAAGGCATAATCGTACTTGTTTATTACTAAATTCATGTTAAGTGTGGGAAAAAGAAACATAATGCAATTAAACCCTGCGACCAATTGAAATAACACAAGAGGATACAACATTAACGAACAAACGAACCACACCTAATCTTTTTTCTCCTTTTAAGAACTAACGAGCCAACAATGCACGTTGACTCCTGGCAAGCTACCATTTCCCAAGCTCCTCCACCTAATAGACAAAGCCAAATGAAGCAGCCAAATAGAGATGGCAATATCGTTTAATGACTTTGTTTTGTATTGTATTTACTAATATTTTGCAAAGCACATAAGCTTCTGGAATAGCTATCGGTCACCTCTAGTTAGCTTACGCGATAATTGTATTTACTTTCTGCCAATGTTGCCTCAGAATTTGTAAGCTATTGAGTAAATTCGTTAACAATTCGTAATTAGGGTCATTCAATACTGGGATCAGTCTAACGTAAGCAAAATAACGCCGTTAGCTTATGGATAGCTTCTGTTCGTTTTCGAAGTTAGAGGTTGCAAGATAATGGTTCAATTGTTCTTCTAACACGTAAAGGTTCAGCATTTGCTTTCTAGCATAAATTTTCCCCTGCTAATATTGCAATATCCATTAAGGTTTTATAATCCATTTGCCGGTTTCCACCCTCTTTACGCAATAATTTTTATATTTCACTCAATATTGTATTAAATTTCAGTTCAGTAGCATACTGTTCTTTAGCCTTTAAAGCTTTCAATGGTTTTCTTAAGATTTTAACTTTAACAACCAATGCTAATACCAAAAAAAAAAAAGGATGAACACATAAAATGGCCTCCGCCACTTTTTAAAATTCCCTCTTATAAACGACATTTAACATCCTTTGCTTTCTTTAGTCCAACCCAATTTCAGCTCTAACAATAGCAGCAATGCGTTCAACATAACTATCAATCGTTTTTCTTCTTTGTGTTGGTGCTTCTGCCATCAACACGTAAAAAGGTCTGTTCCAAACTCTGCTAACGGTACTAATAATACGTCCTCACCATTCCATTTCTTTTTCTACTTCTTCCAATCACAAGTTTTATTGCGGAAACTTCCATAGCACCGGTATTTGATCGCTAACTCGAATATTTAACAAGTGTTTGTGGGTAAGTTAATCACTCTTCTGCTAGCTGCTGAGAGTTTCTTACCTGTTTTTGTTCTCATAACATTTTAATAACTGAATCCTGAGAGCATACATCCGCCGTCGTATTGTTATGTCTAAAAAAGACCAATATGTCCTGATTGGTTTCTCCACCAAATTATATCCATTTTTTTCGCATTTCTTCTAAACGAACATTAACGATCCCGCCCTTACTGGTGTTTCTATGGGCGTGTCATATTTGCAGGCTTAAGCCGGCTTGAAAACTAAGTTTACTCCATAACGGTTTGATCTCAACTTGTATCTTTTTTCAGACGACTTTTTCTAAACATATGGTTTCACAAATGTACATGAATTTTTATCGTCCGTCGATGATATTTCCCCAATTCATCCAACAATAATCGCGATCGGCGTCCCCCAATCAAAAGCTAATCCAGCGTCTGCTCCTTTTCGACAAGCCAAAATTTTGCAAGATCTTCTGGATGTGTTGATCCAAACACCCTCATTAATATTGAGGCCCATAGGAGAAGCACCAATAACATCAAATTCTGTTTCTAAAATCTGCAAATAGACGATTTAATTAAAGACCAGCTGATCCATTTGCACCTCTAACGAACAGACTTGCAATCCAACTTAAATCATTTTGGGGAATTGTTTTGTTTGTACAGAATTGAGTGTAATTTTTAATGAACCTTCTGGATAATCATCAACCGTTCCCATCTTCTGGCGCTTGACGAGGTAATGTAATCTTCAGCTTGGTCCCTAATAGCTTTCGATTTTAAAGTTCAGCTTGGAATCGGATAATTTAAATCCATCTGACCCCAAAAGATTAATACCGGTTATCGGTGCCTGGATTAAATGCGATGCTGAATCATTACTCGCCTGCAGCGGCTCTGTACATCGTGTCCTAAAATAACCAACGCCCGGTGTTTGGAAATAACACCTAGTTTTCATTACTTCAATACAACAATAACATATCCAACAATTAAAACGGAAATCGAGACATTCTCCTGAAAGTACGAGTAATCTCTTCAACTAAAACACGCGATGATTTGTTCCTTTGTTGCTTGGCATAAAATATGTCGCCAAATCTTCCTAATTTAAAAGCTAATTCTGGTTTTTTAATTCTGATATTCGCAACTTCATCTAAACTCCAATCGTGTTTCAAAATATTTTCCCATTTCATAATACCGCCTTTCAAGTTAAGAACTTTTCGTAAATGTAAAAAACCTTTTATTTAGTTATTGAATCTAGCCTAGACTGATCATTTGAGATGATTTCTTTATTGTCATTTAATTTATTGATCATATCTTTTCTCCAGAAATTACCTACTCTCTTTTACATTCCATTGTACTGTTAGATAGACTTTACAGTAGAACTATTGTTGACTTCGTATTTCTGGTCGTTGTATCATTCTAATTAAGATTCTTTAAGTGATTCAGTTGGCTTTGTGGTCATCTTTGTTTTGGTTCTCTTTTTTTGTTCACTGTTAATTCTATTGTTAAATGTTTTCAGGAGTAATACTAGACAAGCTTCTACGAGGTTAACCTAACTTCTTTAGTTGTTGTTTCAGTAAATTCCAGTAACATCTATTTCTAGTGGGAAACTACTTATATTCTCTAGCTATTTTCTGGCGTCCAGTTACGCAAGGCTTGTGGTTTTTTCTCATCTTTCATTCTAATCATAATCATAGTCTGTTTCAGAAGTACCTTGTTCTTAATCAATTTAATGGCACTGATTTGCTAGTCTATATTACTTTCATGCTAACAGTTAAGCTTCTTCTTGGTTAATAATCAACATCTAATTGATTTTTCCATTTGCATCCGCGGACATTGTAAACAGGTATAGTTCTTTTGAAATCTGTTTAAATATCTTTCAGTAGATGAAGGTACACATCCGCTTGTACTGAATTTATTTTTTCAATCGTGGGAATGCCGCATCCGAAACCTCTACGGTGTCATAGTTTGAAAGTTGGCTCCTTCAGCTACGTAACCGTTTTTTGGCTCAGGCCTTTTTTCCATCAAAAACAACTCGGACTTTAAATGTTTCTACTCGTTTTTTTCTTTAAATCTCAATTAGTTATTTTCTGATGGAGGTAATTGTAATAGTCTATGTCAGAGGATGGCCCTTCTGCTACTAAATTTAAAATCGTATGTGTCCCAACAGCCTGAGTTCATCTAAATTTTTAGCGTTATTATCGAACGCTTTTTATTTGGGTTGTGTTTGAAGTACAATATTTGTTTGTCTGAAGTTTCGATTTGAGGCTGTTTTCTGAAAAACTGAGACAAAGAATATTTATCTTGTATCGACACTCGGATACAATAGGTAAATTTTGTAATAATTACTTGATGATATAACTAACGCCATTTAATGATTCGTTGTAGGCACTTTTACTATATGTTTCCAATAATTCACAATAAGTAAATAATAAGATGGCAAAGGAAAAATGCAATCAACTAGCGAACAAAGGGAATTAAATAGAAGTTTTTCCATCTTGTACAACAGCCTTTCTGAAGTTATCAAAAAACTTCTTATACGAGCTTTTTTGATTCTCTTCTTCTGGAGAATCAATTTTTTTTACTTAAAAACTTTAATGAAATCATCTTTGGATAACTCTCCTTAGTAAAGTCCCCTCGATGAGAGATACTAACATCTCCCGTTCCTCAGAAACATAATCGTGATGGCATCTGTAACTTAGCTCAACCAATAGCTGCACGATGCGGATCCTAACTTTTCCCCCCCCCTTTTTAGGAAAAAGAAAATTAATAAAAAAAAACCCGAAAAAAACTCCTCAGATAGCTGGTAATAAACCTGCTGCTGCTGCTATTTATAATCTTTATGCATCACTGCGCCGTCATGCAAGGAGTTATTAGGGATGAAAAATTTAATCAATAGGCTCACCTGAAATATCTGCATCCAAGGTATTTCCTGTAGCATGTACTCATCTAATTCGTGTTTCATTTGTTATCGAAAATCAAAAGCCCAATTCTTCTTTTAGCCATGTATTGGAAACGGCTTGATCCAATTGCTGGATCATTTTCCTTAGCTGGATTTGGTTTTTCTATTTGTGATTTTTATAAAATGTGCCCCAACGTCAAGATGTTCCAGTCCCGACGTAATTCAAGTGCTGAAATATAATAATTTGGAAAAGCCTAGTACCACTCCATGGTATAACTAATCAACAACAATCTACTGTTTTGTAATTGTTAAAAAAAAAGCTTCCGATTTGATCAACATAATATCCGAATACTTTTAATAAACTGAATAGTTTTGTACCTTTTTAAAATTTTTTTATTAACGATAAATACAAAAGGTCACTACTTAAAATATCAACTCATTATAAATGTTCGCCCATGTAAAATAATTGTGGCAAATCCATGGACATGAAAAAGTAGATACCTCCAATAACGTTTAAAAAATATCAAATCTTTTCATATATAGCCATACTCCCATACAAATATAAGGCGCTAGTTTCTCTAACATAAAAGAGTTTTTTAATACTGCCTGTTTTAAAACTCCTCTATTACTATTCAACTTTAGTACGCTAGTTTAATTTCATTATTCACTATCGTATTTTAATTTTAAAAAAAACCAGGCTAAACATTTTTTTAAGAATCGTTTAGCTCTGGTTTTATTATTTACTTATTCTTTTTCAAATCAAAATATTTTGACTTGGCAATATTCAACATGAATAATTGTAATCCCAATTATATAATCCTCCGCCTACAAAGTTACCCAACTTTGCAAAGAATGTGAGGTTTTTAAGAACTGCTATTGGTGTCATACCTGGTACCATGACCCCAGTAGAGAAAGTAAGCCAGTGAGAAGGAAGAAAAAAAGTTTGCAATAACGTGTTTCAAAGCCTAAAAAAGTGCAATATAAAATATGAAAAACAATTGTAATTATATCGGCGGTGGTCTTTCGTCTTAAGTTAATTTGTGACAAAAAACTGCTAATATTTACAATCAAATTAGCAAATTATTTCCTCAAAGAAAACTTGCACCTGGGACCCTTTTGCAGTTTATTCTGAATGGGCGTCACGTCTAGAAAACTACTTGTGTTACATGTAAAAAAGGCACCAGTATGAAAAATCAACCAACTTGCTAATATTCCCCCAAACTAATTAAAAAGATACAAGCCATTAAGATTAGTGGCAGCTCTTTTTTAAAGTGGCAATAATTTTACGATGAACATGCAGTAGTCCCATATACATCATGTTAGATGTACCTAATTCAGCATTCCAAAGTAGATAATCATAACCATGACCCGAGGTAAATATCAAAGCATAAGCTATCTTTCACCAACCCCTGGAACTATTTGTATTGACTGCTTCTCTCAAGAAGATATAACTACGGCAGCTGGCAGTCCCAATTGTTAAAACAAACCAGCGGCCATTGATCGCATAAAGTAGCGTGTTTTGAAACTCTAATTAAATAAATCTTTTTCCTTAGAATCCTTGCTTGTAAGGTCTCATCAAAGAGCTAGTTTCAAAATTCTTCAACTTTCCAATTCTATCATCCTTCCAATTAATTTTTTCTTTCATTCCCTATCTTCTTGTTATACTATTTTACATCTAGTCTTTTTTGAGTAAAACCCACCATCTTTTGAATGTAAACGATTCCTATTAAATATTATTTGTATTTCGCTGGTTTTGCAAATAAGAAAAAGCTATCCACCGAAAAACTCGTAGATAGTCGTTATGAGTCATGCAGGATTCGAAGCCTGTGCGACCCTCTGATTAAAAAGTCAGACTGCCTCTACCAATGAGCTACATGACTCAAATAAATATAAGTTACTATGCGTGCAACGTCCTACTCTCACAAAGGAAAACCCCTTCCACTACCATCGGCGCTAAGAAGCCTTAACTGTCTTGTTCGCATGTGGACAGGTGTGACTTCTTGAGCCAATTCGATGCACCACACATATTTTAACTTGTTGAATTGTGTTTCTTTGTATGATTTTTACTTGGGTATAATTATTCAAATAGAAAAAAATCCCAAACATCTTAAATCTTACCTGCATCTACCAAAATAATCAAGCTTATTTTCTAAGTAAATTATTTAAATGTGGTCTATCTCATTGAATATGCATGATTTGTTGTGAAAATTACTTTTGTTTTTTTATAATCTGGTTTGTAAAGCACTTTCTGGTGTTCAAGTCTATTTTTTGTTCTATTATCTAACATTTGATTCGTCAAATGTTTATTAAAAAGGGAGGCTAAATTGTATCGATAAAGAAACATAACCTAATGCAAAAACCAATTTAATTATTATAGAGGAGGAAAAGTATCTTGGAAAACACAAAACAAACTAAAAAGAATTTCCTCAATGCCATCATCATTTACAGTTTTATTTCCTATTATTGCTTTATAGGCCGTTTAACTTGGATTAAATCCCCGATGGTAAGCATACGATATGACGTGCTGGTAGATTTATTCAGGAACCCTTATCAATATCAGTGGATTTCAACACAGGGATTTGGGATAATTTTCATTTCTTTCCTATAGAAGGTAATGTCTAGGTAGCAGAAATCTACCTGGCGCTATTGAAATTTCTTTATTTTATTTTAATTCTTGGAGGATTTTTAGGAGTCGTACAAAAACGGGCGCTCTTGATTGCAAGAATCCGCATCTATCGTAAAAAAATTACAAAAGGAAAGAAAAAAAATTTAATTCCTATATTGATGCTGCTTTTTTCGCTATCGGAGGTTATCCTACTTACGGATGGCTGAAGAAACAATGGCGTTTTATCTTTTGATAATTCCGGTTTATGATGTGTGGCTTTTGATACTTGTGGTTCAGTTGCCATCGTTCAGTCGGATCACAAAATAGGAGTTTCTCGCCTCAACAGTGAAGCCCCTGTTGATCGCTACTGAAGTTGCTTCCAGGCTCTACATATTTAGTCCTGTGAAGGAATTATCTTGGCGACTTAATTTTCTTCGTCGTAAGTATGCAGTTGCAACATTATACGTTTTCAGTTTACGTGATGAAAGTTGAAAGCGATCCAACCTACTCTTTAGTTGCTGAGCAGCGGAGAAAGAAAATATTGCTATTGTTAAAAATACTCTGAAGATCAAGAGAAATGGACAAACGACAACGCAATGTAATGATTTATTTGCACTTTCCTTCCTTATTATGATTGTTGTTGTCGCCGGTTGGACGCGTTCAGTGAAAAATTGGACTTTCTTTGAAAGCTTAAACTTATTTCTTACTTGGTATATATCCATTTATTGGCACTCTTCTTGGTGATAAGAATGATTCCTTAGTGATTTGGTATTCCAAGAAATTAAAATGCTCTTCTTCCTAATGGCAAGTTGTATTGGATTATTTTAGAATGCCCTGAGGGATATTGTTGCTTCCTTTATAGATTGAGGCAAAAGTTTGTTAGTGTAGCATAGTAAGTGCCTTATCGCTTCGTGGTATACTCAAGTTGTTATGAAACGAATGGGCAGGATACTGGCGACATTTTAAGTTGGGGGCGAAAAAGGCTTAAGCGGTTCTGGGGTCCTCCAGTGTTATTTTTTACTATTTTAACCGTAATATTTCTATATTCCAGAATGTCTTTTCCTATATCCCATCGACTTTGAGTTAGCAGCTGCGACTATGGTATTATGGGTCCGTTATGGGGACTTTTGTTCAGGACGTGCGTCACATTTGTCACACGCTATCAGGCCGCTAGTGGCTTCATCAATTTGATCACTCCTACTTCTGGAGTTTGTTATGGGCGCACATTAGCTATTGCTAGACTTGAATGTTTTACTGTTTGGTGGAAATTCTGTTTAAAACTAATTGGTATTATCCTTGTCTTCTTGTGTCATCCTTGGTGTAGCCGCTGCCATGTCGTTAAAGAATACTCTATTTTAATTTGTTTGCTAAACTTTAAAAATGATAAGGAGCATTTCATGAAAAACATTTATTCAAAGAGCAGCATAAAATCTGCTTGTATTGAAACTATTAAAAACGTTTAATTTCTTTTATTCCTTATATTTAAGAGAAGACGATAAAGGCGGATACTCCTTTTGGCGGACGATATTCAAGCCGTTTAGAAAAGACCTCTTTACGATTTTGCGAAAGAGCTAGGATATGAAGGTCTTTATTGTAAGATCCAGAAAGGACCTTTTATTATGGGTTATTGCAGATTAATGGTGAAGGAGAAGAGTCTTTAGCTATTCCTGTGTCACTTGGATGTGGTCCGCTCTGGTTAATTTAGACTTAATGGGAAAGCAATCCATTCAAGCTATCTGAAAGGAATGTCGCTTCTACGGAAGAGGTTTCTCAAGATGAACAAAGGGCCTGCAATGGCCTGCTTCTTTTACGGCCTTTAAGAGCCGAGTTGATGTCTGGTGTATACATTTAAAAAAGCCGCATTCGTTTCATTTTTGGTACGGATGAGAAACTTTATTGAGATGTTTAGAATCGATACAATGATTAGAAAAACCTTCCACGATGGGATTCGCAACTCTGATGCTGAATTTCCCATTAACCTATGCAGAAAAAGGGTGATCAACAAATAAAATGCATGGACCAGATGATGTCAGATTTAAGAAATAAATTGTGGGAAAATCTTTAAATATTTGTTTCCAGACGGAAGCTGCTAATCAAGTTACCTTAACGAATAATATAGAAAAATGAATTAAAAATCATTAGTTTTGATTATCAACTATCAAACGAAAAAATTATCGTTCAAAAGGTAAAAGCTGTTTCACTCTAAAGAATGCACCTGAAAGGATAATGCTATTACCCGATTAGTAACAGCTCTCTGTTCCACTGAATACTGAAAATAAACAATGCCTTTATTACCGAAAAATTAAATAATGAGTCCAACTGACAAACTAATTTTTGGGAAGGTACAGATGAATTTCCGGGCCTCTTACTGTTAATTATAGCCTACTTTAGTCATTAATGAAACAGACGTCCACAATTTGCTTAAGATTGGAGAAATTCCTTCGTAACAGGCCAATAAAGAAGAACTGGTTTGGTCCAGTTAATAACGAGTGCAGAGAGTATCAGCTCACTGTTTATAAGAATACGAAATTAACCTTGCTTCATTGTAAATGTTTCAAAAAGATAGTTTGCTAGTGGAACAACTTATTAAGATGTATACCGGTGAAAAAAACCGAGATAAGAGTGATTCCGTTAACTTCTCGTGGAGCTACTTTCGCTGCGAACAATGAAAAATTGTGGTAGCTTTTGGAGCTGTATTCCCAGATTTCTGATAGTTACTTTTCCAATATGCCTATGAAACAAATGACTATACGTGATAGTATGACCACGCCATGGACATTTTATGCTAGAATCTAGTCTAGTCGACTAGCTTGTGTAAATAAACGGTTTGTAAAATAAAGGGGCATCATGAGTTAAATAACTCACTGACGCTTGTTTCTTACACATCTATAAAAAGTATAAATTAGAAAATAAGTGGGTCTCGGCTGAAATGGGTAGTCGCCGAAACAACCCATCAGAAAGGAACTCCCGGCGGGAGGGAGAGAGAGGAGAAGAAAAAAATAGAAGAAAACAAACCCTTGAAATCCGTATAACTTTAAATAATAGGCTAAAAATACTATACGAATGGGGCGATTAACTACACTCGTATACACGATCCCGACTCAATACATAAGCATTGAGACCTGAGCTATTTTTCATCAATATCATTTGATAGAGCAGTTGCCAAATAAAAGAAGAATATTCGTTGTGTTGGTGTCAGTACTATCGCCAGCGAATCACGATCATTAGTAGCGAGTAGAATAAACGCAATATGTTAACTACTACTTGGACTGGATAAACTGCTTAATTAGGCGACACGAGGCAGTAAAGCTGGATATTAGAAAGAAGCGAACGTATAAGGGTAGAGTCAAGTCCCGAGCCGTTCAGATTGCTTGCCTATAGCCAATATGGTGGACGGGGAGCAGACTGCGAACTGCGATACCGAAGCGTAGCGGATTTACAGTCGCCCGCGTTTAGCAACACTTCTCGAGCGAAAATAAACTTACTCGAGTTACATGCTAGAAAGAGAGATTGGATGGCCGCTAAAGGAGTTGAACCCCGCTCGACCTGCTGATTACGACTTCAGCATGCTGCTCTCAATCTGAGCTAATAGCGCAACATCAAATAAGTATAATCCTTTAAAAACATAGCCGACGGGGATTTCCGAACCCGTGCTAAGCCTTGTGTGTGCCTTCAGCCCCACTGGAAAGGGGCCGGGTCTTGAAGTTCAGCTAGTACAACGGCCTAACAGTTATTTAACATTTTAAAGCGACATAGAGGATTATTTATATTAAACAAGCCCAGGTACAAATATGTATAAGAGTTTAAAAGAGTTTTGCTACTTGACATTTATTGAATAATTTAATCCTATTTTTCATTTTACATGAGTGTTTTATCAGTTAATTTTCTTCTATGTCTTATCAACTTTCATTAAAAAAAGCTAATTAGTTCATTAGTACGGGGCTGATGGATGGTCGAGAGCAACTGGTACTCTAATTTCTTAGCACGTGCTTGCAACGATTAATCTACTAAAACTTGCTACTAGCTGACATACTAACTATTCCATTAGCTTATCTGGTTGTTGAGGTTTTTACTTGTCTTTATTTCGCTTGGTATACTACGGTAAATTCTGGTTTTTCTTCAACAGTGTTTTTTTGCGTAAGGACATAACGGGAATAAATTCCGTTTTTATTTTCTAATACGCATCTGTCTCTTTAGACCACGCGTTAAACATTTATTCGTCTGCTAAAATTGCCTGTTCTCTTTAAAGATGGATCACAAATGGGTATGATCTAAAATAACTTGTCATCTCCGAAGAAACATAAAGTTAACTTATGGCATCCATGGTTCGCGTTTTCATCATTTGTTAAAAATCGGTTTTCATTTTTCAAAATCATTTCTGCACATTCCATGCCCTCTTTTATAATTAAACATAGTTCTTAGTCAACTTTTTTAAAAAAATCAAGAAAATAGCAAAACCAGTTTAACCAAAATTGCTTGGCTTTTTTCTAAACGGTCGAAAGCTTTTTTAAAATCCTCTATCTTAAATTTTATTCAACTACTGGTCTAGGATATTGTGTTTTCCTATAAAATCAAGCATCGCTGTATTGCTCTAACTACTCTGCCGTCGTCTTCTTATGTAACTGGTCCGTAAAAAAATTCTCTCAAATTAAATCATTTTATCGCCATGTGATGGACCAATCAAAACCATTGTTCCACCTTTTTTCCGTAATTGATTTAATGACTGATGAATGTACCCTCCAACGTTTCAATGCCTACATCTACCTTTTTCTTTCTTTTTTAAGATTCATTCCATCGTCCTTCACTTTGAATACTTTTTTCTGCGTCCCAATTTTTTTGCTTGCTCCAATTTATCTTTTGAACGAGAAGTATAAACCGATGCACCTATTTGCTTTGGCAAACTGCAATAAATAGAGGTGAGCTACTCCTCTGCCAATTCCTGGAAATTAAAATAAGTACAATCTGTCCACGGTTTCTTTAGTAAATAGGGCCAATAAGCAGTTAAGCCGATAGAGATAAAACACTTGCTTCTTCTGATAAATATCTGGTTGCATACTTATTCTCTATGGAGGAGAATCATTTTCCCTTCAGCAAATTGTAGCCGGTGAAATACAGGATTACTTAATATTTTTCAAATTTTCTGGTGCTGCAATCAAATAGCGTGATCCAATTCAATCCGGATTGAAATAATTAACTTTACTCCCTCACGTTTGGAATATTTTTATATTTCTTGTAGTAATTTCACTGATTTCTCCTACTGTGGGCCATTCAACCGATAATTAAAGGTTCTCTGCATTATGCGATGTCTCGAGCACAATGGTGAACTAAACTCTCCCCGATATTCAATCCTAGCAAAAATGAAGCTTTAATTCGAACCTCTTCTTTTTTTAATTCTTGATTTTTGTTTCTATAAATGTAAGCCATCTCATACCTTTTTTATATGTGTAACCAATGCTTTTCAGTTATCATCAACTGATTTTATTTGCGAATAAACACTAAGTTCGCGCAGCTTACTGAAATAGAAAAGTTAACAAAAAAGGGTGCTGGATGATAGTGTTAATCTATTGTTGGAAATAAGCAATAATTGACTCGTTAAGTTTTTCACTCTGAGTTAAGTTAATGTTCCCCGCACTTCATTTGCTTTCATCTGATAAAAAGGCGAATAAAAATTCTTTCAACACCTTTTTATCAGATCCATTTTGAAAGCTTTATTTCCCACGTAAACCTTTTATAATACAATGCTTATTGTTTTTTAACTTTTGTGTCAGTGCTGGAAATTACCTCGTGCGCTTGTGAGATTGTTGGCCTATGCTCGATTAACTTCGTTTATCTATCTATGCTTTTCTATCTTGTTTTGATAAGAGCTGATCTTTCACTCTATTTATACTCAGCTTCTAATCCCAAAGTCCATACACTTATGAGAAGTTAACTTCAGATGATCATCTAACCAAATAAGTAAAACTGTCCCGTTTAGTTTAATTTTTATAATACGTTTTCTATTTAAGACGCTATCTCACATCGTTGTAAGAAGCTAAGCTTCTCATCATTTTTCCGTTGAATGTTCACGTTTTCTTTTCTGCTGGATGGCTTTGTTCAGAGAACCTCTAAGTTCCTCAATAAGTTTTCTTACCAAAGGCAATGCAATTTTGAATTCATCCGATTTTTGTAACGTTGAAACGAGATTGTTGGAAGGTTAATTCCTTTCCTCTGTGCTTAAATTCTATAATTTATTTAAACCTGTTGTTCACTGATTTTCCCAACTATTTGCTGTTAATATCCATTAAGGAACAACTCCCTTTTGGTTCTATGTTTAGTGGTAAAAACATTGACACAGGGTTTGGTTTCTTTTTTTCGTTTCCAATAATTACTTTAACACTAACTGCTGGATGAAGTCGATAAAAATTTGTTAAATACAGACAAAAAAAAATTAGACAAAGAAGGTTGAGAATCTAAAGACACTGTTTGCTCAACCTGCTTTTAAATTAAGCCACTTGCCGATTCGAACCGCGACCTTCCTTACCATGGAAGCGCTTCAACGGACTGAGCTAAGCGGCGAAAATTATAAATAAAAAAAAATACTCCGCAAGCAGAGTAGACCCTGCGCCCATCATGAATTAACAGTCTATGCGCGTCTAGCACTTTAGTATTTGCGGAATGATGAAATCGCGGCAGCCGTCCTACTGCTCACAAAGGGAACCTTTCGACTACAATCGGCGCTAAGGAAGCTTAACTGCTTGTGTTCGGCATGGAACAGGTGTGAACCTCTTTGCCAATCTGGCCATCACACATCTTACATTAATAATGAGTAACGTGTGTTTCTCTCGAAAAACTGGTAAGTGTTTAAATCTATAAGGGGCCTTAAAACCGTTTCTTCATCGGTTTAAAAATTGGTTTTAAGTCCTCGACGTTTAGTATTGGTGCCGCTCCTACAGTCGCTGTACTTCCACTTCCACCTATCTACTGATCATTCTCTTCAGGGGGTTACTCACTTACGTGATGTGGAAATCTCATCTTGAGGGGGCTTGACGCTTAGATGCTTCAGGTTTATCCCGTCCCACATAGCTAACCCAGCGTGTTCTTGGCAGAACAACTGTAAACACAGCGGTGTGTTCCATTCCGTCCTCTCGTACTAGGAACAGCTCGTCTCAAATTCCTGCGCCGCGACGGATAGGGACCTGGAACTGTCTCACGACGTTCTGAACCCAGCGCGCGTACCGCTTAATGGCGAACAGCCAAACCCGTGGGACGACTAACAGCCCCAGGATGCGAATGAAGCCGACATCGAGGTGCCCAACACCTCCCGTCGATGTGGAACTCTTGGGGGAATAAGAACCTGTTATCCCAGGGAGCTTTTTTATCCGTTGAGCGATGCCCTTCCATACGGAAACCGGATTCACTAAGCCCGACCTTTCGTCCCTGCTCGAGTCTTGTAGGTCTCGCAGTCAAGCTCCTCCCTGCCTTTTACACTCTACGAATGATTCAACCATTCTGAGGGAACCTTTGGGCGCTCGTTACACTTTATGGAGCGCGCCCCAGTCAAACTGCCCCGTCAGAGCACGTGTCTCCCAGCCAGATATTGGCTGTGGGTTAGAGTGGTGCATACAGCAAGGGTATTATCCCACCAATTTGCTCCACCAAGACTACGTCCTGGCTTCATAGGCTCCTACCTATCCTCTGTACATTAGCCTGTTACAATACATCAATATCACAACTGCAGTAAAGCTCCATGGGGTCTTTCCGTACTGTCCGCGGGTAACCTTCTCTTCAACAAGGTTACTGTAGTTATTCATCCCGAGTCTTCGGTTGAGACAGTGGCCCAAATAATTTACGCCTTTCGTTGCGGGTCGGAACTTACCGACAAGGAATTTCCTTACTAGGACCCGGTTATAGTTACGGGCCCCGTTTACTGGGGCTTTCAATCTGAGCTTTCTCGCTCGAAGCTATACCTCTCTCTTAACCTTCCGCACCGGGCAGGGCGTCAGCCCCTATACGTCATCTTTTCGATTTAGGCAGAGACCTTGCTTTTGCATAAACAGTTTTGCTTGGCCTATTCACTGCGGCTGACCAATTGGTCAGCACCTCCTTCTCCCGAAGTTACGGGGTCCATTTTTGCCGAGTTCCCTTAACGAGAGTTCGCTCGCACACCTTTAAGGTATTCTCTCCCGACTACCTTGTCGGTTGGCGTATTCGGGCCAGAGTTCTACTAATCTTAGAATCTTTTCTTGAACAGTGTGCATCAGGAACTTCGGTAACTTAAATTTCCCTCCCATCACAACAACTTGTCCTTATAGGGCAAGCATTTTGACTCGAACTCAGAATTGTTGCTGGGACCAACATATCTCACAGTGCGGATTCCTTAGCCTAACTGTGTCCGATCCAATTGTTCAAACAAAACATAAACTGGTACTAGGATCTCACCTTGTTTCCATTCGTCTACGCCTATTCGGCCTCGACTTTAGGTCCCGACTAACCCTGGGAGGACGAGCTTCCCAAGGAAACCTTAGTCATCTCCGGTGGACGGGATTTCTCACTACGTCTTTCGCTCTGCAACGGGCATTCTCACTTCTCAAGGCTCCACCAGTCCTCACGGTCTAAGGCTTCGAGCCCTTAGAACGCTCTCCTAACCATAGAACCTAAGTTCCTATCCACCGAGCTTCGGGTGTTATGTTAGCCCCGGTCAATTTTCGGCGCAGGGTCACTCGACTAGTGAAAGCTATTTACCACTCTTTAAATGATGGCTGCTTCAGCCACATCTACGTTTGTCCTAAGCACCCCACATCCTTTTCCATTAACATAAACTTTGGACCTTAGCTGGTGGTCCCTGGCTGTTTTTCCTCTCGATACGATCTTATCACTCGTAGTCCGACTCCGGATTATAAAGTCAATGGCAAAATCGGAGTTTAAATCTGATTCGGTAACTCCGAGAAGGCCCTAGTCCAAACAGTTGCTCTACTCCAATGAATCTAATCGTGGCTCGCCCCTAAAGCTTATTGTTCGGAGGAACCCAGCTAATCCAAAGTTCGATGAATTTCTCCGCTATCCTCACACCTCTGCCCTCGCTTTTTCAACATACGGGGTTCGTCCTCCAGTCGTATGTACGCACCTTTCACTGGTACATGGGTAGATCACTTGGTTCGGGTCTCGACCACATAAATCATTCGCCCTAATTAGAACTCGCTTCGCTATACGGCTCCGTCTCATCAACTTGACCTCGCATGGGATCGTAACTGCCGGTTCATTCTACAAAAGCACGCTTATCACCCATTAAACGGCTCTAACTACTTGTAAGCACAACGGTTTCAAGGTGCTGGTTTTCACTCCCCTTTCGGGGTTCTTTCACTTCCTCGACGGTAAAAGCTGGTTCACTACGGTCACATAGGAGTCTTTAGCCCTTGGGAGATGGTCTCCCGATTCCGACGGAATTTCTCGTTTCCGCCGTATGACTCAGGATACTGATCAGAGTGAACAAAGTTTCAGGTTACGGGGTTTTACCTGCCTCTTTGGCGGACCTTTCAGGTCGCTTCTCTATTGGTTCATTTATACTCTATGTTCAGTCCTACAACCCAAATGAGCAAGCTTTCTGGGGTTGGGCTATTCCGTTCGCTCGCCGCTACTCAGGGAATCGATTTTTCTTTCTCTCTGCATGGTATTTAGAAATGTTTTTCGTTCTCTGCGTCACTCTCTATTGACCTATGTATTTGCAGTAATAGTAACACCCGATAAAGATGCTGGGTTTCTCCCATTCGTAATCTCTGGGATCAAAGCTTACTTTATCACTCCCCAAAGGCATATCGGCGTTAGTCTGCCCGTTCCTCTCGGCTCCTAGTGCCAAGGCATCCACCGTGCGCCTATTAACTTAACCTATGGTCAATGTAACTAAATTTCATCTCACTCATGGGTGGAGAAATACCCTTAAAAATAAAACGCGATGTTTTTCTTGTTTTCCTTGCTTTTCTTAACATGTTAACATATCCATTTCATAAGAACATTCTATCCTTTGCGATTTCTCGAATGGGAGCTAGCGGATCGAACGCTGACCTCCTGCGTGCCAAGGCAGGCACAGCTCTCCCTCTGGAGCTAAGGCCAAAGGGGTCAAATAAAAAAAGGCTATTAACCGCTCTCAAAACTGAAACAAAGTAAAAACAACTGTGACGGTCGTATATCCTTCGAAAGGAGGTGATTCCAGCCGGCACCTTCCGTACGGCTACCTTGTTTTACGAACTTCACCCGAATTATCTATCACCTTAGGCGGCTGGCTCCCAAAGGTTACCTCACCGACTTCGGGTGTTTACAAACTCTCGTGGGGTGTGAACGGGCGGTGTGTACAAGGACCGGAACGTGTATTCACCGCGGCGTCTGATCCGCGATTACTAGCCGATTGCGGTTCAAGCGGCGAGTTGCAGCCTGCAATCCGAACTGAGAATGCTTTAGAGATTAGCTTGACCTCGCGATCTTTGCGAGCTCGTTTGTACCATCGCATTGTAGCAGTGGGTGTAAAGCCCAGGTATAAGGGGCATGATTGATTTGAACGTCATCCCCACCTTCCTCCGGTTTATCACGGCAGTCTCACTAGAGTGCCCCAAACTGAAAATGCCTGGCAACTAATAATGTAGGGGTTGCGGCTCGTTGCCTGGGACTTAACAACATCTCACGACACGAGCTGACGAACACACCTGAATGCACAGACCTGTCACTTGGTTGCCCCGAAGGGAAAGCTCTATTCTAGAGTGTCAAGGATGTCAGACCTGGTAAGGTCTTTCGCGTGCTTCGAATTAACCACATGCCTCACCGCTTGTGGCGGGTCCGTCAATTCCTTGAGTTTCAGCCTTGCGGCCGTACTCGCCAGGCGGGTGCTTAAATGCGTTTAGCTGCAGCGAATGAGGGGCGAAACCCCCTCAACACTAGCAGCTCATACGTTACGTGAGCGTGGACTACCAAGGGTAATCTAATCCTGTTTTGCTCCCCACGCTTTTCGAGCTCAGCGTCAGTTTACAGACCAAGAGTCGCCTTCGCCCACTGGTGGTTCCTCCATATATCTTCTACGCATTCACCTGCTAACAAGCATGGAATTCCAACTCTCCTCTTCGCTGACTCAAGTTCTCCAGTTTTCTCAAATGAGCTTTCCCCAGGTTGAGCTGGGGCTTCACATCAGACTTAAGGACCGCCTGCGCTCGCGTTTACGCCCAATAAATCCGGACAAACGCTTTGCCATCATACTATTACCGCGGCTCTGGCACGTAGTTAGCAGGTTCTGGTTTACTACCGTCAGGGGATTGAGCAGTTACTCTTCATCTTTGTTCCTTCTCTTAACACAGAGTTTTTCGATCGAAAACCTCTTACTCTACGCGACTTGCTCGTCAGACTTTTTCGTCCATTGGCGGAAGATTCCTAACTGCTGCTCTCCCGTAGGAGTTGGGCCGTGTCTCAGTCCCAGTCTGTTGGCCGATCACCCTCTCAGGGTCGGCTACGTATCATTGCCTTGTGAACAATTACCTTCACCAACTAGGCTAATACGCTCTGCGGTCGATCATAAGCGGTAAGCGAAGCAACCTTTCCATCCGTTCGCGCATGTCGGCAATTCAGAATTATGCGGTATTGCATCCGTTTTCGAATGTTATCTCCCCACTTTTATGGGCAGGTTTCTCCACGTTGTTTTACTCACCCGTCCGCCACTCCCCTTTCCAGTCGAGTTGCAAGCAACTCACATAGAAAAGAAGCGTCGACTTGCATGTATTAAGGCATGCCGGCCCAGCCGTCGTCCTGAGCAGGATCAAACTCTCAAATAAAAGATGAACGAACACGTTAGGATTGCCTTCGCTTTTTAAACGATGCTGAAGCTCATTAAAATGACTTGCTAGCGAATAATTATTTCACTTTGTTTCTTTGGTTTCGAACCCTTGGTCGAACCGCCTACACAGTTTATTGTTTTTTAACTTTTGTTTCAGTTTTCAAGGTCAATTCTTCTTGTTTGACAACTTCTAATATTAAGATTAGCAGGATGCTTGTCAAATTCTTTTTTTGAAACACTAAATTTTTGGTTTCTATTATCATATTGTCATTCAAAAGTAATAGCTTCTTTGTTAATCTTTTACACTTTTATATAAATAACACAAACAATCAATTTCGTCAATTGTTTTTTCAAGCTCAGTAATTCAAATGAAATTTTTCATCTGAAAATCCGTGTTCAAACAAACATGCTTATAATATAAATCAACTTTTTTATATCATTCGTTCAAGACTATTTTTTTCCCAGTTTAAAGTAAAATCCTTTTAAAAACAAAGAATTCAATTAACTACCTTCACTATTTCGAATGGCTTAAATCTCTCTTTTCTTCGCTACAAGGCATTGTAAGTGATGGTTCTATTTTCTATTTTAACAT
>Ga0163217_1119047_pt1 | contig 20942 bp, 13 predicted proteins | sample SynspAceP_FD_185933 | JGI IMG/M metagenome (GOLD analysis project Ga0163217, IMG submission 185933) | Saline lake microbial communities from Ace Lake in Antarctica - Synechococcus sp. Ace-P (PacBio error correction) | ecosystem: Environmental > Aquatic > Non-marine Saline and Alkaline > Saline ...
ACAAGTTGCCGCAAAGATTAAGATGCTTTCGCGTAAGGGCCAGACCTTTACAAAGGAAAAGGAGTTAAATTTGTTCGGTGAACAATTAAGAAGAAAAGCTGGTAAAGTCCAGCTAATAAAGTAGAATTAAATGGGGAATTTATCAATAGACTGAAAGAAGACAAGCGGAAATCAAAAGAAGGAAATACGTAACGTATCATTCGAACTGCTCAGAAGACCAAGATTATCGGTTTTTAGAAGTAACAAAAGGAAAATTTACGTTCCAAGTTTAAGATGACAACAACGGCGTTACTTAGGCTGCAGCTCATCAAGAGATAAGATATTGCGGGGTTCCAAAAAAGGAACAAAAATAGAAATCGGCGAACTTGGTAGGTAAAGCTATCGCTGGAAAAACAAAAAAAGCAGGTGTTGAGCTGTTTGCTTTTGATAGAGGCGGTTTTGTTTATACCACGGTAAGAAAGTAAAATGCATTAAGCTGAAGGAGCTAGAGAAGCCGGACTTAAAATTTTTTCCCCTTTTTTATTTTAAAATAAAATTTTTAAAAAAAATTTTTGGTAATCCCCAGAATAACAGAAACGTAAGAAGTCCGTTAAACCAGCAGTCTTGATTTATAAAGAATCCGTTTGGTTGGCGTACAAAGAGTAACTAAAGTAACAAAAGGTGGTAGGAGCATTTGGTTTTTTCTGCAATCGTTTGTTGTTGGAGATGAAAATATGGTGTTGTTGGTCTCCAACGGTTTAGGAAAGTCTAAAGAAGTTGCTAACAGCTATGTGCTAAAGCAATCGAGATGCCCTAAGAAAATTTTGATTAGAAAATCCTTTAAATAAAGGAACTATCACTCACGAACAAACAAGGTTAAATTTGGAGGGCTAGAGTGTATATTCAGCCAGCTTCACATGGTCTTGAGTAATTTGCTGGTGGATGCCGTTAGAGCGTAATTAGAAGGCTGTTGGAGTTTTCATGAAAGTTATTATCTAAATCTCAAGGATCTTCAAACCCACATATGTTTTGTAAAAGCTACCTTTGATGCATTATTGCAAATCTAGAGACGCTAAAACAGTTGCTACTCAAAGAGGTAATTTCTCTGAAAAAAGTTTTTAAAGGGATAAATTTAAAGGAATTATGGCAAAAAAGTTAAAGTAAACAAATTAAGAGTGGTATAAAGAAGCCTCTTATAGAAAAAACCTCTAGAGGCATGGTTTAAGAAAATAGGACAAGTTGGTAGAGGCATGAAAATACGCCAAGCCTTATGGGTATGATTGCTTAAAGTTAATCACATTAGTTTCACTGAGGAAAGTCTTAAAAATATAAAGAAGATGGAATTTAATAGTTTAAAAACCACCTGAAGGTTATACTACATGAGCAGGGAAATAGTTTGGTCGTGGCAGGGAACTGGAAAAGGTGGTACTGCTTACAAGAGATCATAAGGTGGCTAAATCTAGATCTGGATTTCTATAAAAAATAGTTTTTGAAAGGTGGTCAACATGCCATTGCAAAAGACGTGTTCCTAAGTTTGGTTTTAACCAACATAACAGGAAGGAATATGCTGGTTCATTTGGATAAGTTTACAATTATATCTGGTTGATAATGGTAACAGTAAAAGAACTGTTTAACCTTGATGTCTTGAATTTGAAAACAGATTCGTTGGTAAAAAATGATTTTTGTAAAATATTAGGTGGGTGAGAATTAAAGCTTCACTTTAAATATCGGCCATACATTTAGTGCTACTGCTAAAGCAAGCGATTGAGGCTGCTGGTGGCGAGCAATAAGTTTATAAGAACTATACTATGAAGCAATTTTTTCGAGACATCTATCTAATATTTGGAAGATAGAAGAATTAAAGGTAAGAATTCCTTGTAACTCTTGTATGTTGTTAGTATACTAGATTTTGGAGCAACAAATTGCACTTCCTTGTATAGATATCTGCGCAGTTAGGAGCTTTAGGCCTCTGGACCGGAAAGTGGAATCTTTTGGAATCTTAAATGCATTTACTGGTGGAAGCTTTCGCTCAGGCATCAGTTTTTGCGTTAGGTATTAAATGCCTTACATTTCGCTTCTATTGTTGGTTCAGTTAATGGGTACTTGCTATTCCTTAACCTTCAGAAATTACAAAAAGAAGGAGAAAGCGGTAGAAAAACTAATTAATACAGATTACAAGATGGTTAACCCATCGGGATTTTTTGTTATCCCTTCAGGCACTCTAACCGTATTTTATTAGGATTAAGTCAGTTGGGTGTTTCCAGACTAGTGCTTTTTTACTGGTATGGATTAGGATTTTATGGTAGCCTGCTGTTATCATTTTGGGTGACTGGAACAGTATTCGCTTTATGTGGCTTGGTGAGAAAATGCACAGATAAGGGTATTGGTAATGGAATATCATTTTAATTATGATTGGTATTATCGCTACCTTACCAACAATCTTTTTGCTCAAGAAGCAATTTCAAGGTGGACAGGTGTTGGGGACCACAGTTAGTATTAATTGAGGTAATTATTTGGTTTGTTGTATTTTTATTAAGAGTGTTTTATTTGGTAAATGGCAACGCGACAAATACCGGTACAATATGCACGTAGATCAGCTTCGGTGGTTACGAAAAGATATTCATGGGATCTAGACCAGTACATTCCTTTGAAATTAATGCTTCTGGAGTTTATGCTATAATATTTTGCGCAAGGCAATTATGTTTGCACCAGGTTTAATAGGTAAAACGTTCAACAATACACTTGGGGATTGTGGATTGGAGAACGAACTTTCCAAGATTGTTTTTGGATGGCAACAACTTTTATTTGCGTTTTAATCATAGTGTTTTTACTACTTTTACAACGGCTATTACAGTACTATAATAAATGGCTGAATGATTTAAAATCGGAGTGGAGGTTTTTATTCCGGGAATTTCGTCCAGGTGCTGAAACTGGTGATTATTTGATAAAATTATGTCTTTAATTACACTAACCGGTTTTCTGTGTTCTTAGCGCTTCTAGCGGTTTTAACCGCGGTAGTCGTAAGTTAATGGATGTGGCAAGCAGGATGGGCCATGTTTTATGAGGACATCATTGTTGATTATGGTTGGTGTGGCAATTGATACGTAGCAACAGCGTAAATTCGTATTTTATTAAACCCGTCATTATGATGGGTTAATGAAAACAGGTAAAAATAGAAAAAGAGCAAAAGTTAATGGCTAAAACAGGCAAGCGATAAGAGCAAAGATGGTAGCCATTTGGAAAGCGCAATTATCGAAATGGCCCTATGTTTTTCGTGTGAACTAGAAAACTGGGTCACGTTGTGAACAGCACATATTTCCTGGTAAAAATGGCGTATGCATTTATATAAAATTCTTCAGGTGATAAGTAAAATAGAAATGAGGCCCTTTGAATTTGAGTAAAGCAAGATTACATATGATATTAAGCAAATTAGGATGAAAGTTAGAGCCATCATTAAAAAGAGAAGTGCCGACCTGCAAGATAGTTTCGCAGAAAAAGGAGATTGTTACGTAATAAAACAAAAGAATCCCTAGATTTAACAAAGACAAGGGTAATTAAATGGCAAAGAATTGCAGGTGTAGATATACAAACAGAAAAAGAGGGGTTAATTTGCTCTACTTATATCTTCGGAGTAGGTAATAGTAGAGCTAAAGAAAATATTAGCAAAGGCCCAAGTTTAGTGAGGATACAAAGTGTCTGAATGGAACGATGAAATGAAATTAGTCCGTATTCGTGAGGCAGTAAATCTTCTTTACTATAGAAGGAGAACTTCGTTCTGAGACCCAATTAAACATTAAAACGTTTAATGGATATTGGTTGTTACAGAAGGTATTCGTACCATAGATCTGGTCCTTCCGTTAAGGGGTCAGAGAACCAAGAATAATTCTAGAACAAGAAAAGGGAAGAGAAAAACTGTTGCGAATAAGAAAAAGCAACTAAATAAACAACAGACATAAGTCAATTAGTAATTTGACGTTTAGAAGAAATCTGCCTGAAAATGTAAAAGTTTAGGATTCCCAATAAACTAAGAACTACACTAGAAACTAAAAAAGTATGGCAAAGTCAAATACAAAAAAACGGTAGAAGAAACGTAAAGTTTTGTAGAATGGTAAGGTGAAGCTTCACGTACTGCTCCTTTCATAATATCATCATTTCTTTAACCCAACAAAAAAGGTGATGTTATTTCATGGTCATCTGCAAGGTAAATGGGTTTTTAGAGGTTCGAAAAAGAACCACTCCTTAATGCGGCCCAAATTCAGCTGAAGATTGTTCAAAAGTAGCTCACGAGGCTGGTTTCGTAAAGGTAAAAGTTTATGTAAAAAAGGCCCAGGAAAATGGTAGAGAATCTGCGATTCGTTCTAATAACATAATGCAGGAATTTTGAAGTAACTGAGATTATTGATATTACTTCCAATGCCACAATAATGGTTGTAGACCAACCTAAAGAAGAGAGTTTAATTATTTATAACAATTGTCCCGAAAAACGGGATTGGTTTCAACAGAAAGTATTGACATACATTTATCGCAGGATAAGCCCTTAATTCATAATCATAACTTTCCAAATTTTTTAAGCCCAAATGGCAAGATATACAGGACCAAAAAACAAAAATTGCTCGTAAGTTTGGCGAAGCAATCTTCGGAAGATGCACAAGTCTTTGAAAAAAGAAATTTCCACAGGAACAACATGGTAAATACAAGACGTCGTGGTAAGAAATCGGAGTATGTCTAATCCAGTTAAGGAAAAGCCAAGAAAGCTAAAATATTACTTACGGGTATATTTTAGAAAAGCAATTTAAAGAAATATTTTTTGCTACAGCGGAGAGAAAGAAGGTGTAAACGGGTTGAAATTTTAACTTCAATTATGTGAATCACGTTTAGACAACGTGTTTACAGATGGGGTATATCAAAACTCAGAAGTGGCGCTAGACAATTAGTATCGCACAGACAATTACAGTAAATGGGGAGTTGGTAAACATCCATCTTAACGTGTTAAAAGCTGGAGACGTTTGTAAGGAGTAGAGGAAAAAATCTAAATCAATTTCAACAATTCAAGATTTTTCATTAGCTGCTAGTAGTAGCGTATATGAAATGGATTACTTGGAATTCTGAAAAAAATGGAAGGTACTTATGTAAGTGTGCCTGAAAGACTTCAGATTCCTGAGAATATCAAAGAACAATTAATCGTCGAGTTATACTCTAAATAACAACACTGTCCCAATTATGGCATTATTTAATTTTCAGAAACCCGATAAAGTTTATAATGATTGATTCGACCGATTTCGAAGGGAGTTTTGAATTCCGCCTTTGGAACCTGGTTTAGGATTGACTGTTGGGGAACGCCATTAAGAAGAGTAACTGCTTTTCATCTTTGGAAGGTTTTGCTATCATCTTCGGTTAGAATAGATAAAGTTTGAACATGAATTTTCTTGTAATCTCTGGGATTGTAGAAAATGTAACTGAAATTATTTTGAACTTAAAGCAAGTACGGCTTTAAAAGACAAATAGAAAGATGTTGACACTGAAACCGTATCTATTTCTGTTAGTGGAAAAAAATCCAGCTTACCGCTGGTGACTTTCAAAAGTTTATATCAGGGTTTCAACAAGTTTTAAAACCCCGATTTAGTAATCTGTAACATGGATGCAAGGTGAATTTCAATATGGAATTGGTTATCGCAAAAGGTAGAGGTTATGTCCGGCTGGAAGATAAACAAGAATCTGGAGCACCATTAGGAACTATCGCGATAGAAATTCTATCTTTACACCAATCAAAAATGGTAAAGTACAGTATTGAGAACTTTAGAGTTGAACAGAAAAAGATTACGAGAAGTTAGTTTTCGAAATTGTTTCAGATGGTTTCTATTACTCCAAAAGACGCGTTTGACAGAAGGGTGCAAAAGTACTTTATTCATCACTTTATGTTTATTCCTCTGATGAGCGTATTACATTAGAAGCTGATGAAAATTGCACAAACTGAGACAGTTACGATGAAGAGTCATTACACATGCGTCAGTTGTTAAAAACAAAATTAGTAGATTATGGACCTTTCCGTTCGTCGGCCGCTTAATTGTTTTTAAAAGCAGCAAGAGGTAGATACATTAGGCGACTTAGTTTTCTTTTAACACAAGCGATTTAATGAAGTTCAGAAAACTTCGGTAAAAAGTCGTTAACGGAATTAAGAGGATTAGTATCAAATAAGGGATTAAGTTATCGGAATGGACTATCAAAACTATAAATTAGATAAAGATTAATTTTACTTCTGTTAGCAAAGAAAATCTCAGATAATGGAAGAAAATAAGGAATAGGTAATGAGACACGGTAAAAAAGTTAAATCATTTAGGTAGAAAACAACGGCGCATAGAACTGCAATAGCTTGCAAATATGGCTTGTTCCCTAAATTGAACCATAAAAGAATAAATACAAACGGTTGTCAAAGAAAGCTTTAAAAACATTTAAATTGAGCATTAAATCACTAAGTCCAAAGCTGAAAAATAATGTTTCCTGCGACAAAGGAACGCACAACCAGACGTATTGTTTTTAAAAATCTTAGAGACAAATACGCTGTTAGCGAATTGTTTAGCGTAGTTTTCTGAAAGTCGCAGATCGTCAGGTGGATATACTAGGATTATTAAACTAGGAACGTTTTGGGTGATACGCGGACATGGCAATGATAGAACTGGTGATTTTTAATGGATCTACAATGCTTCTAAAAACTACTCCTGCTAAGAAAACTACGAGAAGAAGTAGAGCTAAACCAAACCGACGATGCTCAAAGGCTGACAACGCCTGTAGAGAATACATAGAAGAAAAGTCTTGAAGAGTAAAACTATGAATGATTAAGTTTAAATAATAGAAAAGGATTAAGTTGAAAAGCTTTATCCTTTTTTTTTGTTATTTTTGTAAACTAAGAAAATTAAATGAAATATCAAACCTAAGAGAAAAGCATTAATTTTATTAGCTGATGGGATAACTATTTTTTATGTAAGGCAGTAGGGGATAAAGAGGAACGGCCTTTGGTGAAGTATGTTTTAATACGCGGATTGACAGGGTATCAAGAATTTTTTACGGACCCCTCCTATTTTGGACAATTAAATGGTCACACAAATGCACATATTGGTAATAAATGGTAGCTCAAGAGGATGAATTGAAAATCAGAACAGGTTAAAATAGCTGGTTTGGATATGGCCCAAAATTTTATGTTACGAACTAATTCTTAGACCTTCCGCAGACCAAAGCTTAAAAAGATTTCTAGATAAAAATAAGCTGTTCGCTTCATTTCAGCACGTGGAATAACGGGGCATTAGTCAGTTTATATCAGAAGAATCAACGGGAGCAATGAACGCTGTTATTACTACAGAATGTAAATAATTTGAAGTTTTAAAGGGTAATTAAAGGCAGTGCCTAGTAATGGAAGGTTTAGAACTTGCTCAAGTGTTGCTACCAAAGAAACCTTTATTTGTCGGCGATGTAGATGCCAAATTTAAAATTGCAGCTTTAGATATTGGTATCAAAGAATATTTTTGAGAAACCTACGCCAAAAGAAATTGCCTATATAAAAGTTATTTCCTTATGATGCTACTACGCTGAATGAAAAGCTTTTAGTCCCCTGATGGTTATATTTTATTCTAACGGACGCAGGGGATCCTGAAAAAAGCCCTTTCAGCAAGGCGATACAAACAGCAGCGATATTATTGCACCGACGAAATTTATTTTGGAATTTGTTTAGGGGCATCAGGTATTGCATTGGCCAATGGGGTATCAACCTATAAATGCATAAACGGCCATAGAGGAATTAACCATCCCAGTGAATGAACTTAGTAACGGGCAAAGGCGAAATCTACTTCTCAAAATCATGGTTTTGCTTAAATAGAGAAGGAAACAGGAAGCCAATTAAATTTAGAAAATTACCCATGTGGCACTTAAATGGAACAAAACAGCGTTGCTGTATTAAAATGAAGCATAAAAATGTCTTCAGTGCATATCATCCAGTTAAGCTAGTCAGGACGCACAATGATGCGGAACTATCTTCTTTGATCACTTTTTTGAAATGAATTCAGAAAGAAGGTGTACTAAAACGTTGTAGTTGAAATAAAGTAATTTGTCTTATTTTTTTAAGGCCTTTCGAAGCTTGTTTCCTAACAGTTTCTTTGTATATTACTATAACTAATTTATATAGAATCAAATTACAAATATATGAGTATCATTATTAGCGTACATGGCAAGACAAATTTTAGATTCAAAGAGGTAAGCCAACAGTAGAAGTAGATGTTTTTACTGAAAAATTGGTATAGATGGGTGAGCAGCTGTCCTTCTGGAGCATCTTACTGGTGAACATGAAGCAGTGGAGCCTTTAAGATGATGGTGGGCAAGGCATTTATGGGTAAAGGGTGTTACAAAAGGCGGTTACGAAATGTAAATATTGATATCGCTGAGGAAATTATCAGGGATGTCCTGTATTTGAGCAAAACTTTAATTGATCAGACGGCATGATCGATTTAAGATGGTACTCCCAACAAATCTAAATTAGGAGCTAACGCAAATATTAGGCGTTTTCTTTAGCGTTGCTAAGGCCCCGCAGCCAGAAGAAATTAGATGGGCCGTTGGTAATGTTATATTGGTGGTGTTAGCGCGCAATACTTAACTGTTTCCAATGATGAATATTATTAATGGTGGGATCCACACATTCTGATGCCCCAATCGCTTTTCAAGAAATTTATGGTCATGCCTGTGAAAGCAACATCAATTTTCCACGCCATGCAGCAATGGGTAACTGAAATTTTTCACCACCCTAAAAAAGTATTACAGCGCAGAGGTTTTAAGCACAGCTGTAGGGGATGAAGGTGTTTTGCACCAAACCTAGCAGGTGTACAGCAGATGCTTTTTAGATAACGATAGCGAAAGCGGTAGCAAAGGCAGGGGTCAGTTTGGGTGATGATGTATGAATTGCTTTAGATTGTGCAGCCAGCTGAATTTTTAACGTGAAGGGAAATACGATTATACCAAATTGGAAGGAGAATAAGGGTGTTTAATTAGAAACTTCAGAAGACAAGCACAATATTTAGCCGATTTAAGTGCTAATTATCGCCATTATTTCTATCGAAGACGGTATGGACGAAAAACGACCTGGATGGCTGGGAAATCTTTAACAGACAAAATTGGTGATAAGTACAAATTGGTTGCGTGATGATTTTGTTTTGTAAGCCAATGTGACGTTTTTATCAAAATGGGAATAGAGCGAGGATCGCAAATTCAATCCTGATAAAAGTAAACAAATAGGCCACATTGACAGAAACCATTTGCAGCCGTAAATATGGCTAAAAAATGCGGATATACTTCTGTCAATGTCGCATCGTTCAGGTGAAACAGAAGATACGACTATTGCAGATTTAGCGGTAGCCTTAAAATACAGGACAAATTAAAGAGCAGGTTTCGGCCTCTAGATCGATCCGTATGGCGAAGTACAGATCAATTATTGAGAATAGAAGAAGATTAGGAAGTATCGCTTATACCCGCAAGGAGCTTGGCTTTTTAATTAAAATCAGTTTTTTTTTATGTGAAAATGACAAAGCCTTTCTTTCAATAAGAGAAGGCTTTTTTTTGGAGGATTTTTTTTACTTTTTTCTGTTGTGAAAGAAATTTATTAGCTATATTATACTTTTAAATACAGACAATTCAAACACTCAAGCTTTGATAATTTTCTTTTTTGTTGCTGCTGAAAATGACGCTATTCCTAATGTAAGGCAGGAAGGTATGGGCGACGTGGTAAGAGAATGTCCCTCGACCAAATTTCAGAACGAGGGCGATAGTGCCCATAATTGTGGTTCCTTCCTATTCAAGACCTTCATACGCAATGGGGAATTTATCAATGAACCTAGAGTTTAATTTAAGAGGCCTTGACGTATACGGCAGAACTTTATATAAGTACACACCTAAAAAGGAGTTTGATAATTTAACCCATTATGTAATTCACCACCCTGAGATGAAGCTGGTGATATTGCACATATTTACCACAATGAATCCTAAAGAGCCTTTTTTTACCGATGCCGATAAAAATATTTTATTTTTTGTACTGGCGGTGGCCAGCAAGTGAAACAAAATGGCAAATTGCACGAGTAGATAATAGCAACATTTACATGATTGGCATTCGAAGTTTGGTTATTGTTTTTTTAAGAAAATATCATCCTGAAGTTTTCAATTTTTAAAACAAATTAGGTTTGTGTACCGATTCACAACCTCGCTATTCAGGGATTTAGACTTTTTCATGATAATTATCAATCCGTTCAGAACTGGTTTTCCTTGGAATCCCTATTGATTATGAAATATTTTAAAGAGAATTATAGGTATTCAAGATTGTAAATCACCTTAATGGCGGTAGGTGTTCGCTTCCTGATGCCGTACAATACGGTTTTTCGCCCTCCTTATAAAGAAGACATATTATGCTTTCTAGTCGCCCTCCGGAATTCATTGAGGCGAAAATTAGAGGAAGATTTAAAGATGCAGATCAGCAGGGTAGACTTTTTGGTATTTTTAACGGCTTCTAATTATTAATAATATAAAGAGCGGAGAAACTGGCAAACTCTATCGAAATACAGTCAAAGCACTTTTTGGAGGGGTTCAAGAAAGAGGATAAAAAGTATAAATCCAGATTTTTTAGCCCTACGGTGAAAAAAAAATAATGGACTATGTAGATAAAAGGCCTGAATTTATCTTCAAGTGTTGCCCTGAGGCTCACAGAAACAAAAAGTTTTAATTTTATCATGCATAATCCTGAAGCTTTTAATTGCAATTTAAATAAGCTGAAAAGGTCAATGGAATTTTTATGTTGCTGGGTACAGGAGCTTTCCCCCCCCCCCCCTTGAAAAAAAAATTAAATGGGGGAAGTAAGTGTTTCGAAAAACTAAGCTATGACAAAAGAATTTTTATATTACAAATGGCCATCAGAAGATTTGATCGACAGTATTTATCTAATCAGATTTGTATTTATAGGCCAAGCCTTTTTGAGCCTTGTGGGGATAAAGTCAAATGTTGGCAATGAGAAAATGGTGTTCCATGTTTAGTAGCATCACACTGGAGGTTTTAAAAGATACAGTAAAACATTTCGAAACTGGATTTTCTTTTGATGGAAAAACACGGATGAGAAAATTAAGAATAATGGTAAGATTTCTTTCGATTTAGTCCTAGACCTATTTCAGCAAAGACAAAACCAAATGGAATAAAATTTTTACAGGCCAATGCAAAGAAGGAGCGTTTTTAACTTGGCAAAAAGTCTTTAGACGACTATTAATAAACTACTTAGCATAACGGTATGCTTTAAGGTTTTGTTCAACAAAAAAAAATACTGCTAAAATTATTTTGTTAATATTAAAGATAATGATTTTTTTGGCATTGTTATCGTATTGCTTTTTCCTTAAATTTACGAGTAATAAAAAAACGTAATTAATAACACATGTCAGAAAAAGCTAGCTTGAATACAACGAAACAATAATGAGTTTCGCAGTTTATAAAAGGTACAGAAGAAGATAGCGATAGATATGTAAAGAGTTGCGATCAGCCTCTGGAATGATAACCTAGATCCAGGATACAAAATACGGGTTCTTGCGAGAGTGCCCATTACATTTTTTGGATGGTTGGAAAAGGAATTCTTCGTTAACAGAAGGTAGCTATAGAAGAATTGCTGAAAAAGCCTGATTTTTTAGAAGTAGCTTTTTAACTCATTTTTGGAGAATTACCAACTAGTGAGCAATTGAATAAGTTTCATTCAGATATTAAAGCGCAGTCTAATCGTTTTGATGAAGACATGCGTAAAATAGTAATGCTTTTCCAAAATCTGCGCATCCGATGGGCGTTATTGCGGGCGTCCCTTACCAGTGCAAATTAACCGCTTTTAACCCTTCTTCTGTAAACGGTAAAGGTTCTGAAGGAGGAGATGTATAAAGCCTATTTGTAAGATTTTAGGGAAATTTCCAGTGCTAGGTAGCAATGGACATTCCGTAAAAAGAATGGTTTTTGCCTCTAGAATTATGGGCGATAAAAACTTTAGGCTACGTGGAGAACCATACTTAAAAATGATGTTTAAGCAGCCTAATGAGGACTACAAATCTAATCCCATTGTGCTAAATGCTTTAGATAACTATTGATACTTTCATGCTGACCATCGAACAAAACTGTTTCTACATCAACCGTTCGCAATCGCGGGAATCATCTCATGTTGGTTTATTGCAATCGCTTTCTACAGGAATTTCCTGCCCTTTGGGGTCCTTTACACGGAGGTGGCCCAAACCAGCGGTATTAGAATGCTTGAAAGTATTCATACAGTGGTGGTGATTCCTAAAAAGTTATGGCTAAAGCCAAAGACAAAGACGATCCGTTTAGATTAATGGGGTTTGGAACACCGTGTGTACAAAAATTTTGATCCAAGAAGCAAAAAATCATAAAGAAGGCAGCTGAACGAATATTGGAGATTTGGGTATCAAAGATCCAATTTTAAGTATTGCACCAGGTTTTGAAAAAGAAGCCTTGGTTGATCCTATTTTTGTAAGATAGAAAATTATATCCCAATGTTGATTTTTACTTGGAATTAATACCGTGCCTTTAGGAATACTACCCGTATATGTTACGGTAATGTTTTGCCCTTAGGAAGATTGCCAGGTTGGATTGCCCAATGGAGAGAAATGCGCCTTAATAATGAACCTAATTGGTCGCGCAAGACAAGTATATATTGGCGAAACGGTAAGACCTTTTGTCTCTTTTAAGAATAAAAGATAGTAAATTCATGTTTGCGACAACAAGCCTGCCTTTTTAATAAAAAGGCCAGCTTGTTGGTTTAAAAAACTTCGTAATATAAAAATAGCTGCATCTTTGCAGTAAATCTTGTAATGCTTCAGCTAAAATATTAAAAACGAAACAGACACCTTAAAAGCTGTTAATCTTAGGAACCGCTGAAAGCTGTGGACCAACTCCAAAAGCTGAAGATGCGTATGATCTAAATCATTAGAGCATATCCTCGCCGGTACATATCCCTTAGAAAAGAAGATATGGTAAAAGAAATGGATGCTTTTGAAAAGGTTTTGAAAAAGTACAATGTTCAGGTTTTTCGACCCAAAGTACTTAAAAGATTGTAACCAAATATTTTCACGAGATATAGCTTTTTTGTAATCGATGACTTTTGTTTAAAGCTTAACATTTTACCAGATCGGGAAGAAGGTTTTTGGGCGATACAAAATAATTTCTACGAAGAATCCAGCCGCACAAAATTATTCACCTACCGGAAGAAGCACATATCTGAAGTGGTGATGTTATGCCTTGGAATGACTATTTTTTATTGGTTACGTACACAGCAGAAAATTACTCACATCATATTACGGCAAGAACTAACAGTATTGCTGTTTGAACATATTAGATCTCTATTCCCTAAAAAAATTCTAAAAATCTTTTGAGTTGCGGCAAGTCCAACCAATCCAAAGAAAATGCACTGCATGCTAGACTGTTGTTTTCAGCCTATCGGGAAAGGATAAAAGCCATACTTCATAAAAACGGATTTTTAATTGAAGAGGAATATAACTGGCTTGGTTACTTTTTTTTGGTAAGGAAAATATTTTTTGATATGACAGTGATGAAATGTACCAGATGTTTCAGTAAATGTTTTTTCTATTTCGTCTGAAGTTATCGTCTCAGAACAAATTTACCCGATTAAATGACTGGTTAAGAAGCTATAATTACAGTAGAAGAAATACCCTTATGCTGAAATATTTTTCAAAAACAAGAAGGTTTGTTGCGTGCAGCACATGGCTTTAATTAGACAATAATAACACGTACTTTTTTAACCTTTGGGATATATGCAAGCACCAATTCTATTTTAATGATTAGACCGTTAGTTTTTCGAATGAATGACAAACGGCCTGTCAATAAATTATTTCCAGGAAGATTTAAATATTATACAAACGGAAATCAATAGCAAAGCTCAGGAACGAAATTCGATACCTTTGTTGACGGTTTTGGAAGGCCAAAAGGGTATTGATGTCATGGGTTGGTTGATGATACTAAAAATCCCAGATACGCCAGAATTCCAGTTTTTCCAAATAATTGGATTTCTTTCATGAAGATCGGTACGTAGGTTTTGTTTTCCAATGTTTGCGGAAACAGACGGAGATGAACGTCGTGAAGACATCTAGAAATTGTAGAAGAGCATGGGTTTTTGAAATAACGAATGTGGTGGATAATACCTCGCAGAAGAAGAAGGTTTTTTCCTTGGAAAGGGTACGGGTAGTATTGCTTTGGATCGGACCCAATAAAAAAGCCTATGCGCTTTTAAATCTGAGCGCAGCAGATGAAAGAAATTATTTATTGGTTTTGTGAAGACTTTTGATTATTTTCCCCGTTTCTTTTTTACGGCAAACCAATCAGTTGATTGGTAAAAGAAATGCCCATATACCATACAATGTGGAATGATGTTGTATAGGTGAAAACTTTGCAGTAATTTAGTCCAGATACAATCGACAATAAAAAAGAGCGTAAAATAGTGTTTTTTAGATCACTTAAGTCCATGATGGTAAGAAATCATCAGAATTTCTGATCTCAAATGCATCAATTGCAGGAAATAATGTTGCAGTTTTAGGTAAAAACAAAAGCCTTAATTTAGGTCCATGAGTTTTCTTCGGCTTACACAGTCTTGAATCCAGGGCAAGTAAAAAGTATCACCAGCAATTGCGAAATACTACATAGCTCCTTAGAAATCTATAGAAACTTGTGGCGGTGGCACGACGCTGTATGATGGCAGAAGTAATTTTTGCCAAAGAGGTTTTAAATTAAAATGGAAAATTAAAAATAAAAAGTTTGAAGTGAAAAGATGTAAAATAGAAATTGATTTTAAATTGCCTATAACGGATTAGCGATTTTGGAACGTCCTTAAATAATTTTCATTTACTTCCAACTATTAGCAAATCCCCGCGAATCATACCTCCCAAAATAAATAATGAAAGGACTATACTGTACCAGTAAAGTCTGCCGCGTAAGCCTCTAGCCAAATGTGGCAAGTTTTTGGTGGAGTACGTTATGTTTCATCCAATCTAAATTCTAACCAAGCTTCTCAAAAGGCAGCGCATTTTTCGGCAAAGAGCAATAAGCGTTTTCTCTTTTTATCGGCCAACAGTACACGCAAAAATCTAAAGGCATCCCGGCAATATATTTTTGTTAAGAATGGGTTTCCTCCCTCTTCGCAAGCCAACACCCTGATATTTTCATCGTAGGAAGCTCGCATTTTCCAGAGCCAATTGCCGTATACCACCTTTTCTTCTCCACCAATTTTCCAAATTATTTTGTAGTACCCTATCAGGATCAGAGATTTTCAGGTTTTGGTATCGTCAACAACTCCGAATTTAGGTTACCTGAATAAACTTTCGTCTAAGTTTTTTTGGAATTCGACCGCTGACCAATCGCTGTTCTTCCAGCTACTTACACTAGGTTTTTGTTCTATTTTTTTAAAGGCCATGTCCAATAGGCTTCCGCGATAGGAGTAGGGTGTCTATGCCTAATATTTCTTGTAGTCTTTTATCTTTAGCCCACCACCTCCAATTTTCATGCTGTCCCCTACTAAGTTAGCGCTAACCTTTAGGAGGTAGAAGTTAACGAAGTTAATAACCAAGTAGAAGAAAGTTTAGGCGTCATCACTGGGCACTTGTTACAAGATCCAATTATTTAAACCCTCTGCTTGCTGCATATTGGTGCAGCATTTCTTTATACGTCAATACGTTTGGGACCGGCATATCAAAAGATCATCATAGGTTTTCTCGTTTCCTAAGACACCGTTTAAAAAAGCTCATGACAATCTCTAATTAGCAATAGGTTGCGTTTTTAGTGGGCCACCCATTTGGCGTAATCATAAATGGCAATTTTTCGCATAAATCTCTAAATTTCAAAAAGAAGAACTACCAGAGCCTACTATAATTCCAGCTCTAACACCGTTAATTTAAAGCTACCTTTTGTATAATATATCCTCTACTTTTTTTCTTGAACTTAAGTGTTTTGACAGTTTTTTCATCATTAACAATTCCACTTAAATAGATGACTTGGGTAACCTTGGTTTTGTGCCATGTAAGCATTAAAACTATGTGGCTGTTTGAGCTTCTTTTTTTTTTGTCAAAATTTTGGCGTCGAAGAGCTCATGGAGTGCACTAAAAAATACGCTACATCTATATCTTTAGGAATTTTTATTTTCGGCTACAGGGCTCAAGAAAATTCAATTTCAACGATGCTTATTTGTGCTCGTGTTTTCTTTTTATCAACAGAAAGTCTGGTTTGATCGCGAACTCGACAATAACTTCGTGTCCAAGTTCTATAGTTGGGTAATAACCGCATCCCGATATACCATTGCACCTGTAAGCAATATTTTCATCTGTTGAAATTTTTTGTTTTTAAGTGGCCAAATAACCATTCCAAATTAAAGGCTGATGTTAATTCGACTTTTATAAGTAGGTGTTGCGAGTTTGGCCTCCTTTGTAATTATTCTTTGTCCATCTTTTTAATCCGTTGATTTTAAATCAAATCAAGGGTACAGCGTTGTTTACTCAATACCGAAAGGAGATTTTTATAAATCAGCTATTTGAAGTTGGCGGCGGTTGTCGGCTTTGTAATCTAGCATCTTTTTAAAAAAACTTTTGAATGGCTTTAAGTGGTCCGATTTACCTTAATGAAGTAAATGATCTCTGTAAATAGAACGTACACAAAGTCTCCTTTGTATTCGTTAATTTAAATAAAAAAGGGATGATCAAAGCAATCACATTCTAAACTGAGACCTAAACCAACAATAATTCCCTATTTGGTCGTAGTTCAATGTTGCAAAACGCTGGTGTATTGTTCTAAAAATTAACAATTGTGAATTCACACTTGTTTGGGTAAGAAAGCTTTAGGAGAAACCCAATGCCATTCATTTTCAACGTTCTTTAAAAGGTAAAGGGTTTTACCTAATTCTTCATCAATTTTTCTGGAAACATCCTTGGTGCTTTATGAGATATATTAAGAAGCATAACTTAAAATTTTCTATTTCAGGCACTTTTTTTACATCCTACCCGTTGCGGCCAGCATTTGTGCTTTGTTCGGTGAATCATCACGTTGTCATTAGGAATTTATTATTTTTTTAAAGGCAACCCCTAATATTTTGGGCATAGCCTTCTTAAAAGAATTCATTGATTTTCTTTCTTCCTGATAATTTATCATTTGCAAGTTTTCTTATAAAGTAAACAAATACAGCGGTATAGTTCTTAATGTAATAATCAAAAGCAACAAAAATGATTAGTTTTTGCAGCCTTATAAGTCCATTTACTATGAATATTCAAGACCTTTTAGAAGTTAAAGTTACAGAACTGGTTTTTAATGTATTTCAGCTAGCCTGCCCAATGTGGAGTTTCCAACCTACTCGAAAAGATTTTGAAGGTGATTTACTGTTGTTGTTTTTCCCATGCTTCGTTTAGTTTAAAGGAAAATCCAGTACACATAGGCGAGGCAAATTGGCAAGTATTTTGTGGCTGAAGTTGAAGAGATTTATCGCTTTTAATGTGGTTTAAAGGATTTTTTGAAATTTAGTGGATAAGTGATTCAGGTTTTATCTTGATGCATTTCCTTGAAATGAAGCACGATAAGTCTTTGGACCACAAAACAAAAGAAAATGATGCTGTAAAATGGTAGAATATTTCCTTCTCAAATACTAATAAACCATTGCTTTAGGCTAATTCGAAATAATATTATTAGGATATTCCAGTGCAGAAATTTAAAAGCGGCCTGGCAAAAAAGTGTATAAACTCAGATTATTAATGATCCGTGGGGTATTCAATATTTGCCAAAGTATGCTGGCTTGGCAGAAATTTGGTGCTGGTGAAACACCTATTCCGAAAACTTCTTGGCTTAAAAGGGGATAAAATTGGGTTGGGAAATTACTACGTACTTTTGATAAGGCTACAGAAAAAATAGCAGCTTAGTTTGAAAAGGGAATCGATAAAGCTATTGCAGAAGAAAGAAGCTCCCCTTTTATAGAAGCCACAACAAATGCTTTTTAAAATGGGAGGCTGTGATAAAGAGGTGGTGGGCCTTTGGGAACAAAATGAACCAATGGGTTTTACGACGGTTTTTGCCGTAACTATAAAAATTTAGGAGTAGATTTTGCACCTTATATTATGAAGTGACACTCTTTATTAGGCTAAAGATGTGGTTTGGCAGCAGGTTTAGATAAAGGGTGTTTTTTTTAAGAAAAGAGATAATAGTGTAATTGGATCGGATTAACCGATGATGGCTTATGACCGAAAAAATCAGTACTTCGTTCTGATGGGTACTCGGTATATAGACTCAAGATATTGGTACTGCAATCCAACGTGTGTAAAAGATTAACCCTGATGTTGTGTATGGTTTTACAGTGAAATGAACAAGATACCATTTAAAGTTTTTGTTTAATTCTTAAAAAATTAGGTTTCCGTGGCAGCTAATTTATTTCATTTGAGTTATGGTATGGTAGATTTACCAGTGGAAAAATGAAAAGTAGGAAGGTACTGTCCGTCGACGGCTGACGATTTACTGGCAGATATGACCACCACTGCGGGAATTATTTCGGAAGGCTTAGGCAAGCTCGAGGGCATTCAGCAAACGAAAAGAAGAATTATATCAAATTAATTGCTAGGAGCTTTTAAAAATATTATTTCTCAAGGTGGATCCTAAAAAGCGAATTTTATTTAATCCTGAGGAGTCATGTTGATTTCCAAGGAATACGGGACCTTTTATTCAATATACCTACGCCAGAATTCAGTCCTATTTTAAGAAAAGCTACAGACTTAAACCTTTGTCTGACGATAGTTTGCCGACAGAATTACATGCAAAGGAAAGAGGAATGTTAAAGCAGCTGCAAGGAACCCTGAGACCATTCAATTGGGCGGCAGCGAATTATAGCCCAGCTTAATTGCAAATTACACCTATGATTTGGTCAGGATTTAATTCATTCACCAAACGTCTCTATTTTAGGAGAAGAAAGATCATCTTAAAAGAGTAATTTAGGATTAATTAATCTAAAAAGTAGGTGAGGTTATTGCCTCGGCTTTTTAAAATTATTGGGTATTTGAGGTGCCGATCGGGATATGTAATATGGGGCTAAATAACTCAGTTATTAAAATAAAAAAAGACCGCAATGGGGGTCTTTTTTAGTTGAGTTAGTTAAAAGCCAAATTAAGATTAACGCTTTTTCTGCCTTGAAGCTACTGCTGCCAGCGTATAACTACAAGTCCAAACCAATTTGGTTGATAGCATCTCCAATGTTATAGATAACATCCATGTTTAAGCCCCATGTGCCTTACAGCACGTACCATCCTGAGTAACTGCCATATTCCTAAAGGATAAATAGCCATCCTAACCAATACGAACCAAGCATAATGGTTTTGGTGAGCTTTTAGTACAGCCCCACCAGCAATTCGTCAATTTTTAGCACTACGAACCAAATCTCATATACGACTGTAGAAAATAAGCGACCACCTGAGAAAAAAAGCCCATAAAGCAGGTCAGTTCCTGTAGTGTATATTGCTTCTCCTACATAACCTGTTACTAACATTATAACAGAAGCTAAAATTAATTTCCCACATAGTGGCATGGGGGCTTAGCCCCAGCTTTAACCTTAAAATTAGGTAAAACTCAACACCATTAGTGGAGACCGTTAGTGTCCATCTACATATCTTGAAAAATGTAGGAGATTCAACCAACTACTGCCAACTAATCTCTCATGTACCAGTAGTGTAACAGCAGCAATACAGTAATGAACCAGAAATTAAGTATCGAAGTTTTTCCATTTTATCAAAATCATCATTGAGAAAAAGAAAAAGGCCGAAGCGGCCATCATCGGCATGCACCACAAGAAGGTAAAGCCACCTAATCGTCAGTAGCCATTTTGGATAACCAAAGAAATTGAATTTAAAAACTGTACCATAGTTGTTTTTTTTAGAATTAATTTTGTTTAATTATAATCCACAAAGTTAAACAGAAATTGTTTAAAAAAAAGGGTTAAATTAAAGATTGGTGAAAATTATAACATTAACATTCCTAATGTAAGAAACCATTTATTATTGTAGCTACCAATTTTAATTCCTTTGGGATTGCAATTTTTTTTGAAGAATCTATTGAAATATCTTTTGCCTTTTTGTTGATATAACGTTTGGACTTATTCATGGTGCGAAATGATATTAAGTTAATCGAAAAAAGTTGAAAATTTTTTTAAAAAGGCAATTTTTTTATTGTTTTAATATAACTACTCCCTCTTATATACTTTTTACTGTATTCCTTTTTTATTATTCGCTAGCAGTTCCCTGTACTTTTTGTTTTATTAGCGCGATCATTTTGGAGAGCAACACTGGCTTTCTAGGCCTTAAAGGAAACAAGTTTCATTCGAATCGTTATTTTTTCTTGAGTTATGGCTTATTATTTTTTTCTTGCTCTTTAAGGCGCACAGTAACAGAGGTGAAAATGAAGTCATCAGTAACATTGCAGGCGTAACTGCAACGCAATTTTATACCCAATAGCTTAACTTACTGCTAGTTTTAGTCGTAGTATTGTTTGTGGTGCCAACTTTATAAAGAAAAGAATGTTTTTTTTCGAGAAATTGTAAAAAGAATTATTTTTACTCCTTGTGTTTTTTTTATCGTTTTCAACACACGGCTTCATTGCTATAGGTCTTTTTGCTATCTATTTTATCTTATGGCACTCCATACCTTCTTTGTAGATCAAATACTTTTCTTGTATGGTAAAATTTTTCTTCATCCAGTATAAAAAATATATAAAGGCCTCACTCTTTTATTGGCTGATTGCAAGTAGATCGGCCTAGTCTTGGCTTTATTTTTTCTAAAGGATACGACGGAAGCAATCTTAGCAGCTTTTCTTCTTTTTTAGCTGCGATTACTTTTCCGCATGTGTTAGTCATTAATAAACTAAACCTTCCTAAAAAAACA
>Ga0163217_1080047_pt1 | contig 20939 bp, 16 predicted proteins | sample SynspAceP_FD_185933 | JGI IMG/M metagenome (GOLD analysis project Ga0163217, IMG submission 185933) | Saline lake microbial communities from Ace Lake in Antarctica - Synechococcus sp. Ace-P (PacBio error correction) | ecosystem: Environmental > Aquatic > Non-marine Saline and Alkaline > Saline ...
AACAAAAAATACGGACAAAAGAAGACACCGAATTTCCCAAAATAACTAACAAACAGCTTTCAACCTGATCACCAAACTTTTTTTACGAAAATCCCTGAGCCGGAAACGTAAATGGTGGGGTGACCAAGCATTTTCAGAACGTGAAATCCAATCCTCCCCAACACCTTCTGGCCAACTTCGAATAAATGCAACCGTAGGTCCCTGGCAATAACAACTACCTTTTACCTTTAACTTTGTCTCCAATTTTTAATGTTCCCCTTCGGCTAAGAGCAAAATCCCCAAGGATGTTTTTCTCCATTGCTTTAAGAACCTAATTGGAATTTCTAAGACTTTGGTTTCTCATAAAGTCAAAGAAATTTACAACATTCAATTTCTGATTCTATTCCACACTTCATTTGGATGGTTGATTCTGCTCCAAGATAGATTCGGTAATAATGCACAATTCCGTCTACACCACCAAAGAATCAATAAAGACACCATAAGAAGTAAATGTTTTAACAACACCTTCCAATACTTGTCCTTTTTTCCAATTTGACCAATGAACTCTTTTTTTCTGCCTTTCTCAATATCAGCCCTCGATCAAAACGCTTTATGAGAAAACTAACTACTACGGTTTAAATTCGTGGTTTATTCTTAACACTTTTTAAATTCCCATAGTTCTTGTTTACATAATGGTCGTAATCACGGATAAGGCTTAACATCGTCTGAAGACCTGGCAAGAATGCCCTCAATTCCAAAAACATCGACAATCATACTCTTTAGTTTCTGCCTTAACAAAACCACTTACACATTCTCCTTCTTGGTCAATGGCCAGCAATTTACGCGATCCCAAGCCATGATTAGTTCTTGCCCTTTCTGTGTGAGAGTACCAATTGTCCACTTTTATCCTCACGGATATCGATCCACAACACCCTCTACCCTATCACCACTTTTAGTCAGGAATTGTAACGGAATTCGTTTTAAAGTTGAAATAACACCTTCAGATTTGGCCATTTTATATCAATATTGCTCACGCTCCCGTTAGGTATACTACTGATTCCCCCTCTACTACTTCCGCATCGGCAGTATCTACAAAGTTTTTTCAGCCACTAATTCTTTCAAATTCTTTTAATTTGGAGTCATCAACGCGCTCAATTCCTTGTTCGTACTTGTCCCATCAAAACTAGCCAAAAAATTCCTTTGGATCTGTACAGGGCCTTCTACTTTTGTTCTTGTGTTAAGTTGCGGCCAGTTTCATCTACCCTCAACTGTTGTTTTTTCTTCAGCATTTTGCTGATTATAATTTTTGTATTCCATGGAGTTACAAGAGTTAACAATTACCACAGAAGAAGTTTATATTGATTTTCCTTTTTCGTTCCTTTTTCTCTTGATACTTTGCTAAAAAAGGAGTGCAAAAATACAACTAAAAAATGGCATTTACAAACTAAAAATGAGAATGAGTGTCAATTACTTAACTATTTTGGCGCAATTTGATGCAAAACATACAAGAATCCTTATCTTCGATTATTAAAATATTAACGTTAAAATAAATACGATTATTGAGTGTTAAAGCAAAGTATCAAGCTGGTATTAACCTTGGAGAAGGAACTAAAAATAAAAGATGGGGATATAACCGAGGAGCAGGTATTCTAAAAATAAAAGGTCCAGGGCTGCAACCCAGTATGAGAAAAACCTTTTGTGGGATAAAATCAAAGAATTAGGTGGAGAAAATCCTTCTGATATCAAAAGCAAATATTAGCGTTGGCCGACGAAGTGTTTACCACAGGCACAACTGTAAAAAGGCGGAGAGTCTCTTAGCAAGATTGCAAAAAAAATACTATGGTGATCCTATGAGTAAACCAAAGAAAAAAAAAAAAATTTTTTTTTTTTTTTTTTTCCCCCGGAAGCCCCCAAAAAAAAAACACCCCCCAAAATAAATCCCCCCCCCTAAAAAAAAAAAAAAAATCCCCCCCGGAAATTTTTTGTTATTCATCCAGATCAAGTGTTGGTCATCCTAACTAAATTAAGAGGCTGATTATTTCATTTTGGGGCGGAGTCCGGAAATAGGCCGATCGGCAATTACTTTCTTACTGCGCCCAATTGATTTTCAACAGGATTTTTAAAGAAACATTATTCCCTCATTTTACGGAGCGCAAAATTATAATAATACGTTCCAATTGTTTCTTTAAACCCATATAACTATTTAATCAAATTCAATGGCTCATCCGCTTTCTCAAAGGTGAAAAATTCACGATGTGAAATCTATATAATCCGGGTTTGAACATTCTTAAAGCACCTCCTCATAAGTTACCTTCCTCCCCTTTATCCAAAGCTCCTTTATCTTCCTAAAGGCTCTGGTTTCAGGCATGCGGTCTAAAAAATTTTGAATTCAGCATCTGGAAAAACTACTGTACCAATTCCCTAACCATCCATCACAACACCTTTAACTCTTACCATATCTTGCTTGCAATAGCTACCAACTTCAATCGCAACTTTCTCTATGGTAGCAATCTTACTCACTTGCTGCGAAACAGGCAGAGTCCTGATTTCTTTCTCTATACATTTCCGCTTCAAATACATTCCGAAAATCCAAGGGATTTATTATAGACAAACTAAGGTCCTATATTGAAAGTGATTTACCAACCCTTTCAATCATCAGTTTTACCCGACAAACTTCCCGCATAGCAAATAGTGTTACCCGCCACCGCCCTATACATGGCCCGGTATGCACATAAACATAATCCAGTGCTTTTCGCCAACTGCTCTTTGCTATAGTGCTCTTTCCTGTAGATGAAAATCCAACGATTGCAAATAGTCAAATCTTTCATGGGTCCCTAAAAATAATAAGAATTGCCCCAATCCATAGTATGGATAATTCCAAGGTCACAATAATAACATCAAGAGACAGCCAAGTAGACTGTTAAGAATAGCTTATCACCCTTTCTTACAGGAATTCCCCGCTTATATGAAATGCTTTAAAAACAAAAGTACCTCCATTTACACAATTAGGTACTTTTATCCTATTTAAATTTTAAAATTCTTATAGTTTGCTTCGGATTTTTTACAGAAATCATCTGTGATAAGCAATATCTATTACCTCCTGCATATCTGTCAACATAATGAAAAGTAAAGCCCTGTTAATTAGTCCTTTTCTTATTTCCAATATAATCCTTCCTATTATCCTCACAAGTAATTATGCTCCTTAATTTCTTGCAACGCTTGGCAGCCAAAATATCTTTTCCTTTACTCCCACTGGGCGCACTTTGCCTCGTAAAGGTAATTTCCCCCCGTCCATAGCCCAAACCTCTTTTTGATCTTTTTCTGGGTAAACAGCGACACAGAGAGGTAAGCATAGTAATTCCCGCACTTGGCCCATCTTTTGGGGGTCGCTTTCCTTCAGGACTGAAAATATGCCCACATTGTACTATCGAAAATCTCAGGATCAACATCCTTGTCCGAATTGGATTTAAATATATTCATGGCTATAGTGGCTGATTCTTTTCATCACCGTTCCAGATTACCAAGTATATTTAAAGTCCTTTCCCCTTGGACAAAATGGACTCAATAAAAAGAATATTCACACCAACACTGGGTCCAAGCCACCAACCTGTAACCACACTGCACATCATTATTCTCATTTTTTGTCTCTTTCCATACGCGCCGGCCCAAAATCCTTTCATTCCTAGAGGAATTCTAAAGGTTATACTCCTCCTCCCATTGCTATGGGATTTTGGCAAGCATTACGACCATCTTGGCAATTGTGTTTTCCAATGACCCCTAATCCAGATTCCCGGTATAGCCTTCAAAAATGTTTTTTCCAATTGAGGCTTGCCAATTTTTAAATGGTTCGTTGGTTTAAACCATTGTTCTTTTTAATTTGCTTGGGCCAATAAATGCTTTCTAGCAATTTCTAACTTTTTCGCTCTATGGTATATCCGTCACGGTGAATTATTTTCCATTCATCCCGAAAGGGCAGGCTGAATTTCAACCTAAACTATTGGCCGTTTGCAAATAACATAACCTTGGACAGATCATAAACCCATTTCCAAGAAATTGTCATGGAAACTCATTGTTTCTGTTCGGATCCAAAACCTCCAACATAGCCGAGGGAAGGATCCGCCTGATGGCCTATTGGACAGTTTAATCAATTCATCCAAAATAAAAACAGGGTTGGGATTTACCCGCCTTTTTTATTTAAACTTTGAACAATACGGCCGGCATGGCCCCTAATATATTTTTTTACGATGGCCCAGTATCTCTGCATCATCCCTAAGTCCCTCCCAAGTTGAATCCTCAACATACTCCTACCCAAAGCTTCGGCAACAGATTTACCTAAAGAAGTTTTAACCAACGCCAGGAGTCGTACAAACATAGATAGGCAATTTCATATCGTACGGAAGTTTTAAGACTGGCCAAATATTCAATAAATTTCGCTTCTTTAACATCTTTCCAAACCGTAACGATCCCTGTCTTTTTTTTTTTCTAATATTTTTTGAGCTCTTTTTAAATCGAATTTATCTTGAGTATTCGTTCCAGGCAACTCCATAAACAAATCCAAATAATTACGTTGAATAAGAATACTCGGCAACCTGTGGGTTATTCTTTGCAATTTTGCAATTCCTTGTCAAAATGTTCCCCCACTTTCCTTGCTCCCACTTTTTCTTTTTGGCCTTTGCAGCGCATCTCATCCCTTCTTCATCTACGAATACCGCCCAATTTCCTCTTGGATTGTCTTCCATTTGTTTGATGAAGATAGTAATTCCCTTTGCTGCTGAAATCATAATGGTTCTTCCCTTGGACTGAATGTCATTTTTTTTCAGTTCCAACTTCTGAAGGCTCTATGTTCAATATATTTTAAGGGTGGCCAATGCCCCGATCTTGCCAGACTTCCTATTTCTAAAAGCTCTGTGCTTTATCTTTTACACTTAAATTGATTGGAAGAAACAAAATTGATTAAAAACGATCGCTCTGAATATTCTTTTATCGCAAAGGAAGCCTCACTGGGGTATTGGGGGTTATCCCTAATAATCTGGCAGGGAGAAGTTCTTTAATGAAATCTATAATGGCCCTAAATTCTTGTTATCATCACTTTCAGGTTTACTTCCGTTGTCTCCCTTACGCGTAGAAGTAATATAATGGTTTTCTGTAAAAGTACTTCGGCTACTTCAAAACGCTTCTTACCCTGATGGATTACGTAGTTATTTTCCATCCGGGCATCTGAAGAGCCCTCAGGATTTCTGGCTACCGTTGCCTAAGGTATTGATAATCCTTCCCCTGATTTTCAGTTTTTTCTCATCTTTTTTGGGAACTACACCAATTACTTTGAACCAGTTATTGCATCCTTTTACTTAAATTTAAATAGATTTTATCCCTACCCGGCCGTAATGGAATTACCACGCCAGGAAACAGTAACAGTATTTTCGCAACGGCAATATAGGTAAGCGTTTCGGTAACTTTTCATTGTTTAATTCTCCTCCTCTCCTCCGGGGTCATCAATGGTAATTAATTCCGAATCCTCATCGATGCTAGTAATGACATAGTGTCAAATTGGTATATTTTTTGTTTTAGCATATTGTTATATCGGTCAATTCTGTCATTAAATGACAGAAAAATAATTTCATTCAAATCCTATATTCCACCTTCATTCCTTTAAAATAAGGGAGGTATGGATTCTGTTATTTGCTTTTAAATTCTATTGGGCAATTCTTAATGCCAACAAGTCAAATCTTTTTATAATAAACTGTAAATTCCCTAAATTATTCATCTATTAAGCAAACAATTCCTTTTTGAGCCTAGAAAAAGAAACATATTGATGAACTATTACCATTGTGCCTAAGTAATAACGGTACGCAACAAATGGAAATTTACATCGCTATTACAAGGGAATGACAATGGTTTCCTATACGAATCGTAAAGGATAGTGTTATTTGCTGAGGATGTTATGCAGGAATCGCTTTTTAAGCGCACTAGACCAAACTGGACACCTTTAAAGGCGAGTAACTTTTTGGGCTGGCTAAAGCGAATAGTTGTAAACAATAGTATTCATCAATATAGAAAACCGATTAAAAACGCAGGAATTGATCTTGGCAATGTAACTGTACAAGGTCGAAGACAATGATGGATAATGTCCCAGAATAATGGTTGTGATAGAATAAAAGGCTTCAAAAAGTGATTGAAAAATGAACTGCTAAAGACAATTACAGAAGTTTCTTTGACCTTACATTTTAAATGTGAAGGCTATGATTATGAAGAAATAATAAGCGAATAATGAATTTGAGCTATGCAATTGCTAGGAACATGATTTCTAGGGCCAGGTAAGCCTACGACAAAAATTAAATAACGAATATACGATTGAAATAAATTTTGAAAACCTATTTAGGGAATTAAAAAGACTCCTTCGACATTGTAAGCCCAAATGCATGGACATTCGTCAAGATTTTTTAGCAAAATTAGAGACCCATCCGGGGTGATAACGAAAACAAAAAAACCTAGCATAAGATGGAAGGGCCTTATCCATAGCAGCTGCTTCTTTTATTTCTGCGCCATTAGGATTTAATTTCTTTAAACCGGCCTTGAGCGTCGCAGCAACAAGTTTCAATATTTCACCAGAAAATCACTACACCGAATCTACTTGCAAGTTTTATTGAGGAAGAAATAAAAAAAATGCAGAGAAGTGAACTTCTCCTGTAACAAAACAGAAATTGATTACAGATACATGGACATACTTAGAACTCTGGATACCGATTACAAGAAATGGGAACAGGATTTAATTAAATGGCGAAATATGCAACTTGATATTAAGGCGCCATATTACCAATTTTCAAACAGAATAGATCTAATAAACGAGGTTGTTAGAAACAAATTAGAAGAAATTAAAATTTTAAAAAAACTAACAAAATGAAAATATTACAACTTAGATATATACTTGTCATTTTATTGATCACCCCTTTAATTTCAGTATCCAACAACGATATACCTAGAGGACCAGAGTATACAAGGAACAAAGCCCATTAAAAAAGAGTATAAAGTAAATTCGGACGCCATATTGAAAATCTCAATAGCTATGGTAAGTTTAAATATAAGCTCCCTGGAACCAAAGACAGGGTTACAATTGGAGTCATATTAAAACCACCGGGGACAATGAAGAAAAAGATGCAGCGCTAAGTTAGACGGAATAGCAGTGGGATTTTGAGGCCCAACAGCAATATGGTTTCAGCCACAACAATCTTTACAAGGCAGAATAGTTGGGGTTTGGAATTGGGCAATTTCAAACAAGTAAATATGCAAGGTGAATTATACGGTTAAAGTCCTAATAAAAACAGCTGTTAAACCTAAGCAACGATTTACGGGAAGCATAATTTTAGATAGAATTGACGGACATGCAAAAATTAATTGCGAATTACGGCAGATTGGAAATTGGGAATTGGCATGGACGAAGTAACCATTATCACTTTGACTATAACCTCCAAATCTTACCATAGGCTTTATATAAACTAGTGGCAAAAATCAAACGCGCTAATTCGATTTACCATTGAAAAAGCAAGGAGACCTAGATATCGTTGCGCAGCTATACCAATGCAACGGTCAAACAATGGAAAAACCTGACTATGTGTGGCGATTATGGAATTTGGAAATCGGGAAGCCAAAAATGTTCGGGCAAATGGCGATTATTATAAATGTAAAATTTAGGGATAATCCACGGTAATGTGGATTTAAATCGAGCTATGGGTCTGTAAGAATTGATATGATGGCGCCCGATGGCTTAAAAACTTGCAAATTCAGTACCAGACTATACAGGTTAATTAAAATAGGATATTCCCCCTGAATATCATTTCGATTTTGAAAATCGAAACCGAAATATGGCAGGCGTAAAGGCGGAAAAGAAGATTTCGAAATAAAACATAAGCGGGAAAATCGAACGCAAAATTATTAACAAGGCTATCAAGGAAGTCAAAACAGTGCAACCTTCATGAGTATTAACAGTGAATACGGGGGAATAGCGTTTCAACAAAAAATAGCACTATAAGGTTATGAAAAAATAACAAGCTATCCTAATTGGGCCTTATATTGTCTGGCGCATTAAACGCTCAGAAAAAAACAAATCAATAAGCGGTAAGGCAATATGACTACTCTAGTAAGAACCACAGCGGACTACGAAACATATTGCTATTTCTGGTTCCTTTGATATTGAATTGGTAAGATGGCCATGAAAGGTAAATAACCCTTAAAGGGGATGAAAAATATTGGATGCATATTATTACGGAAGTCAGCACAACAAATTAGTAATCAAGGTGGAAAAGGTTACAAACCTAATTCATCATTTTGGAAGAAAGGGGTATTTATTTACCATTCCAGTGGAGAGTATTGCCAGTCTAAACTTTATCTGGATCAGGAAATATTATAGGAAAAAACTATAAAATCAATTTATTTTTGAAACTTCAATGTCTGGCTCTGGAGAGTTTACATTAAGTCTGGATACCCAGTCTGTAAAGCCAGTATGTCCGGTCTGGGATATGGCCTTTAAGCCGGGAATACGTCAAAATTTTGAAGTTAACATTTCTGGATCTGGAGACATTAACGTCTATGACTTATGCTGATAATGTAAATGTGGCAAGTTTTCCGGTTCGGGCAAATGTTGAGGTTACCGCCATCAAAGAATAGATGCAAAAGTATCTGGGGTCCGGTAAACAATAGATTACAGAGGGAATCCCGAAAAAGTAAAACAGTAAAAGTTTCAGGTCAGGGGAATATTACCAAAACATTAATGAACCAATCGCATTCCTCTAAAATTCGACTCATTGTAGGCGTGGTTAATCTTACTGCCAAAAAACCATTGAAAACATAGTTATACCTATATTTTACCGACTTTAATTCCACTCTGGTCAAAAGAAATGCCCCCACTAAAAAAACAATCAATAGAATAATGGCATATGCATACTACCAGAATATTGTGCTGCAAAACCAATATAGAAGGTTTCCGATTACTATTCCTATCTTTTCAGCAACATCATAAAAATAAAATGATGCCGTGTCTATGGTTTTCGGAATAAATTTAGAATACGTTTGATCTGGAAATGCCTGAAATCACCCATGACGATTCCAACACAGCCTGCAGCCATAAAAAATCGATAGGTGTAGTTAAAAATAGCATAGACACATATCATTACCCACATCACATTCACGCAATTAGCGTCCTAATATTGGCCGAAAACTCTGGAAGCCATAAAGCTGTTACGCGTAGCCCCAATTAATGGCACTAGCTGAATAAGCAGGAATACTAAGCAATTAATCTTGTTGTTCGTTTCGAATCCGAATCCCATAGAATCTCTCCTCCCAAAATAAGTCCGAATCAATAAACGGTCTGCAACCGCCATACTAATAAACAAAAAATGCGCCAAAATTCGTTTTTAATGTTTTTGGGTCCCAAGCTGATGCCACCCCCCTTTACTCCTTAAAACGTTTAGAATGATATGATCTCTCTTTACTTCTTTTTTTTAATCGCTTTCGGCAAGAAAATAAAGGTGTACTGTGCAAAATACTATCCACCAAATGCCCACTGAATAAAAAACGAATATCTCATTGGCCTTTTTTCGGCAATACAATCTGCATCCGTTTTCAATTCCCAAATAAATTGGGCTTCATGACCATTTTTCCCAAATTAAAAATAGCAAAATAAGCTGCCGATATAACCCATGAAAAAACCTTTTGCACTAATACATCCTGTTGGTTGCCGGAAGGCTACATCTGGCAGTGGAGTTATTAAATGCGAAATCACCCAAACCCGCACCATCCAAAAATAACAAAACGAGACTGAAATAAATATGATCCAGGAAAACAATATAAATCGAATACAGAAAATGCGCCCAGGTAACAGGAATAATTTTTCATGAAAAAGCCTTTTATTCCAAAAAATCGGCAATACCAGATAAATTGGTGTAATGGAATGGCTATAAAAAAATGCCTGGCCGAGGTGACATAACTTAATCAAAGGGGCCCTGCTATTTCTCCCCACAAATAACACTACTTTTCTCAATTTCGGCCACCAACAAAGCCTCCATAAAAAATGGGAAAATAATGGGCTTGAAGAAATTCCAGGCATAAACAGAATTTTGCCCAATCATAAAGGCAAGCATTCAACAATTTTTTACTGCCCTTTATTGGAAAGTTTTCTAGGCCATATATAAAAAAAGCTGTTCTCTAATAAGAACCAGCTTTGTTATTGAAAATTAATTTATGATTTCTTATCATTAAAACCACTATTGAAAAGAGGTAACCACCAAATTTTGGACTTTGCTCTTGTTTAAGCCAAAGGTGCCCATTGCGAAAGGTTGGCAATCCTAGTGTCATTAGAGGGGTGTGTACTTAAAAACTCCGGCGGCGGCACCATCTGTCCACCTGTTGGCCCTTCATTCTTTTCCAGAGTTCCGCGCCTCATCAGGGTTATAACCAGCTATGGCCATTAATTTGCAAGCCAATTCTATCGGCCTCTGTTTTCATGACCTCGGCTAAAAGGAAGCATAATCCCCACTTGGGATCCCTATAACCATAGCTTGGTAAATATATTCCTTTCTTTTTGCTCATCTTGTATTACAACATTACTGCCCACGGCTCCTAGTTGTTGTATGGCTCTGCATCTATACGTTTGGTGCGCATGATCGGCAAGAGATGGGCAACTTCATGCCCATTACAAGCAGCAACTCCTGTTTCTCCTTTACAAATGGGGGTATTCCTGTGTAAAAAACAATTTCCACAGGCATACACAAGCTTTACAGTCTCATCATTTACCAAATTGTATTCCACTTATATCCCTTTAAATAACCGGGATAACGCTTGGCAGTCAACCATCGTTCGTTCAGGCTGCCAGCAATTCGCTGGCCAGTTTTGGTAAAATCAATTTTGCATCATCAGTACCGGTAATTACGTTGTTATCACCAAGAATTGTCGTATTGGGCCAAAGCCAGTTGGAAAAATCTGACTAATTGGGATAAAAAGTTTTTTCGAAACCACCTTTTGTCCTGTAAATGGGTTGTTCTTACAGGCCCGCCAACCCTTAAAAAGACCATTATTATTAAAACAATTTTTATTTCATTTTAGAATTTATGTATTTATTCAACGAAATTAAAAAAAATTACGCGCCAATTGTTGCAATACAGTAAAATCTTGGCTTTATGAATATATTATTATTTCCGTTTAGCCATTAACGTCCTTTAAATCAACATACTCATTATCTACCTGAAATCTGGCTTTTTTAAAAGGAAGTCCATGTAAATTTAATTTTAAATGGTTTTATAAAGAAGTTATAAACTACCATCTTTAAAATTGTTGGATAACGCAGCTCTTTCTCCTTACCCTTAAAATTCATTTCCTAAGGCTTGTACCTTCCTTTTTTGTAATCATAATCCCATTACTGGTCCGTCCTCGTAAACTGTTAGGTTTGCCACCGTTTTTTGTAATACAGCATCCAGAAACCAATTCCTTTATTTCCAGTTCACCAAATATTGCTGAAGCGGGATATTTGGGAATCAATAAGCAACTTTCCTTAATGAAGATTGGAATCTATCCAATCCGGCCAATACCCATTTCTCCATTCCACCAACTAAAGCTTCATATTGGTCAATAATTATACCAAATACCGCCTAGGTATATACATCCTTCGTCTTGCGGCATTGGTTCCTTAGTACCGGGCATATTAAAATTTGCTCCCCAAAAATAAATTCAATCCGTTCTAAAATGGGTTTGATGGTCCTCTGGTCCAAAATGGACCAATGGCTTTTAAACATAGGCACTCCCTCTTTGAAGTATCTATAAACCAACATGGTATCAATATAGGGCAACAATTGATATTCGTAATTCATAAACTTACGTACTCTATTGGTTTACTTCCAATCGTCAAATGAACCAACGGCTCTTGATCACCGGTGATCTCCACTGAAATGTACTCTACAAAAAAGGATGGAAACCTCCCAATTGAATCCATCTCGCAAAAAGTTCCCCGTTCGGCTGTTCGGCAAATCCCCAATATCCGAACCGACGAAACGAATATCCGCTCATGACACATTCTTTGGGCCTGTACATTTGCAAATCCATAGATGTTCCCATGTGTGCCACAATTATCGCCGTCATGTAAGAGGAAAACCTTTGGGTTCCAGCAAATGCGCCTGTATGTAAACAAATGGTCTTCTTTTGGGTAAACGTATTTCTTTAATTCCTTATAGGTTGCGCGAACCATCTGGCATCCCATAAACATTGTGGCTTTCCTGTGCGAACAGGGATGCCCCGTTCATAATCATGGGGCGAGTATTCAAAGGTTGCGGGTGCTTGGTCGGCACCTCCATAAGTGCAGGTTCGTTCAATATCGGTTCCAAACGGCATGCACACCAAATTTGGTCATCATTTTCTTATAAAGCTCGGCCCACCATTCCCCTTACCTTAGGGTTTTGGTGAATCTGGAAAATTGCATTCCCCGGCCATACTTTCTTTCATAAAAGCACCATCGGCCCTCTTTTTTACAGAAATAGTCATTCTCCAACAGCTCCTGATAGACCCAATAATCCTTATCTATCTAATTCCCGGATTCGATCATTACTACGTTCTTAATCCTTTTCTCCTCTAAATCGGAAATCATTTTTTCGGATTTGGGAAAACGGGATTTGTCCCAAAGTAAACAATCTAAATCCGTCCATATAATCTATGTCAATAAATTGCCATCACAATGGATTCCTCATTTTTCTAAAATTTTTGGCAAGTGACTAGGTTTGCTTTTCCGGGTAGGTAGCTCCATTTGGATTGATGGTAGCCCATGGCCACATGGGAGGCAATTCTTTGGCGGTCCGTTAAATTGGTATATGCCTTGACCACTTGGCCATTTGGGGTCATAGATAAAATAATAGTTCATCTCTCCCCCCATCGGCCGCAAAACTGGTTACATTTCCTTCGCTCGTGCGCAAAATCGAATTGTTTTAAGGTATTGTCAAATGAAAATACCGTAGGATTTAATCTACTAGTAAGCCAATAAAAAAAGGAATTTGCCTTATATAACGGATCTTGATCTTTTACCATAAGCATATTGATCGGTTACCAATTGCTAACCGCTTTGCCTTTAGTTGGAGTGTGTGGCTTTATCGCCCAGACATAAACACTTTCGGCATTTGGAGTAATCTTACTTCATTTTCACCGAAATTTAACCTCCCAAACTCATAATTTCTTCCCAATGAAACCAAGCTCATCCTCATTAATATTTGCCCTCAATCGAATATTGTATCCTTAAGGTTTTTTTATCTACAAGCACCCTAAGTTTGGCCCGTAAATTACCAGATATCTGTGCCGTCTCTTCTACCATTTTTTTAAGGTGAATTAAAGCCTAAGCTAACATCTTCACTGATAGAATAAAAGAAGAAATCGGGTTCAAAAATATTTTCGTAGCTATATCTAAATCTAATTATCCTAATCAATCGCAAAACCGTTATCTCTTAAAAATACTCCATTTTGAAGTTGGAAATACAATTTATCCGTATCCCGGTTGATAAAAACATTGTATTGGGATATAAATTGCCCTTGTATTAAGTTCAGTTATTGGTAATCATGGCTAGTCAATTTTTGCGAATACAAAAAAAGAACATTCATACGAATTAAACGAAAATGATATGCTTTTGCAATATACTACCGTACGCGTTTAATACTTGTCATGAATCATTTTAAAAACGACCACACTCAAGTGTGGAATAGTGATTTTCCACGGACTTATCAAATTTCCATGCCATGGGTTTTACTAATTTTCAATGTGCCATTTTTTTCATGCCGGTACCTGCCGTATTTTTGGTCATCGCTATTGAAAATCTCTTTAATTTGCCCGGATTTTGGGAATGCCCATTCTGTATTTCTACCAGTGGAATTGGTGTGAAATTACAATGCTATGTACAGATATTTTTCTTAGGATCGATGCCCTTCCTTATGTAAGTCAAGAAACCGAATTTGCATGGTCTCCATAATGCCTATCCATTGAAAGCCTTCAGGAGGCTAAATTGTTGCTCATAGAAGGCCGGATACTCTGAATAAAGGTTTTGTTTAAGTCGCTTTATCACATTTTGGATACCAATGGAAAATCTATTGCAAACAAGTGCAATCCAAAAACTTTTTGACAATTCCCATTCGAAGATTGCCGCGATTTCGCCACCCATGAAAATTAAATTGGTTAACCTGGAATGGGTATACATTGTTATCCAAAAAGTATCTTAAGTTTAGCAAATTGTTGGCCATTCATTCACCAGGCATCTATACAACAGGATTTTTTCCCATAAACCACCTCTCATGTTGAAAATGGAAGCAATAAAATTCTCAGTAAACGCATAAGTAGCGCTAAAAGTTTAAATCGTTTTTGATGGTTGCTTCCTATAAATTTGGTTCCTTTAAAATATTCCCAGAGTATCGTGCATCCAACCCATCATCCATTTCATGCCAAAACCTAGGCCTCCCAATGCTTACTGCTTGGATACCATTGAAAAAGAGGTAGAATTCCTTGCAATCATTTGTAATTCCCTCGCAAATTGAATAAAACGGTTTCCATTTAGTTCCCTATAAATGAAATGCCTCTCAAATTCTCAATTATTCCCATAAATATTGGTTCCCATTCACCTTCTTCGCGAATAATCAAATTATATAGAGCTACGGCATCTACCTTAAGGCATCTGCATGGAATTGAATCTAACCAGAAATAGCATTACTGAATTCAAAAAGGCCGCTTTAACCTCTTTTCTTACATAATTAAAATATCAAACTTTTTCCAATCTGGGTGAATATCTCTTCTACTATCCGGGTTGCTCATAAAGGTGGGATCCGTCAAAAAATCCCTAAGCCTGTGCATCTTTCTGGAAGAATGGGAAGCACCCAATCCAAAATAACCCAAATTCCATTTTTGGTGCAAAGTATCACACTAATAATTTTAAACCCTTCAGTTTATCCAAATTGAAGTGGGAGCAAAAGCAGTTAAGCGCCTTGATAGCTCCCCAGACGGATCATAGCGGGTACTCCATGAATTCGGCATAAACTCACATGGTAAATTCATCTCCTTAACTATTCCACAAGATCTACTGCCAGTTCCGAATAGGTTAGATAATCATTATTCGATTTTCGCTTTCCAGGAGCCAAATCGCACTTCATAAACGGCAATAGGGTTTATCCAAGGCATTTTTTCTTTCTGGTTTTCATCAAAGTCCCTCATCTTTCCAAATCGTGTTTGGCAATCCCCAAACAATTGAAGCTGTTCATTGGAGGGTGTTCCACAACTTTTGGCAAAGGTCAGCCTTTTCCGTAACTACCCCGTGATTGGAAGAATGAACAATGTATTTATATAAAGTTACCCTGTCCCCAATTCTGGAACAAATCCTTCCCAGATGCCACTTCCGTCCCAACGAAACATTAAGTGATGATCCGCTTCATACCAATTATTAAAGTCGCCAATCCACCGAAACAGACCGCGCAGACCGGAGCCCAAACTTGCAAAATAAGTACCTTTAACGCCAATTGAAAACGCTCTAATGAGATGAGAATCCCCAACTTTTCATATAATTTGAAATGCTTAGACTCTTGAATAGGTCGATAATCAAAATCTGTAAATAAACTATGGGATACTACTTGGTCATGATTACGTTATTTTAGTACAAAATTAGACAACTTTGTCCCGTACTTACGGTATATCGAACAGTAAGTTTTAACAAACTACTTTTGCAAGTATAGAATAAAATTTGGAACGCTTTTTGAAACTCTATAAAAATACATACAATTATACAATTCGAAAAAAGCTAAAATACAATATTAATGAAAAAAGGTTACTATTTACTCGGCGCATTTATTGCTTTATTTTTTATCTCTGTGAAGTGGCTGCAGGACCTCCTGGCTAATGACGGTTTTGATTGGACCTGGACGGAACAAAATGGACAAAATGAGAGGAATGGTATCGCAAGGGCAAAGGTTATTTGAAGTAAGACAATGTCAACTTCAATTATGATCAGGTGGTGATCATTTATTCTTACATTAATTACTTTTTCAGATTTCATAGTTTCCGAGTTTTTTGAATCCGACGCTTGTTTTGTTTATAGATTTTTTTGATGGAACTGTTGATTATCAAGATACCTAGTGGTCAGATGCCTGGAGCCTTAAATTCCACAAAAATTTCTTTTTAACGAGGAAACTATTCATATACGAATTGCCCACAAACCTTTATAGACGTAGAAATATTTATTGACGGAAATTTTAATATGGCCAATTTAGATACAGCCTTTACGGATAACAATTGTTCAGAATGTCATTTTACCTGCCAATATGCCGAATGCAAAATTGGATAATCAAATATTAATTGCCGTAATTGAGAACAATTGGCGTTGAAGAAAAAGAATGTAAAGCGATTTAAGTTGAATTAAAAGTCGGCTCTAAATTTTTCCTAGCCCTTATTTTCCTATTGGATTTAAGGCTATTTTATATATTAAACCATAACTCTAAAATTCAACCGTCATAAATATGCAAGGTAGCTTCAATCATTTCGCGTCTAAACCATAAAAAAGAAAAGCCTCTATGAAAAAATAATATTTGGCATCTATGCGTTGTGGTTTTATTGGGATCAAAGGGAACTTCCAGAAAAGGAAGTATCAAAATACAGATTCTAAAAAAAAAAAAAAGGGAAAGCAAAGTTTTTTAAAAAAAATTAAACCCAGACTGAAGCCGAGTGGCAAAAACAGTTGACGGATATGCAATTTTCTGTGCTGCGCAAAGCAGGTACAGAAATCCGGGCTCAGTGAATTGCTCAACATAAACAAAAAAGGGGTATATCTTTGTGCCGCTGTGGCACTGACTTTTTTAAAGCCGACCAGACAATTTCCGATTCAGGAACTGGATGGCCCAGTTTTTGGACAGGGAGATAAAAGGAAATGTTGCATTTGATGTGGATTCGAATTTGGGGCTTGCAGGGAAAGAAGAAAACACTGTTTCACTGTGGTGGGCACTTAGGCCACGTTTTTTTTAACGATGGTCCTAAAAAACAACTGGCGGAGAGACATTGCCATAAATTGGGCAAGCTTAAACTTGTGCGGAAAATAAGTGTCGTCAAATAGTTTTAAAACAATCACTTACTGTTATTAGGCTGGCCATTTTTTTCCATTGGGCTCAGCCTTATTTATTCAATTAATTTAAAATGGCATCCGTGTGATTCAGTAATGGTTTTGTACTTTGCAACTCATAATTTAAATTTATCAAAAAATATAAATGAGCAATTTCGATATTTAATGTATTAGGTAAAGTGGTCCTGGAGGTTATGTAGCCGCAATCAGAGCTCTCAATTGGATTTTAAGAAACTGCCATTATAGAAAAAGAAAGTCTGTGCGTTTGTTTAAATTGGGGATGTAAAATCCCTAACCAAAGCATTATTGAAATCCGCTCAGGTTTTCGAATATTTGCTACATGCAGCGATTCATGGATAAGGCTGAAGGTGTGGACAAGACTTTGACGCTGTGGTCAAAAGAAAGTCGCATGTTGCCGATGGCAGAGTAAAGGCGTTCAATTTTTGATGAAAAAAAACAAAATTGAAGTCATCAAGGTTTCGGACTTAAAACCGGCAAAAAGGTGAGCGTTAAGTTCGGATGATGGTAAGGAAACCGAAGTACTCGCCAATAAACATCAATTATTGCTACTGGGGCTAGAAGGCCGCGAACTACAAACTACCACAGATGCAAAAAAAAATTATAGCTACCGTGAGGAATGACCTTGGATAAACAACCAAGAAAATGCAAGTTGTAGGTAGTGGTGCATAGGAATAGAAATTTGCCTATTTATATAATGCCATGGGTACTGGACGTAACCGTAGTGGGAGTTTTGCCCAATGTGGTACCAGTAGAGACGAAGAGATTTCAAAACAATTGGAACGCAGTCTTAAACACCAGACAGGAATAAAATATGACTTCCTCAGAAGTAAACAAAGTAGATACCTCTGGTGAAGGAAGTTAAAGCAACCATAAAGCACCAGCAAAGGCGAAGAAATTCTTGGAAGCCGATATAGTTTTATCCAGCCGTGGGGTATAAACCAATATCGAAAATATTGGTCTAGAAAATGTTTGGAATTTTGGCAAACGGATAGGGATAAAATCTAGTAAACGATATTACCAAACCATATTTCCGGAATATTTGCCATCGGTGATGTTACACCGGGACAAGCCCTTAGCCCACGTTGCCGGCAGAAGGTATTTTTGTGTTGGAAAAGATCGCTGATTTGCAATGTGGAGCCATTAGATTATGGCAATATTCCAGGAATGCACCTACTGCCTCACCTGAAATTGCATCCTGTTTTGGAGTGACCGAAAAACAGGCCATTGAAAAAAGGATACGAATAAAAGTGGGCAAATTCCTTTCTCCGCAAGTTGGAAAAGCTAGTTGCTTCTGGTAACAAAGACGGATTTGTAAAGGTTGATTTTCGACGCTAAATATGGTGAATGGCTTGGATTCCATATGATCGGTGGCAGGTGTTTACGGACATGATAGCCGAAGCAGTAGTAGCCCGTAAATTTAGATAACCCACTGGCCATGAGATCATAAGAAGTACACCCTCATCCCTACGCATGAGGCGAAGCGGTAATGGAGGCCGTGCACATGCATATGGAGAAGTAATACACATATAAATAAAAGCCTTAGTTCTTTAAAATTTAGACCCGTTAGGGTTATCAAAACTTGACGGGTCTAAAAAAAATAATAAAATCACGAACAACACCGAAAAGATATGTTGAAGTTATTTAGTTTTGACCGCTTTCTCGAAGGAATATCCTATTTATTACTTTTTGGCATTGGAATGCCTTTAAAATATTTGGCCCAAATACCGGAACCCAATATCTATACATTGGATATGCACTGGCTTTCCTATTCATGGCCTATGGTGGTCCTTGGCCCTAACTGGTATGTTGTGGAAAAGAAATGGGACTTAAAATGTTTCCGTTTATCCTTTTTATAGCTTCCTTGTCCTTTTTGGCACTTTCTATATAGACAAGAAATACCTAAAAGCCACAGAAATGGCGTAAAAAGTGAACAGTTCCCTTCAATAAACAGTTTATCCGTCCTGTTATTGTTTAATTAACGCGTTTTCAAACTTAGATAGCTATTAATTTTTATGAACCCGCGAACCTTAGTCTTTATTTCAAAAAACTTTTGAAATGGCCAGGTCGTAACTTTTTTAGTCGAAACGCCAATACCACAATCCTGGCAACAGGGGAAATATAAGAGGTATGTCTAAATTCTTCACTCCAAAAGTATTGGCCAATATGAACCTCGACACGGGTGTGGTTTATTCCTTTTATGGCGTGCCAATACCAATGGAAGTATGCGGTATAGGCACCTGCCATTTAAATTATGCCCTCTATCCTTCAAAACCACAATCGGCATTTTATTATATGGATTTTCCCGCTCTATGTTGGATTGATAATTTCCAATTGCACTTCCTTAAACTTAAATTGTAGGGTAACAAAATACTCCTCGAAAGTTGTTTTTTCCCGTAAACTCCGGCCACGTTACACACAAAAAGATTAAGATTAGGTCCGTTGATAATTATGATTTCATAGCTACGGCTAAATGTAAGAAATTGTAATTCATAAAAAAAGAAGGGCTAAAAATACTTTTTAGCAGCCTTAACAAATAAGATAAACAATCATTTTCTCAAGCTACCTCTTAAATAACACATTAGTAAGTTTTGCATGTAATGATTTGCAACAAACCTATTAGTTTAAACACATACGCCATATTTAAATAAATAGAAAGTAGAATTTAGGCCACTGTAATGGAGTTATGGCAGCAACAATATTATTGCACCCAAAGTACTTTATATTTTAACCCATGAATTGGAACAGGCCCTTCAATGATTTTTCAAACATTATCTAAATTTGAAAGAGGATTATCCAAAATTTCCTATTGCAACTAACGTTTTGGATGTTTGAGAAAATTAGTTTTTGTTTCTGGAAAGCCATCAACTCAAGGAACCCCAAAATACACATTGACAAAACACCAACAACAATTTAATATACGACTCCTGCGAATCTGTAAATCCCAGGTTCACAATCCTGAATTATATCCGGGTTAGAGCTTTTTTCAATACCTGGTCCTTTGAGATTATCGCAAAGACAACCATGGAATTAATGAATTCTCCAAAGAGTTGGCGCGTTAAACTCCCCGATACCTTATCTGAGAAGAGATTAATGACCTAATTAACGCCATTGCCTTCAAACGCCGAAGGAGAGCGCAATAGGGCATATTGGGAAACACTATATGGATGCGGACTTAGGGTTTCGGAACTTATAGGTCTAAGACTTTCCGAATCTTTATTTTGAAGGATAGACTTTATTAAGGTTACCGGGAAAAGGAGACAAACAACGCTTTGTCCATTAGCGAAACATCAACAAGAAAATACATAAATATCTATAGAAAGGAATACGCCGTACATATGGCAATCAAAAAAGGTTTTTGAAGAAACAATATTATTTTTAAACCGCAGGGGAAGGGTTACCGCGCCATGAATTTTACCATGTATAAAACCAGCTTGCTTTTGACAATAGGGCTTCAAAAAAGCATAAGCCGCGCATACATTTCGGCATTCTTTTGCCACACACTTATTACAAAATGGGGCCGATCTTCGGGCCATTCAACAATGCTGGGCATGAAAGTATAACCACTACTGAGTAATACATGCATGTTGATCGCAACACATTTGGCAGAAGTAATGAACAAGTACCATCCTCGGAAGCCGGGATTAACTCAATAATATTTCTATTGGCCCCAGAACTGAATCCTTAAAAGCAACTGTACATCTCTATTGTAAGGGTCCTAATAATTAAGCGGGCTTCCCTATCAATCGAATATAGTTTATACACCCAATTTAACAAAGACAACCATTCTTTTCTAAACCCAATAAGAAAGAAAAGGTGTACGAACATCCAAAA
>Ga0163217_1101020_pt1 | contig 20935 bp, 15 predicted proteins | sample SynspAceP_FD_185933 | JGI IMG/M metagenome (GOLD analysis project Ga0163217, IMG submission 185933) | Saline lake microbial communities from Ace Lake in Antarctica - Synechococcus sp. Ace-P (PacBio error correction) | ecosystem: Environmental > Aquatic > Non-marine Saline and Alkaline > Saline ...
ATCCGGAGATGAAGAGGAAAGTCACCTCCGATCGGATTGGTGACAGGTGGATGCAGAAAGCCCTCACGCGCAATTAGGATTTCTTTTCTAAAACAAACAACTCCGAAAGAAATTCCGAAACCAGTTCAATGAAGGAACTTTGAATGTCTTCTTCTTTTTTTTTTTCTGAGTGGACGAAAGCCTCATTTCCAAATGTGCCAGAAACGGGCTGTTTTTTCAAAGTGTGGCCCTTGATCCACTATTATCGCTGTGGGTTTTTGCTTTTCCGCTTTTTCTTTAAGATTGGGGTAAATCCCGCTTTTTCCCCTCTCCGGAAGCCAGCTAGCCCCGGCCAACGATTGCTTTCATTCGTACTTTGACCATTTTGGGATCTTGTTTGGCCGCCGCATCCAAGTACTTTCGCTTGAATCTTTGTGACTTGATGACGACAGTGTGTGGCGTACTACTCGGGTAGCAGCGAGCGCGGCGGAACACGATGAATCGGATTGATGTTTGGCCATTTGCCAAAAGCCTGATCCACTTAGATTTGCCTCCCAAAGTACCAAAGTGTTCAAGTCGATTCATGCTCAAAATTCGAATCATCTGATCGAGTATTGCTACGCCACGTTTGTTACAGCATGAAGGTAGAACTTCACGTTTTTCTGCGTTCCAGGCGCAATTCGGCGGACGGGGGTGGAGATAGCGAGTTCTGTATTGTGTCCGGTAGATCTGTTAGATTGTCTTAGTAATTCTGAGGAGAGGCACTTGTGCAGCCGTGCATTGTTGGGCGCGGGGTGATGGGGGTAAGTGATTAAGGGGCTGCGTCGCTGCGGTTATAGAGTGCGACAGCCGTGATTAGATTCTTTCGCATGGACATGACTCTCGGAGTGGAGTTCAGGATTGTAGGCTTAGCATGTGACCAATCAGGATATTATGGCCAAATCCTATCGATGTACTATGAGCGAATCAACCGGCGCAAATTCCATATGACTGGGAGGAAATGTACGATCTGTCGAGTAGCAAGGTCCTGGCGAATTTAGTGGAATAACAACTTCGTCTTCCGCATTCTGATGTTGTTTGGTGCCGAGGAGCATAGTTGTATTGATGATCAAGATCTCCCTGTACTTTCATCAGGGAGTGGCGCTGTATGATGAATTCCATCCTGATGGTAGGGAGAACCACTGGCTTTTCGGATCAGAGTTTTGGGACCCTTGTAATTGGCATATACCATAGCGAAGGCAAAGTTGATCCTGGAAGCATCCAGTGTTTACTTTGGCGCGAGGTTTTGCGTAGCAAATTTTTGTCCCAGTTGTATATCAAAGCAATTCCCAAGGGTTTGAGGATTTACCTGATTGACTGCTCTGAACTATTGGCGCTGAGGTTGAATAACTGTAATAAACGTCATTCGTTTGCAGCGAACTTGGACCATAGTAGACTGTCTCTCCACGTTTGAAAGTAAAAATGCCCTTCAGCCATGTAGATCGCGTCCGGATTCCAAAATCTGTGGTTGAAGGCCGATTAGATTGCGTGGTGTATTCCATGATCAATTCAAATCGCACTCATAAAATTTCATTTCGTCCTGCTTAGTCATCTCCGTCATCGATCGATAAAAGGATAAAATATCTCCCTGAGAGACGTAGACTCTTGGCGCTAGATATCGAATCAACTGCGAGAGAGGTGAACTCATCTGGAGAATGTGGTTTTGCTTAGATCTGCCTTTACATCATTGGTCCGTGTCTTTCGAGAATAATCCAGCCTATCCTTGGGTCGTGATCACACTGGTTGTAGTGTGGATTAGCTTGGAGTGTGGTAGCTCCAAGTGAAGTCTCTCCTTTATTTGTCAAAGAAAGCTGAGACTGGATTTGTCTAAATCTGGAATTCGGACTCGAAGCGAAAAGCTCAATTTTATGCCCGGGCAGTTATGTTTCTTCAGCGCCTCTTCTCCATGATTTATATTCAACTCGTTTGAACTGGGTTTATAAATATTAGGTGTTGTGTACATGGAAACTGGGTTTTCGCTGCTGCTATGCTGGATCTTTGAGTTGCGCCTTTGCGCCTCACAGATGTGCGGTATCGCCGAATGCATGTCATTTGGCGGATTTTCGCTATATCAAAGGGGTAATTGTCAGGTCCGAATGGATCTATGACCTTTTCCAAATACATGAGATCCGTTGGGGATTTAATAATCATTTTCCAAGCAGTATCTTTTTCTATACGTGCTTCGTGCAAACTAAGCTCCTGTCCATCATTGGATTGCGCTTACCTCCAAGAGAAGTTCGTCCGCAAGTGTTTTTGGAAAGTTTTCATAGTCCATGCCCTCATTAACTGCGATCCGTCTATGGGTAAAGGTCCAAATCCGATTCGGCGTACCATTTTTTAAGACTTGGGTAAGCGTTACGAAAGCACCTATTGCAGAGCGGCCACTTCGCATGGGCCTAGTGTAAATTTTCAATCAACTCGTTTTGAGCTACCGTCAGGCACATCAATTTTCCGGATAAGTTTTCATAGTATGGAAACCAAAGCCAGAATTGGTAGGGTAATCGCATTGTGATTCGTGCGTTTCTAGTGCTTTAATCAAGCAATCCAGTCAGCTTGAAATTTCTTGGAGCACTGCCTTTTGCTTGAAAAGCTCATTGAAGCCAAAGAACCAATACCAATCTGCTTCAATCGGGGGGAGCACTGTCGTCTGGTTTTTCCAAAAACCCTTTCATTCCGCGATGGGGTATGCGTTATTCATCTGGAAATCTTTTTAGCCTCCTGGAAAAGCCAGGATTCCTTGTACCCAGATCTCGAGCGGAAAACCCGGCGTATCGAGCATAGGGTCGCATGAGAGATTTGCGGAATGATCAGGTTTTTTCTGGAAATCGCGTGTAAAGCTCGTTCAAAAATCGTGGTAATGGCATCATCCTCGAGCCAGGTTTTGTCCGACTAGGATGCAATGGGTGGGAATTTGATTCAAGCTGGAAGTTTTTGGTCAAGATTAACTGCAAAAAAATGAGTATCAGAATGAAAAAGCGATACGGGCTTAAAGGGCGAAAGAATGAATGTCATAGTAGGTTTTTAGATTACTTATGCAAGTATAGCGAATAGATGCATCGAAATTTCAAAAAGGCTTTTTTCTAACGGCTATATTTATATATTAATAATGTATACAATAATAGATACTAAAGATATATAGTTAAAGGGTATTCTATCTGTCCTGTTGAATTATTAATTTTAAAGAATGGGCTAATTTCATTCTCATATAATAGTGCTTTCTCCCTTTAAGTGAGGCATTCCGTCCTGTGCCTAGAACCTTGATATCAGAATAGCTTGTATTATTAATTGTTTTTTGAGAGTTGTACATGGATAGGGGTTGATTTTTTAATAGACTCATTGATTGAAATTAGTATAGATATTTAAGCTCCCAATTTATGAAAGAACATTATCTTATTTAACAGTAAACGTGTCCTGATACTCGGATGTTTACTTATATGTTAGTATAAGTGTTGCGAGTTTGGGCAAGCCAACCTGTAACAGGCACAGTAGATGTCCCCTGGGCTAAGAGCCAGTGCCTGGTGCTTTGGTTAGATTAAAGGAACCCAAAGAGGTACGATAACCGATAATTGATGATCTTTCAATAAAATGTTGCCCAGGAGAAATCATGGGTAAGGTTTATCGGTATGCTACCAAAGAAATCGGGTTTACAGGAGGCAGACATTTAAATATTTCCATTGGATCTTCTGCCATCAAGATTTTCCTGACGGTAGTGGTAGTAGTTATTGGATCTAAGCGAAAAGCTGACATAGACTTCTGCTGTAGCCGTGATCAATAGGAACCGTAGGGGCATGTTCAATACGACAAGCGTATAAGACTCTCAAGGTCAAGCTGCTGGTTGTCCAAGTAACAACGAGTCAGGGCAAGCGGGGCGAGGAAATGCAAATTACAATTAGGGGTTTAGGCTCCCTAGGTGCAGGAAGTGGACATTATTGTAGTCGATGGTTTTCCAATAGGAAATTCTTTAAGGCAAAAATCTCAATTCTTCGGATATTTGAATCATCACGGTATTGAAAGATCGGCATCCACCTCTTATTGTATGGGGCAGGGATCTTAATGGGCGTGGTTTTGGATTACTACCAAAATGCAAAAGAGGGTAAAGTTGGGCTTGAAGTGGTTTTTGTAATCAAGTATGACTTAAGTGCCAGACAATCAAGAACCAAATGATTGAATGGTGTAGAGTTCGCCATCAATTCAAAGAAATGAAAGCTTTGTAGATAGATCCGCTATTTCAATAAGAGAGAACTTCAATTGATGAGATTCCATTAGACTTTAGAAATTTCCGGAGCAAACTGCGATAAGTTAAGATTGGTTTGACGAAATTCAATAAAAGTGCAAAATTCCCAGACTGGTCAATGCTGACGCAACTGCTGAGTAAAGGGCATCCGCTCTTTTGGTTCTGTTGGTTATTGTCAATGCAAGAAGGGGGCGCGTTAGTCCCAAACTGGATTTGATAAGATTCATATTCAGAGCACGTAGATGGTAAATCAATGAATTTTTTAGACCTGGAGCAAACTTATCGGCATCCATGCCAGAGAAAATTTGCTCCGACCAGCGGGTCGTGATGCTATTATTGTGTAGAGACTGTTGGGCAGACCCACGATAGTCTGTTGTTATAATGAAGACGGTACTTTCAACACTTACATTTCGGAGGACAAACGGGGGTTTGTCGCGTTCTGCAATGTGGTTCAGGGAACTTTTCGAAAACTACGAGAAAGCGGATACACTAATAATTGATTGCTATATACATTTCTGGAAGTCTGCATTTTTGAAAGGTACCTGTTAAATTCAGGAACCTGTAGTAAATGTCAAATCTGCTGGCGTCTCAGCAAAGAAGAATTGTAGAGTCCACTTTGGCAAGGTGAGGTTTCAATCAACCCCCTCTCAAGGGGGCTTCATCTTTTTTGAAGCGTACTATGAAACTTTAAATATCTCAGCTGATCAGTTACTTTCCTTTCAAGACAATTCCCAAAGCACAGAATTGATGCACTCTAAGGGTGTTTCCAGCCAAAGGAAAATACAGTTTCCTTCAGGAAATGGATAACGAATTTTGCGAGTGATAAACGAGGTCGTCTTAAAATGCTTGTACGAACCACTCATCAAAAAGGGGGATTTGATGGGCTTGTTTAGCCTATTTGCAAGGGCCAACTATGCTACAATGAACAAGTTAGCTCTGTCAGCTACATCAAGCGAGAGGGAAGTTCTAGATCGTGCAAATAAATAAAGTGGTAACTTCCCGTTTTTTCTGCTTGTTGGAGACTTTCCTGAGGGAAAATTTTCTTCCCAAACCAGTTTTGGATTACAGATCTGAAACTAAGAGGATAGTTAAGGTATCACAAGGTAATAATGCATAGGTAATTATTCAAGTCAAAGTGTAATGAAATGCGTCAACTATGTGCTTGGAGGGAAAATCGTAACTGGCCCAAATTCTTTTCAAATTTCTAATAATAGTTTTCTTGGATGGGAGCAATTCCCAAGCAAACTGACATTGGACTAACTTATCCTTGTTTGAGAATAAGTAATACTTACAGCAGAGTACTATAACCGTATTACAATAACCATGCCTACTTCTCAGTTGAAATGCCTCCGTCTCTGGTTTTACCCAATTCCTTGATAAGTAGGGAAAGTAACAGAACATTGGATTAGAACTTGGCATAGGATTCCGAACAAAAGTGAGCCGAGTTAATTCTGAGAACCAACCTAAACTTAAAGCTTCAAATAGAAATGAGGTTCTTGAATTAAGAGAGATGCAGATGCCATCTGGAGCGGAAGTTTTTATGGAAGCTACAATGTTTATCGAAAGTAGGAGTCCGATGGCTTATGCTTTTAAATGATTTAAAAAGATAGGGGATTTCAAAACAATGTAAGAAATTAAAAAAGTTCCCCACTCAAAGAGGAAGCGATACCGGGTGTTTACAAGTATTTTGATGCAATGGGGACGGGGTAATTTCCTTGATACCAGAGACATGATCGAGATAGGCAACCCTCATTCCGGCAATGATCTAGTTGGACTTTTAGGAGGTGAAATGTGGGGATTGATTTCAAATTGTCCTGTTCACAGGTGCCTCAACTACGATATGATGCGGAATATTGAGCTACTCGATGAACATGGACGGCGTATTTAATATTCCTTTTCAATCAGGAGTCAATCGATTCAGAATCCGCTAACATGCCTGAGAGGAAAGAGGTGCTACTTCAACTAACCTGGAGAATGGGAGAGGGAAGCTAACTCAAGATACCTTTAATGAGCGTCACATTTTGGTTGAGAAACATACACAGGATACTCTGCCTCTGGAAGTGATCAAGTTCAAAAAAGATTGTTCTTTAAGTGGGGAAAATTTAATTCTATTCTCGATTACACAGGAAACCAATCAGAATGTAAATAGAAGAGGAGGGTAAATATTGGATCAGATGATGAGGCCTACGCCTGTACCAAGAAACCTTACAATTGGAGCAACTTATTATTTAAAACATAAAAAAAAACATGAAAAAAGATACTTATAGTATTTTCAGACATTTTAATTTTTGGTTATTTTGGTCCTTGGTTCTTATGGGGAGAAGGACTTTCTTAACGAGACGCCTACGTGTTGGTTTCTGATCATTCTGAAAGCAAAACAGACCAGGAAGTAACGCAAGCTGTCACAGGAATTTATGGATTTGCTAACGGGTTATTTTTAATAATCATCTGGCAATACACAGCTGTCATCCCGATTAATACAAAATCTCTTACACTTAATGTCTGGGAATTAGAGGGCAGGGACCTGCATTGGAGGCTATTGAAACTGGCAATACAACGGCAGGAACACCAAAATTGTTGCCTCGCTTTTTAACAATACATACAGCATTCTGGAAATTCATCCAACTGTTGGAATAAGTTGAAAACCTCCTACTGCTGAGCCAAGATGTCAAAGATCGGTCAGAAGGTGAAATTAAAAAGTGATGAGAGCCTATTTCATACGTTTGATTGTTGAGATTATTTGGGCTGTCATTATTGTAACTGAAGCCATAAGACGCCGCGATGGCATTTTCAATTACAGCGAAAGTTCTTCAGAAGCAGTCTACAGTTTGATTTGGCTGCTCTGAGCGATGCGGATAAATTTTACTTCCAGTTCAATTACCGCAGCGAAGAAGTCGGAAGAATTACCCAAGGAGCCGCCATTAGTATGCAAGGAAGGAGTGAGACTAGAATGAAAGATAACGCCGAGGCAGATTACTTCTTAAAACAAGTCTTTACGCTTGGGTAAGTGTACTTCTAACTACGCTGCGTATTCAAACAAATGAACAATGAAAAACATAAAGAATCAATTTGGGATGTTCAATTATCAGGGTGAAAATAACATTCGAGTAAACAGTTCTTTGTTCTATCTATAGCTGTTGCGCTCTGGCTTCAACAAGGAGCGGTAATTAAAATCCCTGGTCTAGATGCGGTGGGTGGAATTCCCCGTCAAAAGAATTTCATATCCCTTCGACCTGGGGATGCGCGTAAGTCAGTTTCTCTTAAAAGGATATACCAGCTAATAGTGGGGTATGGGTGCAGGTGCCTTTCATTATAAATATAATAATTCAATGAACACTCTCCATCCGTGGTGTAATCTAATGATAATGGCCAATCATCAGATATTCTGAATTTGCTGCTGATGCTTTCTGAGGCAGATCAACGAGACCAAGTGGTCTACATCAAAAGCTTATGAGTTACTGAATTCGGTGCGCGTGAGGGCGAACTTTCTCGCTAAAATTGGGTTTTGAAAAAATCAGTTCAGCAATGGCGGTATAAAGAAGAAGAACTTGACTGCATTTGAAAACCACCGATGTTTGAGCTTGAAGATGGAACCGTTGAAGTCCCTTCTGAATTAAAAGACTTTACTCGAATGCGTACGGTACAGAATAGAAGGCGAGAAGATCGCCAACCAGTCGGGGCGGTATCCTTTCTTCCCAGAAGATTACACTGTTTTGAGGAATATCAAGTCCTCCTTCAATCCCACGTGCAGACCAAATCCCGGGGACAATCCTGCAACTACACAAAACGCCCGGTATTATTTAAAGTAAGCTATTCTCCAAAGATTTTGAATATCCAGTTTGGTTTTCCTTTACAGTTTAAATAGTTTTAAGTTGAACAGCTAATTGGCAGGGAAAGTGATGGATAATGCAATATTTTTATAAAAAATTAGAATAAATAGATGCCTTTAAAAATGAAATTAAGCGGCCGAATAGTAGAGAGGATTATTTCTCTTTTTGGGAAAGTGTGGCTGATCACCTCCCTTTTTGTCGTGATTCCATTTATATTCTATTGCCCAAGTTTTTTGGAACAGACCATCTTGACTTTTTGCTTGCATCTTTGGAAGACTCCATCCGATGCTTTTTCATATCTCCGATTGCCTTGCTGAATTATTTGCGGCTATATTGGATTAGTTACTATCGGAAGTACAACTCCAGATTCCGTCCTGGGATTCAGGCTTGGTCTATTGGGAGAGTCAGCGCAGTAATGGCGGCAGCTGTTGGGTGTTGTTGGTAAACTCGGATGGTGTCCAGGTTGAACTCCTGGACCTTGCATCAGCAGGTGGGAATAGCTACGGCTTTTTCTGAGTTTATTGTTCCTTGCTTCTTCTGTTATGAAGCGGCAAATCCGCTCCCTAATCAGGTCAAACTTTTTCCGCACTAGCTGTTCATTGCGTGTTGTGGGTTGTGGTCGGTTACCGGACACTTCGGAGCCTCATATTGACAGCATGGAGAGAATTCCTCACCGAGGTGCTCCCTGGAATGAAGAATTCGACGCCCCCAATACATAGACGAATCAACTTGGCCGGATTTGCTTTGGGTTCTGATCTTTCAGAAAATCAGGAATGTTATTGGTGACAAACGTTCGGTCTGTGCTGGCACAAGTTGCGTATTAAATGTCATTACAGGTTCAAAGATCGAGGGAGAACTCAGGCTCGATGAGAAAGAATACATCTTTAAAGGGGGGAAAAATGGTCCAGTTATATCTCCTGGAAATCCGTCCCAAAGCGATTGATTCGGGCGGGTTTTCCCTTCAAGCACCATAAAGATGTTATGCCTTCCAAAGGCAAATTAATCTCACAAAGAGAAATCGGCACTGCTGCACACTTTGGATTGGAAAAGGTGCGCTCTGGCCGGAAGGTTGGGCTCAACATCACTCCTACGCGAGTTAGCTGATTTAGCTCCGAGAAAACAAGTTCCGCTGCCAGGCTGGATTGGAAATCCATGATACGTTGGGTGGAATCGTATTTCAAGCAAATGAAATTGACTGGAATGTGGATGGTCGAGTGATCGACTTCTCAGAAGAATCTACTGGTGTCATCGGGCTTTTTGCCAGGTCCGAAGATGCTTCAACGTTTCCAAGAATGATCCATCCACAAAAAAGACGACTCATTGGATGCAAGTTATTGGTATCAAAAGAGGATTAATATCGCAGCATTGGATGACTTCTGGAATGATATCTTGGAAAATGATTTACACGGAACAGATAATCTCACAAAGGGTCGTTTTGGCGATTACGGATTGGCTTTTATACACCCATTCAGAGAACACAAGGGCCTACGACCTATTGTAAATAGAATTCTCAACCAACTGAAAAATCAAAAGCTTTATTGAAGGATCCGCTGGAGAGGAACTGTCAGATGCAAGCCAGCGGAGCTCGAAATGCAAGCGCTCAAAAATGTAAGTCAGGAGGTTGATCTGAGATTAATCCAAATGTGCTTCTGCACGACAGTTTTATAAGTGACTGGAGCTGAAGAGGCCTATGCTTTGCAAATGTTTTTTGCGGGACTCCATTTGGAAATGCAGTCGATGCGAAATCCGTCAACGGGAAGTTTGCTGAAAACTGAGATTCTTTGAAGAGTCTTGGCTAAATTATTGATAGTGACCGGCATAACAAAGCAGAAAAGCTTCTTAATTTAGCAAGATAATACTGGGTACAGCCTTCCAATGGAAGAGATGTACTGCAAGATCGTCAACCGCGTTGGAAGCAAATTGATGGGTCTGGAAATCGTGGACTGGTAGAATGAAATGGATAATCTTCCTTGGAGCTAGGAATTATTGGATTGTGCAGTGGATTTTGTTGGAAATTGGTTACGATATCAGTCGATTAAGTCTTATCAAATCACTTGCGTCCAAAAATCTAGCAAGTGAGTCCTAATTCGAAATTGCTTCGCAGCTGATTTGCTTTTGGCAAGCGACTTCAATATTCAGGACTTGATTCGAAGACGAATGACATGCAGAGCCAATTTTTCCGATGCAGTGAGTCATTTGCAATCGCCACTTTTGATTACGGCGAAGGTAGATTTAGAGCCTTATGTAATTTGATTCTGAGGTTAGGAAATCAAGCCGAATTTGCTCCGAGCTTCTCTTGTCGCTAAACCAACCCTTTCTGACTTCGCCTTGGAGGCAAATCGTGAAATAGTTTTCCTACGCAAGCAGAGATTCTTCAGCGAGTTTCTTCAAGCTTTGGAACTGACAATGGCACACAAGCTTGAATAGCGGCTAGAAAATAAGGAGGAGGACGCTGGGTTTAAATTTTATTGCGACCGCAACGAGCTGACTTTAAAATTATTCACTCAAGCGCTATGAGAGTCCCTACCCAAAAGAATTGAGCGGTTTAGCCATTCGTCATCTTATTTCTGGAAAACTGAAGCCACAAAAACGAAGACTTGCTTTGGTATATTTTCCTTTTCCTTGAGTTCAATGAACTTCTATTAAGCCATGAACGAATCCAACAGCCGAAGAGATTTTTCTTAAAAAACCAGTGCGGCTACCTAGCCACTTGGGTATGGGCAGCCCGTTGGCAGGGTTTACTTTCCTCTTGCGAAAAGAGAAATTCCGAAGTACTGTTGACTCGGTGATTTACTTTTATGGCTGAGGCCATGGCCTCTATGACGGAGACTTTTGATCCAAAAAATATCCTTTCAGAAAAAGGAAATGGAGGCAACAGGAAGTAATTGAGCACGTTCCAACTATCGCGACCACAAAACTGGAAATGATATCTTGTTTTCTTCCTGAAGGTTTGGAAATTATCGTGCCTTGTGGATGGAAAAGCACTTTTGATACGACTCGTAGATCAAGCGTGAATTTAGGCCATATTTTGCATACTCGCATCATACCATTTCCATACTTTGCTACGACATTCCCAAGTCAGTGGTACGTGCACATCTGGAAGTCTGGATTGCAAAAGACAAGGTGGCTCTAAATTCCGGTAATCCTCCTTCATCAATATCGTCAGCGATTCTCGTAGGATGAAGCGAAGATTGAAACTTTCGACAGTGCTGGATTTTTGGGAAATCAGAATTTTGGCCTTTTTACTCCAGATCAACGGGCTGGGTGTGGATGCTGTAAGACCGTCCTGTGGGAATGGATTACCAAGCGATTTGAAAAGCAGAAACAAACTCTACGAAAGAATTGATGTCCGCTGGTTCAATGAAGGTTTTGGCTTCGGATTAATCAAAGAGAATGCGCTCAAGCGCTTCTATGGAGCAGGCATATATTTGCTCAGTCTCCCGGGCGAAGCATTTGATCTCAGTCAAGAAACAAAAGATAAGCTACGATAAGTATAACAACGGGAAGTTGGATGGGAATGCCTATTTAGCCAAAAGACTGGTCGATCAAGGCCCGACCAGATACCAGTACACTGTGACCAAGGAATATGAACCATTTTTTGGATGGATACGGCATGAATAATGGTCATACCGACCTCAAGATATGAAAAAATGATTTGATTGGGCCGGTTGCTTCAATTGATCAAGGACGCTAGATCAAGTGGTAAACTAGATGGACGATGGTATTTTGGCAAGTGAATTCAGTACGAGATATGATGACAGAAGGACGGCCAGGCTAAAAGTAAAGATCAAGTAGAAGTTTCCTGATATATAGATGATTGAAAACTACGATTGCACGTCACTTTACTGATGCTGCTCAATCCTGATGTTGGCGGGGGATAAGCGTGGATCATGTATTGGTAAAATGCTGACGAGCGTCTTGTAAGACCTCGAAAATCCAATCAAAATTGATAGTATTCAAAGCAGACTATTTACAATGCACTGGGCAATCCCTCAGAAACTGAATTATGAAATTGAGCCAGCCCGAGCGTTTTATACAACTCCTGAAGATGGCCCACGGCAAGGCGGAGTTGGGGCTGTTTGAGCTAAAAGTTATTTTTGATTAAATTTAATCAGAGATTTTTTTGGCCTCTTTTCAATCCAAATCTATGTGGATTGGTTTGTATTTTTTTAGATGAATCGAAAGAAATTTCACCTTCTGGGAATTCCTGAAGAAAAATTCTGAAAATCTAAAATGTTTAAACCGCTGGGATTTTTCCCATTTGCTGACTTAGGATGAATTGATTGCTAGCATCGTTTTTACAGCGCAATTTTTATTAATTTAAATATTTATATAATAAATCATATTCTATTGCCTACCTGCCTGTGCTGTAATGTATTAGTAATAATAGGGGAGAGTTAATTTCATTTTTAAAATAAGCTCACCCATCGCCTGTACTATCCTGCTGTAAATATTGATTTTAAAAATATTCTTTTGCAGGATTGTGCAGGATAGGACTCGAGTAGTTTGGGCTAATTGTATAACGTCTTTGTAAACAAATTAAACCCGAATTAATGAGAGAACAACTATCCTATCTAAAGTAACTACCGCTACACTCGGGTGTTATTTTTATGTTTAGCATAAGCGTCACGTCGAGTTTTGGGCAGAGCACTAATAACAGGTAGGGTGATGGTCGAGGAGGAGCCAGTTGCCTGGGGCATTTGGTTCAGATGTCAAAGGAACCAAAGGGTACAATTACGATCATTGATGGTACTGTTTTCAATCAATGCTCGCATCAGGAGACATTCTGGTGGTGAGTTTTTAATTGGAATTACACCACAAAGGAATTAAATAGGCAGGGGGACAAACAATTTTAATTCATTGACTTGTCCTCGGATTCCTTTCTGAAGTGGTTGTGGTAGGATACGGTAGTCAAATCAAATAAAGAGAGGTAACGGGAGCAATCGAATCTGTCGGCGCAAAAGAACTTGCAGATTTGCTGTTTCATCCATTGCTCAAGAAACTGAGAGGGCGACCTACGGGAGTTCAGATAAAAACCAACACGACTGGAAGCAATGGTCAAGGTATGAATGTCAGGAATCAGAGGCTCAGGTTTCCTGATCAGGGGGTAGTCGAACCACTTTATGTAGTAGATGGGATTCAATCAAGGAGATATCAACGCGGATAAATCCTGATGAAATCCAAGGAATTTCCAATCTTGAAGATGCTGCTTTCGACCCTCACTTTAAAAGGTTCTCAGTGTGCATGGGTAGGTTTTTGATACACTAAAAGGGACTAAAGGTCAGACTAAGTGTAAACCTTAAATGTTTTTACAGGTGGCAGACACGTTCCTGAAACAGTAGATTGGAATGCTGAATGCTGAAAGATTTGCCCGTTTAAGAAAGATATTACACAGATGCAGGTCAGACTGTTCCGGTATTTTTCAATCCAGCAGATTTACCGGTAAAACACGATATGGTATGGCGCTATGCTGAAACTGCAACTCCAATTACGTCTTAATAATTTGAGACCGTTCACTTCCATAAGGAGCGAGGAACACTGCTATTACTAAGGATTCTTGAAACCAAAAAGGGTTTGTTAGAATAACAGATTACGAGCGATCTCATTCGAATGAATACGGATTGATCTGTTCGTTCGGACAAAGTGAACCATAGAGAAATGTTGGCTCCAGCTTATGTTGGTCGATAACACACCACAGACAGATGGTTTCTCGTGACTGGTATTGTTTGATTTAATGGCTTTACCTCTGTGGAAGACCGGTGTTGATGCGATTTATGAAAAAAAAAAAAAAAAGAAAATGGTGATTTGACTTCTTTTCAATCGTTTTCCTTCCAATCTGAAAATACTCGCTATCAACTGGCTAGAGTGCTGCGAGGAACACCAATGAGACCAAAGTGATTAATCTTTTGGCAAATACATAGTAGAGTGGAAGCTAATTAAAGGCTATCTTAAAGTCTAATTAACTTTCAATACTGAAGCAATTAGAAATTTCAATACGTTTTTTCTTCAATCCATCAACTGCAACGAATAGGATCAAACGTAGCGATCCCAACAGTTGCATCTTCGATCCGTGAATGAATTCCAGAATTTATTCTTGGTATGAATGATAATATAGCACAATACGGAAAGAGCATAGTGGATTCATAATTTTTTGAGGCTTTGTAGGTTTTTCAAATCAGAAATTCAGAAGTGATCGAACTAGAGTTGCAGCTGATTACCTATGCTGAAAATGTATCGACTTCAACTATCCAAGGGTGCAATCAAACTCAACCGAGGTGGATCGTTTTTCAGACGTAAGATAATGGTTCTTACCTCATTTTTTCTCGTTTGACATATTAATAATATAAACAGTAAATATCTTTTACTGCATCTGTATTAGAGGTGATGGATCTTCTCGTCGGAGCAGTATAACCGTTGGGGGTTTTTCCATCCACTTCAGTAGGTTGGGTGCTTTCGGATGAAGGATTTTCTAAAATACCAGTTCGGCTGTTTCTTTCACAAGGTTTTCGAGCCAGTTTATGGTGTGACTGTAACAATAACATGGTCAATTACCCCAGTGCCTTGGATCATAATACGATCATGCAGGCTTTGGAAATGACGGTTTTCCTGACAGGTGTAACATCTTGAACAATTCAACTTGGGTTGGGAACACCAACACATTTTGATATTGGTTAGATCTCGGTTTTATGGGAAGATCGAATACTTTTGTGTATGAACTTTTTATAGCCAAATAAACACCAAAACTTACTCTACGCAGTACAGATTCCTCAAGGAATCAGGCTTTACCAACATTTCAATGATAATATCGCGAGATTAAGTTTTTGGGGGACTATGAGATTTTCACTTACTCAGTAAATTTACCACGGGTTCTTTTAGAGTAGGACCACCAATTGCAAATATTTCATTTAATAGAAATGAAGTGATTTGAGCTTTGCTGATGGGATCGATCGAGTTTACGGAAGCCAGCAATATAACAAGTTGGTAAGCGCCTTGTCAATTTCTATGGATTATAGTTAGGCAACTATGCAAATGCAAAGCTTGGGCGAATTCTCGCTAAATAGCTGGAAGATCAACTGTGGGAATAATCAAATTAGAAATATTAATGGAGATGCGTGATTACGTTTTGGTGGAGATAATGATGATCGAACCATCATCGGAATCCCTTCCGGATTTCACCTACTGGTATCATCAATATTTTGATTGGAAAAACTGGATGGGAAGTATTACAGCTTCAGGTTCTCAAAGGAAATCAAGTTTATATGGCGACATTCTTTTTTTCTACTGCTAATTTTTGGGATGGGGGTATTCAATATGGTGTCTAAGAGTACAGATAGATTTAGGTCTCCTAGAATCCTGGAGCTGAATCTTTTGAACTACAGTAGGTGGAGGAAACGTGACAGGAATCGAGCGTGATTGGCAAAATAGCAATTTTTGTTTGGGATGCATCTTAATGTTCACCATTCGTAATATCACGATAGGTTATACATTCCAAAGAACTTTGGCCAAAAGCTATAAAAAATCAGCTAGAGTCTATGGTTCTGCACAGTATGTTTGGTCTTCAAGAATTGGGAGGATCCAAAATCCTGAGTTAGTATGCAAAATAATGGTCAAGGAGAACGGTGTAACTGTAAGTCCAGGTGTGGATTTGGCAAGGATATCAATCCACACGCACAATCACTTTTGGGTGTCAATAATTGTACTTTTCTAATAGGAAGAGATCACCTATTATTCATGCTATCAAACGAAATAAAATATGGAAAAAATATATCCTAGCCATATTAGTGACAGCTTTTTGCCCTAACTGGCTTGCCGAAGACTTCTGTACGGTAGTGCCCGAGACTCTAACTGAGTTCGGCCCACTTCTTTAAAAAATCAAACTGACTTTGAGCGCAGTAAATGCGGCTTATGTCCCACTCACGAACCATCATAATGACCGTGCTGGTTGCTTTCTGAGATGCACTCGTACTACCTATTATGCCTTCGAATATCCTTTTGGTGCGAAGATAATCAAGAGATTTTTAGCTGATTTCTCGGTTCCGGAATCTCAATGGAACTACGCTAATACTCACGTAATTGGAATAATGGAGGAACAGGATTTAACCTGATCATTGCTTCGAACTAATCAAAAATATTAGCTTTGATCGATGAATGTTGACTTTGATGCAGCTGCCAAGGCAAAATGTGAAAGTCAAGCCACTTTTCCTTAGAAGCATCGCCTATTTTGAGTTGCGCGTTATTTTGGAAGTGTTCCATTCATTTGACTCCAGTTTTGTGAGAGCTGACGCAGCCTTACATTAGTACGAAGTGGAGGTTTACAATCAAATCATCTCTGATTGCAAACAGCAGTTTTTCCGCTTTGCCAAGAAGGCGCAGCAAGTTCCAGTCGGGTTTAACTGGAAGGAGCAGCTAGAACATTACTTGCTAATGTGTTCATGAATCAGAAGAAGTGGCCTGAAGCGGAGCAGATTTTAACTCCTGTAATGGACCACGGCTATCAATTGATGGGCCAGTTATGAAATGGCTTTTCCTGGAAACAGCTATAATAAAAACAATGCAAGAGTCTGTTTTTTTTGAAGTTCAAGTTTTCTAGAAGGACAGCAGGTGCTAAGGAATTTTAATCTACCAATTTATGCAGACCGTATCAGTGCTTCAGAATTTGCAACCGGATAATAGGTACAACAATCTCAGAATATTGATGAGAAGGAATAAATATGACTACTCCAGATATTATTTGCTGCTTATCGAGCCAGGCGACTTTAAGAAAAAGATGCCTCAATCGGAAATGTATTTCTTGCAGGTAAGTTTCAGAGCGGAAAAAATATACCCATACGATTAAGATGCAGCAACATTCGCGCATAATATAGGGCACCAACTGGGTGGTCTATCGCCATGCAGAGTGCCTTGTTCATGGCAGAAGTTTAAATGAGCAAGGGTAAAACTGGAGAAAGGCTGATGGGTATTGATCAAATCAGACAGCCGAGCGTGGACTTGCAAACACCACCGATAGCTGGTCAAGTGGAGTTTCGGAAGGCGATTTTAAGGGAGCGAAGGAGTAGAATTAGCCATTCGAAAATAAGCGTTGGTTTGAATATTACTAGAACTGACCGAGTACAGGAATTATCGTGCTTTGGTCAGCGTTAGTGTAGCTAATATCCGTTTGGCCTACTTTTCGCACCGATTGCAGGTGGCCGAGTTCCAAGAAGTAACGCATTTACAAATAAATCAAGAAGTTCTATCTTATCCGCCGCAGAATCTGACTTGAGTACTTTTTCTAAGTTGGTGTTTTCTTAATAGATAGCCCAGCATTTTCGTGATATTATCCTGAAAGTGTTGGTTATCTTATTAGCATGTGTTGGCAGGATAGTTTTTTTAATCGCCGCTTGTAGTAAATCGCTTAACGTAGGTAATGATAAATTGTTATCTAAATGTCCATCAACTTTTTACCTGAAATCAATACCCCAATTGTAAATACTGATCATCAAATCTTGTTCTTAAAACCCTTCATGAGTGCTGTGGTGCTCAACCGTTGCGGTTTCCTGTGCCAAAAGAAGAAGAGCACCGCTCGATCCGAAGGTATGCGCAAACTCATAGCTTCCAGACGGATTTCAAAGTGAGCATATTTTATAGTTCCAGAGTTTAGATCAAGGCTCTTGGGTACAATGACTTTGAACGATAAAGAACCGCTGATTTCACGACGCGGAGGCGGATCAAATATGGCTTCTCTACCGATTGGAGATCCAGCGGATCGATCGGTTTTTTGGCACCCCAAAATCGAAAGTTAATTATCGTGATGTGCCGAACCGCAAAGTGGAATGGGCTACGCGCAAGGATTGCTTTATGCCATCAATAGTATCTACGTGATAGTGAATTCAGCAATGGAATGAGAACGTCAGGAAATAGGCAACGCGGCCTCTTATCTGAATTTCAAGGTCATGATGGTGATTGACCAGTACGAAACCGTAACCTACGGTTAACTTTATATTACTGGCCAACCAGGAGAGCTAATGGGCCGCAATAGCTTAAACTTTCCCTGATTGGAAAATCTTATTAATTGGTCGCAGGAAATCACGTGGATGTCCAGATATGGATGCCTATCGATTGCCTCGAGTTTGGAATGAAGACAAACTTATGTTCCGAGTCAAAGATCCTCGAGGTCATGCGAACACTCGAGAATGGCTTCAAAGGTGGTTGGGTAGCAAAATTTTTACACTCTGATGGATCCTACTTTGAGTTGATCTCCGCAGGTTTATAGAATCCTTTCGATATCGCATTCAATGAAGCAAAGGAGAAGTTATTTACCTACGATTTCGATATGGAGTGGGATTTGGGAATGCTTGGTAGTGACCACTCGAATCTGTCATGTGGACTAATGGATCGAAATTGGATGGAGAATCAGACAAATCAAAAACTGGTGCACTTTTATCCAGATAACTTACCTGCAACAATCAATATCGGTCAGGGTTCCCCTACAAATGTCAATGTTTGGCACCGGAGCTAATTTCCTGAGAAAATCAAAAGCGCTTTATGCTTCGATTGATGTTTGAATTATTAATGCGTTCGATTTGAAAGCAAACGGTGCAATCTTAAATGAAGCTACTTGCAGAGAATTTATTTCGTGGTTCGCCACTTCCATTGACTAGATGGAACGCATCGCCCTGATCGGCGCGATGTATTTGCATGAAACCGGTGCGAAGATTGGAATTCTGAGTCTGTGTACAGAGTGGTATTACGATGGAGAAAGTGGAGAAAAATATCAAACCACTTTCAAGTGCTGTATCTCCTGCGAGAAATAAGCTGAGAAGAGAATTGGAAGGAATTTTCAACAATGTTGGAGCTTTCTTCAGAAGGTTTGGAAAAAGCTGTGGGCGAATTGTGATCGACACAGATCGCTTTTGGTATACAATAGGCTGCTCGAATTAGCTTTGGAGCATCAGCGCAATTGATGTCCCTTGAAAGTAAGCTGAAGAGCAGAATCCTGCAAACTTACGCAAGCATGATAGCCATGGCAAGACATAGAAAGAAAGGACAGGAATCCGATGGTTCAAGTCTATGGGATCGACTACCAAAATTGAATGAAAAAGAGAAGCGGATTTGCTTCGAGGGTTTGAGTGAGATTCTGTATCGTCAGAGGAGACCAGCCGCAAATGTCAAAAGTCAGTTAGTTGCCTATTTTTGGATGGTAATTTTCCTGCAAACAATAATCAATGTTGGATCGTGAGGCTAAGTAAAACTGCTGTTTATCTTAGATGCGCGATGTGTGTTCAAAGACGCTGGCTTTGCTTGAAAAATGCGAAAGATGATACAGACTATCAGAAGACTTCTCCTCTCTGCTTCGATTCTGATCATTGCGGAATCCAGAGTGACGGATTGGACATGAGCAAATATGCTCGCGAATGTCACCACCAGCACAGCAGACCTATTTAAGCCACCGTATGGGTTTGGAGCAGAAGCAGGTTGGAACCTGAATTGCATAGAAATACTTTAACTTGGATTCAGGATGCTGTCAAATCAAGGCGTAAAGTGTTATGTAGTCTTTATTGATCGAGCCCGAAAAATGGCTTTTGACACATGTGGCGACAGCTGAACTTTTGATAATAAATGAACTAGTCCGGAGCACTGCTATGTTGACGAGCAGTGGAAAATTGAATCTTGCGCAGAACAATATTTGCAAGCCAGAAGGGCAGGCAAAAGAGGACAGTGGAGAAAGCTTTACAGTAGTGGAAGGTCCTCAGTGGCGAGATTTGGCGAGAGGAAAAGCGATGGTATGTGGCTACGCTTTGTCAGTCGTGCCAATACGATGTCAAGTTTGAAGGTGTGTGATCGGACCTGATTTGAGTCATTGGAACCGATTCTCTGCAAAAGGAGCTTTTTAAATGCGACAATCATCCTTAGTGATGAGATTCCGAGCAATACGAGGCTACAATCCTAGAGTTAAAAACTGAGGATCTGTAGTAGGTCGATAGTGACTAAATGAGGATGCTGCCAAGTTTACTACGTGTCACAAAATCATTTGCAGCCGGATGTAATTCGGATGTCGCTAAAACAGAGGGAAAAGGCCCAAAGTATCTGAGGTGTCCACTATGCTTCCGTGAATGATCCAATCGGACTCAATGATGAGGAGAATTGAGGATTTGATGGGCATATTTAATTTCCCGGAGGAATCCGAATCAGAATCCCTAATCAGAATAAAGCAACTTGCAGAACAGACATGAAATTCCAGTTTTTAAAGAAATATCTACTTCTTGAGCGCAGCGGCCGGCCGTAAATGTTTCTTTGGGCTATTAGTGAAATCTGAATCTGGCATTCCCTTAGTATGAAAAGATAACGATCAGCCTGTTTGGTTCACCACTCAGTTGGAGTCTGTCACAAAACTGGGCTTAAGTCTATTGTTCGAATGGAAAATCGGCTAAGGGGATAGGGGAGGGAGATCCAACTTCTGTCGGTAAAAAAAGACGGATCAATCGTAAAGGGATTATCACTCCTGAGACGCTTTTAAAGAAGCCATGATACCTTGCCTGATCTGACCGGTGGGAAAGTAGCAGATTGTGTGAAGCTGAAATGGCAGAAGATTCGAATTTCAAGAATGCAGGTAATTCGGGAGATAAATTACGAAGCGATCGTGTCGCTGAGTCCCTTTTGCACTTCGGGGTTACAGCAGATAATCGATGGTAATAACACTAGACCGTGCAGAACTACGAGGAGCGAAAGCGAGCCTACGCTAGCTAAAATCGAGGTCAGTCAACACGAATGTACTTCCTTCCACAGATGAATGCCAAATCTCCGTGATTTTGTAAGCGTAAATGCTTGGAAAGGTTTGATCTGGAAAGGAAACTTGGGGGGACCGAGCTTGAAT
>Ga0163217_1097321_pt1 | contig 20930 bp, 20 predicted proteins | sample SynspAceP_FD_185933 | JGI IMG/M metagenome (GOLD analysis project Ga0163217, IMG submission 185933) | Saline lake microbial communities from Ace Lake in Antarctica - Synechococcus sp. Ace-P (PacBio error correction) | ecosystem: Environmental > Aquatic > Non-marine Saline and Alkaline > Saline ...
AGAGAGAGATCTGACCTTGCTCGTCAGGCGGAACATGGACCGACATCCCCCTGGCCGTTCCTTGATTTACGAAATTCAAGAAAAAATTTGCCAAGAGACACGAAATTGCCCCGAAAAGTCGAAAAAGACAAAAGAACCGCCATCCTTCAACCGGGCGGATGTCGCTGGGCAAAAGGCGTGGGATGAGACTACGGCCAAGTTATTTCCCCTATGTAAGGGACTAAATGTGGAGAATGGTCCGAAATGGCTTGACTATGGTCGGCGTTCCGAACACGTCCCAAGTTATGAAACGAGGAATCCGATTAACTTTTCTCGAACAACCATGGACGCCAATTAACGGCGCCCCCTCTTTCTAGGTGTTGGAAAAACAAAATGTGGCGGTAAATGGGGCGAACAAGGTCCAAATCCGGAACCAATCCACACGCTTCCCGACCCAATCAAGGCGCACGCTAACTACGGGTGCCTATGGGTCCCGGCCAAAATTCTTAAAGACCTGCACATATCAAAAACTAACCCGAAGGAAGGCTCCCGTTCATGGATGCAGAAATAATGTTCTCGCCTTCGCGCAAATGGAAGGATTTGCCTTGGCCATAAAAGAGCAAAGCCCAAGATATCCGTTTGCCGCCGCTTCGCGGGCATGAACAAATACAAGGCCTGGACAGCCCCTGCCATCGCCACCGTAAACAGAAGCCGCAGAGTGAACACGCAATCCCGACCAATTCAGGCCGCAAGGCAAGTTTGTCCAAGATCAATGGGCAGCAAAAGTTGACTGTAACCGTCAAGCTTTAGCGTCCCAATGTGGGTCCGATTACTCTGGCGGGGCGTTTCGTCCTTTTATTGGAGTTAACGGGCGCTCAGATCGGTTGTAGAGACCATCTTGAACCTCTCCAATAAAGAGCTTCAATCACCGGATTCCAATCGTCCGCGAGCATATTTTTCTGAAGTGGATTCCAATCAACTGCAGAAGAACGAAAATATGGAACATGTTCCAGCGGCAAACTTTTTTCGGACTGTTCGATCAATGACTTTGTGGGGGATCGCTTGCTCAATAAAAAAGCTGCGCTCCTCCCCTAGCCCGAATTTTCATAATGTTCAAAAACGGACAGGTTGTGGAAAAGCGCCCTGTTTTCCTCGACCTAATTCCCTTGCAACAGCAAGTCCGGCCTCGATCCAATCCCCCCCGCCGACCACCAAACTGCGTCGCAATGAACACCTCCAGCGCCTTTGAACAGCTTGAACCGGCATTCCTCCTTGACGCGCAGATCCCTCAAGGGCGAGCAAACGCGCCAACTACCTCGATGACATGATTGCTTGGACCTGTCCGATCCCAAAAATAGTCCGAGGTCAGTGTTCTTGGCCCGCCGAGCATTCTGAAGGCGGACGAGTGGAATGAGAACATGGCTTGGTATGGGCCAGGCGGTATTGGCAACATCTCTGGACATACCCGAAGAATAATCAAGAACCCCAAGACACCATTTAGAACGCGGCTATCAATAAAGTTTTTTCAACGGACATGTTTGCCGGATTGCGAAGGGATTATTCGGTTGGTTTCGGCTGGCCCCAATTTGAACAATCGAAATTCTGGAAGGCTTCTGGGTCTTCCGGAATACAGGCGAACTTTCAGAGAATTGCGAGTATCGACATTTATCGTCGTGAGGCGACAAATTGGCTGAAAAAATGGGTTTTCAATCCGACATAGCGTCCACTAAATGCGGCGCAGCAACTGGCGTCCGACCTATTGGCTATCCTAACTGCGCTTCACGGGTTCGCAACGGCCTGTGGGAAACCGCGTATAGGAACTCACATGAGCCAACTCGCCGAGCCTACCAGTTACGAAAATGGTTCGCCCGCTAAGCCGGCCGTCCTCCTTCATCTGCAGTCTCGCGCTGTTTTTAAAGCCCGGGTCATCAATATCGACCAAAATGCGGGAACGGGTCTGTGGCAGCCGCAAACGAGCTAGGTATCACCCAATGCCATAGCGCTAGCCTTATTAAAAACACTCAGGCCTAGTGGCCCGTACTCGTCTCCAATCAACGATGAATTTTTACTACCTGAAGTTCTCTTTCAAACTTACGCAACGCTTTGCCCAAACTGAGTAATGAAGGGTTCTGCTGTTCACGGTCCGATAGTGAGGCCGATGAGACGAAAGTAACTGGATCCTATTTGGCAGTACTCGTAAGCGGCGTATCTCAGCCTCTACCTTCGGGACAACAATACGAAACTTCTCCAAGACCTGCGCATACCTGTCGACTTTACAACGATGGTTCGCAGACAGAAAAACTGAGCACCGTCTGGGCAATAGTTCTAACCGCTGTCGATGAAATTGATCGGCGAGCTGGGTTTGGCCGGGACACACGCCTTCGTCTAATCCAAGGCCTGAAGGCTCAATGGTTGGTCACAACCGATTTGAACACAAATTCATAACGCATTGTCGCGAACACGAACATGCAAAACCGTTTTCGGAAACAGCGTGTGACTACCGATTATACTCTGGAGCCGAAACCGCCAAGTTACTGCTTAACGACAACCCGACAATTATTTATCGCTGCAAATGATATGATGGCCAGGGCGCGAAATGGACGCGGTTGCCGTTTATGAAAAGGGCCGTCCGTGCCAGAGGATGTTTCGATTGCTTGGGTTTCGACGGAATAACCTCCGGGCAATTCCGCCTCCCTATCAGCTTGACCACAATACGTCAGCCCATCGGTCGCATGGCCCAACCGCTGCTCAAATCTTGGCTTTTTTGGCAAACGTTAGAAACGTGGACGACCTAATCGTGCGAACAGCAATGTTTCTCGAACAGTGGGTTTTGATCCCAGGGAAATCCACCAGGCCGAGAACTAAGGAAAATCATGAACAGATCGATATTCTAACCACGCATGTCGGAAGCCTGCCTCGGTCTCGGCCCGTGAACAGAATGTGGTATTTGCCCATGAAGCGTGAGAGCCGATGAATAAAGCACCACGATCATTGCAGAGGCCGTAAAAAACTGTTGTGGATCGGCAAATCAAAAATGGTGTGGACATTGTTCTTGACGGCGAAATGAGCAGATCAGCTATGCAACTTACATCAAAGAATAGGAATTAACTGATTTGATGGAGATAGGTCCCCGACGCACGCCTCAGACTTAGATAGACTTCCCAAACTTTCTGAAACGGCAGGCGGGTGGAGGCCGGGTTCGCCAACCTAAGTCGTCGCCATTTGCAATTGGCCCCATCCCAAGTAAAATCCATGGCCCATTAATCAAAGATGAACTCGAACAAAACTTTGCTGCCGCTCTCGAATGGTAAGGAAGGTCGCGACGCCTTCATGAATGCGGCGTCGCGCGTGATCGCCTGTTTCAACAAAACCATCACTATGGTTCGCAGGAGGAGTATCTCCATGCGCTTGCCGAAGGCTATGCGGCCCTGAATGAAGGCCATAGTCGCGGCAGGATATATTCTCCAGTTGGATAGCCCGGATCTCGCCTAGGCAAGCATTGATATGTTCAAGACCGAGCCGGAAACTTACGAAATTTTGGCAATGCAGCACATTGAAGCTTTAAATTCGGCTCGCTTAGAAATATTCTCCCGGAAAACCGTATACGGAGCATATTTGCTGGGGAAATTACGAGGGCCCTCACCATTACGAACGCGCCCCATAGCGAAGTCATGCCCCGTTGCTTTTAAGGCAAAAGCCAACAAGGATTATTGTTCGAAAATGCAAACCCGTCACAATCACGAGTGGAGCAGGTTCGCGGAAATGGACATCCCGGACGACAAGATTTTGATCCCAGGCGTATAGATAACCCACGACAAACTTTATCGAGCCCCAGACCTTATTTTTCGCAACGGCTTCCTAAGATTCACAATACGGGCCGTGATCGAGTGATCGCCGGAAACCAGATTCGTGGCTTCTACGACCTTGCCAGGTTTTCGGGGCAGTTGACGAAGATATCGTCTACGCAAAACTCGGCGAGTCCTGTCTAGGGGCGATCCGAAGCTCACGACGACTATGGTTATAACCCCCATCTAAATGGGAGCGATTAATGGAACGATCCGGTTCTAGGCTACCTCCAGAACTCGAGGTTTGTCTCTCAAAGCCTTCTAATCTTCAACCCACCCTCAAATGCGATAGAAGTCTTTGCCTGTATGGTGGAAACATTGAGTTCCTCTCTTGACATCCGAAAAACCCTCCAGTGGATGTCAGGAAGGCGCCAATCGTAATCAGCATAGGCCGCCGTAAGCTTATCGACAGGAAACTTAGAAACCCAACGCAATTCGCTTTGGAGTAAAAATATCAATGGCTCGAAGGGACGTAAGTCCCGAATACTTTGGAACGTCCATTCTGGATCAAACCCCAAAACCAGAACACTTTAACAAATGGCCTGAGGGACCTCTTGCATAAATGCATTAATCCATCTTGCCAGGCCGCTACGCCATCGGAGCTAAAAGTCTTGAAGACTACCCGTATGACACAAAGCGACAGGCCACGATCTTCGACCACTTTAAACACATTTTGCGGCTGCCAGAAAGCAACCGGGCGTAAGTTGAAGATCAAAAGATAAGTCGCGTTCGATCAAACTTTTCAGACACCGCCTGGAAATTTCAAACTTTGCAAAGTTCATTGGTCCCGTTCCGTCGCGTCTTCCTTGCATCACGTCAACCGATTTTGACGGACCCCGCGCAGCCGAGATTAAGCTTTGGTGGCGATCCATTTCTACTATTGAGCTTTTTCGCTGGTCAGATTCGCAGAAAGCTAACAATCGCGGATGGGCAAGCCATACTGTTCCGCTTGCCCGAAAGCCACTCCTGTTTCTCCCAACTGAATAAATCCCTTCTTCGACGCCAACCTGGATATGCACAGACCCAACGAATGGGTACATTTCAACATCAAACTTTTGATAAGTCAGGCAAACAAGGTAAGTTTTTTTGCAAATAGGCGCTGATCCCCCAAAGAAGCGTTGTCCCGGCTCAAGCAGCCACGTGGGTGCACCGAAACTCAGCCAACATCCCCAGAGATGGTGATGGGCAATCAAATAAATCGATCAAATCTTATTGACCAAGACGGATGCCCTTCGATCATGCGCAAATCAAACAATATCATCCCAAAGGGTCGCTCCTCTCGGATGCATCCGTTCAAAATACGAAAATGGCTTAAATTACCGAGAATATAAAACGGTTTCGCCGTGCCTGCCTGTAAACGTCCATCAAATCGTATGTCGCGCCGTCATTGACTCAGCGCAGGCAACATCGACTCATCCCCATATAACGGCACTTCAACAGAACATGATCGGCCCGGAGCCGAACATCTTCAAATCCACATAAGCAAGTGTCGCGCATAAGTGCCGAATTTGGTCAGGTCCATATAGGCCCTGTCCCCATAAGGATAAGTCCCCCACGGGCACGATAAATCGTAAAGTGAATGGGTCCAGACCAACCGCTCCTCATAACAACCGCTTTACGAGTAATTCCGCGTCTGTCTCGAAGATGCCGTAGACCCATCCATGTTACGCCGGTTGGCGGCATGAAGCCTCATGGAGAGAAAAACCACCTTTCTCCCTGTCCTCAATCGCAAGTTTTTCAAGCGATAACCCCGGGGTCCCTTGACCCATCTGAATAACCACGCTCCCATTAGTCACGGACGAGCCATTCTTCAAAAAATGCAATAATTGCGAACCGCAACAATCAAGCGAACGTCGTCACGCGGACCTCGCGACCTGTTGCGGGAGCCGAATTCGGATGGCCCGCTATTCGTCATTTTCGAGGTGTATCCGATGTGAAGATTAGGAATAAAATCGCCCTCTCGTCAGGAACACGACGCAAAATCACACATGGGTCCGCATCCAACCGTCGATCAAGGAAAGCTTTTTAAGCGTGGCAGCTGTATTCGCGATGACCGTCCTCGCACCGACTATAAGGCCTGTCTGAGTGTGTATCATGGCAGTTTCCAGTAAATGCAGTCTTCAAATGTAGGCTAGATCGCGTTTATCCAAATATCGGTCGGTAATCCGGAAGATGTAATCAGGGAAATAAGAACCGAGGTTCGAAACCAGGCAGTTCCATTCTCAAAACCCGGTACGTGGGATCAAGCATCTCAAGGTTCAGGTCCGCTAACGGCAACGCCGAGTGATAAGGCAGCGCGTCCGGTAGTTTTGACAGTCTCCCGTAATGTTTTCATCGTCAGTCCACCCACCGTCGACCAAGCAAAAGAATGACCCGTCACACGACTTTGCTGACGCAAGAATATAGGACGGCCTCAGAGACATCTTCGATTTCGGCAACGGCGACCTAGCGGAAATCAATTCATTGACCCAGGATGCAAAACTGAGGGTCAAGCCACATTGGCTCAGTCAAAGGGGGTTCTCACAAACGTCGGTGCGACTGGCATTCACCCGGTACCTGCGCGGAGCAAGGTTCAACAGCCACGCCTCGTCATTCCTTTCCAGTGCAATGCTAGTCCGCGCAATAAAACAACAGCGTTTCGCGCTGCCGATATGGCCCCATCGAGAGGTGATTGTATCCGGTCCGCCTCAGGCATTCCCCGGTTCACGACCGTCCCACGCGTAATACGCATATGTTGCCCGTAAATTTATATTCAAGACCAGATTCAAAAGATCAGCATCTGATGCCTCTTTTAAAGTCGGCGTGGCGCGCAAGTCCCCCTAGGTTATTAAATTAGAATGCGAAACGGTTACGCTGTTTGCTAGCTTTAATCGAGAAATGTCCAGACGCCCGCGTCTACAGCCCAGCCGTCCAAAGCCATCACCCAGACGATTAGAGATCGCCTGAAGTTCTTCACGACACGGCCACACCCGTCACATTGGCACTCAGCAACATGCAGTGCTTCGGCGAGCCAAGTTCCGAATGCCTTCGACGCCCCGGTGACCAACGACCCGCTTTCCTCGCACAATCACGTCCCATCACCCTCAAAAGTCCTGCATGCTTATTCGACTCCACTGACGGACTGCCCCTTTGGCACCGTGAACGTAATCACCAGGACGCTAGCGATAGTCCCTCATCATCCTCGGAAAACTTGAAGACTCCCGTCTGCACAAACCACATCAGGAACACGAGGTTTGCGTCTCTGGCCCGCATCTCCTCCGCGACGGAGACATATAAGCGCTCAACAGTAAAACCGTGATCATTTGAAATACACGCCATTTCGGGCCGATCAAACTACGTTGCTGCGCCGCGGGTTCCAATCCAGACATCGAGCAGCGAGATCCCCGTCATTTGAGGGATTGGAGGTGCTTCAATTTGGCGGCCCAGCTTGTTCGTGGCATGGCGCAATATCTTTTCGCAAATTCTCTCCCGCCGCCCACATCGACGAGGTTGCCATTCTCGTAGCAGCAAACCAAACCCATAGTCCTCACCATAATCAAATACGCTTTGGTGCCCAAAGAATCGGTCCCGGATCATCTCCCACCCAAAACGGCCAAAGAAACACCCCTCGCAACTTCCGACATTCTCAACCCACGGAACCACATGGGTTGGGATGGAAATTAGATCTCCCGGACGCAAAATTTATTTCGGCATCTTCTCCATGCTCACTCTAACCGAAAACCCACTCTCCCGAATGTATGAAAAAAAGAGACGCTCTCCGTCTCGTGGCTATGTTTGTGAGTTCGTGCAGCCTGGGGGTTGAAAGCGCAACCACCAATATTGAATCCATGCGGCTTCCGGCAATATGGATGTGTTTGGTTCGGGTTTTCCGATACGCCCGGGACCAATGATTGTGAAGTTTTCCTTCGGTCTGATCCCGGCGTTCGCGTGGATCCAATAAACGCGTCTTTACATGGAACCCAGTTGTTCATACCGGCCAACGCGAGACAGTTGCGGAGTTATAGTCCAAAGTTTTCCCCATAATCAACGCCCCGGATACCTTAGCGCCGACAAAGACGTCATATACGACGTAATGAGCGCTATTTGGGTTCTGACGAGGTCCCCGCGAACGACCGCAAAGTTATTTTTGACTTCGAATGCAAATTACTTGATGAGGACCACCTACCCAATCAAAACCGGCTTATCTGGTAACCACTTTGCTTCATCAACACCTGCTATGGTACGATTGTGGAAGGTCAGAAACCAATCATCCAAGGGGAACAGTTATACGTGGCCTCAACATCAAACAACTGAAAAATACGAATCCTGAATTTTCGGACGCGAGGAATCTGGATCGAACAGTGATGTTCGATCAGCTGTGGCTTCCACTTTCCCCGGCGTGACGCCGTGTTAAAAACTCTGCTCTCCCCTTTGGAGTGCTTTCGGGGTCTGACCACTTTTTCGACATCAGCCTTCGCCCATTGGTTTGCAAGCCATGCCTGACTCGAGCGGCGTGACATGATCCTCTGCAAGGCCCCAAGAACGCTTTCAGACAAAGCTGGGTTGGCTGATGGGCAATTATATGGGGCACTTTCACATCTCCCTTTCTCGACATTCCACCGACCGCCACCCTTGCTCACATGCGCTAAATCATGAATTCTATCTATCCGGATCGAAGGAACGATCAGGTCCGTTGAATGCAAGCCATTTGGGGACTCCCCGGAGTTTGATGGATGCAAAGCATAACCGCGTGGCCCATGGCTCCGCAACTCGGTAAGTTTCTCTGTATAACACCAAGCACCAAGAGCGGAGACGGATATGCCCCCTATTGGGATGGTCAGGCCACGAGGATCATGTGATCGCGATGTTGACCGATTTTGTGTCGTCACCCTGGCGATCGCGGATCCCATGCAGTTAATGCAATTGGAGAAATATTGGCACCCCGAAAGTCTAATTGGTATGCCGCAGCTGGTATTGGACTGGCGCGGTATTTCTGGATTTTTTCGTCATTGGCAACAAAATTCCATTCTTGCGTGGAAAATGCAGAACCGAAAACTAGACGCGATGGGCGACCTAATGACCATTGGTTTTGCACAAGGTGATTATGTCTGTGAAACAGGAATGGGGCCCAAATATGCGCCTCACCCTTAAGCGATGCATGGATTGGATGGGAATTGCCCCGCAAGGCAAAGGAAGTCTCTACGTAGCCTTGATTTTGGAGACTCGAAAACGGGTTAATCAGAGAAAACAGCTGGGTTCTGGTCGATTTGCTAGACCTCCTAATTCTCAGGTTGGGTGTTCGATGTATTTTTTGCACGTTTAAGGGAATTAATAAGGCCCGGAGTTCTCCAATCCTTATCGTCTTACGTCCTCTCCCTCACTCTATCCCGGAGATTCACTCTGTGACCCTTCTCTGCTCAAACTTCTACGCACCGTGGAATACACCCACAGTGTGCAACGCCATTGAGGTTTGGTGCAAGGCGGTAGAGGCTTCAACCAATATACCAAGGGTACAAATGCCATCATTCAGACCCCGGTTGCGCCCGCCCGGTTGGTCCGCGCCGCACCTGGCGAAGAATATCAGTGGATCAAAACCACCTAACCGAGAGCCCCCGACATAATCAAAAGTCAACGACAAAGAGTAATTACCGAACATGGCGGGTGTGAAGGGTCTACGGTTTGCCATTATCGAGGACCTTGATGCCTCCGAACTGCGGTCGGCAGATGGTGGGGAAGAGTTCACAGCCCGTCCACAAAAGGAACTTGGGCCTAGCAGGGGCAATTACAAAGCGGCGTGATGCGCGATCTTGATGTTCATGGAGCTGATTTTCCCGTGCTGGCAGGCTCTATCCTGGCGTGAGCCACGCCCTTCGTTCATGTGGCGCGGAATGTAGGACGCCGGTTTAGGTATTGACCTCAAAATCGCGTTCAGGGCCGATTGGGTCCATGCGGAACCGGCACGGCGCACTGGTCCCATTACGAATGACGTCCTCGAAGACTTAGACAGTGGTATAAAAGACTGTTATATCCAATGAAGCGATCATAGTTGCCCGCCCGGAACCAGGCTTTGACATAGAACAAAACTCGAACAGGCTTGGGCAAAGTTCGAAAAAGGTTAATGAAACCTGAAGCGCTAACCCCAACGTCCCCGAAAACCAAACGAAGCATTCCCAATAATCGCCTATAAACATGAAAGGAGCCCCATTGCGGCCCGGTCAATTTTGCCAGGAATCGATGGTACCAGCCGCCAACTTTGAGCCGCACCTGAACTCTTTAAAACTTTGAGTTGGTCCGGGGACCGATTGAGGAATGCCATTCTTTTTTGGAACCCATCCAGCCCAACGCTTGCCGACCCAAGCAACACCACAAATGTCACCAATCCGCCAATCACGACATACCAAGGCCCCATGCAATTGAGGCATCATTCGCTCACGCCGAACAAGGCGCCAAAGCCAAACAATAATGATCAAGCGACAACCCGGCAACAACAACAGATAAAGCAGCCCTCGCTCGCTGACATGTTTGGGAAAAGAAAGCCCATCGAACATCGCCAAACTTGGCCCCGACGAAATAAGAACGGCCTTTGACAGCGCTTCAAGGATTGAAACGCCGCTGCTAATAAAAGGCCGTAAGGCCATCGGGGATCAACCAATCAAGCCGCCAAGATTAACCGTGACACACCCGAGACATCAATAGATAATGCTTTTTGTGCCTTCTGTTACGAAGAACTTTCGGTACGGTCGGTCACTGAAATAGTTGGCAAAGCGGCGTTAAAGGCCGATGACAGGCTGGACCATTGACGCCGAACAACACAGCCGTCCGCCAGAATGCCCAAAGACCCGGAAACCGCTAAGGAGTTTTCGCAAAGTTAGTATGATCTCATTGGCCTGCTCAAAAAGGCTCGCCTTAAAATGCACATAAGAAAGCGCGCCGACAAAGAAAAGACAGAAAGTAGATGAAAAAGGCAGCATAGCCCAATCAAACCAAGTAGGACTTCTTCGCATCGCCAAATATTTTTAGCGGCAAGCGCGCGTGCACCATCATCTGATTGGCGCCGTAAACAGTGATATGGAAGAGCGTCACGCAAACACACCCGCCCACACCGTAAGGGGCGATCGTGAAATCAAGCGACGTATTGATCGGGTTCAGTTTTCCATTTTGAAGCGAGAGTTTCCAGCGCCCAGACAGTGGGCTCACTTACCTTTCTCCGAGTAAGAAAAAGAATTATTTCCGGCACCCAAGAAAAGATAAAGCCTTGCAAGTACATCGGTCAAATTGACCGCCGTTTCATCCGCCCATCAAAGTGTAGACGCACTATCCCTGTCATTATCCAGACCGCTGCTTGGGGTCTATTCCAGTGACATAGTAACGAAGACAGCAGTCGCTGTGGAGAATTGACGCGCGGTTTTATGTTTTGAGTCAGCAGGAACAACCGAACTCATCACAGTCAGGGATGTTTTCCCACCGCGTTCCAAATATTTCGTAAATCGAAGCTTACACCACTGTTGAAAAAGAACGTAGAAAAACAACCACTACAATCGAAAATTACCAGCGGGTAGTTTATATAAATGGCAATAGGGCCGCCATTCCATCCCCGTAAGCCCAGGCAGGTCCTCCAAGGAAAGATAGTGCGCCTCGCCCCCACATAGGTCCGCGACAACGGAGATCCCGATTGCCCACCAGGGGTGCAATGAAGCGGTCGCCCCAAATAGTAAACTTCGGAAGTTTTGACCCTTCCGGCTCATGATGTAGCCGAGCAAGGAAGGTTGCCTAAAAGATAGGCCGATGACCGATGCCCCAATTTTAATGCGGCCAAAGCTGTGGTCCATGACGTTTCCTTTAGGGCCGATTGATTAGCAAACTCCGACATTGGGAATTTTCAAGACATTGGGGCGTTAAGCCGCAGTGCTTCACAATAGAGCTTGTTGACGATCTCTTGGAATTTCCTAATGTCGAAAGATGCCGCCAAGCGGGAATCAGCTTCACGGCAAACATATCTTTGATTACCTCCGCCATTTCTAAGTGAACTTGAAGTCGTGCCAAACCAGATCGTCCTCGCCGGTCAGGATCGTTGTTGGACAGTTGATAGATGCAAGAATCCCCTTAGAGCGGATTTTTCGGATCAATTAAGGCGATCGATTGTTTTTGAACAAAAAACTTCTGTACCAAGCCTGTCGCCATGTCGGCAATCATAGGAACAATTTGCTTTCCTTGGAAGACGCAGGGGAGAGATATTTGGGCTTTAGGTTCCTCTCGGTGACCTCGGCGCAGTTCACGTTGCGGGCGGCGCTTCGTATTTTGCGTTTTCCCTTCGCTTTGTGACCTGTTCCTCGTGGAGGTGTCGTATTCAGAAGAGGCAGATGCGAAATGCCGGCTCTGGTGCCATTCTCATGAATTTGCAGCGCAACAACGATACACCCATTGATAAGCCCAACTTAGCGCTACCGCGAGACGGAATGCATTTTTAAGCGCGTGAATTGCAAACTCACGGATCGTAGATCCCTCGGTCATCAGTTCAAACGAGAAGGAAATGGCCTAAAAGCGAAAGCATGTCCCGTTTGTGGTTTGAAAAGCCGTTTCATAAACGCACATGAACCGGGTATGAGACCAACGTGTTCTGGTGTGATTCGATACAAAACAATGGATTGGGGTTACTAATTTGCATTCGAAGTTAATGCAAGACTTTGTGTCTGCGTCAGCGCCTATGAGACAGATTTGAGTCTGGCTAAGCGAGGGTTTTGTTCATCTTCATCCTTATGGAGTGGGAAGCATGAAGACAGACAAAACGACGTCCGGAGAGCCGGAACGATTAAAAGACATCAAGCGAAAAGACGGGCCGGCAAGCAGGTACTCAAGCCGAGGAGAATGATCCGCATCGGCTTTGGATGGCCTGCGGCGCGAGGAACAGCATTTGCCGAGTTGTGCCGTAAAGAGGGCATATCCCAAGGCGTTTATTATAAAATGGTCCAAAGACTTAAATGGAGGCCGGTAAGAAGCGTTGGCCCGGATGATATTGTCCGCCAAGCCAACACATCTGAAGTTAAGAGCCTTCGTCCCGAAGCTCGGAACATGAAGGAAGTTTATCGCTGAGCAACATTGGAGGCTTCGCCTGCTTTAAAAAAGCATGATCGGGATGGGGGCGACGACGAATGAGATACCCAGCCTCAGAAAAGCTCGAGATCACCCCGCTGTGGAGCGCTTCAAAGCGCCCCGTCAAATGGACACTCGATAAGCTGGGCATTCCGAGGCCGAACATTCCTACCGTTGGTATGATCGCTATCTGGAACACGGAGAAGATGGGGCTTGGTCCGATCGCGCGCCTCACCCAGGACGTGTGTGGAATAAAAACTACCGGAAAAGATCCGGAGTGACGTTCTGGACATGGCCCTCGACATACCAGAGTATCTGCCCCCGTGGGGGGAAAGGCCCCCCCTTTTTTGCCCCCCCCGGGGGGTTTTCAGGTTTACGATACTAAGCGGCTACTCTCGTGTCTAAGCTCGGTCTACCGCTTTTAAAGCCCATGACTTGGATCTCCAGCCAGCCTTCATTGTGATGAGGCTGCCAGTAGTTCCGCGACAAGACGACGGCCATCAATCAAATGTGGCAGACTGACTCACCTATCTTCAAGATCATTGGCTGGGGCTGGGGTTTATTATGACGAATCCTAGACGACTTCTCGCCTTACATCATGCAGCTGGAAGCCTCTGCACGACGATGGAAGACGTCCGACGTCCAACTGCATTCACGCTGGAAACTATGTGCGCTCACGGCGTCGGCTGTGCAGGTCAGATGAATTGTAGTTCATAAGCCACGGCTACTGTCAACAACGGCGCGAAGCTACATCTCTGTGGAAGCCGCCGATTATATCAAAGACAAGATATGACCACGTTCGGCGGGCGCCGTATCATCCGCAAACCCAAGGTACAAATCGAGAGATGGCAATCAGACGCTCCAAGACCGTAATTCTATTGGAAAACTACTTCCTGCCCTGGGAGACTTGGAGTTAACAGATCGGAAGCCGTTCCGTGGGCATTATAATCAATGGTGCGCTATCACGAGAGCTTGAAAAACGTCACCCTGCCGACGTCTACTTCGGGCGGGCTCAATCCATCAATCAAAACGCAGAGAAAGGATGCAAAGGCAAAACGATCGAACATTCGACGGTTGCAATATCGCAAAGCAGCCGCTTAAATAACAACACCATGGTAGCAAACCCTCGCTAGCTTCAGGCTCAATCCTGTCTCAATTTTTTTATGAAGACGGACACTGCAATGAACTCATCCATATTATCGAAGGGCCGATTTTTCGGCTTGGCTGACGTATTGGAATCCAATTGCTGGGACGGCCCTGAGTTTGTTCCTGCGCCTCTGCGCCATGTTTCATTATGGACCGCCAGCAAGAATTGCCACCCAAAAGAGTTTGGCGGCAGTCATGGGCCGCAGATTTACGCCATAGTGGTTTGGCTCAATGATATAAAAGTCCGCAAAGCCTGAAAGGCGGCGTTGTTCGTTGTTTGAACTGGTGAACGGCAAGCGCCCAGTACGATTCCCTTTCCGTTCGGGCGACTTGCCTAAGACAATTTTGCTCTCCAATCCTCCGCGTTTTCTTTGATAGCATAGGCAATCAAAGCACGGCCGCCCGTAGTGCAAGGCGTATCTTATTACTTGATTGATGAAGCAGCCATGCTTCCGGCAAGAACTTTTTCTGCTCTTCAGTACCTGCTTTCAATACGGAGGGGCTCGGGGTTTGATTCACTTACGCCATCTTTCAGACCTTGGCCGATAACCCGCCAATTTCGGAAATTCGGAAATTCAAACATTCCTGGCAGTGCCTGCCATGCGCCAGTTCTTTGGCGTTCGTGACAATTGACCGCCAAATAGTTGTCTCGCAAATGGCGGAATTACGAAACATTAAAGAGTAATGACGACGAACCGGTCGGGCAGGCGCCAGGCGCGAGCCATCAAATGATGCAAAACATTCACAGCGATCATGACGGCGCTGATCCTTTTGAGAAACGCCAGAGCGGGTTTGATTATCATCGTCAAAATCATCGCAGCGCCGCCAGCAAAATTCGCCGTGCTCTCATGAACCCTGCCGAAGTCCAGGCATGCGTGGAAAGATGAAGCATCCACGTTCATAGCAGGTAAGAACCTGCCGCCAATCATCCTAACAAATATCCGTATTTTGAGCGGTTGAAAGGCGGTCAGTTTTTTATCCAAATAGTAAATCACCCGCCGAATGACCGTAATTCGGGTTAAGTCCATGTTTCGGGCATAAACCCCTGTTCCGTTAGGCGCGGTGTTCTGTCCCAGCAAATATGCGCACTTTCCACAATAAGCATTGTGGGTATGCCCTTCAAATCGAGGGGCAATCCATGTGACGCTTAATGAGGTCTTGAGCGTTAATGCGAGGGGCGTACCATTACGCCGCCGACCGGCGACCGTGCATCACATGCCGCCTTATCGACAAGACTGCGAAAATGCTCTTTCAAAAACGTAATTACGGCTTGTGTCTGTCAGCGTCTATCATTTTAGCCAATGTGACGCGCCCATAGTTCGCGGGCTTGCCTCTAAGATTTTGCACAGAGAGTTCGGGGAGCGCAAGCAAGAACAATTTTTTTTCGCGCTCGCACTTCTTTTGAGAGCGTTTTTCACTTGTTGATAGCAATGAGCGCAAAAGAAACAATGTCCCACGGTTGCCAATTTGGTTCGTCCGTCCTGATTGTGCCTTGGGTTTTTGCCGTAAGGCTAGATAATAGCTTTCGCTGCTTTTCTCTACGATGCTTTCCAGCGATGAATATGGCGCACATAGCATAGCCGAGCGTAAAAGCAGGAGCGTTGGTTAAACGCGGCTAGCCGTCCGTTACCATCTTGGAAGCGGGTGGATTTTCTAAAAAGACGACAATGAAAACTGCAATGACTGCAAGGGGTGTAGGCGATTTATCATCAAAGGGCTTGCTTTGCGCCCATGTCACCAACTCTTGCATGAGCAATAGGCGTATCAAAATGGCGTGGGCTGTTTCAAAAAAACGATGCCGACTTGCTTGCCTGTTTTCGTCAAAGGCCGCAACGCGCTGTTTGAGTTCGTTTTTTAAATAACTGCCGCGATGCCGTTGTCTTTTTGGCTGTGTGCCAGTAAAGTCGCGGTGAAAGCTGTTTTTGATAGGGTTTTCAGTGATGGGGATTTCGCCCAAGAACTGGAACACCCGTCTCCACACATCGGCGTAATCCGCGCAACCTCACTTGCTCGTCCCGAGTTCAAATGACTTGAATCTCTAAATTGGCAGAAGCTTTTCAAAACCGTCACGGTCCGAATAAGATTACTGCCTTCAAATGCGTGGTTGGATGAGCAATGCTCTCATCGTGCGCTGACCACGTCTTAGCGCGGACAGTCTTTCGGGCGCTAGAGTGCTAAAGCCCGCCATGGCCTTTAAATTCATCTATGGCTGAATCAGGGAAAGCACGTCATTGTGATCTGGTTATTGCGGTCTGTTTTTTAATCATAGAACCAATAATACCACGACCAATTTACAGCCCAATTTGCAAACATTAAACCGACCCATTACACCCAATTATGCGTCGTTTCCCCAGACTCTCGCGCACTGGTGCGTTCAGATTGAAGGCAACCAATCTGAAAGGACAGGTAAATTGAGTGAGAATAAAGAAACAGGCGCAATCGCCAAAGGCGGAACGCGCTTCGTGACGCTTCGCGTTCGCAATGAACAAGACGGCAAAGGTCATTTTCACAAAGTCGGCGGGGCCTTCGCGCATAAGGACGGCAAGGGCTATGCATCGATATGGTGCAACGCCCTAGCAATGGTCGATGACCTTCGGACGCTCAAGAAGCGCGGCTAGAAGACGCAAGCGGATGAGAAGCGGCGGTGCGAACAAACGGCGCAAGCCGTGGAAGCGCGAATAAAGACTTCCTCTGGGGCGCGTGAGTCCGTCGCCTCAGACTGTCACGAAAGAGCAGCGCCTCCAGCTTTTGAAGACGATCGTGCGCCGATATGAAGCTGCCGAAGATTTCAGGCCGCGTGGGTGCTGCGGCTGCGGAAGTGCAGAGAATTTGTCGAGGCGCCAACGCGAAGACAAAAGATCGCTCATATTGATCCAACCGCAATGTCAGATGCTCAACAAGAAATGCGCGGTGACGGGTACAGTGTTGTCATCAGGACAGGGCGAAAGCGGGCTTAATTCGCGTTCTCAGAGTCCACGAACAAATAGGCCCCATAACCCGCGCGTAAACGCCGGAAATTTGCGCCGTAGGTAAAATTATGGTAAACGTTAAATGTAGGGAAAATCTTGCAAATGAGAGAGGCAAGAAACGGAGAAGAAATACAATGTACGATGAAAACAGATTTGCACGGGGCGTTTTTCAAAGTCGCCGGCAAAACTAAAAACCCAAAACGGAATGCGCCAAAACGCCAAGACTATATCATGAATCTCTAAAGGCGAAAAAGAATTACGATAGTTTATCGACAACTCAGAGGAAAGGTTGGCTCTTAGAATCTCTTTTCGTCATTCTGAAGAGCTTGCTCCGATCTCGGTCACTGGCCTTTTGACCCTGTGAATAATAATTGATCGAACAATTTGAAAACTTCGAGCGAAGAGTCTGTCCCTGTGATAGACTGCGAGATGCAACAGATGACGAAAATAGCTAGTTTTAGCACGCCGTAATTACGCCGCTGCGTATCCTCCAAAAAAACAGGTGAAAGAAGGCTTCCGTCTTGAAAGCCCAGAACTCGCCGCTGCGCTTCTTAACGCGCAAGCTCGTGCTATGGATGTGGTCGCTCACCTTCACCGACGATATGACGAGCAAAGTGCGCCGTCCGGCATGGACGCATGCTAGGGCTTTCCTTAGCAGAATAAAGCCAATGCCGCAATGTTGTGATTATCGACGATATTAGCCGTTTGGCTCGCGGGATTGATGCACACTGGAAATTAAGAGATGAAATTCTCGTAAAGCGGGCGGTGTTCTTGAAAAGCCCATCCGTGAAGTTCGGCGATGATTCTGACTCTCATTTTTATCGAGAATGTCCTTGCCATTTTTTTTTTGTTTCATCCACAGCAATTGCAGGCAAAAGAACCGTGAAGCAACAATCTCGCGCAATGAAGCAACGCCTTCGCAATGGTTTATTACGTTCAGGCCTCGGCCTGCTGCGGGTTCAATATCTCAAAGGGCTGTCTGCGTCAGCGCCTATGAGATCAGATTTGAATCTGGGCTAGCGAGGGTTTTTTGTTCATCTCATCCTTATGGGTGAAGCATGAGACAAGACTAAAACGACGTCCGGAGAGCGGCGATTAAAGACATCAAGCGGAAGAACCGCGCAAAGGCAGTAACTCAGCCGAGGAGAAGACCGCATCGTGCTGGAAAATGGCCCTGCGCGGCGAGGACAGCATTGCTCGAGGTTGTGGCCGGTAAAGAGCATATCCCCAAGCGCGTATATAAATGGTCCAAAGACTTTTATGGAGGCCGGTAAGAAAGCGGTTGGCCGGAGATAATTTGTCCGCCAAGCCCAACACATCTGAAGTTTAAGAGCCTTCGTCCGAAAGCTCGGAACATGAAGGAAGTTATCGCTGAGCAAACTTTGGAGCTTCGCCTGCTTAAAAAAAGCATGCAATTCGGTGGATGGGGGGGCGACGACGAATGAGATACCAGCCTCAAGAAAAACTCGGAGATCATCCGCTTGGGTGGGAGGCGCTCAAGCGCCACCGCCAAATGGACACATCGATAAAGCTGGGCATTCCGAGGCCACATTCTACCGTTGGTATGATCGCTATTGGAACAGCGGAAGAAGATGGCTTGGTCGATTCGCGCGCCTCAACCCGGACGTGTGTGAATAAAATACCGATAAGATCCGGAGTGACGTTCTTGGACATGGCCCTACGACATACCAGAGCTATCGCCCCCGTGAGCTTGCGGTCAGGTTGGTACGGATACTAAGCGCTACTTCGTGTCTGAAAGCTCGGTCTATCCGGCTTTAAAGGCCCATGACTAGAATCTCCAAGCCCAGCCTTCATTGGTGATGAGGTGCCAGTGAGTTCCCCGCGAAACAAGACGACCGGCCATTCAATCAAAATGTGGCAGACTGAACTTCACCTACTTCAAGATCATTGCTTGGGGCTGGGTTTAATTTATCGACGATCCTAGAACGACTTCTCGCGCTACATATCATCAGCTGGAAGCTGCTGCCCACGACGATGAAGACGTCCGACGTCACTGACACTGCTGAACATGGCGCTCACGGCGTCGGGCTGCGGTCAGAAGTGTGTAGTTCATAAGCGCGACGGCTACTGTCAGTACAACGGCGCGAGCTACATCTCTGGTTGGAGCTGTGCCGATTTATATTCAAAGACAAGATATGAAGCCACGTTCGCAGAGCGCCGTATCATCCGCACCCCAAGGTATAAATCGAGAGATGGCTCAAGACGCTGCAAAAAACCGTATTCTATTGGAAAAACTACTTCCCTGCCTGCCGGAGACTTGGAGTTACAGATCGAAGCCTTCGTGAGCATTATAATCATGTGCGCTATCACGAGAGCTTTGAAAAACGTCACACGCATCCTGCCGACGTCCCTACTCTCGGGGCGGGCTCAATCCATCATCAACGCAGAAGAAAGGATCAAGGCTAAAACGATCGAACATCGACGAGTTGCAATAATCGCAAAGCAGCCGCCTTAAATTAACAACACCAATGGTGAGCAAACCCTAGCGCTTAAGCTTCAGGCTCAAATCTGTCTCATTTTATATGAAGACGGACAAGAAAGCCGCACTGGTTAACTCTCTGCTCATATGACGTATACGTTGATAAGTAAACTCGCCTCCTTGATCGGCGCAGTGAAACGGGTCGTAATCGAGAACCATAAACACTCAGCGGGTCAACTCGAATTTAACTGCCATCCAGTTTTCACCACTACGGGTCTTTATTTCAGAAGATTGCAGTGTCTAAATGCGAACGCTGCGTAAAAAGCTTTTATGCCCCACGAAGTCAATGCGTCCGCTCGACGCAACCGCATGGGCGGCGCAACCTAGCTCTAGGGCTGGGCGTTCCTTATAAGCTGTGACGGTCTTTTTAAGATTGTTTCGCAAATTCTAGAAGCTCGCCAAAACTGAACTTTTCCAGCCCCAGAATGAGACTGAAGTCTTCCTACGGGAGGGTTTTGATCAGCATCTTTTTGAAACTGAAATGCCCCTCCAAAAAACTTTTTTGAAGCTTCTGTTCATGCATCCATTATTAAAAAAAACGAACGCTATATGTAATGGCCAAGAACAGAGACTTCGCCCACAGCTGGCTGTGGGCAAATGAACCAACGTCAGTGCCGTCTCTCACATAATTCAGTCTTCTTCCCCAATAGAACACATCGGATCATGTACTTTCGTTTGGCACAGAAGCTTCCGCAAGAGCTTCATAGCAAACTGTTCTTCTTCATGCTTGAAGGGAACTCACCTACGCAAAAGACCGAACTGGATCACCGTTTTTGCTCAAGCAAATAGCAGATCTGGTAAAATCCCCAAGTTTGATAATGCCTGTCTGAAAAATCGATGCGACAATCTCGGTACGGCTTCAATAGGTAGCCCTTCTTGGTTGTATGAAAGTCGGCACTTCTTATCCGTCAAATTTTTTGGACGAATTTTTACTAAGCGGGATTGGCAAACCAGTATCCCAAAGCAGTCCTGGGCTACAAGGGTCATAAAACGGCTGCAGCTCCCTCTGGCCAAACCGTCAAAGGGCGCTCTGATAGACATAAACCCTGTCTCGCTTGTTCGGCCTGCGCGTATCCTATCACGCCGCGTCCCACAAGGCGATTAAGCGGCAGCCCTCCGCCCCGTTAGGCACTCAAAACCTGTCCGCTCCGCCACGCAATCGCGCGGTGGGACGGAGGATGTGTCGGCCTTAATGTCCTGCGTGAACTTGAAACGCCGTTGCGGATGTGCTGCCCCAATCGCTTTGACAGTTTGTGCATCCTTCATAACGAGGTTCGCGTAGCGTTCTCGCTGACGTGTAAGCTGCCGTTGCTGTCTGGTCACGCCTTCCAAAGAAAAAATGCCACGCCAGCGGCTCCCAAACCATCCGCCGTTGCGGGTGGCATTGAGGTGGTCGTAATACTCGGCTCGAAACGGTTCTTT